>OIJD01000210.1_pt1 | contig 15654 bp, 8 predicted proteins | sample 1583421 | NCBI WGS metagenome assembly OIJD01 (sample SAMN02674699, study PRJEB24791) | human gut metagenome, SKBSTL042 | isolation source: stool | host: Homo sapiens | place: USA | reverse complement strand
TGATTATGCAGGCTACGACAATACAGTTACTGTTGATAATGTAGCCCAGAAGCTGGCCGACTGTTTTATCGACATAATCCGTCGGGCAGCCGGTATTGTTCCAAGCACCGAGCTTGAAATGCAGAAGCTTCGGGAACAGGCAATTGAGCTGAAAAACAAATATGGTGATTATCTCCGGGAGGAAACCGGGAATACCTGCCCAATGCCTGGCTGCGGAAGAACGCTGAAAGTGGCTGGCGACGGTGACCTCAGGTATGTCTATGAAGTTGGCATAATTGACAGAGCCAAACCTTTAAAGGTTGATAATCTCCTCGCGTTCTGCCCTCAATGTCATGCGACGTACTCAATGGACTTAAATCCGGCTCTGGCAAGAGACCTCGGCCGCATCAAAAAGATCCTGATTGCATCGAACCAAAGTTCCCTGCTGCTGGAGCCAATGCCTCTGGAAAAGGGAATCATTGGCGTTATCAGAAAAGTAAAAAAGCTTGGTGAGAAAGACCTGCTCGATGCATCACTTGATCCGAAGGGAATCCGTGACAAAATCGACCCCGCCACATGTTTTGCGCTGTACAGAACGGTGAAAACTTATGTGGACACGTATTATGTAACGTTGAAAAAGATCATAACCAATGCTGACAAGCGCGGAGAAATTGACTATGATGCTGTCCAGGATCAGATGAAAGCCATTTACAAACGGCTTAAAAAGGCGGGAAAGAATCATCTGGAAATATTCGAAGCAATAACAGAGAAGGTGCATAAAATCAGTCTGCAGGAAGAAGTGTACTGCCAGATCGTAGTGGCCTTCTTCATTGCGAAATGCGAGGTATTCGATGCAATTACCAAATAAACTGTATTCCTATAAGAACAGCACCCTCTATCTTGTTCCCTTGGTGCTAAACGAGCTAAAGGATGCTCCGGTTATGCTGAAAGACCTGTATGACCGAATCCGACCGCATCTTGAAGATTCAACGGATTTCATATCGGTTATGGATTGTCTGTATGCTCTGCGCGCTGCAGATCTGAATGAGAACGGCGAGGTGTTTATATGCTTGTCGAGATGAAATCTCCGGCTTTTATGGATCATGGTCAGGAGCGACACCTGACAACATTTCATGGGGGTCTCAATGTTGTGCTAGGAGAAGAAGACGGCGCAATGTCCATCGGTAAGTCCTCCTCTTTGCTGGCCATTGATTTTGCGTTTGGAGGGGATACATATATCAAAAGCGATGGCGTCAGACACGAAGGGCATCACACTGTTTTCTTTGCCTTCGAATTTAAAGGTGTCAGGCATTACTTCGCCAGAAATACCAGCGACGGCGATACTGTCTTTTTCTGCGATAAAGACTATAACCTGACCGGTGCAAAATACACCAAGGAAGAGTTTATCTCCTGGCTGAGGAACCAGTACGGCATGGAATATGAAGGGGTATCCTTTCGCACAGTACTAAGCAGTTTCTTCCGGATTTATGGCAAGGGAAATACCGATGAGCTGAATCCCTTAAAGGGAATACCCGGACAGAACATGGAGAAATCCATCGCTACCATTCTGACGGTTTTCAACAGGTACGGGGATATACAGGAATTCCGGGACAGCGTTACGGAGCATAGCAAAAGGCTGGAGGCTTTCAGGGATGCAAGAAAATACCAATTCATCTCTGACCTTGTTGGCGGTCAGAAAAAATACGAGGAAAATCTGGCTGCGATCCGCGACCTCGAACTCCAACTTGCAACATTGATGGAAGAAGCGGAACAGGGGCACTCCGAAGAAGAAATAGAACTGAATAAGCAAAAGGCCGCTCTGACCTCCGAAAAGCTGAATACTGAAAACGCAATTCATACAAGGGAGATGAAGCTGCGTCTCCTGAACATGAGCCTTGAATATGGCCTGTACCCCACAGAGGCTGATATGAGCGCGCTGCATGAATTCTTCCCGGAAGTCAATATCCGGAAGCTGTATGAAGTTGAACAGTATCATCAGAAGCTGGCACGCATCCTTGATGCTCAGTTCGCGGAGGAAAGGACAGCGATTGAGCGCGAGATTGCTGAACTCCGATCGCAGTGGGAGGCTGTTAATGCGCAGATCAGAGCACTCGGTTTTGTTGGCAACATATCACGGGAATTTCTGAATCGGCACTCTGAGATCAAGGCTGAAATTGCTGCTTTGAGAACACAGAATCAGGCTTATCTGACCCAGACCGAACTGCAGGCCGCAAAGGCAACCGCTGTTGACGTGCTGAAACGCAGCATTGAGGATATTCTGCGCGAGATCGAAGATATTCTCAACGGTCAGATGAAGGAATTCAACGATTCCCTGTTCACAACAAAGAAGAAGCCTCCGCAGGTACATTTCAGCGCCTATAACAGTTACAGATTCGAAACGCCAGACAACACAGGTACAGGTTCGAACTACAAGGGTATGCTTATTTATGATCTTGCTGTCCTGTTTACAACCGCCCTGCCTGCTCTGGCGCACGACTCGTTGCTGTTCAAAAACCTGGGAAAAGATGCTGAAGACGGAATTTTCCAGATATATGCAACGGTTGCATCGGAATTGCCCGACAGACAGATATTCATTGCTTATGACAAGCAGGGTGACTGCAGACCTGGAACACGGACAATTCTGGAAGCAAACTGTGTGATGAGGCTCTCAAAAGGAGGCGGTGAACTGTATGGTCACCCTTGGGACACAGAGGAGGACGGCAATGGGAATGAGTTATAACAAGCTTTGGAAACTTCTGATCGACAAAAAGATGAAGAAATCCGATCTCCGAAAGAGAGCAGGAATCAGTTCATCGTCGCTTGCGAAGCTTACCAAGGACGAAAACGTGACGACTGAGGTGCTGGGAAAAATCTGTCAGGAGCTTCAGTGCGATATAGCGGACATAATGGAGTTTGTGCCTGACCCTGAAGAGCAGGAATAAAGCTGATTTCATTTTTGAGCGGAGGAATGAATACCCATGGATGTACCACGTACCCAGGCCGACGAAACTCGCGGCAAGCTTAATTTCATAGATCTGTTTGCCGGAGCCGGCGGGTTGTCCGAAGGTTTCATCCAGGCAGGGTTCAACCCGATTGCCCACGTGGAGATGAATGAGTTTGCCGCCAGAACGCTTGAAACGAGAACCGCTTACTACTATCTGAAACAGGCGGAGCACCTTAACCTGTATTTTGACTACCTGAGCGGCAGGATCGACAGGGATGTGCTGATGAAGGAAGTCCCGAAACACGTCACCCAGACCATCCTCTGCAAAACGATGTCGGATGAGTCGCTGCCGGGGATCATGGCAACCATCGACAACATCATGAAAATTCGCGGCATTAAAACGGTCGATGTCATCGTGGGCGGCCCTCCCTGCCAAGCTTATTCCCTAGTGGGACGCGCGCAGAGCAGCCATATGGAAACGCCCATGGCAGAGGACCCGAGGAATACGCTGTACATCCTCTATGGCAGGATGCTGAAGAAATACAAGCCCCGGATGTTCGTCTTTGAAAACGTGATGGGCATAGAATCCGCCAACGGCGGCAGCACCTGGAAGAACCTGAAAAAGTACTTCCGCCGCGTCGGATATGAGATCGACTGCAAAGAGCAGAACGCTAAAAACTTCGGCGTGCTGCAGAACCGGCGGCGCATGATCATCATCGGCTGGCTGAAGGACAGCGGGCTGAACTATCCCGATTTTCCGAAGGCGGAAATTACGGCAAAAGTATCCGACCTGCTGTGCGATCTGCCCGCCCTCACCCCCGGCAAGGGCGCATCCGCCTACAGCGATGTACCGCCGAGCCCGTATGTGACGGAACACGGCATCCGTTCCGCCGAGGATGTGCTGACGCACCACCAGGCGCGACCGAATAAGGACCGCGACATCGAGATATACCAAAAGGCCATCGAACTGTGGAACGATGGCCATAAGCGGCTGAACTATAACGACCTGCCGCCCGAACTGAAGACCCATAAGAACACGACCTCCTTCACCGATCGCTTCAAAGTCGTGGAAGGCGATGAACCCTGCTGCCATACGGTGCTGGCGCATCTGTCCAAGGACGGGCACTATTTCATCCACCCGGACATTGAACAGCACCGTTCCATCACCGTCCGCGAGGCTGCAAGGATACAGTCCTTCCCGGACAGTTACTACTTTGAAGGCCCTCGCACATCGCAGTTTGTTCAGATCGGCAATGCCGTGCCGCCCATGATGGCGAAAGGCATCGCGGAGAAAATTACGGAAGAACTCAGACAGGAGCGTTAACGATGGAAGCGAATCTGCTGCTGGAGCAGTACAGCTGGTACAAGAAAAAGGCGTTAGAGCAATCGCCCTACCGCTGTCTTCTTGATGCTAACATACAGTTGAATCCACATCAGATCAACGCATTCTGCGCGGCGGTGCATTCCCTCAAAACAGGCGGCATCGTACTGGCAGACGAGGTCGGTCTCGGCAAAACCATCGAGGCGGGTCTGTCCCTGAAACACGCTATTGACTCAGGAGCTAGGCATATTCTGATCGCCGTACCGGCAACGCTGCGCAAACAGTGGGAAATCGAACTGCAGGAGAAGTTCGGCATCGAGGCCTGCATTCTGGACAGGCTGACCGTTGAAAGTGATCTGTATCACTGGCAGTCTTGGCTTGAAAAAGGAAAAGAAGCCCGCGTTGCCCTGACGACATATGATTATGCCTCCAAACTGATGCAGCGTTTTCCAACGGTCAAATGGGATTTGGTCATCATCGATGAGGCACATAATCTGAGGAACGTGTTTCACGGAACCAAACGGGCAAAGCGCCTGTATGAGCTGACAAAGGGAATCCCCAAACTACTCCTGACAGCGACGCCGCTGCAGAATTCGCTGAGTGATCTTCACGGGCTGATTTCATTTATTGATCCCCGCATATTCGGCAGTGAAAGGCTGTTCAACAAGCGGTTTATCGAGGGTGAAGACTATACTGAGCTGAAAAAGGAGCTCACCCCTGTACTGTACCGCACGCTGCGCCGGGACGTGGCTAAGTACATGGACTTCCGCAAACGTGTCTGCCGGACGGTAGATTTTGAGCTATCTCCCGCTGAGGCTGAACTCTATATGCGGGTGAACAATTTTCTCAAGCGGGACACCCTTTACTCCATACCGACCGCCAACCGCAGCCTGATTGTGCTGGTTATCCGCAAACTTCTGGCTTCATCGAGCTTCGCGCTGATTGAGACATTTGAGGTGCTGCGCCAGCGGCTTGAAAAGCTGTATGAGGGTACGCATTCCGCCAGCGCTCAGGAGGGTTTCGATCTTTTCTGGCAGTATGTTGAGGATGAAATTGACGAAGCGGGGCTCGAGGAAGAAGACGACCCTGACACGGTATTTCAGAAACAGCAGATACAGGCTGAAATGGATGAAGTGGATGCCATCCTGCAGGCTGCCAGCCAGATTACAGGTAACGCCAAGATAAAGGCGCTGAAGGAGGCCATCCATACTGCTCTGCAGTTTCAGGAGGAAAATGGCATTCCACAGAAGGTCGTCGTTTTCACGGAATCCAAGAGAACGCAGAAATATATCGCCGCGGAGCTGCGCAGGGATGGTTTTGCGGAAGACGATATTCTTCTTTTCAACGGCGACTTCGATGATGCTATGGCAAAGGAGATTTATCAGGCGTGGAAAGCAAAGAACTTCGGCGGCCCCAATTACGGGCGTAGCGTGGAATACAAGCACGCCATCGTGGATTACTTCAAAAGTCACTCCCGCATCCTCATCGTAACGGACGCCGGCTCCGAAGGTCTGAACCTTCAGTTCTGCAACACGGTGATCAATTACGACCTGCCATGGAATCCGCAGAAGATCGAACAGCGCATCGGCCGCTGTCACCGTTACGGACAGGAGCACGACGTCGTGGCCATCAATCTGCTGAATACCCAGAACGAGGCCGACAGGCGGGTATATGAAATTCTGAGTAAAAAGTTTGAACTGTTCGAGGGTGTGTTCGGCGCTTCCGATGTGGCGCTGGGCACGCTGGAATCCGGCATCAGCTTTGAAAAGACGGTGCTGGATATTTACCAGAGCTGCGCCACCCGGGCAGAGTTCAAAAAGGCCTTTGATAAACTGGACCGGCAGCTGGACGCGAAGCGCAACAAAAAGGCCCGGGAGCTGCGCAGCCTGCTGATGACGGAGAGCGAGGGCGCAAAATGTGCCGCACTGGAGGCCACGAAAAAAGCAATCGATGAATACCTTGCGGAGGTGGACTACTGGGATCAGTTCGCGGAGCCGGAGGTGGATCGCACTACCCACTACTGGCGCATCGACAGCTGGGGCGAGAAAATGTTCGGCGGCCACGGAACGCTGTTCCTGGGCGCGTTCTGCGACGGGGTGAAGTTGCTGTTCCCGGTGCTGCTGCTCTGCGATGAGAAGGGCCGGTACATTGACTTTACCGAAAAGGACATCGTCTCCGCCTTGGAACAGGCAGACGATTCCGATATCCGGTATTTCACGCCCACGGAAGACGAGATGAAAGTCTTTCTTAAGGTATATGACAGGCTGACCGTCGAGATGACAAAAAAGCACCGGGCTGGCATGCAGCCGATCAGGGATTACAATAAACGCAAGGTGGAAAACTGGGTGGCGATCCAGACGGAACAGCTGAACCTGCAGATCGCGGATATGCAGGCGGAGATCACCGCCTTGGAAGCGCAGGAGACCACCGCGAAAGACTTTCTGGAAAAAGTGGATATCCGTAAGAAGATCACGGAAAAGCGAAAGGCACAGATCAAATTCCAGTCGGATTTCCACAAAAAGGTATCTGCTATACAACAGGCGGCTTGGGACGAAAACAAACGATTCGCGGAAAGTCTGGAGATCCAACCTCTGCTTCTGGTAAACATCGTGCTGAAATTCTGAGATGAGATAAAGGGGTATGCATCATGGAACACAGAGGAAAGCTTGAACTGACCTGGGTGGGCAAATACGAGGAGCACGTGATAGAGCCCCGTATCCTGGTAGAAGACCGGAAAAAATCCTACGGCGATCCCCGCAGCGCAAACATGCTGATTCACGGGGACAACCTGATTGCGCTCCAGGCGCTCCAGCAGGATTTTGCCGGAAGGATCAAGTGTATCTATATTGATCCACCGTATAATACCGGGAGTGCCTTTGAACAGTACGACGACAATGTGGAACATAGTATCTGGCTGAGTCTGATGAGATCAAGGCTAAAACTGTTGTGGAATCTTCTGTCCACCGATGGCAGCATATGGATAAGTATTGATGACAATGAAGAGGCATATCTGAGAGTGCTGTGTGATGAGCTATTTGGGCGTACACATTTTGTCTCCAATATATCATGGCAGAGAACCTACTCCACGAGGAATGATGCGAAAGGTATAGTAAACGAGGTCGAGCACATTCTTGTTTATTCCAGAGAAGAAGGTTGGCAGCCAAATAGACTGCCACGCACGGCTGAGATGGATAAGAAATACAAAAATCCTGATGGTGATGTAGGTCCATGGCGTTCTGATAATCCTTATGCCGCAGATGCCAACACTCATCAAGGCATGGTCTATGCCATTCAGCATCCTTTTACAGGCGCGCTATTGTACCCGACTCCCAGCTCTCACTGGAGATATTCGCAAGATGAAATGCTTTCCCAAATGAATGGATGGTGTCCATATGAGCTCCAGGAGATTGATGATATTACAAAAAGGGCAGAAATTTGCGGGGTTAGTGCCTCCGAAGTCAGAAAAGGTGTCAAGGCGATTGTTTTATCACTTCCTCTGGAAGAATCGCAAAAGCTTGCAAAAGAAGTGCTGAAGAAAGGCCCTTGGCCCAAATTCTATTTCAGTAAAAATGGTCAAGGCGGAATAGCAAGAAAAACCTATCTCTCAGCAGTGGGAGATGTTCCCCCTACGAATCTTTTCTTGTATCAAGATGTTGGTCATACGGATGAAGCAAAGAAGGAGATTCTAAAGCTATTCAGCAGTTCCCCTTTTGCTACGCCGAAACCGGAGAGGCTTATAGCTCGAATTCTTACACTTGCATCAAATCCTGGAGATCTAATCCTGGATTCTTTCCTTGGCTCTGGAACAACGGTGGCGGTGGCTCATAAAATGGGACGTCGCTGGATTGGCATCGAACTGGGTGAGCATGCTTATACACACTGCAAAGTTCGTATGGACAAGGTTGTTGATGGCGAACAGAGTGGCGTTAGTAAAACATTTAAGTGGCACGGCGGCGGCGGTTATCACTTCTATGAACTTGCTCCCAGCCTTCTGGTCAGGAATCCGAAGCTGCCAATCTATCAGATCAATCCGGAGTACACCTTCGAGATGTTGTGTGAGGCGATTTGCAAAATTGAGGGCTTCCGCTATCAGCCGGAGGGTGTGTTCCACGGGCATTCCTCAGAGAAGCGGTTCATCCACATCACAAAGGAGTTCGTCAACGCCAAGTATGTGAAATCCGTCTCCACCGCCCTGGGCGAAGACCAGTCCCTGCTGATTTACGGCACGGCGATTCAGTCCGATATGATCCTGCCGGACAACATCGAAGTGCGGAAGATCCCCAAAGACCTGCTGGCCAAATGCAGTTTTGAAAGTGAGGTGCGGTAAATGGCTGACATTGTGAGCAGAATCAGCTATGCCATGAGCCTGCGCGGTCCGCAGAAAGAAGCGCTGTCCTATCTGGACGCCATCAGCACCCACTGCGATTATCAGCGGGACAGCACGGCCGCCGTAGAGGCTGCCGCTACCGAACACTGCGAAAAGCAGCACCCCATCAAAGTAGACGCCAAGTTTGACTTCCCGTCCTTCTGCTTTGCCATGGCCACCGGCATCGGCAAGACTCGCCTGATGGGCGCGTGCATCTATTACCTGTACAAGACGAAGGGCTACCGACACTTCTTCATCCTGGCACCCGGCAGCACCATCTATGACAAGCTGCGCAAGGAGTCCAACCCCGCTCACCCCAAGTATATCTTCAAGGGGCTGGAAGCGGAAATGGGCAGCCCGAAGGTTTATGATGGCGAAAATTACGATACCTACCCGGTGCACTATGAGCAGACCGCGCTGACGTTTGAAAAATCGTCCGAGATCGAGCTGTTCATCTTCAACATTGGGAAAATATTCAACAGCAAGACGGACACCCAGTTTAATTTCCATAAGTTCCAGGAAACGCTGGGCATGTCCTTTTCCGCCGTACTGGCCAGCTTCAATGACTTGGTGATCTGCATGGACGAGGCGCACAGGTATTACGCGCCTTCTTCCATGAAGGCCATCAATTTCCTGAAACCGGTGCTGGGGCTGGAATACACCGCCACGCCCAAGAGCACCAGTAACGTGATCTATTCCTATGATCTCGCCCGCGGTGCAGTGGAGGGTTATCTGAAAACGCCGGTCGTTATGGGCCGCTCCAACATGGCGGGCTATACGGACGCAGACATTGAGAAAATGAAGATCCGCGACGGTCTGACTCAGCACGAGCATCGCAAGGCCGTCCTGCGCCAGTACTGCGATGACCACGACCTGCCGTATGTGAAGCCCATCGTGCTAATTGCCTGCAAAGACACGAATCACGCGAAAGACATTCGCTCCCTCATTGACAGCGACGGCTTCCTGAACGGGAGATACAAAGGTAAGGTCATCGAGATTCATTCCAACATGAAGGGTGAGGAAACCGAGGAGAACGTGCGCCTGCTGCTCTCTATCGAGAAGGCGGAGAACCCGATTGAAATTGTGCTGCACGTCTACAAACTGAAGGAAGGCTGGGACGTCAACAACCTGTTCACCATCATTCCCCTGAATGCGGCGAAGAGCGACATCCTCGCCATGCAGACCATCGGCAGAGGCCTGCGCCTGCCCTTCGGCTTTATTACCGGCGATGAAGATATTGATACGCTGGACATCGTCGCCCATGAGCACTACCGGGAACTGGTGGATGAGATCAAGAACAGTGATATTTTCCGCTGCAGGGATCTGGACAGAACAGGTGTCGAGCCGACCGATACTGTGGACGTAAGCAGCCCTGTTGACGATGCACAGCTTTCCCTCTTTGATCAGTTGGTCACGGATACGGGCACGCTGACTTTCCGGGAGGCGGACAACCCGCAGACTCAGCAGAATCTGTACGACGCTTATCTGAGGACCTTCGGTCCCGGCAAGCAGCGGCAGACCTCAGAAGCGGATGATAACCAGATTTCCATGTTTGACCTGCCTGCGCAGGATGGCAGTTCAGCCGGAGATCAGACGCTGGCTATCCCAGAACCCGCGCCGACCCCCGCAGGGGATAAAAAGCCCATGTTAAAAGAGGAGTTTGTGCAGAAATTCCGCGAGTATTCCGGACGCGCGATTTCCGTGCCCAAAATCCTGGTTCAGACCACGTCTGAAGTGAAGTTCAACCGCTTCCAGGTCAGGCGGACGATTCAGGACTTTGAAGTAGCCATGGCGAAAATCGAGCGCTTTGACGCTGTCAATCAGCAGTTCCTTGCTGCCGTGGACGCGCAGATTCTCGAAGTGGAAGACGCGATGAACACACTGGCATGTATGCTGCTGGACTCTATCCCGGAGCTTTCCTATGATGACGCGGATTTCATCATTGATGTGGTGGATCAATATCTGGCTCAGATCGAAGGCGATGAGGAAGATAAACGAAAGATCGTCCGCCGCTATGCCACCCTGATCGTCAGCGACATCCGCGCACAGATTTTCGAGCATGTGGAGCGGAAGACGCAGGACATCCATACTGTGCAGAAGGATCTGATCCTGTTCCGCAGATTTGTCAAAAATATCCGTAAGGACGGACGCGTCCGTTTTGACCGTCCCTTTACCGATAAGGCGAACATCCGCAAATACCTGTTCATCGGGTATAAGAAGGGATACTACACAGAGAACGGTTTCGACAGCGATAAGGAACGGCTGTTCTCCATCATTCTGGAGGAAGACCCGGAGGTTATCCGCTGGATCAAGCCACCGCTGAATCAGCTGGGGCTGTTCTGGCAGGCAGGCCAGCAGTACAATCCTGATTTCCTGGTGGAAACCGCTACGCACAAATATATGGTGGAAGTGAAAGCCGCCAACGAAGTAACGGCCCAGGACGTGGTAGCCAAGGCCCGCGAGGGCATTCGCTGGTGCCGCTTCGCCTCTACCGCCGATCCGGATCACAAGCCCTGGGTCTACAGGCTGATCACGGATGAGAACATTCATCCCGGCAATACGTGCAGATATACTCTGGGGACCGCTGTAGAGATTACGGAGGAATGATGATGACTGACAGGTTCAGATACGCCCAGGTCCGTCAGATGATCATTGATGCCATGAAGATTGATCTGATGGGCCCGCAGTCGGAAGATGAAGTCCTGGATGAGAATCCCCGGCATGCTTATATCATCGGGCTTCTCGCGCCGCAGACCGAAGCGGGAGCAGGGGCTGCCGAAGGCAACGACCAAGAGCTTGAAGCGGATATCGATCACGAGGAAGACAATAACTTTACTGCCGGAGATGATGATGATAACGAACCTGTTGTCACCACCCGCTTCAAGCTGCCCAATTCCATCGGCGTCAGCTTTTACGTGGCTGCCGGGACAGATTCCGTCTGTCTGGATGTCAGCTGGGGCGACTATACGAAGACAACTGAAAAGCGTCCTGACAAAAGTGGACGGGAACGCAGCTATGCTTCATTTATGCGTCACCCGATGAAAGAGACCATCACGGTTCATTTTGCTGACTTCGACAGGAGCCATGAATATCAGCTGACCTGTGATTCCAATGTGCATGTTTATGTATCCAGAATCCCTCTGAAAAACGGGTACAGCTTTGTAACCGCGTATATCATGAACAGGCGCAGGAATCCGGAAAATGATCTGGAAGGCCTGATGTTCCAGGTTGAAATCCGGGCTTTCTCTCCCGAAGGCAGGAACATATTTGCCGCTGAGACCATCTGCCGGAAGGTTAACGCAGCAGATGAATATTACTTTGAACAGCGCCCGATCATTGGTCGCGGGCGTGGCTGCGCCGCCACCTGGGGGCCAGTCGTAAACGGATTTACATCCTGGGTAAAGTCCGATTTCATTCCTCAATATGAGTTTCCCGGTGTGAGTGCCGAGCTGAAGGGCTTTGATGGAAGCTTCTTCTCCATGCGCTTCCTGTCAAAAGCGTCGAACCGGGGTGGCATCATCGAAAGGCTCATGGTTCTCGCTGATTCATACAATCAGTGGATTTCCGATACACTTGGCAAAGACGAAAAAATGGCAAACCCTGCCTTCTGCGCTGAAGTTGGCGATGATGTCATTGTAAAATGCCGGAAGGCCTTATCCCGTATCCGTGAGGGTATTTCCCTGATCGGCAGTGATGAGATTGCCTGGGATGCTTTCTGTTTCATGAACCGTGTCATGCTTCTGCAGCGGAACATCATGTCGTTCTCAAAAAAGCATGCCGTAAACAAGGACTGCAATCTTGGGGATTTTGTCGATCCCAGGAAGCCGGAGAATGATTTCGGATGGAGGCCGTTCCAGATTGCCTTCATCCTGATGAATCTGAACGGAATTGTCAATCCGCAGCACGAAGACCGCGAGGTTGTCGATCTTCTCTATTTCCCCACAGGCGGCGGCAAGACGGAAGCCTATCTTGGCCTGATGGCTTTCGTCATTGCCAACCGAAGGCTCAGAGCATCGGAAAATGATGAATACAACCGCGACGGCGGCGTAACGGCAATTCTGCGCTATACCCTTCGCCTACTGACGACACAGCAGCGCGACCGCATTACAAAGATGGTTATCGCCGCTGAAATGGTCAGGGAAAAAACTGCGCCAAAATACGGAACAGAACCTATCAGTATTGGTTTCTGGGTCGGCGGTGGCGTGACGCCCAACAATTTTGAAGAACTGAAAGACAGCCTGGACAATCCGGGCGAAGCCGCCAGAAAGAGAAGACTGATTTACAGGCAGCTGCTTGCATGCCCCTTCTGCGGCACAGAACTGGAAGAAAATAACTTCGAGATTGATCATGACAGAAAATCCGTTTTCATATACTGCTCCGATCCAAACTGTATCTTCCATAAATACAGGGGGCGCAAGGCAATCCCCGTGTATCTTGTAGACGAGGAGATTTATGCAAGGTGTCCCACCATCATCCTTTCAACGGTGGACAAGTTTGCCCGACTGCCTTGGGATGTCAGCACCAATACTCTGTTTGGCCGTGTGGATCGGCGCTGTGACCGGCACGGATATGTCGCCATCGGAGATAATCACAGCAGGCATACTAGGACAAGGGAGTTGGAGGCATCAACGCTGACTCCTGTACGTCCTTTCCTTCCGCCCGAACTGATTATCCAGGACGAGCTGCATCTGATAACAGGTCCTCTCGGCACAATCTATGGCGCATACGAAACGATCATCGAAGATATGTGTACCTGGGGAGATCAGAAAATCAAGCCCAAGTATGTTGTATCGACAGCCACCATCAGGAATGCGGCCGCACAGGCAAAATGTCTGTATGCGCGAAAACAGACTGCGCAGTTTCCTCCGAATGGATTTGAGATCGGTGATAGCTTCTTTATCAGGGAAATAGCTGTGGATGAGAATCCTTTCCGCAGGTACGTTGGCATCTGTGGGAACGGTCAGTCCGTTCGCACCACTCTGTTGCGCGTATATGCCGTTATCCTTCAGACGGTATATAACCTGGCACAGCAGGAAGAATTCCAGGACGTAATCGATCCGTATTATACTCTTATTGGCTATCATAACAGTATCCGTGAACTTGGCGGTACTGTTCGGCTGCTCCAGGACGACATCCCCAAGCGCATACAGCGCATACAGAATCGGTTTCAGATGAGCAAAAGGCGGTATCTGAATCAGAGAATCGAGATTACATCCCGCATGAATTCGTTTGAGATTCCGAATAAGCTCAAGCAGCTGGAAACCGGATTCCCAGAGAAAAAAGTCCTCGATACCGCAGTGGCAACAAATATGATCGCTGTAGGCATGGATGTTGACCGCCTTGGGCTGATGGTCGTCGATGGCCAGCCCAAACAGAACTCAGAATACATCCAAGCAACGAGCAGAATTGGCAGGTCTTTTCCTGGCCTCGTTGTTATGATTTACAATCCCTACCGGCCGAGAGACCTTTCTCACTATGAGAACTTCACCGGCTATCATTCACAGCTGTACCGGTTCGTCGAGGGAACTACTGCCACACCGTTCTCGGCACGTGCTAGGGATCGTGTTCTGCATGCGCTGATTATTTCGGCGATTCGTCTGAAATATCCGGACATGGCCCCCAATGACGCGGCGGCTAATATTGTTTCACTGACACCGGAGCAAATCAACGAACTGAAGACGCTGATTCTTGACCGGCTGAGTATCATCAAGCCCAGTGTCAGAGAAGATGCTGACGGAGAGATCGATCAGTTTATCGCAGTCTGGAAGGGACTTGCGGCAAGCTCAAAGCCGCTGAAATACAAGGGGCCGCTGTTCCGGTCAAAGGATCAGAAATACAATGTTCTCATGGGGTATTACGGTGGGGAGTGTGCAGACACGGAGAAGCCGACCCTGACCTCCATGCGTGAAGTTGAAAGCGCCGCCAATATGTTCTATTACGAGGAGGACTGACAGATGCCCTTTAACCGCAATCTTCTCGGAGATCTTCGGCCCAATCAGATTATCACTACTTTCGGGCCGGGATCCATTGTTGATGCTGTCAAGGACTCCGTGACTGTCCTTGATACGAACTACTGGAAAGAAAAGGGAAAGAAGATCATTGACGGCAGGCTTGCGTCTTACCTTGGCGTGGACTGCTTCTACATGCCGAGGACTTCAGCCAACTGGGGAGATGTTCCGGTTGTGGCTTTTCCATATACGCATATTTGCTCAAAGTGCGGCCGAATATTCGATATTCGCGACGGTTTTGATCTTCAGAAATATCTGAGCCTTGGGGCAAGATGCCCTGATTGCGGGTGGTCCGCATATCCCTCTAGGTTTATTACCATATGTGAAAACGGGCACATGGATGATTTTCCCTGGAGCTGGTGGGTTCACAGGGGCAATAACGGGTGTGATGGGGCTCTCAGAATCAGTTCTTCAGGCGATACGTCAACGCTGGCGGATATGCACGTTCGGTGCACCAAGTGTAATGCTTGGCGCAGTATGAGCGGCGCAACACAGAAAGAAAACTTTGAGGGTATGGTCTGCAAAGGCCACCATCCATTTCGCCCCCACGCAAGGAATGAACGCTGCGGCAAGCAGCTGATTCCGTCTCAGCGCGGTGCCTCCAATGTCTATTTTCCCGTGAGCAGAAGCGCCATATCCATTCCACCGTGGATCAATCCTCTGTTCAATCTGATCGATGAGCATCTGCGTCTTATTGAAGAGACCCGTGATATGTTCGGAGAGCAGGGAATTACCAAAGTATATGAAAAGTACTTTTCGGAGTTCTCCAGAGAGGATTTTGATGCCGCGCTGGAACGCCGCTTGAATAACATCAAGGAGTTCAAAGAAATCAAGCAGATGGAATATGAGGCCATCACGCATCATAACGATCCGTCTTATGCATCCAACAAAAAGCACTTCAAGGCCGAAGAAGAAGAACTGCCTGATTACCTGCGGCCATACTTCAGCCGTATTATACGTATCACGAGGCTTCGTGAGGTCAAAGTGCTTCTTGGATTCATGCGCGTCGATGCTCCTGATCCGGATGCTGATGAGC
>OIJD01000202.1_pt1 | contig 15990 bp, 19 predicted proteins | sample 1583421 | NCBI WGS metagenome assembly OIJD01 (sample SAMN02674699, study PRJEB24791) | human gut metagenome, SKBSTL042 | isolation source: stool | host: Homo sapiens | place: USA | reverse complement strand
ACACGACGCTCTTCCGATCTTTTCGGCGTACTGTTCGCACTGGTGGCGCAGCATGTCCATCAATTGCCGCTGGCTGTACTTTTTGCCCGGCAGCGGCTGGTCGGAGAACACATTCGGGTCAAACGCGGCGAACGACTGCTCCGCCTTTTCGCCCAAGCCGACCTCGCGGTACAGCCGCGCATAGAACGCACTGCGCAGGCACGGGCACATTTCGCGAATCGGCTCGCCGACGTAGCCTGTGTCGCGGCACTGCTTGCAGCGGTAGACGGGGTCAAGATAATCCGCCGGGAAGCCGCTTTGGCGGAGCAAATCGGCGATGCGCTTGTTCATCACGTCCATGCGGGCAGGCAGGTCATCCGCCGCCGCTTTGCCGTTCAGGATGCCGCGCACGCCGCCGAAAATCAGGTTCTGCCGCTCGGCGAGGTACTGCCCAATCTCCGGGCAGCGGGTGATAACCTCCTGCCGCCGCCGCATTTCCTCCTGCGAATTTTTGAGGCGCTGCTGCTCGTACTCCTGCTGCAGCGCCTGCATGATTTCCTTACGCATGGCTTTCCTCCCACTCCTGCATCATGGCGTCCATAGCATCCTGCGTCGGCGTGTAGGTGCGCTGGGTGTACTGCTGCTCCCCGACGACCTTCGGCGCGTGCGCGGCGGGTGCGGTGGATTGGCTCGGCTGCTGCTCGAAGCGTTCGCGCTCCGCCTTTGCCGCCTCCATCGTCGTGATGCCTTTTTCCCGGAAAACTTTCAACCTGTTTCTGTAAGTGTTCGTTCAAGTCCTTGCATCCGCTGTAAGTCTGAGAAGCGTCACGGATGTATCGGTCTCTGCCGTATTCCTTGCGGATTTGTTGGAGGGCTTCCATGCCTGCACGGTCGTTGTCAAAAAAGCAGTGGATGCGTTCGTAATTGCCCAACGGATAGAGAGCCTTGTTTACATTCGATACGGAGTTCAATACGATGTAGTCCTGTCCGTCCAGCTCCGGATAATTCGGGCAGCTTTCCTGTCTCAATGTCAGAAAGGAGAGATAGTCCATGAACCCCTCGAACACATAACAGGTATTCCTCGCTTTCCCAGACTGTCTGATGTGGGAGATTTCCTTTGGGGCGATGCAGCCCTTGAAATAGCGGTTGCGAACCTCAAACCCACCCGAACCATTGGGAAAGGCGATGGCAAAGTACCGCTTGCCGTTGTGGGTGAAACGGGCTTCACTACATTCTCTTTTCGCCAGTTCTGTATTTATTCCTCTACCTTGCAAGTAGGCAAGCAGGGCAGGAGATGACAGCGGAACAATCTCCAGATGTTGGAAGCTCGGCTCGGAAGAGCTTTGCTTGCCAAAAGAGAAAGATATCGGGCGCACGTGCGGTGTCTGCTCCGCTATCCGTTTCAAGATGTAAGGTACATGGTCGGTAGCGTACAGATGTGCAGCCAGTGCAATGATGTTTCCGCCCTTTCCCAAACCGAAATCATACCATTGTTCACGTTCGGTATTCACTTTGAACGATGCTTCACTCTCTTCCCTAAACGGAGATTTGTACCAAAGGTTGATACCTTGTTGTTTTACTGGTGAATAACCCAAGCTGTGCAGGTAGTCGGCTATTCGTATGCTTTTAGCTTCTTCTATTGTCATTTTCTTACAGATTTGTAGGTGAATGAAAAAATGATGATTTGATGAATTTGAAATGTAATACGCTGTTAAACAGAATTATATCGATTCATCTTTTTCTCATCAGATTGCTTGCCAAAAGAAAAATGATGTTTTCTTTTTTCATCAGCAATCGTTGTTGATGAGTGTTTGATGAATACATATCTATCTGTAAGGCAATATGTTACTTCCCTTATTCATCATTTCATCAAAATAATTAGATAGTGGTCAGTTGTTCTTTCGTTACCGTATAAAACCGACCAGTTTTCCTTTTCGGCTCATAGTGGCACTCACGATGGGGTGCGAACTCATAAGCGGTGTAGGATAGCGAATTGTGTGCGGAAGTAAGTTTCCATACTTCCTGCACAACTTTTCTCACTTGATACTTTTCAACCTTGACCTGTGAATAGAGTAGCAAGGTTACAAGGTCGTTCAGGCAGAATGATACGCTTTCCACGTTCATGTTCGACATGATGTCAAGCAACAACTCGGTCATTTCTATTTCCAGTCGGTTGCGGTTGCTTCGGATTATTTTCTGCAAGGCTGCGGTATGTGTCAGTCTTGGGTTGAACCACATACGGCTTTCCTGTGTTGTGGATAGTTCCCTTTGGGTCAGGAAATAAAGAAATGCGGGTATTTCCGCTTTTAGCTTTTGCAGAAAGTTGGTATCATCACTCTGCAACGGCATTATCTTCCGCACCCAGTAGCGTGTTTCTCCTGCGTCTATGAGTATGGGCAGATATTCGTTGTTGGAACATAGCACGAACTTGGCAAAGAAAGCAATCTCCGTTCGGTCTTTGCCTTTGGCTTCCACCTTGTAGGTGAAAGTCGTGCTTAGGTTTTTCAATCGCTCGCTATCTTCCCTGCGGTTGAGTAAGACCTCGTCCACCACGATAAGCAACTTTCCTGCCCAGTCTGAATTGAACTGGCTTCGGAAATCCTCATTGGTGTTGAAAGTCACGTTGTTCTCAAACACGGCTTTCAGGAAGTTTAAGAACGTACTTTTGCCTGTGTTGCGTTCCTCCGAAACAAGCAGAACAATGGGCAGCTTCTGTGTCGGCTGTAAATACAACAGTTGCATATAATCCATACCCAGTTCGTATTGCTCTCCAAAGATGTGCCGCATCAAGGATTGGATATGAGAAAACTCCCCTTGCTGCGGTTTATGTTCTATCGGCTCGTAAAGGTTCAGAAACCCCTCAATCTCCTTTTGGTAGTTCAAATGATTGGGAACTGTGCAAAAGCCGTCATACTTGGGAACGGTGGCAAGATAGTTCTTTCCGTAGTCCTGCCGTAATGTGCTGTTGTTCCATACGACACGTTTCTTTTCATAACCGCCATTGGCACATGGCTGATTGACCACCTTGTACAAAGTTGTTCCTACGCGCATATATTCTTCCTCCTTCATAGACTTAGATTAAAGGGTTATGTCCACCTAAGATTTTCTGAATGTCGGATTGGCGGTATCTGACCTTGTTGCCGACCTTTACAGGCTTTAGGTAGTTTTTCTTAGACCAGTGCCAGAGTGTGGTGTCACAAACATCGCACATTTTTTTCACTTCCTCTTTGGTGAGGTACTTTTCCTTTTTTGCTTCCGCAATAGCTGTAGAAAGTTCATGCTTCGCACGGCTTATTAACTGGTTGGAGAATAAAAGCAAATCTTCTCCTGTTACTTCCAACTTAATGTTGCCGTTGCCGTTTTGGATAATTGCCAATAAGTCTGTCATAGGCTCTTGAAACTGCCGGTTGTAAGACTTCCCGTTTTGGCAGTATTATAAACGAAAAGCCACTACCCCGATTAGGATAGTGGCGCAAATATATAGCGAAAATTAATCGTAAAACAATGATATTCAATTCGTTAAATTCGTAAAATCAAAAAGCGAATTAAACGAATTTCAATTGGATAGATATGCTTTCAATTCTTCGATAGCTTCATGGTCTTCACCAATGTCTTTTATCAGTTTTTTGCTGTTTCCAAGTGGTGAAATGAGATTTCTGTATGCTTTCTGAATACCTCTTTCGTGGACTATTTCTTGTTCTTTGAATTGATTGTGCAGCGCATTTCTGAAAGTCTTGATGGGACACTTCCTCATGAAACGGTATTCTACCAATGCGATAAACAACCGTGCTATATCTGTTTCCGTAGCATGGGTTTTCAATCGTGTGCCAATTCTTTCAATCAGTATGGCATGTCTTTCTATCAGAAGTTCAGACAGTGTGCGTGTGTCGGCTTTGCGTCCTGCGGTCTTCGGTTGTTCTTCTGATAAGGTATCTGTGTCTTCCTCGTCCGTATCTTCATCTTCTTCTATTGCCCATTCCACAAGAGTGTTCTCTTCTATGGCTTTCTGTTGCTTCCTGAAAACTTGCCAGTCCTCTTTACTTCTCATTCCATTGGTGATGCTTTTTCTTATAATGAACTTGACCATGCCGGAAATAAGCCATTTGTACAATTTAGGTATATCCTTTCTTTGGGTCAGTTCCTCTCCCTGTTCCACCATGCATTCATAGCTCCGTCCGTAATACAGCCATGCGAGCATGGCGGGGACAATACTTTTCTTGTTTGGGTTATGAAACTCGTTCACTATTTTCTCGGCAAGGTCTGAATGCAAAAGGATATTTTCCAGTTCTTCAAAGTCGGGTGTTCTGTCATCGCCTATCCTTTTACGTGCGGCTTCCTTGTATTTCGGTGCTAATTTCGTGGCTATCTTGAAAACTTTGAAGAATCCTTTAAACTTCTTGTCGTTCATTTCCTCTACGAAATCGGCGTATTCATCCGGATGGTTGTCAAGCCATTCCTTTATCAGTCTTTTGAAATTATCATATTCTTGTTGTCCCATACAAGTTAATTAGCAATGCAACCTCTATTAACTTTCTCTTGTATGCGTGAGAAATGTATCGACAATTTGAATATTAACATATAGAAACCATAATCGCTTAAAGAAAATAAGCGTTGATCTTCTAATGTTTATAAAGCGATTGTCAACATGATAGATTTTATCAAGAAAAACTATTGAATCTTCCATTTGGGAATTTGCAGGAAGAAAGATTATTTGGGTTATTTTTTGTTGTTTGAGATCTGAAATGTGGTTTTCAATTTTGCTACTATTAACACCTTGTTTTTGAAGAACTGAAATATATGTTGTGAGATTTATAATAGGAGCATACATGATTGAAGCAGGAAACATACGAGAATTAGATAAATCCATATCACAAGTGTTTGATAAAATCAAACAGCTTACATTTTTTACACCTCTTTCGATGTTAACTAAATCAATTATAGGCATTTTTTTTAAGCCATCTCCTTGAAAAATGACATTCTTGTCAAGCATAGAAGTGTACATCCTTCCATCTATGTTATAAGGGAAAGATTTGAGTTCTGCCAAAAGGGTCTTGTAATTTTCTTCTGACAAATATTTGGGTAGATATTTTTTTAATTCATCTTCTGTAATCATAGCATATCCCAAAAGTGGTCATTAATGACATTTTGAATTTCTTCATCTATAGGAGTTGCTTCCGTTAACATCTTATTCGCAAAAGAATTGATTATCTCAAAATCTTCATGCTCGGGAATATTAACATGAATGGTCTCTGTTGAGATAGGAATGTCCTTAATGGAATAATTTGTATAAATATTTATTGGATTGACAGGAGTGTTAATAGACGGTATTATAGCATCATTATATGTTTGCCTACTTGATAAAGAAAGCAATTCCGTGTCTGTTAATGTCATACATGATAAGGCAGACATTAATAGGATATTGGTATTTATGTAAGTCGTTAAACTATTCATTTTCAAAAACAGGTTTTAGACTATTTAGGAAGTCTGGTTTTAACAAAGAGAAAAACAACTTTTTTTCGCATTTATGAGCCATATTTATTTCTTGTTCTATATTAGAAGTGAAATAGTTGTCGGAATATTCACGAGACGTATCAATATCAATTAATGAGCCTACCACTTCTATAGAATTAGGATGTGGTTTGTAGTTTGCATTATTTACAAATTGTAGGGTGTTCATAAAATTACCATCTTTGACATCTGTCCGTATCAATAAGTTTTCAGATGTGTATTTTTCTGTCATGGAAAAAGACATCGTAAGACCATTGGTAATATCTCCTTTGAAGAAATTAATATATCTATGTCCTATTCTTGATACACGCTTTATTATTCCAGAACTAATAACCTTGTTGATTATTGAAAATGAATGTTTAGAAAAATCGCTCCAACCTATATATGGCATTTTTGAGCTTATGCTCAAAACATCATATCCTATTTGAATTACAAATCTTTCGTTTTCAATTCTGTATAGGGGCTTAAATTTTAAGTTAGGGTCAACCTCCCTAATTTGTTCTGGGATTTGTAAAATGGGCAAATTAATGACATTTCCTCTATACTCTTCTTTTATGAGATTGTATATGATGCCAAAAACTGCGCTTTTGGTAATAGCTGCTTCAAAACGGAACTCAATTAAAGCGTCTATAAGTGTGCATGCTTCTATTCTTATTGGCAACAATCTATCCATAATACAAATTTTAAATTTATTTTCTTGCAAAGTTAGGAATTTCTTTTATTTGTTTCTTGATTTTATACGCTAAAAAGTTTAAAGTATATTAATCTAATAGTTTCACAAGGTCTTTTTTCATTTCTTCGTCAATATCTCTGTATCGCCTGAAAGCTTTGCTTCCCTCCTTGTGTCCCGATAGTGCGGAAACGAGGTTCGGGTCTTTCACCTTTTTGTAGATATTGCCGATAAAAGTACGCCTTGCCAAATGGCTGCTTGCCACTTCATAAATAGGTCGTTTGACTTCGTTATGAGTCAATGGGTCTAAGATAGTTACGATTCGGTCAACTCCAGCCAATTTGAATATCTTTTTTATGGCATCGTTGTACTTTTGTTCGGATATGAACGGTAACAGTTTCCCTTTATATTCTTTATGGCGTTCAAGGATTTCTTTTGCCTTGTCATTAAGAGGGACACGTACCGTGACCGGATTCCCTTCTTTTGTTTTCTTGGGAATGTATTCTATGGCTTCATTAACCACATTTAGTTTGGTCATACGGTATAGGTCGCTCACTCGACAGCCTATCAGTGTTTGGAATATAAATATATCCCTCTGTATTGCCAGTTGCGGAGTGGCTGATAGGTCGGCATTGAAAATTCTGTCCCTTTCTTCAAGTGTTATATAATAAGGTGTACCGTATGTACATTCTTCTATCGGAAATTTGTCGAAAGGTCTGTTTGTGGTATGCTTGTTGTCGAAGCACCATAGGAAGAACGTGCGTATCCTTGAAAAACAGTCAATCAGTGTATTCTTGCTTCTTGGTTGTGGTGTTCTCTTTTCGGGGATGGTTTCATAAATACTCGGATAAAGTTCATAGTATTGGTATTCGTTCTGAAAGAAATCCCACATATCCCGAAGTGTGTCTGGTGTTACCAAATCCACATCGAGGACAAAGTCTTTTTGTCCTCTCTTTGTTTCCCTTACATAGAGTTCATAACGCAGTAGGGCTCTTTTGACAACTCGGAAATTTTTCTTTCGCACTTCTGATAAAGGGTGCTTGTTTAGAAATTCATCGAATAGTTCTCCGGTGGTAGGTTTGATAACCACTTGCTCTGGCATGAAGTATTTTTCAGGATGGTAGAATTTATCAAGTGTTATTTTTAGCCACTCTTTGTTTATGGTTTCCTTTTCCTGTTGATACACTTTTTCTATATAGGTTTTCAAATGGCGTATCTCTTCGTTTATATGAGTACGCATCTCTTCATTGCAGACTGCTTTCGTTTTTACACATTCATCTTTATCATCCCATAGGTTAGGATTGATAGCCAACTGGGTAGGAGCAACGGAGTCTAATTGCCTGCCGTTTCTAAAGCGTACATAGATTGTAGCCATTGATTCTGTATCATATCGCTTGGCTGCTTTTTTAATGATAAAGGTTACTTTCATGGGCGTACGGGTTAAGTTTCTATTCTGATACAAATATAGATATTTTCCCCACATTTTCCCCACATCTGCTGAATATTTTGCAATTTGATTAACCGAGATTAAAATTTAATCTAATTGTAAATGCTTGAAATATAGTTGGATTGCTGTGTTTTTCTGCGCTTTTCTTTTTACCCGCATTTTCCCCACTTTAATTATTTCAAATGCGGGTCTGGGTACTGAAGCGGAGAAAGTTGAAAAACTCTCTCCGCTTTTCTTTTCTACTCCCCGTAACTCGTTGGTTTGCTGATAGATTAAGTCAAGCACTTTGTTGTAAGAATTGGTTCGATATGTTTTTCCGTCAAATTCGATTTTTTCGGGAAACATCGAACTTATTAGCTTAATCTTCACCCCTACAGACGCATTTCTTATATAGCTATCTATATTGTTTATCAGATTGATAGAGTAGTTTAGTTTTGGTTCGATATTACTACGGTTAGGGTTCTCACGCATTTCAACTTGTTGTTGTATGGTTGAGGCTTCTTTGGTGTATCTCTCCAACATTCTGTTATATTCTTCTTTGGTTAAATCTCCGTCCAGGTATTTATCCTCAATGCTGTTGATGCGTTTTTGGACGGTAGAAAGTTCATTTTGCAGTGCTGCTACTTCTTTTTTACTTTCTCCTTTGCGTTCACTTTGCAAATCCTTTAGAATTTCGTTATACAAGTCCAATACCGTTTTATTAGGCTTTAATTGGGCTGTGTATCGAGCGAACTCTTCGTTTACGTTTTCTGCTCTCATCCTTATATGTTTTTGATTGTTACAACAAAAGTAGTAGGTGTATTTGCCGCCATTGCCCGAACTTGTCGCACCAGTTAAGGCACAACCACATACGGGGCAGATTAAAAACTTCCGCAAATACAAATCGGGATTTATGGCTTTGGATAGTTTGGGTGTTTTCTTTCTTTTACCGTCCAAAATCTCTTGAACTTTATAGAATGTTTCTTCGTCTATAATTGCTTCATGTTCACCGTTTACATAATATTCGGGTTCTCCTTTGTATGCTGGCACACGTATTTTGCCAATGTAGAATTTATTACGCAACATTTCAAGAAATGAACTTTCAGGTATATTATATCCTTTTCTTGCAAATTTCCTACGGATATAGCAAGGTGTTTCAATATCTTTAGCCACTTCTTTAAACATGGCTTGTATAAATGGTGCTGTATTGGTATCTATTTCTACATGGGTTTCATGTTTGCTAATACGTACATTCTTATATCCTTCTTGGTGTTTTATTAGCACATTTTCCTTTTGCCAATGTTCCATGAATACCGTCCATTGTGTCTTTTGACCTTTTGATGTTGTCGCATTGTGCCTGTATTCCAATAATAGGGGCCAGGTGTCTGAATTGAAGTCTAAAGGTGCTTCAATTGCATTTGGTTCAACTCCCGATTTAAGTAATTCTTTTAGGTTCTCACTGGCACTGATAATGTCTCGTGAATATCTATCCCACTGCAAGAATAGTAATTTGTTTACTCTACTTTTGTTTTTACGTATATAATTCATTATTCCTTGTATGACAGGACGCTTTTCAAATGTTTTAGCACTCTCATCCTCTCTGTATGGGATATTGTCAATGATATTATATCCCATTTGGTTACAATACTTCCGTAGACGTTCTTCTTGTACGTCTAAGCTGGCTCCTAATGTTTGTTCATTTGAACTTACTCTATAATATATTATTACATTTGCATTAATATATTATTACATTTGCATTCATAATTCTTGTTTTTTAGTTAATGCTATTTTTTCATTCTCTATCTGCAATTTTGCTAATTGTACCTTGCAGATTTACATACCTCATTTTTATGTAATTTAATATATCCCACTTTTAGCAAGATATTACTTTACAGTTGTTAACTCTTTTAAAGTGTCCGTATCTTCATTCCGATTGCTAAAAATTGTTTTCCTATTTTCCATCCGATAACTGTTTCCCGACAGCTGTATAATCTCACAACAGTAGAGCAGTCTGTCAAGCAATGCCGCTGCGACAGCTTCCTCTCCCGGTGTTACCAGTCATTCTGTAAGGGAGTAGTTGGCTGTAACGATAAGCGATGTCTTTTCCTGAAACTCATTCACCAGTTTGAACAGCAACATGACATTTTCTCTTTTCAAGGGAAAGAGTGTGGCATTGTCAATGGCCAGCAGCTGTGCCTTCGTGATCCGTTTGTAAGTTTTCATCGCATGCCGGGAAACATCCCTTGTCTTCAGGCAGGTCAGAAGATCTTCCAGCGTAACCATATACGCCCTGTATCCGTTTTTCACCGCCTCATGGACAAGCCTGGCGGCGATATAGGTCTTTCCTGTTCCGGATCTCCTCCCTGAGACAGGCGAGCAGAAACTCCGGATAGGTCAGCTGCTTTTCCTGGGCCTGATGCAGCAGTTCCTCCAGATGTTCGGCCAGATTGCCCAGCTTGAGCATACGTGCACATTCCATGAGTTCCTTCTTATGTCTTGTCATATTCCCTAAGTATTTCGTTATAAGACTGTATCAAGCCGCCTTGTCGGGGCAGGCAATCCTCCAGTCCGTATGTTTCCGTTCCATTGTCCTTCCCCCTGCACACATATTCACACAGGCTTTTAACCGAGTCCCCGTTATAGATGCCTTTGTCAAGGCATATGCGTATGGCCTCTATCAGCGTGTTCTTGTCATATCCGGGAATTATGCGCAGGATCACCTCCAGATTATCCCGGTAGTAACGTTCTTTCCTCCTTTTCAGATTATCCATCCACATGGCTACCTCCCTGTTGTCGGACACATGAAAAAGGATGCGTTCGGCTATTTTCACTCCGGCGTTTCTCGGTTTCCTGTGGGAGTCGTCATAAACGGTCCTTCCCTTCCGGGTACAGAGCACATGCCGGCAGATGAGCTTCCCCGTATCCTTGTTGTACAGCTCCACATTCCCTTCCGTCTCCTGCAGCCAGACAGTTGTCTGCCCGCTCCGGTAAGTTCCGCATGGCAGGCTGTAATGATTCCCCCTGTACTGCACTGTATTGTCCTTGCGGACATGGTATTCCCTCATCTCCTCCTGCGGTGGCTGTGGCGTCCCATGATAGGGTATGAGAAAACTTTTCTCCACGGCAAACTCTTCCCGTGGGACAAGACGGGTGGTCCCGTGCACCTTCCCGTTCCCCGTCCTTTCGAGCCATTCGAGGGCCTCTCTGTTCAGACTGTCGATATCACGGAACACACGTGCCACCAGAAAGTTCTCCTTCACATATTTCACTACGTTCTCGACCTTGCCTTTTGACTCGGGGTCGGCCTTATGGCAGAACACCGGCTGGAAATGCTGCTCCCTGACAAACGTCTGGAACTTCCTTGTCAGCACCAGGTCTCCCAGGTTCTCCCGGGAAATCAGCACCCTGTCCTGGTCATAAAGGATCTTTTCCGGTTTCCCTCCGAAATACTCAAAGGCGCGCTCGTGTGCATAGATGGCGAGCTCCGTGTCGAAAGGGCGACGGCTGAAACAGGTGAACTTGTAGCGTGAACGTGCCAGGACGATCGCAAAAAAATAGACTTTCGTGCTTCTGCCGTTTTCCGCGGACATCCATTTCTCCCCGAGATCTGCCTGCGCATACTTCCCATAGGGGGTATCCGGCAGTTTCTCATAGTCCCTGCGTATCCTGGCCTCCGACTTCTTTCCGATGCCATATTTGCAGCGCACCTTTTCTACAAAATTGAATACGGTCTTGTCGCACACTTTCGGGAAATCCGGATAGCATTCTCTAAGCCAGTCATGCATCCGTGCGGCCGATATGTACGGATATTCCTCCAGAGTCCCCCGCACATACTCCTCGTATCCTGCCAGTTTCAGCGTGTATTTGCGATGCGAATTCCGCCTCCTTACAAAATCTTCCCGGGACATCTGCAGATATTTCCGCACGGTGCTTCTGTCCACTCCCAGGTGCTTCCCGATCTGTGTCTTGTTTAATCCTTTCGACTGAAGCTCTCTAACCTTGTACCACATATACTGTTTCTCTTTAAAAAATCGGCTCGTTGTTATCATAATGATGTCTGTCTTTTTGAGCCGGCAAAGATAGACATCCCCGGAAAAGTGCGGTATTCGCATTTTCCATTTTCCTGCTGATAAAGTTATAAATTACATACAGAAAGGAAAAATATACGAGGTGCAGTACAGCATCCCGGAAGGCTATCCCGAAAAACTCCTCCCGGTGAAGGTGAAGATAACCTCCAACCACAGCGTGCCCAGCCACCGAAAGACCACTTTGTGGCCTTATACCAATGAGTTTCGACATCGTGCGCAACGGAGAAGCCCAAAAAGTCAATCCGCCCTATGGGTTCAAGTACCTCTACACGATGGATAACTATGATTCTTCCGATGGAGGCTCTTCCTTACTATTATGATTTGGGCTATAGGTTTACACAGAAATATTGGGGCAAAGGATATGCCACAGAAGCTTCTGCCGCTTTGATGGATTATGCTTTCAATAAACTGAAGATTCCGTGTGTCTATGCCCTCATTGAAGCCGACAATTTGAAATCAAGGCGTGTTTTAGAGAAAGTAGGATTCCACGAAGATAAGCCTATGACGATTGACGGTGTACCTCATGTACAATTCAAAGCAATAAAGCCAATGTGAGGACGTAAACCATATCTGTATGGGACATCATGATAAGGAATACGTTTATTTGTTTATGTGTTATCGTGATAGGAATGTTAGTTTTACCTTTTGCGGCACTCTCCTCGCATTAGAATATAACGGTATGACATTGTATGATATTATTCTTAGTCCTCAATCCAGTGTTCTCAATCGTATTGGGAACTTTTTTCATAAAACCGCTGAAAGAAAGAATAATATTTTTCATCGGTTTTATTTAGAAAGAATAAAGTTGTTCGTATATTTGCGAACATAAAAATAAGAAGACTATGGAATCCAAGAAATATACATTGGAACAAGAGCAGATAGCCCGCTTTGCCAAAGCGATGGGGCATCCGGCAAGAATGGCTATTCTTGAATTCTTAGCCAAGCAGGATTGCTGTTTTTTCGGAGATATTCACGAAGAACTCCCCATCGCGAAAGCGACGGTTTCACAACATCTGAAAGAGTTGAAAGAAGCAGGTTTGATACAAGGAGAGATAGAAACGCCGAAAGTGAAATATTGTATCAATCGAGAGAATTGGAAAATAGCTTCGATGCTTTTTTCTAAATTCTTCGGACAATGTGTATGCAAAAAGGAGAGTTGTTGCGAATAGGGACAATTTTTTTAGGATTATTGTTCGTTGTTTTGCGAATAACAAACACAAATAACAACCAATAAAAACAAAAGCGTATGAACAGATTGATTTTAGCCTTGATTATCAGCTGCGGATTGACTGCTTGCAGTAACAATGGGACAAAGAAGAGTGCTTCTACTGATGTGGAGCAAACCCAGCCACAAAAACAGAAAGACCGTGTGGAGGTGTTGTATTTTCATAGCAAATAGCGATGCGCTACCTGCATGGCAATAGAAAAGAACGCCAAAGAAGCGGTAGAGGCAGAATTTGCTGACGAACTGAAAAACGGAACACTCGTTTTCAGAACTATCGACATTTCCGAACCGAAGAACGAAGCTATCGCCGAGAAATATGAGGTTACATGGTCTTCGCTTTTCATCAGCAAATGGAAAGCCGGCAAAGAAACGTATGAAAATCTGACCGAATATGCTTTTGCCAACGCCAGAACTGCTCCCGCCACTTTCAAGAACGGAGTAGCTGAAAAAGTCCGTACCTTATTGAAATAAAGTTCTATGGAGTGGTTACAGACATTATTGGACAGCAGCACGGCTCCTGCACTTACGGCTTTTCTTTTGGGATTGCTTACGGCGATTTCGCCCTGCCCATTGGCTACGAGTATCGCTGCTATCGGATTTATAGGTAAGGACATTGAAACCCGCCGTCGGATATTCCTCAATGGCTTACTATAACGCTCGGTCGTGTAATTATCTATACATTGCTGGGTATCGTATTGATACTAATACTCAAAGAGGGTTCAAGTCTTTTCGGTATTCAGAAGTTTATCGGCAAATACGGAGAACTCGTACTCGGCCCTGCCTTGTTATTGATAGGTTTTATTCATACTGTTCGGAGGCAAACTGAAATTACCCTCTTTCGGTTTTAAGGGAAATGGCGAGGGCTTAGCCCGTAAAGGAGGATGGGGAGCGTTTTTGCTCAGCGTGTTGTTCGCTATGGCATTTTGTCCCACCAGCGGAGTTTTCTATTTCGGCATATTGATTCCGATGTCGGCAACGACTGTTGCAGGCTATCTGCTGCCCGTCCTTTTGCCATAGCTACTGCGTTGCCGGTTTTGATTGTCGCTTGGATATTGGCATTCAGTGTACAACATATCGGCAGTTTTTACGGTAAAATGCAGACTGTACAGAAATGGCTGAACCGGATTGTCGGGAGCATATTTGCGATTATCGGTTTGTATTATTGTGTGATTATGTATTTATAAAAAACAAAAACATGGAAATCAAAGTATTGGGAACGGGTTGCGCCAAATGCAAGACAACCTATCAGACAATCGAGAAAGTAATTAGCGAGAACAATCTCGAAGACGTGAAACTTACGAAAGTAGAGGATATTGTGGAAATACTCAATTCCGGCATTATGGCCACACCTGCCGTTGTGGTGGATGGAGCCGTTAAAGTCAAGGGACACGTCCCGTCCGAAAAAGAGGTAAAACAAATACTCGGTATTTAAGGTACAGTTATGGATACTAAAAAAGAGTTGAAAATCCTCTTTTGGATGATTGTGGTTTATGCAGCCGTATTTTTCATGCCACTCGGCAATGAGAGGTTCATGACGGCTGTCGATGCAACCCTCGACCTTGCTAAATGGTATGCGCAGGAACACGTTATGTTATGTCTGCTTCCCACCTTTTTCATCGCAGGTGTGATTGCCGTTTTCGTCAGTCAGGGTTCGGTTCTCAAATATTTCGGAGCAAATGCCAAGAAGTGGTTATCCTATATGGCAGCTGCTGTTTCGGGTAGTATATTGGCAGTCTGTTCCTGCACGATTCTGCCGTTGTTTACGAGTATTTACAAACGGGGCGCAGGGTTAGGCCCTGCTATAGCCTTTCTCTATTCCGGCCCAGCCATCAGTATTTTATCCATCATTTTGACAGCCCGTATTTTGGGTGTAGAGATGGGTGTTGCACGAACGGTTGGAGCTATCGGATTCTCCGTAGTGATAGCCTTGCTATGGCATTTATTTTCCGTAAGGAAGAGAAAGCCAAACAAGAGGAACAGATGATTATTGTTCCACTGCTGGAAAGACGCCCGATGTGGCAAACCTCGTTTCACTTTTTTACATTGGTACTGATTCTCGTCTTTGTAAATTGGGGTGCGCCCTTTGCTTTAGACAAAGGTTTGTGGACTTTCATCTTCACCTATAAATGGTATATTACGGGAGTTCTTGCTCTGATGCTCTGTTGGTCGCTTGTCCGAATATTGAAATTGCGTCCATTATGGGTATGTGCCGGAGTCGTGATAACGATTGTTTCTGTTTTCCTTGCAGACGCCCTTATTGCTAAAGCCAAATTAGTACCGCTCGTTCCGATGGTTGTGGGTATAGCTTCACTTTCCATCATCTTGCTGTTTGATAAACGAAACGAGGAAAATAGAGAATGGGCATTATCATCATGGGGATTCGCCAAGCAGATATTACCCTTGTTGGCCGTCGGCGTAGTGACAGCCGGATTTCTTCTGGGTTCGACACATGATAACACGTCGATTGCCGGAGTTATTTTTAACGAGTGGATTGAATGGGCAGTCGGTGGAAATTCGCTGCTATCCAACTTCTTCGCAAGTTTCACGGGAGTGTTCATGTATTTTGCCACCCTGACCGAAGTGCCGATTATTCAAGGGTTGTTGGCTTCAGGCATGGGAAAAGGCCCTGCGCTTGCGTTACTGCTGGCCGGCCCGTCGCTGTCGCTACCGAATATGTTGGTTATTCAAGGTGTTATGGGGACAAAGAAAACCATTGTTTATGTAGCTTTGGTTATCATCATGGCAACAATATCGGGTTTTGTATTCGGAAATTTCTTTTAAGTTTCCCGTTTATATTGTTAAACAGACACGAACAAAAATTATTGCTCGTGTCTGTTTTGTGTATTCAAATAATTGCTTTATATTTGTATTCAGAAAGAGTTATTTGACAGCATAGCAATGCAAAATGTTGAAATTCGTACAGTTGCTAAATCGTTACCTCTATTTCTCAAATAATTCGCTAAAAGTTTATTCCCCAATTGGTTAAGTTAAACCGAGAAAAATCTAAAATAAAATGTTTTATTTTCATAATTGTTGGTTTTATGGTACCAGCAAAATGGGTTTACATGCAATCCTTTTTCTATCAGATAGGTAT
>OIJD01000163.1_pt1 | contig 18590 bp, 14 predicted proteins | sample 1583421 | NCBI WGS metagenome assembly OIJD01 (sample SAMN02674699, study PRJEB24791) | human gut metagenome, SKBSTL042 | isolation source: stool | host: Homo sapiens | place: USA | reverse complement strand
CCAAGGAGGAGCTTTCCCGCATGATGGTCGGCCGCGATGTCCAGCTTCAGGTCGATAAAAAGCCCGCCCACCCGGGCGAGGTCGTGCTGGACGTGGAGGGCGTCACCATCCACAACGACCAGCGCAAGAAGGACTCCGTCAAGGATGTCACCTTTCAGGTCCACGGCGGCGAGATCGTCTGTCTGGCGGGCATCGAGGGCAACGGCCAGACCGAGTTCATCTACGGCCTGACCGGCCTGAGCAAGCTGTCTGGCGGCAAGCTTACGCTGGACGGCAAGGATATCACCCACGAGAGCATCCGCCAGCGCTCCAAGGACGGCATGGGTCACATCCCGGAGGACCGCCACAAGCACGGTCTGGTGCTGGATTTCAGTCTGGAAAACAACATCGTGCTGCAGCGCTACTGGCAGCCGGAGTTCCAGAAGGGCGGCTTTATCCGTGCCGATAAGGTGCGCGAGTACTCTGACCGGCTGATCAAGCAGTACGACGTGCGCAGCGGTCAGGGCAGTGTGACCACCGTGCGCAGTATGTCCGGCGGCAACCAGCAGAAAGCCATCATCGCCCGCGAGATCGACCGCGACCCCAAGCTGCTGGTGGCAGTGCAGCCCACTCGTGGTCTGGACGTGGGTGCTATTGAGTACATTCACCGCCAGATCGTGGCCGAGCGCGACAAGGGCAAGGCCGTGCTGCTGGTCAGCCTTGAGCTGGACGAGGTGATGAACCTTTCTGACCGCATCCTTGTAATGTACGAAGGCGAGATTGTGGGCGAGTTTGACCCCAAGACCACCACCGTGCAGGAGCTGGGTCTGTATATGGCAGGTGCCCGCAAGCAGGGAAAGGAGGAGCAGTAACACATGAATAAGAAAAAACTTTCCCGCAGCGGCAGCCTGCAAAGTTCTGTTACCAGCGTGCTGGCTGCACTGCTGTGCATCCTGATCGGTTTGCTGGTGGGATTTCTGGTGCTGGTAGCCATCAACCCTGCACACGCATGGGGCGATGGCTTTGTGCGCATCATCAAGGGCGGCTTCCACGATGCCCCTTACGGCGTGGGCAAGGAGCTTGCCAACGCCGCACCCCTGATCATGACCGGCTTGTCCGTGGCGTTTGCCTTCAAGACTGGCCTGTTCAACATCGGTGCAGCCGGTCAGTATACGCTGGGCGCTTACGGTGCGCTGTACTGCGCCATCATGCTCAAGCTGCCCTGGTTCGTCTGCCTGCTGGCAGCAGCAGTGCTGGGCGGCCTGTGGGGCGCGATCCCCGGCTTTTTCAAGGCCTACTTCAACATCAACGAGGTCATTACCTCCATTATGTTCAACTGGATCGGCCTGTATCTGGTAAATGAGCTCATCTACCAGAACGGCACCGGCCCCATGTACGACGTGCGCAACACCCGTACTTTGAACCTGAGTAAGAACGCCGATTTTGCCCAGTCCCTGATCCCGGACTTCGGCCTGAACAAGCTGTTCCAGACCAACAGCACCACCATTGCCATCTTCCTGGCGGCAGCGGTGGCCGTGCTGATCTGGGTGGTGCTGAACAAGACCACCTTCGGCTACGAGCTCAAGGCTGTTGGCCTGAACAAGAACGCCGCCCGCTATGCCGGTATCAACGAGAAGAAGAACATCATCCTCTCCATGGCCATTGCCGGTGCGCTGGCGGGCTTCGGCGCAGGTCTGTTCTATCTGTCCAACGTGTCCCAGTGGAACCCGCTGAACTCCACCAGCCTGCCGGGCATGGGCTTCAACGGTATCTCGGTGGCACTGCTGGCAAGCTCGAACCCCATCGGTACCGTGTTCTCTGCGCTGTTCATCTCCCATATCTCGGTCGGCGGCTCCTTCCTGTCCACCAAATTCTACCCCACTGAGATCTCGGATCTGATCAGCGGCATCATCATCTACCTGTGCGCATTCTCCATGCTGTTCCGGGGCAAGATCCAGAGTCTGCTGTTCCGAAATGCCGAAAAGACCAACGTGAACGCAGAGCCTGCGCCTGCCGCAGAAAAGACCAAAAAGGAGGGCAAGTAATATGCTGCTTCTGATCAAATATACCCTGCTGTACGGCATCGTGCTGATGCTGGTGGCACTGGGCGGTATGTTCAGCGAACATTCCGGCATCATCAACATTGCGCTGGAGGGCATCATGGTCATCGGCGGTGTGGCCGGTGTGCTTACCCTGACCATGCTGCCTGCAAGCCTTTCGCCCTTCCTTGTGGTGCTGATCTCCATTCTGGTGGCAGCGCTGGCGGGCGTGATCTACAGCCTGCTGCTGGCTTTTGCTTCCATCAACCTGAAGGCGGACCAGACCATCGGCGGCACGGCACTGAACCTGCTGGCTACCGCCATTGCCGTGGTCATCTCCAAGTACTTCAGCGAGAGCGGCAGCGCCAAGCTGAACTACTCCAACAAGCCCTTCCTGTTCAGCATCGGCGGGCTGGAGCTCAGCGTGTTCGTGCCGCTGGGGCTGATCTTGCTGGTGGTCAGCTATATCGTGCTGTACAAGACCCGCTTCGGCCTGCGTCTGCGTGCCTGCGGCGAGCATCCGCAGGCTGCGGACTCGGTGGGCATCAACGTCTACAAGATGCGCTACGCCGGTGTCATCCTTTCCGGTGCGCTGGGCGCGATCGGCGGTCTGGCTTATATCGTGCCCCCGGTGCAGACTTGGAACTTTGAAGTCGGCGTGGCCGGTGCAGGCTTTCTGGCACTGGCAGTTATGATCTTTGGCCAGTGGAAGCCCTTCCACATCTTTGGCGCAGCCATGTTCTTTGCTGTGTTCAAGAGTCTTGCCAACATTGCAGACTCCACCTTCCTTGCGCAGCTGCACTGGTCCAGCAACATCTATAACATGATGCCCTTCGTGGCATCCATGGTCATTCTGGCCTTCACTTCCAAGAACAGCATGGCACCCAAGGCCGAGGGTATTCCCTACGACAAGGGCTCCCGTTAAACGCTTTCGCTAAAAATCCATAAAAAGGGCATCCGCAGCCATCAAAGTGCTGCGGATGCCCTTTTTTGTAAGGGAAATGGAAAATTTTGTTCATCTGTTTGCCGGCAGAAAATGGCATTTTCTGCTTGTAAAATACGCCGGGATGTGTTATCATTAAAAAACGAATGTGTATCTATAGGAACCCGGTGTACATTTCTTGCACTGCGGAACAACAAGAAAGGTGAGTTTCTCTACTATGGACGAAAAAACAACTATGGGACAGCCGCTCCGAAGCATGGATGACGAGGAGACCATTGATCTGATGGAGCTGGCGCGCCTGCTGTGGGCGCATATTGTGCAGATCGTGGCAGCAGCTGTTGCGGCAGCGCTGATCTGCCTGCTGGTGTGTATGTTTGCGCTTACACCCAAGTATCAGGCTTCTATCAATATGATCGTGAACACCCGGCAGGATAATTCCTCTACCTTTACCAGTGATAACTTCAACTCTGCCAAGAACCTGATCAGCACCTATGCGGTCATCATCAAGGGCAACACCGTGCTGAACGAGGTGATCGACACGCTGGATCTGGATATGACCTACACCGAGTTGTATAAGATGGTGGATGTTGCCGATGTGGACTCTACCCAGATCATGCAGATCACGGTCACCGATACCGATGCAGAGCGCGCAGGCGAGATCGCACAGACCATTGCCGACATCGTGCCCGATGTGCTGGTGGAAAAGGTGGAAGCCGGTTCCTGCAAGGCGGTGAGCGATGTGATCATCGATCCCAACAAGGTGTTCCCCCAGACCAAGAAGTACGTTGTGCTGGCCGGTCTGCTGGGCGCTGTTCTGGTGTGCGGCGTGCTGGTGCTGGCACACCTGCTGCACGATACCATTGTGGATGACGAAGATGTTCAGAAGAAGCTCGGCCTGCCCGTGCTGGGCCTGATCCCGGAGGTGTAAGACGATGTGGAATCTGTTTAACAAAAAGAACAAAACTGACGGCGAGCACCGTACCCTGCAGCTGATCACCGATAAGGGGATGCCCTTTGGCTATGTGGAGGCCTATAAGTCTCTGCGCACCAATCTGGACTTTATGGCGGGCTCCATGGACGTGCACACGCTGGTCATCACCAGTACCGTGCCGGAAGAGTCCAAGAGCAATGTGGCGGTCAATCTGGCGATGACGATGGCCGAAAGCGGCAAAAAGGTGGCTCTGGTGGATTGCGACCTGCGCAAGCCGGTGCTGCACCGCTATCTGAAGGCCGGTCACAACGTAAAGGGCGTTTCCAACGTGCTGTCCAACCAGTGCACGCTGGACGAGGCGCTGCAGGAGCTGAAGGAAATGAATCTGACCTTCCTGCCCGCAGGTACCCCGCCGCCGAACCCCTCCGAGATGCTGAGCCAGCCGCAGATGCAGGCCATGGTCAACACCCTGCGGGAAAAGTTCGATGTGGTCATCTTTGATGCACCCCCGGTGTCCGTGGTCACCGATGCAGCCGTCATCGGCCGCTATGTGGACGGCGCGGTTTTCGTTGTGCGCTCGGACTACGCCCCCGCCGATGCAGTGCGCGGCGCAGTGAAAAAGCTGCAGGATGCCGGTGTCCGGGTGCTGGGCAGCGTGCTGACCCGCTACGACATGAAGAAGGCGCTCAAGGGCTCTAGCTACGCATACAGCTATGCCTATAATTACAATTATGCCTACGAAAAACAGAAGGCTGATGTTGTTGAATAAGGAAGCGCTGCTATGACTGATCTGCATTGTCACATTTTGCCCGGCATTGATGACGGCGCAAAGGATACAGCGGTCTCGCTGGAGCTGCTGCGCAGGGAATATGAGGACGGTGTGCGCAATATCGCCTTCACCAGCCACTTCAACAGCGAACGTACCACGGTGGAAGCCTTTACAGCAAAGCGGCAGGCTGCCTTTGAGCAGCTGACCGCCGCACTGGAGGGACAGCCCATGCAGTTTGACTTCAAGCTGGGCGCAGAGGTGTTCTTCTCTCCCGGTCTGTGCGAGCTGGATACTCGGGCGCTGTGTATGGGGGATACCGCCTATCTGCTGCTGGAGTTTCCCACCACCCACAAGCCGCACTTTATCCGGCAGACGCTGTACCAGCTGCAGCAGCAGGGCATCGTGCCGCTGATCGCGCATATCGAGCGCTATCCCTATGTGCTGGAGGACCCCACTCTGCTGTACGACTGGGTGGCCGCCGGTGCTTATGCACAGATCAATGCAGGGGCACTGCTGGAGCCCAAGCTGTGCAAAAAACTGTGCAAGTTCATTCAGTGGGGATTAGTCCATGTCATCTCCACCGACACCCATTCCCCGGACAAGCGCCCGCCCCGTATGGCACAGGGCGTGCAGCAGCTGGAAAAGCTGCTTGGCAAGGAGACGGCTGCCCGCATCGTGCGCAACGGCGATGAACTGTTCCATGATCAGGAGCTGGACGCTGCGACCCTGCATCAGCCCAAAAAGTTTTTGGGAATGTGGGTCTGATCCAATTAGTAAGGAGAAAACTGCCCGGGCGGAGGAATACTCTGCCCGGGCAGCGGATTTTGATATGAAGAAAAATAAGGTCCTGAAAATCGTGTTGATCGTGCTGGGCACGCTGGTGGCATTGTTGGCAGCAGCTGTCCTTAGTGTGCTGCTCTATCTTCGCAGCATGGCAGCCAGTCTGCCGGAAACCCTGCCGGATGCCCCGGCGGACAGCACACAGTTCACCCTGACGGATGATGATCTGGATAAGCTGCTCAGCGGCGAGATCACGCTGGAGGAGCTGACCGGCGAAGCTGCTGCATCCAGCGGCGGGGAACAGGAGGCGGCGGCCAGTGCTCCGCAGGAGGAAGCAGGTTCTGCCGCTTCCTCGGGGAGCTCTGGCTCCCAGACGGAGAGCAGCAATGCGTCCTCTTCCGGCAAGAAGGAGAACACTACCGGCACATCCGGCTCCAGCACTGCTTCTGCCGCAGAAAAACCGGCGTCCTCTTCCGGTAAACAGGAAGCTGCCTACGAGACGGAGGTCAAGGCGCTGCTGAAGCAGCTGTACAGTGTCAAGGCGCGCGCTGAGTCGGAGCTGAACAGCTGTATTGCCGGGGCAAAGGCAGAATACAAGGCGCTGCCGGAGTCTCAGCAGACACAGGCGCGCAAAATCTCCATTGCACTGGCGAGAAGCGGCAGACTGTATGCGATGCAGGCATCTTACGATAAGGAAGTGGAGAACATCGTCAGCCAGATGCGCACTGTGCTGACCGCCAACGGCCAGAGCACTGCCTTGGCTGATCAGGCAATGGCTTCCTATAAGGCACAAAAGAGCGCCATGTATTCCCAGCTGACCGCAAAACTGTACTCCTGACCCGCAAAACGACCCATGACCACCCGCAGCATATCTCCCGTGCACCGACCGTGCCGGAGAAGGGGCTGCGGGTGGTCTTTTTTGCCAAGTTTCCTCCAACATGGAGAAAAATGCCGATGACATGGACGGATGACTCTGCGGCAGAGACGCTACCTTTTACGCCGACAGGGGAGGGCGGATTGTACGCGCCAACGGAACAATCCCCCAAAAGGCCGGAAAAGTAGCACTTTTACCTACAAATGTACAGGAAATTTGTATAAAGTATAAGATTTCACTCATGCTTTGCTATAATGAAGTGAATTCTTTTCATGTAAATTGACAAAAATCGTGGTTATCTTTATAATAGATAAAGTGTTTCTCGGGTATGGACGATGGTGTTTATGCAACCGCAAGATGCCATCGTTTTATTATTCGCTTTTCTGTCCGCGTGCCAAGGACAGACGTCCGCTATGTGTGAGGCTGGCGGACTGCGGGAAAGTGTGGCTCGGCCTGAGAGCAAAAACAGTAATTCATTGATAGGATTGGAGTGGCATCAAACGATGGCAAAGTACATCATCAAGCGTGTCGCAATGGGTATCTTCAGTATCTTCATTGTGGCTACGGTTACCTTTTTTGTCATGAACCTGGTCCCCGGTGGCCCGTTCGTGGCAGAAAAGTCCATCAGCGCCGCTGCTCAGCAGGCTTTGGCCGAAAAGTATGGCCTGGATAAGCCGCTGGGTGTGCAGTACGTCAACTACATGAAGAGCCTTTTGCACGGCGATCTGGGTCTGAGCCTGCGTCAGCGCGGCCGTACCGTGAACCAGATCATCGCCAGCAAACTGCCGGTGTCCTGCCGTCTGGCAGGCATTGCAGTGGTGGTGGCTCTGTGCGTGGGCATCCCGCTGGGCTGCATTTCCGCTTATAACCGCGGCAAGTGGCTGGATAACATTATTATCGTGTTTGCTACCTGCGGCATCGCGATCCCAAGCTTTATCTCCAGCGTGCTGCTTTTGTACCAGTTTGGTATGAACATGAAGGTGCTGCCCACCGTTGGCCTGAACAGCGCAGCCGCCTATATCATGCCGGTCACCGCACTGGCCATCTATCCCTCGGCTTATATCACCCGTCTGATGCGCTCCAGTCTGCTGGACGTCATGGGTCAGGACTATATGCGCACTGCCCGCGCAAAGGGCGTGTCCCAGTTCATGATCCTGTTCAAGCACGCACTGCGCAACGCCATCCTGCCTGTCATCACCTACGTTGGCCCCATGCTGGCCAGCCTGATGACCGGTTCTTTTGTGGTGGAAAAGATCTTCTCCGTGCCCGGTCTGGGCCGCGATTTCGTGTCTGCTATCACCAACCGTGACTACACCATGATCATGGGCACCACCATCCTGCTGTCCAGCATGGTCATCATTGCAAACGTGATCGTGGATATCCTTTATAAGATCATCGACCCGCGCATCAAACTGCAGTAAGAGAAAGGAGCGATTTTCATGGAAAACATTAAAAAGAATCCGCTCAGCCTGCAGCTCAACGCGGAGGATTTTCTGCCCGCCAGCAATGAGGAAAAGCAGAGCCTGGTGGTCATGCGCGAAAGCGTCAACTTTTGGAAGGACGGTATCCGCCGCCTGAAGAAGAACAAGATCGCCATGGTCAGCTTTGTGTTCATCATTGCCATTGCCATCTTTGCCTATCTGCTGCCCGCCGTCTGGCCTTACAGCTATTCCGAGCAGATGAAGGGCAGCAACAACCTGAAGCCCTTCGAATACTCTGCCTCCGAGCAGGCGCGTATCGACGCAGGCGAAAAGGTGTTCCCGCACATTCTGGGCACCGACCGTATGGGTCGTGACTTCGCTGTGCGTATCATGATGGGCACCCGCGTCAGCCTGTCTGTCGGTCTGATCGCTTCTGTGCTGGTGCTGATCATCGGCGCTACCTACGGTGCGGTTGCGGCCTTTGCCGGCGGCTGGGTGGACAATATCATGATGCGTATCACCGATATTCTGTACACCATCCCGGACATTCTGTTGATCATCCTGCTGGGCATGGCCCTGAAGGACCCGCTGGACAAGCTGTCCACCCAGCCCGGCTTCAAGTGGATGCAGACCCTTGGCCCCAACATGATCTCCATCTTCATCATCTTTGCTCTGCTGTACTGGGTCGGTATGGCGCGTATCGTCCGCAGCCAGATCCTGATCCTGAAGGAGAGCGAGTACGTTACCGCTGCCCGCGCACTGGGCGCTTCCAGCGGCCGTATCATCAAAAAGCATCTGCTCACCAACTGCATCGGTACCCTGATCGTTACCACCACCCTGCAGATCCCGGCTTCCATCTTTACTGAGAGCTACCTGAGCTTCATCGGTCTGGGCGTTGCAGCCCCGCTGCCTTCTCTGGGTTCTCTGGCTACCGATGCCGTCAAGGGCATGAACACCTACCCCCATCTGCTGATCGCTCCCGCACTGATGATCAGCGTGATGATCCTTGTGTTCAACCTGTTCGGCGATGGCCTGCGCGATGCCTTTGACCCGAAGCTGAAGAATTGATGAGGTGAACAGAAATGAGCGAGAAAATTCTTGACATCAAAGAAGAACGCCTTTCTTTCTTCACCCCTGCGGGCGAAGTAAAGGCACTGAACGGCGTTTCCTTTACCATGAATCAGGGCGATGTTCTGGGCGTTGTGGGCGAGTCCGGCTCCGGTAAGTCGGTCACCGCCTACTCCGTTATGGGTCTGACCGCTTACCCCGGCAAGCTGGTGGGCGGCAAGGTGTGGTTCAACGGCCACGAGATCGAGAACATGAAGGAGAAGGACTTCCGCAAGATCCGCGGCAACGAGGTCTCCATCATCTTCCAGGACCCCATGACCAGCCTGAACCCGGTGTACACCATCGGCAACCAGATCGTGGAGGTCATCCGCCTGCACACCGATAAGAACAAGGCCGATGCATGGGCACGCGCCAAGGAGCTGCTGGAGCTGGTTGGCATCAACGAGCCCGAGAAGCGTCTGAAGCAGTACCCCCACGAGCTGTCCGGCGGTATGCGCCAGCGCGTGATGATCGCTATTGCACTGGCCTGTGAGCCCAAGCTGCTGATTGCTGACGAGCCCACCACCGCATTGGACGTGACCATTCAGGCACAGATCCTTGAGCTGATGCAGGATCTGCGCAAGAAGCTGGGCATGAGCATCATCATGATCACCCATGATCTGGGCGTTGTGGCTTCCATGTGCGAGAAGATCGCCGTCATGTATGCCGGCCACATTGTGGAGTATGGCACTACCGACGAGATCTTCTACCAGCCGGGTCACGAGTACACCAAGGGTCTGATCAACTCCATCCCCAAGCTGAACACCGCAGAGCACGAGCGCCTTGTGCCCATCGAGGGTACCCCTGTGGATCTGCTGAATCCGCCGGCCGGCTGCCCCTTTGCGCCCCGCTGCAAGAACTGCATGAAGATCTGTCTGAGCAAGATGCCCCCGCGCACCGAGCTCAGCGATACCCATTATACCTACTGCTGGCTGCAGCAGAAGGCTGCATTTGAGAAAGGGGAAAAGGCAGAATGAGTGAACACAAGACGCTGGTTGAAGTCCAGCACCTGCAGCAGTATTTCCCCGCCGGCGGTGTGGGCAAGAACCGCAAGTACGTTCAGGCTGTGGATGACGTAAGCTTTGCCATCCGCAAGGGCGAGACCCTTGGTCTGGTAGGCGAGTCCGGTTGTGGCAAGACCACTACCGGCCGCACCTTGCTGCGCCTGTACGAGCCCACCGGCGGTAAGATCTACTATGACGGCAACCTGCTGTTTGATAAGGACAACAAGATCGCAGTGGATATGCTGCCCTACCGCCGCCGTATGCAGATCGTTTTTCAGGATCCCTACGCAAGTCTGGACCCCCGTATGACCATTGGCGACATCGTGGGCGAGGGCATTGATATCCATCATCTGGCTGAGAACGAAAAGGACCGCCACGATAAGATCATCGCCCTGCTGGAGCGCGTTGGCCTGAACAGCGAGCACGCAAACCGCTACTGCCACGAGTTCTCCGGCGGTCAGCGTCAGCGCGTGGGCATTGCCCGTGCACTGGCTGTGAATCCCGAGTTCATCGTTTGTGACGAGCCTGTTTCCGCACTGGACGTTTCCATTCAGGCACAGGTCGTCAATATGTTCGAGGATCTGCAGCAGGAGATGGGTCTGACCTACCTGTTCATCGCCCATGACCTGAGCGTTGTCAAGCACATCTCCAACCGCATCGGCGTGATGTATCTGGGCAAGATGGTGGAGCTGGCCGACAGCTACGAGCTGATCACCCACAGCATCCACCCCTACACCCGCAGCCTGATCTCTGCAATTCCGGTGGCAGACCCCATTACGGCCCGCCAGTCCAAGCGTATCGTGCTGCAGGGCGATGTGCCCAGCCCCCTGAACCCGCCGTCCGGCTGCCGTTTCCGCACCCGCTGCCCCTATGCAGACGAGCAGTGCGCCAACGAGGTGCCCGAGTTCAAGGAAGTCTCCACCGGCCACTGGGCAGCCTGCCATCACCTTGACCGCGTGAAGTGAGAACACTTCACATCAGTAAAAGGTGAAAGCAATTCAACTTAGCGCTGAAATGTTGTCACAAAATGGTTACAGTCCAAGTTTTGGACTTGTAACCGGCATGAGAACGCATTATAATCATTCGTGTTCCTCCGGTGTACATTTGCACCGGATCGAATATAGAGGCGGCTGGGGGAACCTGGCACACTCAAATTTGATATAAGGGAAGGATATTATTATGAAACGCATTTCTCGTCGTAATTTCCTCAAGGTTGCAGGCGTGGGTGCCGCTGCTCTGGGTCTGGCAGCCTGTGGCGGCAGCAAGTCCGGTTCTACCGCAACCTCCGGCACTGCTTCTTCCGCTGCTGGTTCTTCTACCGGCAGTGTCAACACCGCTGGCTTCACTGTCCAGTACGGCCCCAACCCCGAGACTCTGGATCCCTCTTTGAACAACGCTGTTGATGGCGCCAACACCATCATCACCATCTTCGAGCCCCTGCTGATCATCAACGAGAACAACGAAGTTATTGGTGGCCAGGCTGAGAGCTGGGAAGCAAGCGAGGACGGCCTGACTTGGACCTTCACCATGCGTGACGGCCTGAAGTGGAGCGATGGCACCGACCTGACCGCTAAGGACTTTGAGTACACCTTCAAGCGTATGGTCAACCCCGACACCGCAGCTCCCTACGCAGAGACCTGCCTGGGCATGATCGATGGTTTTGACGCAGCTGCCGGCTTCCCCGATGCAGACGGCAACCCCACTGTAGAGCCCAACCCCGATGCTCTGAACGTCAAGGCAAGCGACGACGGCAAGACCCTGACCATCGTGCTGTCCTACCCCTGCTCCTACTTCGACAAGATGGCCGCATTCGCAGCTATGAGCCCTGTGCAGCAGGCAACTGTTGAGGCAAACGGCGACAGCTGGTGCACCTCCGCTGAGACCTTCGTGTCCAATGGCCCCTACATGATCACCGACTGGACCCCGTCCGAGCGCATCGTGCTGACCAAGAACCCCAACTACGTTGGCGGCTGGGATAACTCCAAGATCGTCTCTGACACCATCACCCTGCTGCTGCTGGAGGACTCTTCCGCTGCCTTCGCTGCTTACAACAGCGGTGAGGCTGTCCTGATCAAGGACGTGCCCACCGACGAGATCCCCAGCCTGACCAAGGCAGAGGATGGCGGCGACTTCTATGTTGACACCATTCTGGGCACCTACTACGTCAGCATGAACCTGCAGCGCGATGCCTTCCAGGATGCCAAGGTCCGCAAGGCTTTGGCTCTGTCCATCGACCGTGACTACGTTGCCAACACCATCATGCAGGGCACCTACTCTGCTGCTTCCAACATTGTCGGCCCTGGCATCGTGGACGAGAACGGTTACTTCTACGACAACGCAAACGGCGGCTCTCCCTACATTGCGGATGACTACGAGGCAAATCTGGCCGAGGCTAAAAAGCTGCTGGAAGAGGCTGGCTACCCCAATGGCGAGGGCTACCCCACCATCGAGTACAGCACCAACGATGCCGGCTACCATGTGCCTCTGGCAGAGTACCTGCAGCAGGCTTGGGGCGATCTGGGCATCACCCTGACCATCAACAAGATGGAGTGGTCCTCCTTCACCCCCGCTCGTCGTGCAGGCGAGTACGATGTTGCCCGTAACGGCTGGGTCATGGACTACAACGATCCTTCCAACATGGTCGAGCTGTTCTGCACCGACAACGGCAACAACGATGGTAAGTACTCCAACCCCGACTTCGATGCTGCAATCGAGGCTTCCAAGGTTGCTGATGCTGCCGAGCACTTTGCTCAGCTGCATAAGGCTGAGGACGTCCTGATGGAGGATATGGGCTGCATCCCCGTTGCTTACTACAACGACTTCTGGCTGCAGAGCCCCGCTCTGAAGGGCACCTGGCACAGCCCCTACGGCTACTGGTACCTGCAGTACGGCTACATCGAGGAGTGATTTTCTCCCTGTGCTGTGCAGCGTAAGCTGAACCGTAAACCATAAGCACCAAGCACCCCGCTGACCGGAAACGGTTGGCGGGGTGCTTTTTTGCTGTTATTTTGTAAAAAAAGACGAGTGCTCGGTTTTGCCGATGCACTCGTCTTTTATATGTAAATCAGATTAAAAGGGTACCAGCTTACACCGCAGCCATGGCAGCCAGAACGCTCTGCCAGCTCTTGCTGCGTGCGGCAGGCACCGGGGCGGGGCGGGTGCGCCGTGCAGCAGGGGCACTATGACCGGTTGCAGAGGATACCGTCAGGGCAGGGGAGGGGCAGAAGAACACAGCAGTGTCCCTTGCCAGCCACTGCGCAGCCAGAGCAGCGGCCTGCGGGTCAGACTGCAGGGCGCGGCGCTCGTTCCCGGCCAGAAAATCAGCCAGCCAGTACAGAATTGCGGCCAGCGGCAGGCAGGGGGATGTGTCCTGATTCCAGTAACTCCAGCGTGCACCGCAGCCAAGGTGGCTTTCCACTGTGATCTGTGCGCCGGTGCGGGCATTCTGCGGGATGGCACCGATATAATTTGTACCGGCACGCTGCCCCAGCTCCTCTTTAAGGCGCTGGGTGCGGGCAGCATCCAGCCGATCCTCCCGGCAGTAGGCGCGGAAGTCGGTCTGGCTGAGCAGGCTGTCGGCACTGGACGGAAAACGCCCGGTCAGCTGCCCATCCGCATTGTGGCACAGCTGCCAGCCCTTGCGGAACAGCTGGAAATTCAGGCAGCGCCGTCCCATGGTGGAATAGCATACAAGGGCGCTCTGCTCCCCGGGTGGCTGTTTTACTTCAAGATAGGCATCGTTGCCGCAGGTATCCTGCAAACGGACGGTAACCAGCAACTGTGCACCGACGTGCTGGGTGGACATGGCGTTGTGCATGGCGTCAAAATAACGGGAAGCGTCCATGATTGATCTCCTTCCTATAGCAATTCAACTTTTTAATGCAACAGCAACAACGTTGAATTGCATATCGCAAATATGCTGTTTGAATGTTGCACTAATTTCTTGCCTTGCGATAAAAGCAAACAGCGAAACGTTGTAAAAGCGCCAGCCGGGTGATCGGGCCGTCAGGCTGCATAAAACTTCTCTGAACGTAGTATAGCATACTTTTGGATGAAAAACAACTGTAAGTTTTCCAAAACAACAAATTTTTGCAAAAATCTACAGCGCATTGCAAACAAAAGTTCAAAGTATGGTTGTGCACTGAGATGTGCGGTTGTAAAAAATGCCCCCTGCGGGAGATGCCGGCTAAGGCCGGAACTGCTTCCACAGGGGTCGTTTTGTTTTTTCAGTCGCCAAGTTCCCGGATCTCGTTCTGGATCAGCCGTCCGGCAGCGCGGGCAAGCTGATCCATGCCGCGGATGCGTGCCATATTTTTGCCGTAGATCTGCGCGGCGGCACCGGCGCTGCTGTCCTCGCCCATAAAAACGGCAGACACCCGCACGCCTTGCCGCTGCAAGGTGCGCACCTGCGCGGCGGTGTCGGCTACACCGGCGGCGTCCTCGTAGGCGCAGCCCAGCGGGTTCTCCGCTGTGGGTGGGATGCGGCGGCTGTCGTTGGGGCTGGCATCGGTCAGCAGGATCATCAGGTGGCGCGGGGCAGGGCCGGGGGCGTACCGGATCAGGTCGCCCGCCGCCCGCAGCGCCAGACCGTCCCGGTTCCAGCCCGAGGCAAAATAGCGGAAAATGTTCTGCCGGTTCTTGTCCGTAAAACTTTTCAATACCCGCAGCACCGTATAGCCCCGCAGACTGCTGAAGGCGCTTACCCGCACCGGAATGCCGCAGTTGGCCAAACTTTCGGCCAGAATAACACCCTGCGCCGCGATCACTTCCTGACAGTGCAGGCGGGAGGCAGAGGCGTCCAGCAGCAGATCTACCGTAAAGGCAGGGCAGTTCTCCTCCTCCGGGCACAAAAACACCCGGTCATCGTTCAGGTAAGGGGCACGCCACACCCGCCCGGCGCACAGATCACCGCTGCGCGCTATCCGCTGGTCGGGCTGCTGATGCACCAGAATGCAGTTGCGGATCTGCTCGGTAAGGCGCAGCACCACGCTGCGGTGCAGCTCCTGATTTTTGGCATAGTAGGCGCGGTTGCGTTCGGCCTGCAATTCGGCCTGCTGTGCCAGCTGCCGCGCCTCCGGGGTGGGTGCCTGCGCCGGGCTGGGTACACCGGCGCTGAACCACAGATGACAGCCCAGATGCACACCGGTGCACAGTTCCTGCTCGGCCTTGCGCAGCTGCTCCGGCGGGTAGAAGCAGCGCCCAAAGCAGCTTTCAATGTAGGCGCGATCCTGCGCGGCGCGTTGCTTCAGGGTAATGTTTGCCCGGCGCTTGTCCACCGCCAGCCCGCTGCCTGTGGCATCCACCGCACCGGAATGCTCCACCGTCACCCGGTCGGTCTTGATCATCTGGGTGGGCATGGCTTTGGTAGCCAGCTTTGCCCAAAAGCCCTGTAGCCGCAGGTGCAGCGCGGGCTTTTGGCGCACCTTGCCGTCAAACAGGGCGAACTTTGCAAACAACGCCAGCAGGTCGTTTTTGAGCTGTGCTGGCTCCGGTATGTTCTCCGGTGCCAGCGCTGCGGCAAGGCTGCTCTCGTAAGGAGTCATGACCGGAGCGGTGCGTCCCAGCACCCTGCGCCAACGTGCAGCCTGCATGGTGTACACCAGCTGGTTTTTCGCCATCCACTCCTGCCGCGAAAGCTTGTACTGAATGGCAAAAAAGTAGTCCGCGTGGGCAAACCGCAGCGCTTCCAGCACCGGGCGGCGGGGCAGCTCCAGCCGGTAGGCGGCGTTTTCTAAGTACAGCCACGCCATATCGTCCAGCATGGGCTGGCGCGTGTCACCCTCCCATGCGGAAAAAATGTCCCGGATCAGCGCGTCACCGTAGTATTTGTGCACCAGTCCCACGATGCAGTTCATGTAAAAATCAATGGTGCCGTCTGTGTTGCGGGCCAGAAACAGCGGCTCGAAGCCGTAAGCACCTGCAGCGGCCCAGACCTGATTGGCCGCACGCCGCTCCTGCGCGGTGTAGCTCTGGGCGTCCATCAGGCAAACAGCTTTCCGGCATCCAGCTTGGTCGGGATGCGCGCGGCGATCACGTCCCGGATCAGTCCCTGCTCGTAGGAGTCAAAGGCCTTGTTGGTGATGCCCATATCCAGTGCCGCGCCTGCCGGGATGCCGCGCCGGATCAGCCGCAGGGCATCCAGCATGCCGCGCAGGTCCAGCGCCTTGGTGGAAATTTCCGCACTGTCGCACTTTTTCTGCAGGTCAAGGAACAACAGTGCAAACTGGCGCACATACTTGGAAGCAAGATCGGGGAACTGCGTCCGCAGCAGCTTTTCCAGATCGTCCTGCGTAATGGTGGGCATCTGGATGACCACGAAACGGGAGGTGAGTGCCTCGTTCAGCTCACGGGTGCCGGCATAACCGTAGTTCATGGTGGCAATAAAGCGGGTCTCCTCCGCCAGCGGGATACGGTCGTAGCCGGGCACATCGATGGCGCGGCGGAAGTCCAGCACCGCGTGCAGCACGGCCAGCGCCTCGTTTTTGGCCATGTTGATCTCGTCCAGCACGCCAAAGCCGCCGCACTGTGCGCAGCGGTACACCGGCCCGGGACGGAACACTACCTGCCCGCCCGCAAAGGTATCCATGCCGATGAGGGAGGCGGCGTCCATGTTTACATGAAAGGAGATGTCCCACGCGGGGCGGCCAAAGGCGGCGGCAAGATTTTCTGCCAGCACGTTTTTGCCGGTGGCCTTTCCGCCGGCCAGCAGCAGGTTTTCGCCGCAGAGGATAGTCGCCAGCGCCTGCTCCCACACCTCTTTGCCGTAGTAGATAAAGGCAGGGGCAGGGATACGCGGGCGCAGCGTCTCGCTGAGCGGATGGGCGGCGCGGTATTCCTGCACCGCCGTAAGCAGGGCGGGGTCCACCCCTTCCTGCCGTAAGGTATCCAGAATATCCGACATTTGTACAAACACCTCGATCTCTGACCGGGTGGGATGAACTGCCCGGTTTTCAGCCTTATCATAGCACAATCGCGGCCATTTGTGTAGGGGGCGTGCGGGGCAAAAAACGCAAAGGGGGGCAGCCCCAAATGGGACCGCCCCTCTTCACATGAAAAAGAAGAAAAGAAGAAACGCTTAGAGGATGCCGGAAAAACGCGCTTTATCAGGCGTTTTCCAGACCGGCCATCTGCTTGACAGCCTTCATGGCGTAGGTCAGGGTACGGCCCATAGCCACACCGGCCATCAGGCAGGGGTAGTTGTTGGCAAAGAAGCTGCCGGACATATCGCCGGTGATATACAGACCCTCCATGGGCTGATTGTTGGTGTCCAGAGCCTGACCCTTTTCGTTGATGGCGATGCCCTGCTCGGTGGTCAGCAGAGAAGCACCCAGCCAGCAGCCGTAGAAGGGAGCGGTGCGGATGGCGCTCAGACGGTAAGCGGGCTTGCCGAAGTCCTCGTCGTTCTGCTTATCGTACAGCTCATTGTAGCGCTCCACGGTAGCAAGGAAGGTGTCCTTGGCAGCACCGGTAAAGCCCATCTTGTCGGCCAGCTCGTCCAGAGTATCGCACTTGAACAGTGCACCGGCCTCGATAGCCTCGTCCATCTTGCCCTGAATGTACTTCTCACCGCCGTTGCGGGTCTGGGCAGAGCAGCCGATGGTGTGGAAACGCTTTGCGTCCTCCAAAATGTTGGCATCGCAGATCTGTGCGTAGACGCGGCCCGGCTGGTGGGCAGCGGCGTAGACGATATCGTTGTAGGGGCAGCTCTCGTTGGCAAAACGCTCGCCGTTGCGGTTCACCTTCAGGAAAGGCTGGGTGCCGGGATTATACTGGCGGATTTTACCGGGGAAAGCCTTGCCGCCAAAGGCGGAGTCGCTGTCCACATAACCGGCATCCACACCGGGGGCAACAATGCCGCGGTCAAACAGCATGGGAGCGGCTTCCTTGTCCAGATTAGCACCTGCCCACACGGCAGCGCGGATACCGTAGCCCTTGTCGGCGGGGGAGTAGGAGCAGGCGGTGGTCACGCTGGTGCCCAGCGGGTCCAGCTGCTCCATCATGTAGGGGTTGCCGGGGAAGCCGCCGCAGGCCAGCAGCACGCCCTTGTTGGCGTTGTAGCGGATGAAGTGGTCATCCTCGGTGCTCTGGGCGATGATGCCGGTAATGCGGCCATCGCTGTTCTTTTCCAGCTTGGCCAGACTGGTCTTGAAGTCCACATCGTAGCCCAGCTCCTGAATGTACTGAAGCAGCAGCTCGTTCCGGGCGGCACCACTGGAGCGATCATAGGTATACTCGATCTCAGGGTACATATAATCGGTGTTGTGCTCGGCGTTTTCTGCAGGCCATTTGGCCTCGTCGCCGTAGGTGTAGATCATCTTCACGCCGTACTTGTCCTCCATGATGGAGCGGACAAATTCGATCATCTCGGCAGACTCGTTGATCCAGGTCTTGACCACGCGCTGATCACACTTGCCGGAGGCGTAACGGGAGACCTCGCTCAGCAGCTTGGCACGATCCATCTTGATGCCCTGTTCCTGAGCGCCAAAGCCGTCCACGGCACCCACCCAGTGACGGGTGTCCTGCACATTGCCGTTCTGCTCGATGACACGGAAGTTCAGGCCCTTGGCAGCGGCATAAGCAGCAGCGAACATACCGCCGTTGCCGGCACCCACGATGACGATATCGGTGTCCACCGTCTCGGTGATGGCAGCCTCGTCAATGTCAGGCTCCTTGCCCAGCCAATCGGTCTCGTCACCGGTGGGCAGCTGAACAGAAGTTACAGTTGCCTCTCCCTTTGCCTGTG
>OIJD01000001.1_pt1 | contig 266572 bp, 231 predicted proteins | sample 1583421 | NCBI WGS metagenome assembly OIJD01 (sample SAMN02674699, study PRJEB24791) | human gut metagenome, SKBSTL042 | isolation source: stool | host: Homo sapiens | place: USA | reverse complement strand
CCAATAAGTCGTACACGGTTACATGCCCATTCTCCATTTGTAGAAGTGTAGAAGTAGCAATCCATCAATGGAGACAATGATAAGAAACCATAAGTCATACACAGCTATATGCCCATTCTCCATTTGCAGAAGTGTAGAAGTGGCAATCCATCAATGGAGACAATGAAGGAAAACCATAAGTCGTACACGGCTATATGTCCGTTCTCCATTTGCAGAAGTGTAGAAGTAGCAATCCATCAATGAAGACAATGATAAGAAACCAATAAGTCGTACACGGTTACATGCCCATTCTCCATTTGTAGAAGTGTAGAAGTGGCAATCCATCAATGGAGACAATGAAGAAAAACCATAAGTTATACACAGCTATATGCCCGTTCTCCATTTGCAGAAGTGTAGAAGTAGCAATCCATTAATGGAGAATAGGGTATGGAAAGGGCAGATTTCCCGTATATGCGCCTCCTTATTCCCGAATTATGGGCGTAAGTCACATGACTATGGAGAGATATCCATCCTTTTATGGGGAGAGAAGCCGGCAAATATCCGATGGAAATGTCCCGCAAATCACAAAGAAACAGCCATATAATGAGCTGATACACAATAATTATTGTAGAAACGTGGTCCGCTCCTGCGGACAGCAAGTTGTGTTTTCGTTTAACGAAAACAGGACAGTTTAACGGCGTTTCCGCCGCCAAACCGTCCCCACAAAGCTCCGGAGATCGCTTTGTCATAACCGAATACAATCAAGGGAGCCTATGACGGATTCTTTCCAGTTTCCTCGAACCGGGCCGTCAACACCTGTCTCAGATTGTCGGAAGGCTTCAAGCCGATTTTTTTACGGATGTTGCTGCGCTGGCAGGTTATATTGCTTTCCGATTTGCCGAGGATCTCACAGACCTCCTTCAATGTTTTTCCCAAAATGACAAGGCGGCATATTTCAATTTCCGACGGGGTCAGTTCGGGGAAGACCTCGGACAAATGGTATTGTTCCATTTCCTTGGCGGTTACCGCTTCCTTTACATTATGGATTACGTTATTCTGGGCTTCGACACCCAGCATCTCAAGCAGGTTGTTCGTCTCAACCGTCCTATGCCGTTGCTTTGCCAGCCTGACATAAGCCCGTACCTGCTCCTTTTCCATTTTCAACACGCGGAGTATTTCTTCCTCCTCCCGTTTCAAGGTGGAATTTTCCTCGCCCAATCTCTGTATGTTCCTTACCAGCAAGTTCCCCAAAACGGTTACGATCAGGAACAGTACCATATACAATATGCAGAAATTTTTCAAGGTGGTATTGCCGGTAATGAACATACAGGCCATGTACGTTGCCATGCCCATACCGCCCAGCACATAGGGTATACGCTTGAGGTAGGCAATTAGGGAGAACATCACGTTGACCGCCAGCAGGGTCATGTTGCCTATGATAAGCATGAGCCTGTACTCGGAAGGTGAAAGCGCACAGAGTATCATCTCATTGCAGGTAAACAGTTGGGTGACTACCGTCATGGCGCAAAATGCATGCGGCAGGGAAATCCGGCCGGTCTTGTAGGCGAGGATCAGCAGCAGGGTGATACCCATAAAGACGGAGTTCAGGACCAATGCCAACATTTTTTGGGGACCGGAAAATCCGCAGAGATTTATCACCAGTCCGGTAACAAGGGCAAATGAATACAGAAAGAAAGTAATCATTTGCTGTTTTGCCAACTGTGAAGGCTCGTTTTGAATGGCTGACAGTGGACTTGAAAGGAACGCCCTCGGGGTCTTGAATTTCATCTTTATAGCCGTTTTTAGTGCTTTTTAGGGGACAAAAGTAGGTTTTTCTTTCAGTTTTAGTGCAATTTATGGGTATAAAAATTAGGGAATTAAGCAAATCCGCTTTAAATTTGTACCAGCAAAGTAAAAAAAACGTATAATGGACAACCGTTTTACCTACAAACCGGCAATCTCCTTTGAGACTTCAAGGGAAAAGGACGGCGGGGGATTTGCCAAAATCTCCGGTTACGGCTGTCATGTCCCGTCTTTATGTTATTGTTTGTTAAGCCAAGAAAATAAAGCGGTGAAATATTTGGAAATTCCAAGTCTTTTATTACCCCCCCCGTAACAGCTTATGTGACAATAAGTTACAATTTTATGATATTCTGCGTCCAGGCAGCATACAAGGCACTTTTCATGTCTGTATGCCGTTTGGACGCTTTTTTTGTACCCTTATGTAGAAAATAATATGCGTGAAATGAAAACGATCCGAAGAAACATACAGTTGTGGATGCTTGCCCTTCTGTCATTGCCGCTTTCGGCACAGGAGAAGACCGACAGCGTGTTCTGCTTCCGCTTCGTACCGGAGAAGGACATGTTCTTTATTCCCTACGGCGAGAACGGGCGTGAATTCACCCGCCTGCTGGAATGCGTGGAACGCTACCGGGAGGAAATAACGGATAACGGGATTCCCTTGTACGTGGACGGATACTGCAATTCGACGGAAAGCGAAGCGGAAAATCTTATCATCGCAAGGACACGGGCCAACCGTGTGAAATCAGAGCTGATTGTCCGCAAACGGCTGAAAGAGGCCTGTTTCGTCACCCGGAACCATGCTTCGGGAGGCGACTCCGTGACGGTACGCATCATCATGCCGAAAACAGACAGGCGGCCGATGGAAAAGGAACCCTCGGAAAAAATGGAAAAAGCAGAAAACGTTCCAGCAGAGAAGGTGGAAGAAGCGGAAACCTCCCCGGTAGCCAATAAGTCCTCTGAAATACAGGAAACATCCATCAAGGAAGAACATTTGGCAGAGATACCGGCTGACCCCGCCGGCCCTTACCGTTTTACCCTGCGTGCCAACTTGCTGCGCTGGGCAACATTGACCCCTGACTTGGGTATCGAATGGCGCATCCATCCGTCATGGGGCGTTCTGGTGAACGGAACATATACCTCGTGGACGTGGAACGACAAGGACAGAAGATATGCCCTCTGGGAAGTATCGCCCGAAGTGCGCTATTATATAGGTAAGGAGAAACGAGGCTATCTGGGTGCGATGTACAAGGCCGGGCAGTTCAACTACAAGCTCTTCTCGACCGGCAAACAGGGCGACCTGATGGGCGGAGGTATTGTCGGCGGTTATCAGTTACGGCTGACTGATGCTTTAGACCTCGATTTCAACCTCGGTATCGGCTGCGTCCATGCCGACTATGAGAAATACGAGGTCATCGACGGGGTGCGTGTACGCCGTGGCACGGAGAGCAAGAACTGGTGGGGCCCCGTGAATGCGGGTGTAACCTTAGTGTGGAAACTGTTCTAACGAAAGGAGGAAAAATGAAGAAGATATTAAAGAATATGCTGGAAAATATACGTTCACGGGAAATAACGGTCGTCCGTAAAACGGTTTTGCCGATGGCGGCAGTGACCCTTACTTTTGCTGTCACGATGACAGGCTGCGTGAAAGACGAGCTTTTCAATACCCCACATCCCGACAAAGGGGCTGTAGTGCTCGATATAGGCGGGTTGCCCGGCGGAGACGGATATACGGTCGATATAGACGGGCGGACATTCGAGACGACCGGAAGCGCGTTTACCGTGCCCGACCTGTTCGAGCCAGGGACACATACCGTAACGGTATATAACCGTCCCGAAGGCTTTTCCGTGGAAGGGCTTGTCGCCCGTGTGGCTCCTTTGGGGGCAGCAGTCCGTGCGGCTGACGGGTTTATACACCCCCTGCCCGGATATCTGCATTCGGGGACACGGCAAATAGAGGTCACGGCGGATGACAGCCTGAAAGTGGAGATGTCCGTGTTGCAGCGTGTACGCGACCTGTGTATTGAGTTGACCGTTACCGAAGGCGACCCCGAACGGATAGCGTCTGTCAAGGGAACAGTTTCGGGCATAGCCGGAGCATTCGACCTTTCGGCGCAGCAGACCACCGGCGAGGCTGTCTCCACGGCTGTCGAATTTATCCGCACGGGGGACAGGCTGACTGCCGACGCACGGCTGCTGGGTATCATGGGCAGCAAACAGACCCTTCTGCTCGACATCGTGTTCACTGATGGACGGACGCAGACGACGGAAAGCGACCTGACGGACCACCTGAAAGACTTCGGCGGCGACATGACGGAGGCATTCCGGCTGACAGGCGACCTGAACACGCCGGTAGAAACAGGCATGAGCGCCACCATCGACAACTGGCAGCCGGGCAATGGCAGCGGTGAAGATGCGGACATAAAATAAACGATTAAGCCGAGGGCAGAGCCGAACTTGTTCGGGTTATGCCGAGGCAGAGTGATTGTAGATTGAAAATCTAAAGTAACAAGGAAACTGAATAAATAAAATAACAGACTATGCAAAAAATAAAAGTGACGATTACCGGGCTGCTTGCACTCGCCGTATTTGCAGGATGCAACAACGATGAAAACCTGCCCGGAGGGAATGACAGCGACAGCCGTGTGGCACTGCAAGTGACAAGCGGTATCCAGACCCGTGCCTACGATGACCAGTGGGAAGCCAATGATGCCATCGGTATCTTCGCACTGATGCCGGGAACCACTGAGATAGCCACCGATGAAACGAGCGGAACGGCACAGGGCAACAGGCAGTACAGTACGTTAGAAAATGCACTCGGCACATTCAACCCTGCCGATGAAAACGCGACTATCTACCTTCCTGTGGACGGAAGCACACGTGATTTCATCGCCTACTACCCGTATAAGCCGGAAATGACGGTCAGCACCTACAAGATAGACCTGACCACGCAGAATCCGCAGAGAAACATCGACTTTATGGTCAGCACGACGCAGCAGGCAGAGGGAAGCAGCCGTACCACGGGTATCAGCAAGACCGATCCGACCGTGCAGTTCCGCTTTGAGCACAAGCTCTCGAAGGTGCGCCTGAATATCGAGACCGGAAACGGCTTCACGGGCAACCACAGCGAGTTGGCGGGTATGACGGTAGCCCTCACGGGACAGCAGACGACCGCCGACTTCGACGTACTGACTGACGATGAAGTAGCCATTGCGAAAGGTTACGAAGGCATTGACCTGTTCACCGCAGGAAATGGCCGGACATCCGAAGGCATCGTGATGCCGAGCAATGACTATGACGGGATGCAGTTCGAGTTCCACGTCAAGGGGCACGAGCAGCCTTACGTGTGGGAGCTGAACAATTCGGAGAAAGCCACGAGATTTGATCCGGGCAAGGAGTACATCTACAACATCACCATCCACAAGACCGCCATCGAGGTTACGGCCACCATCAAGGACTGGGAACAGGGCAACGCTGACGGCGAAAGCGGCAGTGCGGAATAAGGGACAGGACACACAGGCAATAAGAGAAAAACAAATAAAAAGATGAAAGCAACGAATTACATTCTTTTTGCAGCCGCTGCCATTGCGCTGGCGGCTTGCAGCAATGACGGACTTCCCGGCGACGACCCGAACGCCCCGGTGGAAATCCGCCTGACGGGCGGTCTGGAGGTGCAGACCCGTACCTCGCACGACCTCGACATGATGCTGAAACCCGGAAAACAGGTACACGTGTGGGTGGATGATGCCGGAAACGTGGTAGACAAGGAACTGTACAAAGCCAGGGAACTGACGGCAGGAGACGACGGTGCCTTGACGGGCGAGACGATGTACTTCCCCCAGACCGGCAATGCAGTGAACATCTACGCCATACACGGAAACTTCGGGGAAGCTACGGATTGGTCGGAAGGCGGTTTCTGGGCAACGGAGATTACGCACACGGTAGCACAGAACCAAAAAAGCGGAGAGGACGGCTACGCCAAGTCCGACCTCGTGTATGCCAAAAGCATGAATATAGCTCGCACGAAAGAAGCTGTCAATCTGCAATTCGAGCACCTGCTCTCCAAGATAGAGGTGGTATTGGTGAAGGGAGCCGGAAGCCCGGAGATTGCGAAGATGGAAATCCTGAACACGAAGCTCGAAGCCGTCTTCACTCCCGACAAGCAGAGCAACTTCGAGGTGGTAGAGAACGGTACGGCTGGAGACAACCCGATTGAAATAGACATCGACCTGACCGATGCAAAAACCGCTGCAAACACGGCCAGTGATGAGGGCAAGGAACTGAACGAAGCCATCATCGTACCCCAAGAGCTGGCACAAGGCACCGCCTTTATCCGCGTCACCACCGCCGAAGGCGGAGTACTGATTTACAGACTGCCGGAGGACAAGACGTTCGATCCTGCCAAGAAATACCGCTTTACCGTTACTGCCAACCTGACGGAGCTGAAGGTAGTAAGTGCAAAGATCACGGACTGGACTAAGGAAACAGGCGATGACAATGGCACAGCCGAAATGGAGGAGTAATCGCTGACAGCCATCCCGTGCAGCAAGCGTAAGGCACGGAGATATGCCCTTTTGATATACGGTGTAGCTGCCCGCATCGCGGCGGGCGGTGGCGCAAAGAAACCATAAAAAAGAAAGGAAAAGATGAAGAAGAATTGTTTTAACCCGAATATCCTTTGGACAGCCTGCTGCCTTGCAGCGATGACTGTCTTCACAGGTTGCAAAGACAGCAATGGCAAGGACAGCGAAACCGGCATCCTGAGACCAATCGCCGAGAACATCACCGGCAAGTGGAACATGGAGGAAAGCCACCGAAAGCAGGACGGCAAATGGGTGGAAGACCTCATCCCCGACGGCGAAGGGCACACCTACACCCTCCGCACGGACGGCACGGCGTTGAGTGCGTTTACCGCCCCCGACGGCTACACCAAGCTCAACCTGGGCGAATGGAAAGTGGACGAAGCGACCGACAAACTGACGCTCGGCACGATGACCGTCGATGTGCTCAGTCTGGACGCGACATCGCTTGTCATGGGGCACGATGAAGCCCGCGACTCGGAGACGGGCGAAATAATGGAGGGAGAGTTCCGATGGACGTTTGCCCGCATGGACGAAAACCAAAAGACATTGGCAGAAAAGTTAGTGGGCAAATGGATTCTCTCCAAGAGTTATGAGAAGAAAGGCGGCGAATGGGTGGAAAATTCCAACGGACTGCCCGACGAGGGCTGGCACCTGTACCGCGCAGACGCTACCTTCACCGCCTATTCACGCAGCGGCGAACATGAATTTACAAGCGACACGAACTGGGTTGTGAACTGCACCACCGGGGAAGTGCGCTGGACGGCAGAGAACGGGCAGTCTTCCACGGCAGACGTGGCCATCGAAGCCGACGGTACGCTCTCCGTGTATTACTCGAACAGTTTCGACCCCGTGACAGGACAGTCTGTCGCAGGCGAATACAAGAACGTGATGGTACGCGCACAGGAATAAATTTCAGCCATCCCGTGCAGCAGCGTAAGGCACGGAGAATTACCTATAATAATATAAGGTGCATCGGGCAGGGTCGCTCCTGCCGGTGGCACAAGAATAAACAATTAAAAACCGGAAATATGAAACGTAGTATATTACGACACAATTTTGCCTTATGGCTGGTAGTAGCCTTGGCTTTAGCCTCGTGCTCGCAGGAGGAATTTGCCGGAGGCGGACAAGGTACGTGGCTGCCTTACGGAAAATACCCGCTGGAGCTGACCGCCGTCATAGGAGAGGCAGTCGCCACGCCTGCCACGCGCGGCACGATAGCGCATGGGTCGTTCCCGGATTATGGGTTTTCTGCTCTTTACAGAGTGGCAAGCAGTATCGATTATCCGAAGGAGAATGAAATCGACTGGTATTACGGCAGACTTCATTCCTCCACATATGAAATAAATGAGGATGGCACAGTGGAACCAGACCCCAATTTTTATCGTCCTTTCTATTGGAGACGTACTGATGAGAAAATCTATATCTATGCCTATTCGTGGAGTAATTTCCCCCACCAATGTAATACTTACCCACACGAGGTCAATGAGGACCAAAGAGAAGAAATGGAATTTAACTTTAGCGATTACATCTTTGCTTATGAGGCATTGACCTTCGGCGGGGACAACACGCTGCATTTCCGCCACCTCACCTCGAAGGTTACCATCAACATTATGCAGTCCGACTACCTCCAGGCACAAAATCCTGACGATGTGGAGGTCACGCTTGCCACCAAAGACAAGCAATGGTATATCCAAGGAAATTTCATAGGAACAAACCCCAAGGAGATAGCATTGTTTGAAGCCGAGGGGCTGGAACAGTCGGAAATCATCCCCTACAAGAACCCCAATCCCACGGACGACGACATATACGCCACCTACGAGGCTGTCGTAATTCCGCAGACGATAGCCGATACCCGCAAGACCATAGAGATAAAGGTAGGCGACACTACCTACTCCTACGAGGTCGAATGCTCGAAAGGCCAATACACCAGCGGTGAGGAATGGATTTACAACATCACCGTCGGTGCGAAAGGTTTGGACGCGACTGTCGAAGAAGGAAACATCGGTTGGGGGGAAGGTGACACTGGTAGCGGTAGCGTAGCCCTGCCTTAAAACGAACATATAGAAAACGAAAGCAACATGATGAAATGATAAAGCGCATCCTGACATACTACGCCGAACGTCTGGACGAATACCTGTCCCGCACCCGCCACCAACCCGAAGGGCTGGCGACTGTGGGACTGATAGGCAACACCACGGAGGAACGCCCCAATAAAATGGTGGTGGGTCTGCTGAACGTGGAGCGTGAGACTTCCGGAGGTATTTCCGCCCCCATACAACACACCGGTAGTGGAGGATATATCCGGATGCAGCCCCCTTTGCTGCTGAACCTGAACATCATGTTGGCGGCAGTGTTTGACGAGCGGCAGTATGCCGAATCCTTGTCCCTGCTTTCGGACACGATGCGGTTCATCCAGTCCGTACCCAAGTTCACGGTGGAAGGAACGGATTACACGATAGAGATAGTGAACATTTCCACGCAGGACATGAACAATGTTTGGACGCTGCTGGGCGGGCAATACTATCCGTCCGTGGTGTGCAAGATACGCCGGCTGAGCATCGACGGAGACAGCATCGCCTCCGGTGGCAGAACGGCAGACAAGCCGGTTATAGAAATGTAACGACAAAAAATAAAAGGATATGGACAGTTATCGCACATTATACCGCATCAGGGTCGAGCATAACTATTTCGACGGAAAGCCATACACGGCATTGCAGTGCCGCCTTACGCAGCAAGGCGAGGCACTGGCAAGGCGACGTGGGCTGCTCTTCCGACAGACAGCACCCGGAGAATGGGCGGTACTGTTCAACCGGGAGCCGGACACTGGTCTCGATACGCTGACACTGACGTTGTCGATTGCCGATGCAAGTTTCCCGCTCTACACAGCATGGGACGACTTCCGGCCTTTTGAGGATTATGAACTGGAATTGCCACGGAAAAAGGAAACGCTGGAAGCGGCAACCGCCATCCAAGTCTCAGACAAGAAACGTGCCATCGGCTCCGGCTTCTGTACCCTGTATCTGCGGATGACGGATGAAATGCTGCAAGCGGCAAATGCAGGCACGCCCATGCAGACCGTGCTCCATTTCCATGCCCCGAAAATGCGATGGGAATACCTGTTCATCCCACACGACAGGGAGAAGTTGTCCGCAAGCAATATCCGGCTGGAGGAAGTGACGGGCAAGATGGAGTTTACCCCCTTCAAGGAATGCGAGGCATACGGACGGAAAGCCTGGTGCTCGCAATCCAAGGAAGAAATCCCGATGCGCCTTTCCTACGCTTGGAGGTTGCGCGTCACGGCACAGGAGGAAGGCAAGCCCAAGCGCGTACTGCTTCCGCAAGTACCGCTGCCCGAGGTAGGAACCTATATGGACGCACCGAAAGGCATCCTCCGGCAAATATGTTATTATTGAAATTGTGATTGTTAATTATATGTCGAACTAAAAAACACATGAGACTATGGGCGAATACAAAACACCCGGCGTTTACATCAAAGAGAAAAACGCATTCGGCACTTCCGTTGTGGAAGTGGAAACAGCAGTCCCCGCCTTTATTGGTTATACGGAAAAGGCCCTGAACGGGACGGAAGATTTGACAGGCAAGCCATGGAAAATCACTTCGATGACTGAGTTTATCCAATATTTCGGAGGAATGTACACCCCGAAGTATATCATCGGCAAAGGCGAGGCTCCCACCCCGGCACCCGCTGAGGAAAGTGAAGACCCGAAACCAGCACCGGCTGATACGGGCAACTCCTTCAAGCTAAAGACGGCAGCCGGTGAGTTTGTCGTCCGGATACAAAATCCTTACACGCTCTACCTACACATGATGCTGTTTTTTGCCAACGGTGGCGGTCCGTGCTACATCGTATCGGTGGGCGGCTACGACAGCGAGTTCAAGAAAGACCTGCTTGAGAGTGCCATTGGCACGCTGAAGAAGGAAAGCGAGCCTACTATGATCGTCATCCCCGAAGCCACCAACCTGCAAGCGGCGGACTGCTACGCCCTGCAACAGGCGATGGCAAACCATTGCGGTGACGAGATGCAGAAGAACCGCGTCGCCCTGCTGGATGTGTTCATCGACCGCTATCCTGCCGACCCGAATAAGAAAGTGGACTATGCGGACAATTTCCGCAACGGGTTCAGCACGAACTTCCCTTCCTATGTGGCGGCTTATTATCCCTACCTTGCCACCTCCATTCTTTCGGACAGCGACGTGACATCCGACATGATTGTATTTAGTGGCGAGATGGATACGTTCCTCTCCTCGTTGGAATTGAACGAAGCCCAACTGAAAGGCCTGGAAAGCGTATTCCCGAAAGACGACAAGGGGTCCATTCTGAAAGAACTGGACAAGAACGTGCATCAGGCTCTGCTGCAAAACTCCATCGCTTACCAGCAACTCGTCAAAGCCATTAAGGACGACTTGAACCTGCTTCCACCCTCGGCTGCCATTGCAGGCGTATATAGCACGGTGGATAGCTCGCGTGGAGTATGGAAAGCACCGGCAAACGTTACCATTAATTCTGTTGTCAAACCTTCCATCGCCATCAACGACTACGACCAGCAGGAGCTGAATATGCCGATGAGCGGTAAGGCAATCAACGCCATCCGTACCTTTCCCGGCGAAGGTCTCAAGATATGGGGAGCCCGCACGATGGACGGCAACTCACAGGATTGGCGTTACATCAACGTGCGTCGCACGATGATCTATCTGGAACAATCCGTAAAGAACGCCGCCCGTGCCTACGTGTTCGAGCCGAACGATGCGGGCACATGGATTAACATGAAGTGCATGATTGAGAACTTTCTGCGCAGTGTATGGAAACGTGGCGGTCTTGCCGGAGCCACTCCCGAAGACGCTTTCGAGGTGCATGTGGGACTTGGCGACACAATGACCGGTGAAGACATATTGGAAGGCATCCTGCGCATCACCGTACTGGTGGCCATCAGCCGTCCGGCAGAGTTCATCGAGATTACGTTCCAGCAGCAGATGCAGAAGAGCTAAAGGATATTGACAATTGAGAAATTACAATTATAACAATGTAGAACAATTAAAAGCTAAGATATTATGGCAGACAATGGAGCAGCACAGAGTGCAAGCACACAGGCATGGCCGTTACCCAGTTTCTATTTTAAGATTTCGGTCAGTAACGTAGGCGACCTTTCATGCAGTGAAGTATCGGGTTTGGAAATGGAGTACGATATGATCGAATACCGTGCCGGAGACAGTCCGGTATTCACCAAACAGAAGATGCCCGGACTGAGAAAGGCGGGCGACGTGACACTGAAGAAAGCCGTCTTCAAGGACGACAAGGCGATGTGGGACTGGATCAACAAGGTGAAACTGAACACCATCCAGCGCGAAACGGTAACAGTGAACCTGCTGGACGAATCGGGCAGTCCGGTGAAGACATGGGAAGTAGTGAACGCCTGGCCGAAGAAAATCACGGTGGAAGGCTTCAAGTCGGACGGCAACACGCCCGCTGTCGAGACATTGGTATTGGCTCATGAAGGTGTGAATGTGAAGTAAATCTTTTGAGACATGGCCGGCAATACAGCATCCGATTGGTTTCCACCCGTAAGTTTCTACTTCCGGGTGGATTTCCAGAGCAAGTTCGACCGTTTCCAAGCCTCGTTCACGGAAGTGTCGGGCTTGGATATGAGGCTTGCAGGAGGTGCCAAACCTGAATTTACAGGTCTCTGGATGAACATGCCGAAAGGAAGGGAGTACGGTAAAGTTACATTGAAACGCCCCGTAATGGATGATACCTTCAGGAAGTGGGTGAGGAAATGTCTGGAAGTGGACCAGGACAAAAGGATGGTAGCGTATGACATGGTTATAAAATTGCTGGATAAAGAGGGACAACCCTTGGCGAGCTGGCTCTGTTCGCACGTCTATCCCATCCAATGGACGCTGGGTGGATTTATCGCTGAGAAGAGCGACCTGGCGACAGAAACGATAATCATGGGCTGTAACCGGATAGAGTTTGTTACCCAATAAAGAAATACGCTTATGCCAATAGTCATCAAGGAAATGCACATCCGTACCGTGGTGGAGCGACGCATCGTCACGGAGGGAGAATTGCCGGAGGAAATCCTCCGGAAGATAGAAAACCGCATTGTGGACAAGCTGTCCATCCATGAAAACGGGCAGCCTGACGCACGGCGGCAGACAAGAAGAAGGAATGAAAGATGAACGTATTAAATGAAGAATAAAGAACTAAGAATGAAGAATTTATCAAGCCAATACGATACACTGATTCTTCATTCATCATTCTTCATTAAAAATAGTTTGCTATGGGAAAGATGTCGATTACAGCCTACAAGGACGAGAACTTCAGCAGCGAATGCAAGTCTGCGCTGGAACTGCCCGTCAACCCGGCGAAGGTGAAGCTCACGAAAGGCATCCGCTATGCGGAAGACAAGCAACTGGGCAGCCTGAACGGGTCGAACGCCTACGTGTGCTACCGACCGGAGACGCTCTACTTCGAGTGCCTCTTCGACATGACCAACGCCATGGAGGACGATGACGAGAAGATTCCCGTACACGACATGGTGGATGCGCTCGAACAACGGTTGTACGATTACAACACCGAAGGGCACCGCCCCTCGTTCGTCAAGGTGGAATATGGCGACATCACTTTCTTCGGACAACTCAAGACACTGGAAACGGAATACACCCTGTTCGATCCCGACGGTGTTCCGTGCCGTGCCGAACTGAAAGTGACGCTGACGGGCTATTGCAGCCAGAAGGAAGAGAAAAAACACTTCTCCAAGCGTTCGCCCGACGTGTCACGGCTGATTACACTGAAAGAGGGACAGACACTTGCCGCCCTCTGTTACGAGATTTACGGCGATGTGCTCTTGGTAGGGCAAGTCGCTCGATTTAATAATTTGAACGGTTACAGGAACATCCCGGCAGGGACGGAAATCCTGTTTCCGATGCTAAAGAAAAGTTGAAATGGCAGATTCACCCTCAAAGGATAAAGACCGCGTGCTTGCCTGCACTGTCCATGTAGGCGGCAGCAAGCTGAAAGACACTTTTTCATTAGTGTCTGCTTCGGTGCGTCTGGCACTGAACCGCATCGGCAAGGCGACGTTGAAGTTCAATGCGGGCGATATGGACAAGCAGACTTTCGACGAGAGTGACGACAGCCTCTTCAAGCCCGGCAACTCCATCCGTCTGGATGCAGGCGGTATGGACCGGCAGGAAACGCTTTTCGAGGGTAGCATCATCGGACTGCGCATCCTTACGGATAAGGATTTCCGCTCGTACATGGTGGTGGAATGCCGCGACTGTACCTATCCCGCCACACAGGGACGCAAGAACCGCATCTTCGAGAAGCAGAAAGACAGCGACATTATCAAAGAGGTGTTGAAAGAGTACGGTAGCATGGATGTGGATGCCACGGCGTACCGACACCCCACGCTCGTGCAGTATTACTGTTCCGACTGGGACTTTGCCCTCTCCCGTGCCGATGCTTGCGGTCTCTTTGTCTTCACCGAGGGAGGAAAGATAAAGGTAAAGAAGCCTGAGGTTAACGTATCGCCCGTGCTGACCGTAACCTACGGTGAGGACATCACCGCTTTCGACCTCGAACTGACTTCCGATGACCAGTTTGCCGGATACGAGGCGGTATCGTGGTCGCCCAAGGAACAGAAAGCGATTAAGGTGTCCGCATCCTCGCCCACGATAAACAAGCAGGGCGACCTCCAGCCGACGAACATTGCCTCGGGCGGCAGCCTGTTGCTCCAGACCGATGCTCCCATGGAAGAGACAGCTCTCAAGCAGTGGGCGGACGGTATGGCGTTGAAGGCGGTACTGGCACGCTATCAGGGCTCGGTCAGCTTCTACGGCTCGGCAAAGGTGAAGCCGGGCTGCATCGTCGAACTGAAAGGATTGGGCAAACGCTTCAACGGCAACCTGTTTGTCGGCTCGGTGACGCATACCATCGAGGATAACGAGTGGACCACCGAAGCCGGCGCAGGCGTATCGCCCCTGAACATCACCGACGAGCCGGACGTAGTTTCCCCTACGGCGTCGGGCTATCTGCCCGGATTGCAGGGACTGCATGCGGCAGTGGTGAAGAAGTTGGACGGCGACCCGCAGAAAGAGTACCGCATACAGGTGGAACTGCCCTGGCTGGACGGCAAGAGCAAGCTGCTTTGGGCGCGCTTTGCCACGATGTACGCCACCGCAGGCATGGGCACCTTCTTCCTGCCCGAACCCGGCGACGAGGTATTGGTGGGTTTCATGAACCAAGACCCCGGACATCCCGTCATCCTTGGCTCTCTCTATGGCATGAAGCACAAGCCGCCATTCGAGTACGAGGCGAAGAACAACACGAAGGCGATTGTCACCCGCGAGAAACTGCGCATCGAGTTCGACGAGGAAAAGAAGGTGATCACCGTAGCCACGCCGGGCAAGAACACGCTGAAGATAAGCGATGACGGAAAATACATCTATCTCGCCGACCAGCACAAGAACGAAATCAAGATGGACAGCGGGGGTATCACCCTCACGTCCGCCAAAGATATAAAGCTGAGCGCGAAGGGCAACATCACGATGGATGCCACGATGAAGCTCAGCGGCATCGCCAAGCAGGACGTCAGCCTGGAAGGGCTGAACGTCAAGGTGCAGGCAAAAGTAGGAGCCTCGGTGAAGGGTAACGCCACGGCGGAACTTTCCGCCGGCGGACAGACCACCGTGAAAGGTGCAATGGTAATGATTAACTAAAAAAGAAAGGAGAACAGATATGCCACCGGCAGCAAGAATAACAGATATGCACACCTGCCCGATGCAGACCCCGGCGTTTCCCTCGCCGATACCGCATGTGGGTGGCCCGGTAGTGGGTCCCGGTGTGCCCAATGTATTGATAGGGAAACTACCGGCAGCGGTAGTGGGTGATATGTGTGTATGTGTCGGCCTGCCCGATTCGATAGTGAAAGGCTCGGCCACGGTGATGATTAACGGCAGACCCGCCGCACGCGTGGGCGACACCACGGCGCATGGCGGAACGATAGCCGCAGGATGCCCCACGGTGATGATAGGAGGATAAGGACATGGACGGACTGAAAAGCTTGTTGGACAACAACGCTTTCCTCGGACGAGGTTGGAGTTTTCCCCTCGAACTGACGGAAGACGGTGTAAGGATGTCCTCCTACGAAAAGGACATCGAAGAGAGTCTGCGCATCCTCTTCAGCACCTCGCCCGGCGAGCGTGTCGGTCGTTACGACTACGGCTGCCCCTTGCGCCGCTATGCTTTCGAGCCGCTCACCACGCAGACCTTGGTACGGATGCGTAATGAAATCACCCGTGCGGTGATACTCTTCGAGCCGCGCATCATGCTGGAAGACGTGTCGTTCGAGGAACAACCGACGGAAGGACTGTTGCTGATACACCTCACCTACACCGTGGTGCGTACCAACAATCGGGGCAACATGGTCTATCCGTTTTATTTGAATGAAGGAACAACCCTGACAGGTGTATGACGAACTTAAAAAATTGGTAATATGAAGTATTTTACAATGGAGGAATGCACGCATTCCGATACAGCGAAAGTTAAAGGCATTGACAACACACCGGATGCGGCACACAAGGCGCACATTGTGGAGAGTATAGAAACACTGATAGACCCGCTGCGTGAAGCATGGGAACAGTATTGCAGGGCAAACGGGTTGGGTTCGCCGGGTATCCGCATCTCCTCCGGCTACCGTGGCCCGGAGCTGAACAAAGCGGTGGGTGGATCTGCCACTTCGGCACACTGCCACGGCTATGCCTCCGACCTCGTGCCTACAAATGGCAGGATGATGGAGTTCAAACGCTTCTGCCGTGACTTCCTTGCTGACAAAGCCTTCGACCAGCTGATTTCCGAAGGCGAGGACAAACAGGGAATGCCAAGTTGGATGCACGTGGGGTACAAGCATCCCGACGGCATACAACAACGCCACCAGTTTCTCTCCATGATTGACGGGAAATATTATCCAATGACAAAGTAAGGTCGATATTAAAACATACTCATATATGATGCAAGCGATGAACAGAACATATTTCAGAATGGTATCAGCATTGGTGGCGGCGTTTCTTTTTGCCGCGTGTACGCAGGATGAACTGACGAACAGCACCGACACCCTGCCCGAAGGCATGTATCCATTGCAGATAAGTGGCATCACCCTCGAAGCGGAAAGCAGCCAGCAGCCGTGGGGCGCAGATGCTCCGCAGACTCGCGTCAGCGAGACCGACGACCGCAACGGCAGCGTGTGGCAGAACGGCGACAAGATAAACGTGCAGATTGGCGACGGTACACCGGGCGTTTATACTTATACGGACGGCAAGCTGGAAGTGGCAGATGGTGATGCGCCCGCTTATTGGGCAAGCACGGACAACGGTCAGACCATCACCGCATGGTACACCTCATCAGGCAGCGAAACGGTGGACCTCAGCAAGCAGATAAACGGGCTTGCCTACGTGCTGACAGCTTCTGTTATGGCAAACTTCAACACGAATGTATCGCTGACATTCTCTCATGCCCTCGCCAAGGTACGTGTGGTACCGGAAGGGGAAAAGAAAGACGAAGTAACAGATGTTCGTATAAAGACTTATACAGGCTGCACTCTCAGTGCGGACGGCAAGTTGTCGGCAAACGGTAAAGAAGAGTATATCCCGATGGTGAAGACCACCCATGAGGGTAAAACGTACTGGGAAGCCAACGTAGTGCCCAGCCATCCGATAGCGGACATCCTACTGAACAGCGACACACCCTGCAACCTCAGCAACACCGTCAACCCCCAAAAAGAGAAAGTGCATGAGATAACTATCACGGTAAACAAGAAGATTCCGGTACTGCAAGGCGGCGAGACCATCATCGGTCCGGGCGACTACATCATGCGTGGCAACATCACTTCCGGCGTTACTTTGCAAGGCGACGGTATCAATCTGACGCTGGACAACGTGACAGCCGATACCGACACACCCATCAAGATAAGTGGCGGCACATCTACAATAATATTGCAAGGAAATAATACTTTAACCGCATCTGCCGCACCTGCCATTTGGTTAATGGGCGAGAATGCAAATGTGATTATTAAAGGCACGGAAAACAGCCATCTGAAAGTATCTTCTACGGATGGCAGCGCAGCAATAGGCACGAATTATTATGATGGGAGTATAGAGACGTGGACTCTTCCCTGTGGAAACATTACGATTGAAAATGCTTCCATTGAGGCGTCATCACAATTTGCGGCAGCTGCGATTGGAACAGGTGTGGGCTACCAAGCTCCGGGAACGTGTGGCGTGATTATAATCATTAAGTCAGACATCAAGGCGACTGCTGTAGAATATTTGCAAAGAGGAAAACCAGCCGTTATCGGCACAGGCGGTACTGACGGGCAACCCATGTCTTGCAAGGGTATCAATATCACACTGAAAGACGGACAGAGCAAAGATGCTTTCCTAAGTAAACTCACCGGACCTTACACAAAGGTCGGTGCAGGTGAAGGCTTGAACAATGCATCCAATACTTGCGGTCCTATCAACTGGTACAACTCCGACGGAAGTTCGGCAAATTGAAAAAGAGATAGAACGACTCGTTTCCCGAGTCAGCGACTTGTGCGCCTCTTGTCGCTGACTCGACCTCCTCAAGTCGACGACTCGGGAAAGTGAAGTCGGAAACAGAATACGAACCATTAAAAACGTAGGACTATGCCATTCTGGAAGAAAATGTTCAACAAGAAACAAGCGGTTTACTATCCCCGTGCCATCGTGCAGGGCAAACCCGTAGAAAAGGAGACCATCGCCAAAGACCTGTCGAAAATCTCCACAGTAAGCAACAGTGACGTGCAAGCCGTGCTGGGCGACATCGCCAGCGTGATGCACACCCGCATGAGCCAAGGCAAGAGCGTCCACATCAAAGGCCTCGGCTACTTCCGCTATACGCTGGACACCGTGGGCGTGGCAAGCCTCGACGACTTCGACTTCCAGAAGCAGGTGAAAGCCGTCCGCGTGGAGTTCATCCCCGAACGCACCAAGCTGTCCGGCGGCACCTACACCCGTGCCCTCGTAGATAGCGACGACCTGGAGTGGATAGAGCTTAGCCCCGACACCAAAGACGATGACCCAGCGCAGGACGGCGGCAATGGCGACCAAGATGACAATCCGTTTGGGTAAGAGGAAATTGAGGCGGCCCCCCGCATGGGCGACTGCCTTGCAAGAAATTTCATCAAGGTAATAACTTTTAAAATTTGATTGTTATGTACGAAGCAAGACAGAATAAGGAGAAGGTTAGTAGGAGAATAGATGGGAATAATGAAAATAGTATAAAAAATTCATATTTAGATAGAGAAAATAAGTCTAAAATTATCACACAACGCACACCCATATCTATTCAAATGTTTAGAAGAAAACAAATGGTGGATAAAAATACGATACAAAGAAGATTCTATTTGGGTTCCATCGCTTTATGTGATGAAAACACAATTAGATACGAACTTGAAAGGAATATAAAACACTGGTTTATGCACTATGCTGAACTGGCTAACATGTTGTACAATAAATATAATAATGAAGACATTGATATGTCAATAGAAATATTAAAACAAGAAATAGATAACATGTGGTTCTTTCAACGTGCTAATAATAATTTAATATTAAAAAAATTGAATGATTTGAATCAAGAAGATATCAAGAAAAAAATCAAAGAAGTCAGAATAAAAGAAGATACACGTTTATTACCGAAAGCTCAAGAAAAGTATTTAAATAATCCGAATTCTTACAAAAACTCTATAGAAAAGGAACGTAATAAGTGGAGAAAAAATAATATGGAACAGGCCGATAAAGAATTGAGAACAGGGAAATATCTAAAAGATAATTATAAATCCCATTTTCGCGAACTTATGATACCTAACCCCATAAATGACTCTCTTGAAATTCTGCATAAAGTTGTATTAAACAAAGTCTTGAAGATGAGGGGTAGCTTAATGGCAGCATGGTATTTTAATGCCGAAAATGAGGCTGAAATATTGGAGGCTAAAGAATTACAATCTCATTCAGTAAGAAGAGATTTGAATCCTGGCACAAAAATAAAATCAAAATCAATGTCTGATGATACTATAATAAATAGAACAGGTAGATATTTTTACTCATTTATAGAGCACAAAGATACTAAATTTAACACAAATACGCGATTCTCACAACCTACAACTAATAGTGAAGGATTTGTTAAAGAGGGAATCGTTAAAGATGGCAGTGGTCGCAGATTACGAATTCCGCTAATTAAAATGGCTAAGGCTAACGCGGCAATAATGGGGGGAGATTTAGTTGAAGATAGACAAGAACAGTGTAAAATAGGATTAAAACAAAATGAAACACCACGTAAAATATTTGCTTCTGGCAAAGAAACTGATAATGCTGATAATTTGCTTAAAGGATTGTTGATAAATTATGTTAGTTTTGTCTTTTCAAGGATTTCTATAGCGCTTAAAAAATTAGATATGGAAGGAAGGATTATTCCTCCAGGGACTCAAAACCCAATAAATATGGAAATCGCCGAAAATATTAAAAAAAATATTCTTCCTAATTTAAGAAGTTTAGATGGAAAAGATTTATGGGAATTCTTAGTGCGTAATGTCGCTCAACCTCAACTTATGACTCCAAATAAAGTTTCATTAGGGATGAAAGGAATAGAATTAGATAGTAGTCCCATACTTCCTTGATGTCCGTCCCGGAGGATTTGTAATCCGTCGGCAATGAGCATAAGGATTTGTAATCCGAAATAGTTTACAATGTATTATGTATCGGATTAAAAATCCTCATACTCAATACGATCGGATTATAATTGGCTACGCCGACCTTCGGTTCCGATTGAACGTAACAAAGAACAAAAGAAGAAATAAAACAGAAGTGAAATATGAACACTGCAAACAGAGTATTGGATGAGTTGTACTTTATCACCACTACGGTGGTGGACTGGGTGGATATCTTCACTCGTCCGAAGTACAAGCACATCCTTTTGGAGTCGTTGGCATACTGTCAGCAAGCCGTCCCGTTGGATTTGTAATCCGACGGCAATGAACATCAGGATTGGCAATCCGAAACCATAAAGGAGTAGCGTTCTTTAGATAAAAACCGGCAGCACCTCGGCATAGCTCAAACGAGCTTGACTCTGCGCTCGGTTTACACGTTCTTTGACATACTGGCACAGAAACGAAAGAAGATAAAAGACTTTTTTGAAGAATATTTGGTGGTGAAGAAAAAACTTCGTATTTTTGCAATGACAGAGTCCACCACGCTTCCTGCTTAGCACAGCGTACCAGGGTGGAACTTTTATTTTATACAGGTATGAAGTATTCCAAACACCCCCTTACCATCGAGCAGCAAATCTCCTTGCTGAAAGGACACAGGCTTGCCATTACTGATGAAGCCGCTGCCCAAAAGATGTTAGGCACTATTAGCTATTTCAGGCTTGCCAACTATTTCCGCCCGATGGAAACCGACAAGCAATCCCATCAGTTCAAGCCCGGAGCCACTTTCGAGAATGCCGTTCGGCTTTACGATTTCGATGTCTCCCTGCGCGAACTGCTGTTCAAAGCCATTGCCCGGATAGAGATTGCCCTGCGCACGAAGATGATACACCATTTCTCGCTGGCACACGGGGCATTCTGGTTTGCGGATGAGATGTTGTCGAGAGAGGAAAGGTTGTTTCAGGAAAACCTCGGCAGCGTGGAGCGCGAGTTGCACCGCACGAAAGAGGAGTTCATCAAAGACCATTTCAAGAAATACGATGCTCCGCCTTTCCCACCTGCGTGGAAGACCTTGGAAGTGGTGTCGTTCGGCGTATTGTCGAAGATGTATTACAACTTCAACGACACGAAGGTAAAGAAAAACGTCGCCCGGAGCTTTGACCTACCGCAACACAAGATTCTCGAAAGCTGGGTAGCCAGCCTTGCGGCACTGCGCAACGGTTGCGCCCACCACGCCCGGATGTGGAACCGGAGTTATCCCGTCACGCCCGCCATTCCCACGAAACTGAAAAACGCATGGATAAGCAATACCGCTGTGGCGGACAACAAGCTGTACATACAGCTGTGCTGCATCGCCTACCTGCTGAACAACATCCATCCCGGAAATACATTCACGCAAACTCTGAAAGAGCTTATCCACGCTTATCCCAATGTGGATGTCTCAGCAATGGGTTTCCCTTCCGGTTGGCAAACGGAAGCCATTTGGCAATAGCAATATAAAAAGCATACATTTTCTTTCGTCCCTTGACACATGAGTAAAATCGTGTTTCAGGGGACGATTCGTTTCTGTACTTGATAACTCAGAACACAATGATATAGAAGTAACAGATAAAAACAAAATATATGGCAACAGAAACCAGACATAGCGGCACGCTCCGTACCGACCAGGAAGCCCGCCTTGCAAGGCTGGGTGACCTTCCTGTGTTGGAAAGCGACCGAGACAGGCTGCTGCACCGGCTGGTACGGAGTAGCGAGGGCACGATGCGCTCCCTCTTAGAGAACCACGTGCTGACCGTGCTTGCCGACATCCGTCGCAAGCGGCTGAGAGGCTATCCCGACACCTTTGCCGATTCGCAAGGCACGGCAAAGGCGGCACGCTATGCAAGGAAGCTGCGCGGGGACATCGAAAGCTGGGTGAAGCGGCTGGATGCCTACGCCGACCGGAGCTGGCGGTCGGGATATACGGGAAGTGCCGTCAAGGTTGCACAAGAACTGTCAGGCCTTCTGAAAGCTGCCCTGACCGGAACGGACAAGGGGAACTGGTACAAGATGTTCCGCACCGTGTCCGCCATCCGGGAGGATATCGACCGTTACCGCCGGCAAGCCGAAGAGAGCGGCGACACCGAACCGTCGCTTGCCCTGCTGCTTGCCTATCTGAAAAACTACGCAGGCATTGCCGGGGCGTTCAACCGCCGCCTTGCCTCGCTGTCCGAACTCTATCTGAAAGACATCCTGCACGCCGTGCCGAAAGCCGCCGAGCCGGACAATACCTACGTGGTCATTACCCTCAAGGAAACGGCAGGAGGCTTCACCTTGGAGAAAGGCACGGCATTTCCTGCCGGGGAAGAAACGGTGTACCGTACCGGGAAAGAAGAATACATCACCCCGATGTGCTGCACAGAAGTACACGCCATCCACCTGCAAGAAAAAACACTGCATAAATCCCCCTTACTGCCGGACGACGAAACACAGCCTGCCGATTCCCTGTTCCCTGACGGACAGCCTATGTGCCTCGGCTGGCAAATCGAATCGCCCATGCTGGTGCTGGGTGAAGGAAAGCATGAGGTCTGCATCCGTTTCCGCCTCACTGCCGACAGCATATTGCCCGACAGTCTGCCGGAAAATGCCGTCCCGCTGCAACTCAGCGGGGAAGAGGGTTGGATGGAACAGCCCTGCCGGTGCAGCATCGAAAACGACCTGTTCTGCATCTCCTTTACGACGGTACCGACAGATGCCTCTACTATAGCCTGCACGGAAGAAGTACACGGTACGGACACCGCATATCCGGCTCTCCGTATCCTTACCACCCAACCCGAATGGGCAAGCCGCCTGCATTTCAATCAGGTAGAGATAGAGGTAAAAGCAAGCGGTATCCGCAATTTTACCTTCAGCAACGAATTAGGCGAAGCGGACCTGATGCAGGGTGTACTTCCCTTCGGTGTACAGGTGGAACAAGGCTCCCGTTTCTTCTTCACGTGTGAAGAGATGGCGCAGAAGCCCCTATCGACAGTGGAACTGAAAGGACGGTGGCAGAAACTTCCCGCCACCCAGCAGGCATTCGATGCACTCTATGCCCCTTACGGCGTGAAGAGCGGTGACTTCACCATCTCCACCGCCTACAGGCTGCAAGGCGCATGGCACTCCTGCGAGAACAAACAACCGCTGCTGGAATTCGACAGCGAAGGCAACCTGAGCGAGGCAAAGGTGCTGTTCCGCTTTGACAAGGCAACACCCATTGACTTGTTCCGCGTCACCTTGGAATCACCCGCCATCGGATTCGGCACCGCCGCCTACCGCAAGATGTTCACGGAGGTGATGATACACAACAGTCGTTGCAAGGAGAAGGAACGCAAGGAGCCGCCGGAAGAAACATCCGTTCCCGGGCTGTGCGATATGGAGCTTTCCTATACGGCCATCGCCGCCATTCCCTTGGAAAAGCAAGCGGGCGAGCCTTCCTGCCTGAGCCGGATAACCGCCCTGTCGGAACAGGAAACTTTTCCGGCAAGACCTGTGGCCGGAGCCGTGCCTTTCCTGCTTCCGTCACCCGCAGCCCACCTGCTGCTCTTCGCCTTTACCCGTGCGGAGTCGGCAAAGACAGTGCGCATATACATGGATATGGTATTGCCCCCAAGCTGCATCCCCTTCGGCAGTCCGCAACCCGACAAGCAGGTACGGGCAAGCTGGGAACTGTGGAATGGCTATGAATGGCAAACCATCCCGTCCGAATCCGTCAAGGCGGAGGAAACCGGCGGATTCACCCAAAGCGGCTTTGTGGAAATCGGCCTGCCGCAACCGCTATATACAGACCGGCAAGGCCGCCTGTGGCTGCGTGCCGCCCTAAGTGGCGAGACCTCTGCCTGTCTTTCCCTGCGCAACGTGTGGACCAACTGCATCCGCCTGACCGCCGAGGGCGGTGACGGTAGTCCGCTACCAGCCGGGACACTCCAGCAAACGGAAGAACTGGACGAACGCATCGACAGCATCGTGCAGCCCCTGCCCGGCTTTGGCGGACGAACTGCCGAGACGGAAGAAGAATGCATCCTGCGCCAACAGACACGCCTGCATAACCGCCACCGTGCCGTGACAATGAAGGATTACGAAGAGCTGGTACTGGAGCATTTCCCCGAGATAGACAAGGCGCAGTGCATCTCCCTGCCCGGAAAGAACGCCCCGTCGGAAATCTGCATCGTGGTGTTCAGCCGTGCGGAGGACAGCCGCTATTTTCTCTCCCCGGCATGGAAGCTCGAAGAGATCCGGCGGACGGTAAGCCGATACACATCCCCTTTCGTGACGGTGAAGGTGGTGAACCCGCAATATGAAGAAATAGTCATCGACTGCAAGGTGGTATTGCGCAAGGACATACAGGACGAGAGCAGGGTGCTCAGGCAGCTGGTGATGCTGGCGCAGAACTGTGTCGCCCCCTGGCTGCGCACGGGAGAAATACCGGATTCCGGCGACACCTTCTCCTACAAGGAGCTGCACGCACGCCTGGCGAACCACGAGGCGTTGTTGCGCCTTTCTTCGCTGAAGGTGGACGGCTTCAGCCTGCCGGACACAGGCATCGGGACGGAAGACCGCCTTTTCCGTGGAGAAAAGGAATGGAGCATCCTACTGCCGGAAATAAGCATCGGACTGCTTTCACCCGACGATGGCATCGAGGAAGCCGAAATCGGGGGAAACTTCATTATAGGATAAACGTATGGACAGAAAAGACAGAAACACGCTGAAGAGCTACTTCCAAAGAGGCAATGTCCCCACCGAGGAACAGTTTGCCGAACTGATAGACTCCGTTCCCAACATCGTGGAGGACGGACAGGCGGTATGTACCGAAAAGGGCTGGGCGTTCCATCCCAAAACCGGGGGAAAGATGCGCGTCACCCTGCACGAGACGGAAGGCAACCCCGCCGCATGGACACTGGAGCTGACCCCTGACAAGGGGCTGGCAATAGCGAACGAGGCGGGTGAGACACTGCTGGAGCTGAAACAGGACAAGCGCATTATACTGAAAGCCTCCATTGAAAAAGAGGAAGGCGGAGACGAGCCGGAGCATGATCCGGAAAACTACCGGACCGTAGAAGCCGACAAGCGATGGACGAATCTGATAGAGATAACGGACTGCAAGAACACCAGCCACGTCTATACCGTCATCGCCATCTACCGGGACAGTAACCTCGGCACGTGCAAGCTGACCCGCGCCACCGCCATCTGCCTGAACACCATAGAGCAATGGGTGGAATCACCCCGCAGGCACTGGTGGGGATGGTCAGGCCGCATCCGCCTGCGCTGGCGGACAGACGGTGACAGGAGCGTGCTACAGATACGCAGTACCCGGAACTCCCGTTCGGGGAAAATCTATTGCCGGGTAACGGAAATATTCAGGAAATAAACGACAGGTAAAGAACAGGAAACAGACAAGAACGGATATGGACGAACGGAAAGAGCCTTATATCGAGCAACAGCCCGTGGAGGATGCCCTCTACGTCAAGCTACAGGCACAGACGCTGGAAGAGGTACAGCGTCTTGCCGGACGGGTATGGACGGATTACAACGTGCACGACCCCGGCATCACCGTGGGCGACATCGCGAATTATGCTCTGGCGGAGCTGGATTACAAATTAGGGTTCCCCCTTGCAGACTATTGCGTGGAAAAGGGAGGCCCGTTCTCCCCCGGACGCTTCGGCCTCTTCCCGCCGGAAGAGGCCTATACCACCCAGCCCGTCACGGTGGAGGATTACCGCCGCCTTTTCCTGAGCAACATCCCCGACATAGACGATGTGCATCTGGTGTGCGATACGAAGACCGGCGGCTATACCGTCCGCGTCCTGCTTTCCCCGTTTGAGGAAGAGGACGGACAGAAGGTCTGCGACAAAATCAAGAGTCTGTACAACCGACACCGCAACTTGTGCGAGTTCCTCTCCGGCGAAGTGGAAATCATAGAGACCGACAAGCTGGAGTTCCATGCCGAGTTCGAGATAGAGCTGGGAGCGGACGCTGCCGTCGTGCTGGCAAGACTGTACGCCACCATCCTGAGATACCTCTCCGGATCGGTACGGCTTTCCACTCCCGATGAGGCAGCCACCTCCGGTATCGCTCCCGAAGAATGGCTGGAAGGACTGACGGATGCCGTCCGCCCCGTAATACCCGAACTGCAACAGACCGAACACGAGTTATACAAACAACTCCGGGAAGTGAAAGGCGTGCGCTCGTTCACCACTTGTTACCTGATGAAAGACGGAGAACCGCAGACCTGCTTCACACAGGACTTCGGCATACAGTTGCCGTCCCGAAAGGAAGAGCTGCATGTGCGCATCCGCCAAGGACGCTTCGAGGTGGAACCGGACCTTGCCACCTTCCGTACCCGGCTGGAAACACTCTACCGCTCAAGCCGCAGACGGCAGTCCATACGGAACGAAGAAGAGAAAGAATACCACTGGCCACTGCCTGATGCAACTTACCGCGACATCTTCACCCACGAGAGCATTATCCATGACTTCCCGGTCTGCTACCGCCTGTCCGAAAAGGAGAAGCAGGAAGAGACCGCCTTTGAAAGTTACCTGAAACTGTATGATCGGGTGATACGGGAAGGACTGTCGGAAGCCAATGTACTTCCCCGGCTCCTGTCCTTGGAAACGGAAGATGCCGCCATCCTGTCCGACCGGCGTACCCGTGAGCTGAAGAAAACGTATCTGGACTTTCTTGACCGGCTGTACGGCGTGGAGAGCCATCCCGCCTGGCTTGCAGAAGAGAACGGTTACGGAGAGACGGAGGAAGACACGCTCCGCCGCAGAATGGACTTTTTGCGCCATGCCGCCTGTCTGACCGGTAACCGTTCCCGCGCCCGTAATGTCCTGCCCGAAGAAAAAACAAGCGACACGCCGGTAATCAAAGAATGGTTCTGCCGTCTGCTGGGGCTGGAAAGCAACGACGAACATGCCGTGAGCAACGTGCTGCCCAAGTACAACCTACGCATTGTGGAACGGAAAGCCGGCAAGTCGCTGGCAGAACGCCTCGACTCCCTGCTGATTGACGAGCGTATGCTGGAAGAGGATAAGGTGGAGCCGGTCATTTACGAGGAACTGGCCGCTGGCGAAGCGGAGAAGCTGGACGAATACAACCGGATGCTTGAGGAACTGGAATACTTCAACGAGAACCGGATCAGCGGCGACCTGTTCCGCGGCGGTACCGACCTGGCCAGCTACCGGACGGTGCAGCTCGGTGCGGAAGAATACGTCCTGCTGTACCGCAACCGGGAACGGAGCGGCTGGACCAGCCTGGGCAGAGCCGACAGCCGGGAACGGCTGAACACTATGGGCAATACCTTGCGCCGTTTCCTGTGCGAACTGAACCGGGCGTGCGAGACGGTCTATGTCATGGAGCCGGTACTGGCAGACACCGGCCGGGCGTTCCATCTGATACTGGTGTTCCCGGCATGGACACGGCGGTTCCACTCGGAAAGATTCCGGGCACAGTGCGAAAAACTGCTGCGCACATTGCTCCCGGCACATCTCACCGTGGAATACCACTGGCTTGGCGAGCGGAACATGAAACGGTTCGAGAGTTATTACCGCCAATGGATACACTCGCTGGGAGACCCGCGCATGGGCGAGTACAAGACCTTGCTGCTGCAGGTCATTGACGAACTGCTGAACCCGACACCTCCAAAAACAGCGGCCGGATGATACGGATCGACCGCATATCGTTCGAGTTCGCCGCCCCTGACGAAAAGTTCGCATACGGCCTGTGTGCGGAATGGGACAGCTTTTGCCGCAACTGTTTCGAGCGGGTGGTGGAAGAATGCCTCGCCACCTACGACAAGGAACGGGTGCTGCATGAACTCGGGCGGTTGGAGCTGGACTTGGGCGGCATTCCCGAAGAGGAATTTTACAGGGAGTTCCCGTTGCGCCTGAAAGAGGCACTGCTGGAGGTGTTGCCACCACTTGGTATGCACACTCCGGATGAAGTGGAAAAGAGTGTCGTTTCCCGCCGGGACAACCTGCTTTTCTTCCTGAAACACGGCTTTCCGAAATTGGAATGGACGGGCGAGGATTTCAACCCGTCGGCAGAAGCCGGGTGGCTCCTGCTGCAATCCCCTGAAATCCGTCAGCCTTTCATTACGGCTGTCGCCCGGCTTTGCATGGAACAGGAATATGCCCTGCGCCGCCTTCTTTGGCAGACGGACAACGCGGAGATGCATCTCAGGGTATATGCTGCCGCACTTGCCGAATCCTCCGCCGGGATACGGGAGAAACACCGCCTCCTCGTTCTGATACTGGAGGCAAAACCCGACATACCCGTGCGTTTCGTTCACCAAACCGAAAACGACGGGGAACTGCAAGGCATGGCGGCACTGCTTGACAGTCCGACCGTCCGACGGCTGATACATATCGAAACCAGGGAACACGCCGAAGTGGACCTTCCTCCCTACTGGCACTACCTGTATGAATGGCTGATCCGGTATTACCCGTTCAACGGACTGTCCGTATTCGGAGGCAAGTCGGAATTTGTCCGGCACCTGCACCACCGGCTACTGACTTTCATCCGCAAACGGAACGGCTCACCCTACCTTTCCAAGAGAGAACTGACCCTTGACTTCCTGCTGGAAGTGTTCGGACCGGTTTATTACAGGGAAGTATTGAACGCCATCTACGGACTGCAACCCCGCAATGAGGACGGCTCACCTGCGTATGACGGATATTTCAACCGGGAGCTGTACCGGGTATTCATGGAACTGTCATTGCTGGAATTACCGGCCGGACTGATAGAAGATATAGGCAGGAAAAAGGAAACAGGTGGAGATAATACAGAATACTTGAAAATGCTTGCCGGCACAAAAGAGCTGACCGCTTTGTTGAAAGGAGACACCCGAAGTGATGCCGACAAACGTGCCCTGCTGGAGAAAGTGACCCGGCAACAGCCCGGACTGTTATTGGAGCGGATTCGAGAAGAAGCCTTGAAAGACGAGACGCTGTTGTCATTGCTTTCAGACCTTACCGATGACCGGATGCTCAGCCGTCTGCTCGCCTCCCTTTCGTTTACAGCCTTGGCAACGGTAGAAAAGGTAAGGGAATATTTGGAAAAGCAAAGCGAGAAAATGATATGGCTAAAAGGAATCACAGAACCCAAACGGCAATCCGCCTTGTACCGTTCTGTCCGGATCTGGACGGGCAACGGACATCACAGCCTTTCTGAAAAGGAAAGTCTCCATGAATTGCTGGCTACAGTATATCGGGAAATAACCGGGAACAGTGAGGTCCCCGATATTGAAATAGAAAAGGCTTGTGCGACAATCCAATCGGACACGCCCACCCGGTCTGCTTTCCGGCAAACGGATAAGAAGAAACTGGCGGCGTTTCTGCGGGAAGAAGAGAGAAGCATTGCCGACAAACGCATCTTACTGCTGATGATCGTCAGACAACAGCCGGAAGTACTTTTGGATTTGATTCGCTCAGAAGCATCAAAAGACGATGCGTTCCTTTCTCTGCTTTCAGAACTGGCTGATGATCGTCTACTCAACCGTCTGCTTGCCATCCTTTCGTTTACGACTTTGGAAATGGTGGGAAAAGTAAGGATTTATTTGGAAAAGCAAAGCAAGGAAATTGCCTGGCTGAAAGGAATCACGGAATCCCGGTGGCAATCCGCTTTCCGGAAAGCTGTGCTACACTGGATGGCGGATACGAATATGAGCCGTCCGGCTACCCTGCAGACACTTCTCCGTATGATTTACCGGGAGGTGACAGGCAGCGGTGACGGAGAAACCGTCGTGGAAGAACTGAGCAAAGAATTAGACAAGATGGAAATTCCGTCCGCCTTTATCGACCGGGATAGGCCGGAAACGGAAACTGTAAGCCGTCTGCAAAAGATATTGTCCGATACGACCCTGTCGGAGACAGTCAAGCAAAGGGCAGCAACCGCATTTTGGGAAGCATACAGGGAGGACTATGCGCAAGCGACAGTCCTGCTGCAGGCCGGGCAACTGTTGACGGAGGTTATCAGACTGACCGACAATTCCGTCAAAGAAGAAATTATCCGTCACCAAACCATACAGCTATTCGGTGCGGAACGGGCAACAAACCTGCTGCCTTTATTTATCCTGCTGATGGCGCATGAAGCGGAATTACCCCGTGTCCAGGCTACAGGAAATGAACCTTTGACAGCCCTGCTGCTGTACTGGCTGGCCACACGATCACAAGGGCAGACATTGACAACGACAGAAATTATCCGTAGCCTGTTTGCCATACTTTGGGGCGAAAGCGAGCTGCCGGCTGTCATTAAAAGAATAAGCGGGATTACAGTCACCGGGGAAGACACATACGAAACGGAAGCATTGGCGGCCATGCTTGAGGAAGTAGGAAACAACGGGGAAACCGCCCGGATGTTTGCCTTTCATGAATGGAACCATCGGAAGGAAAACCTTTCAGATATCGTTCAAACGGCATTTGAAAAAGACTGGAATACGGCAGAAAAACTGGCAGACTGGCTGGAAAATACAGAACAGACCGCCGAATATAAGCGGGAACTGCTACAAACGGCAGTTACAGAACGTCCACGGGAATGGATAACCCTGCTACATAACATGATGCAGACAGAAAAAATGCCCGATACATTAACCGGGTATCTGTCCGCTGCGGTAGTGTTGCAAGGCATGGCAAAGGTCAATTTCTACCAGGCTTCGGTCCTGTCACGGTTGACAGAGCGGATGGAGCGCAATGCGAAGGTCTTTTCGCTCCCTGCCATAACCGGTGTAACCCTTTCTTCGGTGTTGCAGAAAGCCCTGTTGCGTTATATGCAGGAGACGGATACTTTGGAGCGTACCTTGACAGAGAAGGAAATCATTGAGAAGTTTCTCTCCCTTCTATACATTACATATAGAGGAAAGACAGATCCGGACTACCGGAAAGATGCGGAGTGGAAACAGTTAGTGGCAGAGGCAATGCCTGTAGCGGAACAGCAAGGAACTGTCGGGCAAGCGGAACAGGAAGTAGCAGAAATCCTGTCCGATCAGAAATTGTCCGGGGTAGCATTGCAGGACACCGTGCAATCCTTTGCGGAAAGACAGCCCGAAAAGCTCCTGGGCTGGCTGGAAAACGATGCCGACAGCAAGGAAATACAGCGCATAGCCGAGGTGACGAATATCCCGACATTGGAGCGATGGACGGAATATTTGGCAACAGTAGCCGGATTTGTAAATGCCGGGTCGTTCCTGAGACTGATGACGTGGTTGCTGCACTTCTCATCAGACAGGCGTTCGACCGCGGCATTGGCAACCGTTCTGTTTACATGGATAAAGGAAACGGATTGGAAGCTGCAAACGCTACGGCAGATGGAAACGTTTTTCTTTGCCCGGTTATATGCTGACGGTTCCGTAAAGGATCTTCCACTGCCTGTGGAAAGCCTGGCACGGACGGATTTGTCGGAAACGCTCCGGCAACGGCTGCTGCGGCACTTCCTCCGCTTCCGGCCCAAGGAACTGCTGGATTATATCCGCCGGTCGGTATCGGAACGCTCGCTGCCGCTTACCCGGTGGACGGAGTGGCTGGATAGCGGAGACTGGACAAGTCTTGCCGTGAGCCTTTCCCTGTCTGCCGGTGAACTGTTCCGGCAGGTAACGGAGGTGCTGCATCTGGACGAGCAAACCGGGCGGCTGGCATGGGGCAGTTTTCTGACTGCCGGTAACAAGGAAGAGGAATGGACGTACAACAGCCCGAAAGAAAATATCCGTTCTTTCGTGCAGAGCGTAATTTCCGTACAAGGACAGGAACAAAGCGAGGCGGAGGTGGAAAACGTTATCCGGCATATCGAAGAAGAACTGCATCTGCAAAAAGGAACGATACCGGACACGGATGACATGCCGGAGTTTTTCCCGATCGGCAACGCCGGACTCTGCCTGCTCGCACCCTGGCTGATCCGCTTGTTTGGTATGCTCGGCTATCTGGACGAGGAAAGGAGGAAGCTGAAAGACACGGCATCGAAGATACGTGCGGTATTCCTGCTGCAATATCTCGTGTATGGAGAAGAACGGGAATACCGGGAATCGGAACTGAACCTTAACCGGTTGCTGTCCGGTCTTTCCCGGCATGTTCCGCTTCCGAAGCGTCTGTCCCTTGCCGAGAACGAGAAACAGACCGCCGACTCGATGGTGGCAGGCGTGAAAGCCAACTGGCCGCAGCTGAAAGGGACATCGGTCAGAGGATTCCGGCAGAGCTTCATCGCCCGCAACGGTACGCTGGAGCAACAGGAGGAACGGTGGCTGCTTACAGTGGAGAAAAAGACGCATGACATCCTGTTGGAATCCGTACCGTGGAGTTTCCGGCAGATACGGCTGCCGTGGCTGAAGAAATATATCCAGGTCGTATGGAATGAGAAACAGGAATTTGACTGATTTCACAAGTCAGCGACTTGACCTATGAAAATAAACAAAGGAATATAAACAATATAATTGACGTAATATGGAAGCTGAAAAAGTATATCAGGAAAAGACGGCACGTACCCTTCAAAAGAAACAGGAGGGTAACGGTATGCTGCAATTTGTGGACAACCGTCCGATGAATACCGCCCTGCAACGCATGGAACCGGAGGAAGAGGACACACTGCAAGGCAAGTTCACGCAACCTCTGCAACGGCTCGGTGACGAAGAAGACGAAACGTTGCAAGGAAAATTCGAGAATACTGTACAGCGTGAGGAAGATGATGAAGAAGCCCTTCAGGGCAAATTCGAACAGCCGGTACAGAAGAAAAATGAGACGGGTATGCCCGACAACCTGAAAGCGGGCATCGAAGACTTGTCCGGCTTTGCGATGGACGACGTGCGGGTACATTACAACTCGGACAAGCCGGCTACCGTGCAGGCATTGGCATACACGCAGGGTACGGACATCCATGTCGCCCCCGGCCAGGAACAGCACCTGCCGCACGAGGCATGGCACGTGGCGCAGCAGATGGCCGGTCGTGTCGAGCCGACAACGGAAGTGGGCGGCCTGCCGGTAAATGACAATCCGGCACTGGAACACGAAGCCGACGTGATGGGTGCGAAGGCAAACAGTTACTGACCTTTGTAGAGAACGCCTATGATGACAGCGCATATCGACTGGTTCGGCAGGGTCCTGACCGTAGCCATCCAGCTTTATTTCCGGCAAGGGTGCGAATACTCCTCGATAGAGGAAGTCACGCCTCCTGATGACGGCTGGATGGAAAGCATGACCGGGCAGCAGGAAATCACATTCGGAGAACGGGTGGTTGTCATGCTGGCCCTGATGCCTCATACCTGTCCGCAGGGATTGGATATCTTCTTCGTGCAGAACAAGGACTTCGACCGTCAGTACACCGAGTTCGGCGGCTGGAAAGGACTGTCGCACGGCGGCTTCCTGCCTACGGGCGAGACCGCCTCGTTCATCCTTGCCGGGGAGGACATGGAGAAGAAGAAGGCCGTTATCCGCATGTTTCAGAAAGACCACTGGTTCTATATGCGGAATCTTTTGCGGTTAGAGGGCGCGGGTGAAGGGGAACCGCTGCTGAGCGGACAGCTCCGCGCTTCGGACGAGTTCCTGAGCCATGTACTGCTTGACAGGGATTATAAACCGGACTACAACATCGGCTTCCCCGCCAAACTTATCACCACGCCGTTGGAATGGGAAGACATGGTTTTGGATTATGACACATCAGAGGCCCTTGAAGAAATCAACACGTGGATCAGGCACCAGCATACCATCATGGAAGACTGGGGGTTGAAACGGATTCTCAAGGCGGGCTACCGTGCCCTGTTCTACGGTCCTCCGGGAACAGGAAAGACACTTGCCGCCACTTTGCTCGGCAAGAAAAACGGCATGGATGTCTATCGGGTGGACCTGTCGATGATTGTGTCGAAGTATATCGGCGAGACGGAAAAGAACCTTGCCAAAGTCTTCGACCTGGCGGAGAACCGGAACTGGATCCTGTTCTTCGACGAGGCGGACGCCCTTTTCGGCAAGCGCACCTCGACCAACACCTCCAATGACCGCCATGCCAACCAGGAAGTGGCCTACCTGCTCCAGCGCATCGAGGATTTCCCCGGCACGGTCATCCTTGCCACCAACCTGAAATCCAACATCGACGAAGCCTTTTCCCGCCGCTTCCAGTCCGTCATCTACTTCCCGATGCCGGGCGAGGAACTGCGTGCCGCCCTCTGGCACGGCATGCTTCCGAAAGAGTGGCTCGGCGATGACGCGGAAGAAGTCATGGCTTTGGCCGCCGGGACAGAACTTTCCGGCGGCTCCATCACCAACGTGGTACGCCGTTGCGCCCTGCAACTGCTCATGGCGGGACAGGAAACGCTGGACAAGCGGATACTAAAGGAAGCCCTGCAGAAAGAAACATTGAAAATGTAAGATTATATGTGGTTAAGAGTCAAAATATTCACCGGCTACCTCGTGCTGATCGCCTTGCTCGCGTTCACCGTCTTCCTCTTGCGGGGTGAACAGCAAAAACGCAGCCGCCTGCAAACGGACGAGGCCGAACTGCTCCATGCCCGCAACCTGGCAGAACAAACCTATGCCGGACTGCTGGAGCTCGCTACCCGGGCAGAGACCGTCAGCGTCTGGGACGAGGAAGACCTGGCAGGCTACCGGGACAAACGCACGGAGGTCTGCCGTACCCTTCAGGAACTGGAACCGCATATCCGTTCCTCCTCCGGGCAGGCCCGCATCGACTCGCTCTGCCTGCTCCTGGAACAAAAAGAGCAACTGCTGGACAGCGTCACGCAGACATTCGACCACCTGCAGAGGGTCGGCGAAATCGTCAGCCGGAAAATTCCGGTCATCGTCTCCCATGTCCGGCAGACCACTGCCCCGCCTGTCGCATCCGCGGATACCGTCCGGAAACCGGCCCCGACCAGCCTATGGTCCAGGCTCTTCAAGCGGAAAGAAAAGAAATCGGCCTATCTGGAGCAGCGGGAAAAGACGGAAAAAAGATCCGGTGAAAAGAGACAAGGCGCGTCGGCCACCGGCATGCTCCGTTCCCTAAGCCGGGAGGTGACGGATATCCAGAAGGCCGAGGAAGAGCGCCTGTAGCTCCAGATGGACCTGCTGTATGAGAACAATACCCGGCTGAACGGACGGTTGCGCGGCATCGTCCAGGAACTGGAGTCGGAAACGGCCTTCCGGATAGAAGAACGCTACCGCCGGTTCGTGGTGGAGAGCGACCGGTCGTTCCATACGGTATCCGTCCTGGCCATTTCCATCTCGCTGCTCGCCATTGTCCTGTATTTTATCATACACCGGGACCTGAAACGCAAATACCGCTACCAGAAGGAGCTGGAAATCTCCGACGAGACCAACCGGCAGCTCCTGCAATCCAAGAAGGACATGATGCTTGCCATCGCCCACGACCTGCGTTCCCCGCTGGCCACGATAAGCGGCTCCGCCGACCTGCTGCCGGGCGAGAAAGACGGGCGGCGCAAGGCAAAGTATGTGGAGAACATCCGGCATGCCTCGGAATACATGCTCTCCCTTGTGAATACCCTGATGGACTTCTACCTGCTGGACACGGGACAGACGCAGTCATACGAGCGTATCTTCCACCTGGAATCCTTGTTCAAGGAAACGGTGGACAACTACGCCCCGCTCGCGCAGAGGAAAAGCCTGCGCCTCTCCACCTGTTTCTCCGGCACGGACGTGGTGGTCTGCGGCGATAAAGGGCACCTCCAGCAGATCGTGAACAACCTGCTCTCGAATGCCGTGAAGTTTACTAAGGAGGGAAGCGTCCGGATGGAAGCGGAGTACAGGAACGGCGAGCTGCGCTTGTCCGTCCGGGATACGGGCACCGGCATGGACGGGACAGACGCGGAGAGGATATTCACCGCTTTCGAGCGGCTGGAGAACGCCCGTGACGTATCCGGTTTCGGTCTCGGCCTTGCCATCTGCTCCAGGCTGGTCTCCCAGATGGGCGGCTCCATCCGCGTGGAAAGCCGGAAGGGAAAGGGCAGCGACTTCATCGTCCTGCTTCCCCTGCCGCTGGCCGACGGGAAATCCCCCTTGGAGACGGAGAAACTTTCCTCCGGCCTTCGTATGGAAGGGACGCGCGTCCTTCTGCTGGATGACGACCTCCGACAACTCGGCATCGTAAGGGAGATGCTGCGCCGCCACCGTGCCGCGTGCGACTGCTGCCAGGACAGCAGCGAGCTCATTTCCAGACTGAGGGAAAACGAGTACGACGTGCTCCTGATGGATATCCAGATGCCGGACATGGACGGTTTCGCCGTGCTGGAACTGCTGCGCCGCTCCAATATCCCGCAGGCGAGGGCCATCCCCGTGATAGCACTTACCGCCCGCATGGATGACGAGCGGGAATACCTCGCGCGCGGCTTTGCCGGCTGCGTCCGCAAGCCTTTCACCATGGAGAGCCTGACAGAAGGCGTGACGCGGGTTACCGGGAAGAAGGGAAATGGGGACTGGAAGCCGGACTTCTCACTGATCCTCACCGGGGAGGACAACAGGCGGGAGATGCTGGAGGTGTTCATCACCGAGGGCCGGAAAGACCTCTCCCTGCTGCATGAGGCGCTGGAGAAGGGCGACAGGGAAACCGTCCGCGACATCCTCCACAAGAACCTGCCGCTCTGGGACACCCTCCGTCTGGACTTTCCGATAGAGGAACTAAGACGGATCACCACCACGGCTCCCGGCTCGTGGACAGCGGAGGACCTTGCCGGGATACGGGAGATAGAACGGGCGGCGAACAGGCTGCTCCGTTATGCCACCAACATGAGAAAGGAGGAAAAATGAAAAAGATACTGGTCATAGAGGACGACGTGGTCTTCGGCCGGAGCATCGGCAACTGGCTGAAGAAGCAGGGAATGGAATGCCGCCACGTGACGGCACTGGCTCCGGCAAGGAAATCCCTCATGTCGGAGGAGTTCGATCTCGTCCTTGCCGACCTGCGCCTGCCGGACGGGAACAGCACGGAGCTGCTGCGCTGGACGCATGAGAAATGCCTTGCCGTCCCGTTCCTGATCATGACGAACTACGGACAGGTGGAGAACGCCGTGGAAGCCATGCAGCTGGGCGCCGTGAACTATCTCTGCAAGCCCATACAACCGGACAGGCTGCTGGAGGCCATCGGCAAGGTCTTCAGCCGTCCGAGGCGGGACGGAAACGTGTTCTATCGCGGGGAGAGCGGGAAGGCGCAGGAGATGTACCGGCAGATCGGGCTGGTCGCCGCCTCGGACATCTCCGTGCTGATACGCGGGGCATCCGGGACAGGCAAGGAACATATCGCCCGCGAGCTGCACGAGCAGAGCCGCCGAAGGAACAAACCGTACGTGACGGTGGACTGCGGCTCCCTTCCGGAAGAACTGGCCGCCTCCGAGTTCTTCGGCCATCGCAAAGGCTCGTTCACCAGCGCCGATAATGACAAGGCGGGGCTGTTCCACGAAGCCGACGGCGGCACGCTGTTCTTAGACGAGATCGGCAACCTCTCCTACAGGACCCAGATGCTCCTTCTGCGTGCCCTGCAGGAAAAACGCTACCGGCCGGTGGGCTCGACCCGGGAGCGCGGCTTCGACATCCGGCTGATAGCCGCCACCAACGAGAATCTGGAAAGGGCCATCGCCGAGGGACGTTTCCGGGAGGACCTGTTCCACCGCCTGAACGAGTTCACCATCCGCGTCCCGACGCTCTCGGAATGCCCGGAGGACATCCTTCCGCTGGCCCGTTTCCTTTTGGGTCACCTCTCGGAGGAACACCACAAGCGGGTGCAGGGTTTCGACCGGCTGGCAGAGGCGGCCCTGAGACAATATCCCTGGCCGGGCAATATCCGCGAGCTGAGAAATACCGTCCGTCGTGCCCTGCTGCTGGCAGGCGGTGACTGGATCACCGCGACCGACCTGAACCTGGACCTAACGTTAAGGCAGGAGGAAACGTCCGGCCTCACGGAGGAGGAAAAAGAGAAGCAATTGTTGCTCCATGCGCTCGAACAGACCGGAAACAACCGGGCGAAGGCCGCCAGGATGCTGGACATCAGCCGGACCACCCTGTATGAGAAGCTACGCAAGTACGGGATCATCTGACAAAAAAGGGTATTGAGGCAAGGGGGTATGACTTCACGCCCCCCCCTGATTTCCTACGCCCCGTATCTTGCGTACCCGACTGTTTATGCTTATGTTTGCGACAGATAATGAATTGATAATCATTTGTTAAAGTAAAAATATGGATATTCGACCCTTATGTGGAAGACTTGGTCTTGAGGTCTGTGAGGCAGAACGCCAAAAACGGATGTGGCAAACGGGCCTTGCCCAGGTCATGCGCAAACCTCCCCTTGCTGGCAGCATTCCCCAAATCATCCGGACAGTACTGATTGAACCCGTTGTAAAGGAGCTTTGCCGGAAGACCGGAAAAGATGTCCGTTATCAGCACTACGGCCTTGAAGGATATTTCCGTCTGCTCCTAAGAGGGAAACCGTTTGCCGTCATCTCTCTCCCCAACCCCGGCAACGGACGGGTATTCGTCAAGTTCCTGGATGCCTGCGGCAGACAATGCAGCCCGATGAAAGAGCTTCATAATATGGACGTGCTCGTCTCCTTCCTCCGGGAAACAGCGGGATAGCCCGAAGTACAAGGGGGGCTTACAGAAAGTGTACACTTTCCTTACAAACAGTGTAAGGGGAGGTGTACGCTTTTTGTTTACACCCTTGTACGTCCCGTTTTTTCTATCTTCCTGAATAGCCGCCACTTGTATGGTTCAAGCAGGTATATCTTTCTTCGGCGGCATGGTGTTCGTCCTTGTGTTCCTGAATTTGAACCTAAAAAAGTAATCTTATGGAAACATCAATGACAGACCGTCTTCTCGACTGCTTCGCGAAAGCCGTCCGGGAAAAGAAAGGGCTTACAGAAGCTGAATTATCATCCGCCTATACGGAATTCATGAACCGCCTGCAATCGATAACCGACGGCGGGCTGCCCGTCATCGTGAAACTAAGGCAGCTGCGCCGTCTGGAACTGGAGCTGGAAACCTACCGGCACGCGGCGTATCCCACCCTTGAGGGACTGACGGACATCTACCTGACGAAAGCCGCCGCCCTTGTCAGGATGGAGAGAGACCTGCTCCATTTCATGGTGGACCATCCCGAGATCCATGCCGCGCCGTCACCTGCCGATGAAAAGACGAAGAGACATCCCGCCCTTCATTGGAAAGGTTCCCAGGCGGGCCTGATGGAACTGATCGCCTCGCTGGATTATTCCGCTCTGGTGACGGACGGGAAAGGAAACCGCCAGTCCTTTGCCGCCTTGGTCGCGGCATTCGAAATCCTTTTCAATGTCACTCTTCCCAAGCCTTATGATCTTCGTGCCGATCTCGCCCGGAGGAAAAAGAACCTCTCCGTCCTGCTTCCCAAACTCCGGGAAACCTACGAGAAAAACATCGTGAACTGCGGGATTGACCGGCGTTGAAACGGCGGGGAAACACCCCTGTCAGTAAAAGTCATCTCCTGTCAGGGATAGTCACCCCGCGCCGTTTGGCGCGTAGCGGAATTCTCACTTATTTTGCTCCCGAAAAAATAACCGTAAAGAAACAGAAGAACCTATGGCAAGAATCAAGCAGACACAGAAACCGCAGGATGTGCCTTCCTTCCAGCCCTGAAGAGGCGGCCGGAAGCCGAAGGACGCCTCCGAGCTCCATTCCTATTATTACGGCTTCCGCCTGGATGAAAGGCAGAACATCGAGTTCGAGAGGCTGTACTCCAATTCCGGTGCGAAGACCAAGTCGCAGTTTATCCTGTCGTCCATTTTCAACAAACCCATCAAGGTCGTGAAAATCGACAAGGCGGCCACGGATTTCTACATCCGGCTTACGAACCTGCAGAGCGACTACCGCCGTGTAGGGGTGAACTACAACCAGGTGGCCAAGGCCGTCCACAGCGGGGAGCTGACCGGGAAGAAAGCCCTCGCCCTGCTTTACAAGCTGGAACAGCTGACCGTGGAATACATCTCGCTGAACAAGGAGATCATCCGTCTGACCAAGGAGTTCGGGCAATGGTTGCAAAGATAACATCCGGCGTGTCCGTCTACGGGGCGCTCTATTACAACCAGGAGAAAGTGGACAAGGGCAAGGCCCGGACGCTGGCATGGAACCGTATCATGGAACGTCCCGACGGCACGGTCGGCATCCCGGAGTGCATGCGCAGCTTCGAGGCCTACCTTGCCGCCAACCGACGGACGGAAAAACCGGTGATCCACCTCTCGCTCAATCCCCATCCCGACGACAGGCTCTCCGACGGGCAACTGGAAGCCATCGGACGGGAATACATGGAAAAACTGGGGTACGGCGACCAGCCTTACATCATTTTCCGGCACGAGGACAACGCCCGTCCCCACATCCATATCGTCTCCCTGCGCATAGACGAGCAGGGCAGAAAGATCAGGGATTACAAGGAATGGGAACGTTCCATGAAAATCTGCCGGGAGCTTGAACAAAAATACGGACTGGTTCCGTCAATGAAAGAAGAGCGCAAGGTCTCCGGCACCATGACACCGGTGGACTACCGCAAAGGTGACCTGAAACACCAGATCGCGAACGTGGTCAAACCGGCCCTGCAGGATTACCGTTTCCGCTCGTTCAAGGAATTCAAGGCCCTGCTCGGGCTGTTCAACGTGACGGTGGAGGAAGTACGCAAGAACATTGACAGTAGGATATGCCACGGGCTGGTCTATGCGGCACTCGACGAAAAAGGCAGACGTTGCGGCGTAGGCATCAAGTCCAGCGACATCGGCAGGAGCGTCGGTTACGAGGCCCTGGGAAAGAGATGCGCCCGAAGCAAGGCGTGGATGAAGAAACATCCCGTACCGGAAAGGACGAAGGGGGCCATCCGGGAAGCCTTGCGGCAGGATACCCGGCAGGGATTCCTCCGGCTCCTGGCCGGAAGAGGCATCGTCCCCATACTTTGGGAAAACGGGAAAGGCGTGATCTACGGGGTGACCTACATCGACCACGACTCGAAGACGGTCTTCAAGGGTTCGGCCCTTGGCAGGGAGTTCTCCGCGTCCGTCCTGAACAGGCTGTACGGCACGCCGCTTCCCGCGACAACCACCCATGAGGATACCACCTTGAAAGAGGAAACCGCAAGAGGGGAAACCGGGCTTACGGAAGGGCTGCTGGATATCCTCTCGACGGAATCCCGTCCTTATCCGGGCGAGGAAACCGCGGAGGGCATCTACGGGAAGAAGAAAAAGAAACGGAAACGCCGCGGCCCGCACATCGGCTAAAAGGGTTTCCAAAGAGACGAAACATAAGCAAAGTATCACCTATAAAACAAGGGAAACATGTCACAAGAAGACTCCAGGGGACTGGGCAAGACCATCGACTTCATGCGCGCGGTCAGCCTCCTGTTCCTCGTGATGAACATTTATTATTTCTGCTATCCGTTCTTTCACCATCTGGGATGTACCAACGGCATAGTGGACAAGATCCTCGTGAACCTGCACCGGGACACGGGGCTGTTCACCCATTCGCTGGTGACCAAGTCCTTCTGCCTGATGTTCCTTTTCTTCTCCTCGATGGGAGCCAGGGGACGCAGACAGATGGAGATGTCCTGGCGGCGTATCGGCTGTTTCCTGACGGCCGGCCTGTCCCTTTACTTCGGCAGCGAGCTGCTGCTCGTCTCAGGGTGGGACATCCGGCCCACCACGCTGCTGTACGTGTCCGCTGTCACCGCCGGTTATATCTGTCTCCTGACCGCCGGCATGTGGATCGGCCGTCTGTTGAAGAACCAGCTGATGGACGACGTGTTCAACGAGGAAAACGAGTCCTTCATGCAGGAGACCCGGCTGATGGTCAGCGAGTATTCGGTGAACCTTCCGACCCGTTTCTACTACAAGAAGAAATGGCATGACGGCTGGATAAACGTGGTGAACCCGTTCCGCGCGACCCTCGTGCTGGGTACGCCGGGATCGGGCAAGAGTTACGCCGTCATCAACAATTACATACGCCAGCAGATCGCCAAAGGCTTCGCCTGCTACATTTACGACTTCAAGCATCCGGACCTGAGTACCATAGCTTACAACCAGTTGCTCAAGAACAGGGACAAGTATGACGGCAACGTGCAGTTCTATGTGATCAACTTCGATGATCCGCGCCGCAGCCACCGCTGCAACCCGATCAATCCGGCCTTCATGTCGGATATCGCGGACGCTTACGAATCGGCGTATGTCATCATGCTGAACCTTAACAAAAGTTGGATACAGAAACAGGGTGATTTCTTCGTGGAATCCCCGATTATCCTGCTGGCCGCCATCATCTGGTACCTCAAGATTTTCGAGGACGGGAAATACTGCACCTTCCCGCATGCCATCGAATTGCTGAACAAGCCCTATTCGGAGGTGTTCACCATACTGACCTCGTACAGGGAGCTCGAGAACTACCTCTCGCCCTTCATGGACGCATGGAAGGGCGGGGCGATGGAGCAGCTCCAGGGCCAGATAGCGAGCGCGAAGATACCGCTCTCGCGCATGATCAGCCCCTCGCTCTACTGGATCATGAGCGGGGACGACTTCACGCTGGACATCAACAACCCGGAGGAACCCAAGGTGCTGTGCGTGGGCAACAACCCCGACCGGCAGAACATCTATTCGGCGGCCCTGGGACTTTACAACGCCCGCATCGTCAAGCTGGTCAACCGGAAGGGAAAGCTGAAGAGCTCCATCCTCGTGGACGAGGTCCCGACCATCTATTTCCGGGGGCTTGACACGCTGATCGCCACGGCGCGGAGCAACAAGGTGGCGGTCTGCCTGGGAGCGCAGGACTTCAGCCAGCTGGTACGCGACTACGGTGAGAAAGAGGCGCGCGTGATCCAGAACACCATCGGCAACATCTTTGCCGGGCAGGTGGTCGGGGAAACGGCGAAAAACCTTTCCGAGCGTTTCGGCAAGGTGCTCCAGCAACGTAAATCGGTCAACATGACCAAGGAGGACACTTCCACCAACATCAGTACCCAGCTGGACTCCCTGATACCTGCCTCCAAGATATCCAACCTCTCACAGGGGATGTTCGTGGGAAGCGTATCGGACAATTTCGGTGAGACCATCAGGCAGAAGATCTTCCATGCCCGTATCGTGGTGGACAATGCCAAGGTGGAAGCCGAAACGAAGGCTTACAAACCGATACCCGTCATCACGGACTTCACGGGCGGGGACGGCAAGGACCATATGCAGGAGGAGATCGAGCGCAACTACTACCGCATCAAGGAAGAGGTGGGCGATATCATCCGGCGCGAACTCCTGCGCATAGAGAACGATCCGAAGCTGCAGCACCTGCTGGAGACGGACGAGGAATAACATATATAATAAGAATAGGATTGCTTCGGGTAATCCGCCATTTGATAACCGTTTAATTTTAGTTTTATGACCGAGAAAAAGAAAAACAACAGCCCCGCGGGAAAACCCTGCTTCCCGTGGGTCGGTGGAAAGAGAAGACTGCTTCCCGTCCTGACCGGGTCATTGCCGGGTAATTTTTCCGAAATGGAAACGTATGTGGAACCCTTCGTGGGCGGCGGTGCGCTGTTCTTCTGACTGAGGCAGGCCTACCCGCACATCCGCTGCGTGATCAACGACTCCAACGAGAGCCTGATAAACGTGTACCGCATCATTCAAAACTCCCATGAGGCGTTAATCGGGATGCTGGACGGTATCCAGAGAGAATACCATGCCCTGGAGGAACACGCGGACAGGAGGGCATATTTCATGGAAAAGCGTACATTCTTCAACGAGGGGAACCCGGACGACGTCACCCGCGCCGCCCTGTTCATCTTCTTCATGCGTACCTGCTACAACGGCATCTATTCGGTAAACCGCAGCGGCAAGCTCTCCGTGACGTTCGGCGCGGGCAACCGTGCGAAAATACTGGAAGAAGAGCTGCTCCGCCTGAACCATAAGCTGCTGCAGGGAGTCGTCATCCTGGACGGGGACTACCGGCAGACCGGCAAATACGCGGGTGAGAAGACCTTCTTCTACTTCGACCCTCCCTACAAGCCGGTCAACGAGTCGGGTGACTGTACCTCCTACATGCCCGACGATTTCGACGACAACGACCAGATCCGGCTGGCCGAGTTCTGCAGGGAGATAGGGGATGCCGGCAGCAAATGAATGCTTTCCAACTCCGATCCTCGCGAGAAGAATCCCCTTAACACCTTCTTCGATGATCTGTACGACGGCTTCCATATCCAGCGGCTGAGCATCTTCCGCTCGGTCTGCTCCATCGCCGAGAAACGGAAATCGGTCAACGAACTGCTGATAAGGAACTATTAATGCGGGTCGATGATCCTGATAAAATGAGACAGGCGGGAGAATTTCTCCCGCCTGTCCTGTTATATACCCACCCTGATGATTCATGCCAGGATTGCCTATCTTCTTATTTTTCACCCGCTTTCCTGTTTCGGTTCCGCACACGTTTCCACCGTCTTTTTCATACGGTGCTGCAGGAACTCGTTCAGGTCCTTGTGCGGCAGGTAGTGCACCGCCTTGTCCGTCACGCTCCCGCACCGCCGCCTGATCTCCTCCGTCGTCCTCCGACCCGCGTCATCGTTGTCCAAGAAACAGCAGACATGCCCGTAACCTTTCAGCACGTCCAACGCCCCGGCCAGGTTACCGACCGAATTGAGCACCACGCAGTCCGGCATCGGCTGTCCCTGTTTGAGCGCAAGGTAAGAGAGGTAATCCATGAAGCCCTCGAAAACCAGTACCGTCGATCTCTCATTTTTATCCGTTGAATGCCTGACATGGGAGATATCCTTTGGGGAGGTCGAACCCTTGAAATAAGGGTTGCGTATCTCCATGCCGCCCTTCCGGTTCCTGAACCCGATCCCGAAATACCATTTGCCTCGCGTGCGGTAATGCACCTCCACGCACTCCCTTACGGCGATGCCGGAAGGAATCCCCCTTTTGGCCAGATAATCCAGCAGCACCGTATTACGGAGCGGCGAGACGCGGAGCTCCTCGAATGCAGAAGGCGTGGCGGCCGTCTTACGGGGTTCCAGAGTAGGCGTGAACACAGGGAAACATCCTTCTATGTTCCGCAACACGGAGGATATGTCGCGCGTCCCGTACAGCCTTTGCGCCAGGTCGATGACGCTGCCTCCCGTCCCCTCGCCGAAGTCGATTCACAGGTTTCTGGAAAGGCTGACCTTGAATGACGGGGTACGTTCCTGCCTGAAAGGCGAGCGGTACCACAAACTGTCCCCCTGTTCCTTTACGGGGGAGAATCCCATCCGCCGGAGGTAATCCTCCAACGGAATCCTTTTCGCTTCTTCAATATTCATGACTCGTCGTATGATTGATGATGGTAAGAACTTAGAACCTCCCGCCGAACCATTCCACCGGGTCCAGCGGCCGTCCCTTCTTCTGCAGTTCGAAATGCAGGTGGTTGCCGGTGGCCGTTCCCGTGCTGCCGACCAGCCCGATGCGCTGCCCGATGCGGACCGTCCCGCCTTTCCTTACAAGAATCCGGCTCATGTGCGCGTACAGGGTCGAGTACCCACCCTCATGGCAGACGCGGACGAACCATCCGTAGCTCCGGCTATAGCCGGCAGAGACCACCCGGCCGTTTCCCGCGGCGTATACCGGCTCGCCATACGGGGCGGCCAGGTCCACTCCCTTATGGAATATCCTCCGTCCCTTAAGGGGATGCATCCTGCTCCCGAACCCGGAGGAGACCCGGTAGCGGGTACGCCTGCCGTCAAGGGGAAACAGGACCGGGTAATCCGTCAGGATGGCGACCGCCTGCCGCAGCCCTCATTCCTCCGCCCGTTTCCCCGCTCCCGGGACACGTCCGTTTAACATTTCTCCACTGCCTTCCGGCCTTTCCTTCCCGCCATCCAGGCAAGCGGAAAGCGACAAAAGGTGACAAAACATGACTATTAATGACAACTTTCTCATAATCAGTTTATTTAATGGCGAAGATAGTAATTTTACCTCCCGAAACGATTCACTCACTTTTAAATTTAACAGTCATGCAAGAAGTACAACCGGCTGCGCAAGGCAGCGAAAACGCCACTCAGGAACAGGGTTACCTGATGGCTTACGACAAGAGGGAGCAGAAAGCGAAAGGTGTCAAGGGCATCGCGGCAAACGGGGAGCTGGAGACGCTCGAGGCCAACGAGCAGAACAAGGGGCAGTTCATCCGCGTGGACCGCTTCGGGAACTTCTTCACCAACTTCGGGAAGAACTTCCTCTACCAGTACAACAACCCCACACGCTTCTCCCTCTACCGGATGGAGGAAAGCTGCCCGGTGGAACAGGCGGCGAAAAAGATCGAGGATGCCCAGCAGCCCCAGAACGAGTCCCTGCGGCGCGAGCTCTCCAAGAACAACCGCATCTATAACAACCATTTCTTCAACGAGCGCGAGATCAACTGGGAGCAGGCCGCGCGTTACGGGCTTACCCCGGACGTGCTCAGGCAGACGGGCGACATGGAAAAGCTGTTGCAGGGCAGACAGTCCGGCATAGCCTACGACATCTCCATGAACACCGAGCTGGGGCGTCAGAAAGGGGATGCCAAGCTCTCGCTCTTCCGCGACGAGGACGGGGCGGTCAAGTTCGACCTGCACTTCATCCGCCAGGCACCGAAAGTCGGGCAGGAATACCGGGGTTACAAACTGGAGGAAGACGTGCTGGAGGCATTGAACCGTACCGGCAACGCGGGCAGGCTCGTCAACCTGGTCACGGATTACCGTACCAGGGAGATGAAGCCCTGCTACCTCTCCAAAGACCCGATAACCAACGAGATGTTCTTCTTCCCGGCAGACCAGGCCCGCCACCCGCGCAAGATAAAGGACTATGCGCTGAGCGACAAGGAGTATGCCGACTACGCCGCCGGAAAAGAGGTTCCCATCGAGTTCAAGTCCTCAAACGGGAAGGTGTACCAGACCTCCATCCAGATGAGCGCGGCCGAGCGCGGTACGGAATTCCTGTGGGAAAGAAGCACGAAGAAGCCGGAAAAGAGACAGGTGCAGGAACAGGCAGCCGGTCTTAAGGAGACGGCCGGGAAACCGGCCAGACGAACCAGACAGTCCGTAACCCCCAAAATGTAATCTGCCATGGCACCTGCAATAGAAAACCTCAAGCAGCTGGAAGAGCTGCTGGCTGGGGAAGGCGAAGGGGGCCTCCTTGTCTGCTACGAGACGGGCGGGGACAAGCCCCATGCCGCCTCTTCCTACCGGCTTTATCCTGTCAATCCGGACCAGGACGGCATGACCTACCGGTTCCTCAGCCTCCTGCATGTCGGGGTGGAAACCGCCCGGATATCGGCATTCATCCCTGATACCCGTATGGAGGTCTACCGCTTCCCCCGCATGTCCGCCCTTCCTCCCTTCTTCCGGGATACCCCTGTCAGGGAGTATATCACCGGCGGGCTGCTTCCCCATATCAGGGAGAACGGGCTGAAGCCGGCGGTAAGTGTCAACCTGCGCGACATGGTCTTCACACGCTCCGAAGGGCTGTCGGTGGAGCCGGGCGGCGTTCTCCGCCTCGATGCCGGGCAGATCGACCGTCTCATGGAGTTCCGCCGGCGACAGGACGAGCTGGCCGCAAGGTACAAATATATCCCCCGGTACGAGCTGCCCCTGCGTGTCATCGAGACTTCCAAAGGGGTGCTGGTGTTCAGCGGCGGCGACATCGGCTGGAAAGGGATTGACAGTTTCAACAAATTCCTGCTGGGCAATTACTTCTCGACGCATGCGCTCCCCGGTCCCGTCAGACGATACCGCGTGGATTCCCCTTCCGTGAGGTTATACGAACTCACCGACATCTCCTGCCGGAAAGAGGCGGGAACAAACAGGTACACGTTCGACCTTTTCGATGCGTATGCCAGTGTCGGAGCCTCGGAGAAGAAAGGATGGGTGCTGGAGTTCGCCACGGACATGGAACCCTCCGATACGGAATACCGCCGCCTGGAAGATTTCTTCGGCCGCCGTCCGGAAGGGAACAGCAAGGACATCTGCCGGTTGCTCACCCTGCAGAGGCATTTCGACAGGGACATCATCCTCGATCCGGCTTTCGCCTACCATTTCCAGTTCAAGGAATTCGTCAGGAGGATGGATGACTGCGTAAACGGCCTTTCCACAGGGGACAGCATGGGAAAAATACTGGACGAGATACGGGAAAAGTCGGACCGTATCCTGAGAACGGATTTCAGGGTACGGGGGTACGGTACTTCAGACCGGCAAAAGGAGAACAAGCCCGGAAAGGCCAAAAAGAACAGCAACCGTAAACAACTAAAACGATAATACGATGGACAACAGATCATCTTCCGATCCTTATTTCAATCCGCAGCAGCCCGGCACGGTCTGTATCGCCATAGACAAGTACGGCCATTACCCGCCGTCTTCGGAAAATGCCCTGCGTTTCCTGCAGCAAGGAGACGTGGAAACCGGAGTAAGGCAGTTTCTGGACGACAACGTGAAGGCCGCCGCCCTCTGCACATACGTGCCGGACGTGACGCTGCTCGTCTTCCGCTTCCAAAGCATGAAGAACGTGCCGCCACCCGGGGCGGGACAGACGGCCGACCGCTACATACGCGACACGCTCCTCCCTTTCCTTGCCTCGGAAAACCGGTTGCCGGAAAAGAAAATCACCCTTGCCGACGCGGTATATTCCACCCTGACCAAAGGAACGCCGGACTGCTCCGTGCTGAAAAAACACTTCATGCAGGAGAGCGGCTATATCGAATTCCTCGGGGGACAGCGCGAAAGGAAAAACATCTACCGCCTGCAGCCGGAATACGTGCTGCCCCTTACGGTGGTAAAGAACGGTTTCGGTTACCTGCTCTTTTCCGGCAACAAGGTCGGCAGGGAGGGGTTCAAGGCCTGCATCCAGCATGTGGCGGACCATTACTTCGACCCGCACTACGACATGGGCCGGCTGGACATCTATGAATGCCCCGTCCTGGACGGGAAGCTGCCGCCCCATATCGACACGGCATACGCCCCTTACGGTTACTTTCCGGTAAACGGGTTCGACTTTTCCCCTCACCGCCATGTCGCCCCGTCCGCCTTGCCGGAGGGATTCACGGACGGGCTGACTCCCCTCTACAGCCATCCGCTGCATCCCGACGCGGAGAGCTTCGGCAGTTTCATCTCACGCTTCAAGGACGACGAGAGGACACGGACGACCGTAAGCCGGGAGAACTACGACATCTACCGGCTGCTGACCGTCGCACGCAACGGTTACATGAACGTCCATGAGAAGCCGTTCACGTACTTCGACACCCTGCTGCCGGTGGCAAGGAAACTGGAACAGGTCACGCAGGTGAAAACCGCCGTCGCGTTCAACGCAGACGATTTCAGGATCTATTCCTCGGTCATCAGCCGCCAGGCAGAAGCCATCCTGCAAAGGGACTTCGACGTGAGGGGGCACCGTTCCATCGTAAACGAGCTGGATGACGGGGATCTTACCTTCATGGTGGGCCGCGCCAAGCTGAACTCCGTCCAAAGGGCGGTGCTTGCCGACGGGCACGCGCTGCACCTGCCGGAGAATGACTCTCCGGAAAACCGCCGCCGGTTGTACTGCATGGCCGACAAGTTCGAAAACCGGCTGAAAACATCGGCAAGGCCGTTCCCCGGCGTGCGGACATACCGGATGACAGACGACGGGCTGATCCGCCCGGTTGAGCCGGAACCGGACGGGAAAGCGAGGAAAAAAGAAATAAAATCCAAAAGAAACAAACCTAAGATATAGCCATGGACAAGAATATGGACCAACCCCAGCTTATACTGTTCAATGTCGACAAAGGCAGGCTGGTAGATTACATGCCATGCCGCGATGACCGCGAATGCGGCACATACCTGCTCCGGCAGGCAGAACTGGCCCTTGAAGGGAGCTATGTCCCCGCAGAAAATATTTATGGCCTGGACGGACGGATAGAAAGCGGAACGGATATCCCGGGGCTATTGGAAGACCGCATTCGAGACAGGGGTAGCCTGACGGATCTGTTTTTCTTCCGGCTGAAGGATGTGACATTCCAGTATGAGATTTCCGCAGGACGTTTGCCGGAGAGTATGGCCGACACATTGTTTGCCGTGGAAGAACGGATGCTGTATCCGCAAAACAGAAAAATACAGGAGGAATATGACCTGTACCACACAAAAATGGAGCAGGACATTAAAAACCGTACCCTCACGGGTATCGGTACCGAACTGGGTGTCGCTTTTTTCGATGATTCGGGCAGGGGGCTGCGGAACAGGGAACGATATCTCCGACATATTGCAGACAATTATTTCCACCCGGAATTCGAGGGGATGGAAAAACTGAAAGTCTATTATTTCAGCACATCCGACAAGCATATCGTGGAAACAGCCCGCAGGTCCGCAGGCATGTTTGCAGGCGGGGAAAATGCGCCATTGCACGTTCCCCTTTCGAGCTACCTCCAGCCACAGAATATCATGGCGGATTGTGTGCCGGCCGTAGAATGTCCCATGCCTTCAGACAAGGCCGGACTCGACAGTTTCCTAAAAACATTCCGCCTTTCACCCGAGAGCGGAAAGACGGGCATCACCCGCCCGAATCTTCATGACGACTGTTTCAGAATGCGGTGCGGACAACCGGAAACTTCGCTTCAAAACGCCGCGGGACATTACCCCTTGACGGAAAAGTTCCGTCAGGCGGCCAAGGACATCGCGAGCTGAATCCTTCGGAGCAGACACCCGTCTGGAGATAGGCTCAAACGGGATACGGAAAAGAGGCCGTATGGTCCTCCGAAAAGTACAAAAAAGAAGACGGGACCCCGTCTTAAAATGTAAAATCAAGACAGTATGGAAAAGAAAAACAAGACAACACCTTTGAAAGTGGTGCGGCGGGAGTCCGGCTATCTGCTGTTTTCCGACAGCCATACCGGAAAGGAAGGCCTTGAAAGCTATCTCCAGTACACCGCCGACCATTTCTTCGATCCCCATGCCCATGACGGGGCCTTGGAGATTTATGAGTATTCCGGTTTCCGAAAGGAGCTGGCCGCCCATATCAACAGCAGCTGCCGCAGAGGGCTTTTACCGGGCGGGGACAGAAAGGACGGGTATGTCTCCTCCGGCATCCTCCCGGCAGAATTCATCAACCGCCTCGAACCGAAACTCTACGTCCCCATGAATCCGACATCCGAGGGGTATTCCGGACTGTTCTCCCAAGTGAAGGGATATATGGGTCTCGAACTCTCCCGAAAGCCGGAGAACGAGGATATCTACCGCCTGCTCTCCATCAGAGAACACGGTTATATGAACATCCATGACAAACCATTTACCTATTACCGGGAGCTGCTGCCCCTGGCCGAACAGCTTGAGAAGGTGACCCAGGTCAAATCCGCCGGCCTGTTCGACGTGCAGGCCTTTAAGGAACTTTCCCTTAAAATAAGAAAAGCGGCAGAGGATATCCTTCACCGGGACTTCGATGTAAGGGGCCACCGGTCGCTGGAGAAATACCTCAACGCCCCCGACACCTCCCTTCTTGTGGGAAACACGGTACTGGACAAGGTGCAACTCGGGATACTGGCCGAAGGAAACGCCCTGTACCTGCCGGAGAACAAAAAGCCCGCCTCCCGGCACCTGCTGTACTGCATGGCGGACTTTACACGGAACAAATTGCTGGTATCCGGTGAACCGTTCCCGGCCAGGACCTACCGGGTAAAGGACGGCATCCCGCATCCTGTCAGCCCGCAAGAAAAAATACCGGAGAAGAAAAAGACTCCCCGTAAATCCACCGGCAGGAAAATGTCATAACCTGCCGGGACATAAAGAAATTTAAAATATCACGATATGGAAAAAGAAACCTATTTAAAACAGAGCGGACCGGTCGTCCTTTTCAACGTGGACAGGCGGGACAGGCTGGTGGACTATGCCGTGTGCCACAGTGACTATGAATGCGGCAATTATCTGCTCCGACAGGCCGAGCTGGCCCTTGGCGGGGCGTATGTCCCCAATGAATCCGTATTCTGCCTGGCAGACGCAGAACGGACGGACGACGGCCTTCCGGAACTGCTGGACGACTATATCCGAAAAGACGATATCCGGGAGTTGCCCTCGTTTGACCTGCGCAGCCTCACGTTCCTCCATGAGACCACGGAAAGCGGCCTGCCGGAAGGAATGTGGGCCATACTGGAAAAAACGGAACAGCTGCTCGATGATCCGGATACCAGAAAAGCATTGGAAGCGTACCACGGTTACCATGAAAGAAGGGAGAATTCCATGTCTGAGCGTACCGTCTCCGCTGTCCGCACGGACAAGGGCGTGCTCCTGTTCGACGACTCGGGCCGGGGGCTGCAATGTCTGGAGAGTTACCTGCAGTACCATGCGGACCGGTATTTCTCCCCCGAACTCCACGGACTGGAAAAACTGGAGACATACCATTTCAGCACATCCGATAAGGGCATATCGGATACGGCCGGAAGGTGCGCCGCCATGTTCACCCCGCAAGGCCGGCATGAATTCATCCCCCGCAAGGCCCGTTATCTGCCCGATTCCTTTGTCGCCGGCCTCCGTCCGTCAGCCGGCTGTCCCATGCACGCGGACGGGGAGGCGTTCAGGCGGTTTGTCAAGACCTTCGGCCTAAATACCACGGACGAGGCAAACGAAATCGCCGCCCTGACCGGAATCCGCACCAGGGGGCTGTCGAATCCCGGACAGCTGGAGAAGGTATCCGTCCACCGGGCCGGGTTCCACAGCCTGTATGAACGCCGGAAGGCCTGCCTGGAAAGAAATGACCCCGTGATGTACAAGGCTCTCGGGCAGGCCTCCAGGGATATGGCAGAGAGAATCCTCAGAACGGAATACAAGGTGCGGGAACACGTGCCTCCCATACAGGGAAAAGGACTTAAGCCTGCGTCTGAACAGCTTGCCGGTAAAAAGGCAATAAACAGACGGAAGAAAGCAAATGGAACCCCTAAAAGACGGATATAGCATGGCATGGCTGGAATGGCTGAGACGGCCCGGGAAGGAAAAGCTCGGGAACCTCTATCTGGAACTGTGTCCGGACAACCGGATAAAATCCTTTATGGTAACCCGGCACAGGCCGCAGGGCGCGGATTCCTTCATGACATTCATCGATTATACCGCCGGGAAAGCCATAAAGGAAGGAAACAGGGCGGTTCCGGACAACCTGCTGCTGGCCTTCTACGGGGTGCCGGAAAGGATACTTCCCCCGGCAGAGGAACTGCTGGAGAAACAACCGGAGGAGACTTGCAGGTACGTGCTCAAATGCGGCGGGGTAACCGAAGGAAACTCGGTCCCGCTCAGACGGGCCGTCTACCTGCGGGCGCACGGAAGGGAGATAGACCGTACCGGCCTCAAAGAGGTGGAACGTTCGCCCGGTTGCCGGAACTACGAGGCCTATGAAGCCGCCATGGAAAGGCTCTCGGAAGGGAAAAAGGCCTCTTTCCGCCTTTCCTTTATAAAGACGGAACGGGGCGTGAGGGTGTTCAATGACGGCCTGCAAGGTCCGGAGCGTATGCGCGGGCTGTTGCAGGACATAGCGGACCGCTTCTATTCCCCCGCATGGGAAGGACTGGGGACGCTTTCCGTGTACCGGATAGAGACGTCTTCCCGGAGGTTGCTGGAGATGTCGCAGGATAACGGACGGGATTTCCCCGCCTCGCAGCCCCCACTGGAGATCCTGTCCGGCTATCTCCCGACGGCCTCTTTCGACATGTCGCCCACGGCAGACAACCTGGAGCGTTTCGTGAGGGCCAACTCCCTGACGCTCTCCGGGAACAACCGGGAGATCATGACCTTGCAGGATATCGCCCGAAGGGGATACGCCCACCTGTATACGGACGAGACGTTCCGTTACAGGAAAGAGTTCGCCGGTATCGAGAAGGAGTTCCGTACGCTCGCAAGAGAGAGGGAACTGTACCGGGATCTCCCTTATGAGGACAGGATGCGCAATCTTCGGGAAAAGTCCAGGACCGTCGCGGAGTTCCTCCTGAAAAGGGAAGGAATCCGCCGGGAGATGCCCGCCGTGACCTTGAAGACGGACAAGTATGCGGAAAGGATACGGGGCATAGCGGAAAGTCCAAAGAAGAAGACGGCCTCTCCGGCTACCGGTGAAAAGAAAAAAAGGCCGGCCCGCAAACAGAAGGGCGCGGCTTCCAGACAAGTGAAACCTCAATTATAAACCGCAATGGAAACAACAGATTCATTCACTCCCGAGGAGCTGCTCGATGCCGGAAGACGCACCATCGAGCGCAAGGCGCTGCAGAAGACCATAAGGGACATGTTCTCATACCGGAACCCGCTACGGCAATTCATGGAGGGTTACCGTTTCAATGTCATCCGCTGGAGGGCCGCCAACCTGAAGGAACCTTCCATATGGAAGCGTGCCGCCCTGTTCTTCAATACCAGGGGACTCCCGGGTATCCTCCGTGACAATTTCCGGCAGAACCGCGCGGACCTGCTCACCCGCTGGGAAAGGAACGTCATAAACGACATCAACCGCTCGCTGATCCGGCTGGGCGGCATACCGCTCTCCTCCAAGCCCCGCGACCTTTCCCGGCAGCTGAAGGACATATCCCGGAAAATATACCGGATGACCACTTATGACCGCTGCCCGAGCCTGCTTCAGGAGAGCCTGCTGCTGTCCACCTACGAGTATATATTCGCTTCGCCGCATGAGAGGAAATTCGGAAACCTGTGTCCCGATGAGATCTGCGGGATGCTCCGCCAGAACGGTGTCCCGCAGGAAAGCCTCTGCTACCAGAACTACGAGAGCATACTCGCCGGAAGGGAGACAGTCCTTTACGAGTTCACCTCTGACGGGAAAGCCACCCTGTACCTCAAGCCGATGGACCATGTGAGGCTGGAGATGACCTCCAAAGGGTATGACATGGTCCCCGCGGGGCTTCTTCCCGCCCGGACTGTCCCTTCCCCCACGGAAAGCGTGGAGAATCAGCCGCGGCTTTCCGAGAAAATCGGGAAGATAAGGAAACCACGGAGCGGAAAGAAACCCGCCAAAGAAGCCGGGAAAGCGAAGAAAAGACATGGGACGGGACAGCCCATAAAAAACAGACAACAAACAACAATTAAAATGTAAGAAGAATGAAAGTCGTGATTTGTGAAAAGCCGTTTGTGGCTAAAAGACTGGCCCGCGTATTAGGCGCGGACAAGATGGAAGACGGGTATCTCATTGGAAACGGCTACGCCGTGGCATGAACGTTCGGCCACCTGCTGGCCCCGGCCTCTCCCTTTTCCCGGTTGGAAGGGCCTGTCACGGGGGAAATGCTTCCCCTCGCTTACAGGCCGTCCGGACTCGCCGTCCGACAGACAAGGACGGAAACCGGATTTCAGGATGATCCTGTCGCCGTGAAGCAACTGGAAGTCATCCGCGGGCTGCTACGGGAAGCGGACGGGGCGATTACGGCAACCGATACCTCCCGTGAGGGGCAGCTGGTCGCCCGCAACCTTTATGACTATTTAGGATTCAAGGGAAAGACAGAACGCCTGTGGCTTTCCTCGCTGACGGACAAGGCGATCCGCGAGGCGTTCCGCGACCTCAAGCCGGACAGTCTCCACGAAGGCCTGTACCTGGCAGGCAAGGCACGGCGGGAAGCCGACTGGATTATCGGGTACAACGCGAGCCTCGCGCTCGGCATGGCCGCCGGAAGAAGGAACCATTCGCTCGGACGGGTACAGACACCGGCGCTCACCCTTATCTCAAGGCGTTACCTGGAAAACAGGGACTTCACCGCCGTGCCCCGTTACCGGCTGGAGCTGTCGCTCCTTAAGGACGGGCAAGAACTTGTGCTCACCAGCCCCGAAGAATATGCACGGAAGGAGGATGCCGTAACCGCCCGGAACCGGGCCGCGGCATCGCATAGGTCGGTGGCAATACAGGTGGAGAGGAAGGAGACGGTGGAGGAACCGCCACTCCTGTATGACCTGGCAACCTTGCAGAAGGAGGCGAACATCCGGCTGGGCCTGACGGCCGGGCAGACGGCATCCGTCCTGCAGAGGCTGTATGAGGGAGGCTACATCTCATACCCGCGTACCTCCTGCCGCCATATCCGGGAGGACATGCTGGAGGACATGCCGGCACTGCTCTCCCTCTTGAAAGACAACCCGCGTCTTGCACGCCATGCGGAAGCGCTGGAAGGCAAGCCGCTGCACACCCATGCCGCCGATGACGGCAAGGTGAGCGGGCATCATGCCATTATCATAACGGAAAGCGTACCCGGCAAACTGCCGCTTGACGAGCAGATTATCTACCGGATGATCGCCGGCAGGATGCTGGAGGCCTTCTCCGATGACTGCACCGGGGAGGAGGTGGACGTCCGCCTCGAATGCGGGGGAATCCGGTTCGGGGCCGGGTATCGCCGGACGGTACATGCCGGCTGGAAAAGCGTTTATGGCGAGGCCGGGAAAGAAGAGGACGCCGTGTTCCCGGCCTGGGAAGAGGATGAAATGCTGCCGGTAACGGATGTGTCCGTCCGAAGTGAAGAGACCTCTTCAGAGCCGCTTTTTACGGAGGCCTCGCTGCTGTCCGAGATGGAAAACCGCGGACTCGGCACACCCTCTACCCGGGCCGGTGTCATCGAACTGCTCATCGCACGCCGGTATGTCGAGAGGCGGGGATGCGATCTGCTGCCGCCCCCCAAAGGGCTGGAGGTGTATGAAACCGTTAAGGACAAGCTCATTGCCGCCCCGGACATGACCGCCCGGTGGGAAAAGGACCTGCAGGAGATTGAACGGGGAAACCTGGATGCGGACGTGTTCATCAGAAGGGTTGAAGAATACGCACGGCAGATCGTGGAGGAACTCTCCAATATCCGGTTCGAACATCCCGAGCCGCCCCGCCACCGCTGTCCCAAATGCGGGATGGAGACGCTGGTCCTGCACCGGAAGGTGGCCCGGTGCGGCGATCCGGACTGCGCGTTCCTGCTTTTCAGGGTGTTTAACGGAAGGGAGCTGACCGACGAAGAGACGCTCTGCCTGCTGGGAGGAAAGAAGACGGATTTCCTGCCTTTCATCAGCAAGAGGGGCAGACCGTATGAGGCGTCCCTCAAAATGGACGAGAACTACAGGATAGAGATGACATTCAGGGATACCCCTGTGGAAGGATAGCCGTTATCTGCCCGCGACCCGCCTGTAATGCAGGCGGCAGACGTTCCTTCGGAAATTACGTGTCCCGGCCAGCTCCCATGCGGAAGCTCCGGGACCTCCTTCGAACAGACGGAATCCTTCACCCTGGAAGCAGGGCAGGACATACAATACCAGCTCGTCGGCCATGTTAAAACGAAGCAGGCTGTCCGCAAGGGGAAACGTTTCCAGGTTGGCCTCCGCAAGATATACGCCGGAGCGCTCACGTTTCCATCCTGCCAGGGCTATAAAGGAAACCGTAGGGTCAAGGCGGGAGAAGGCGCGTTCCCTGATGCGGGTGATGCCGTATTTCCCGGGGTGTTCCCACAGGTCCGGGAATGTCGACCTGCGGGCAAGGTAGCCGTCAAGGGTGATGAATGCCAGAATCTGAACCGTCGCCATATGAATATGCCATTTTCTTGTTTCGTAATGGTTCCGGAAGAGGCCATAAAAAGAGCGTGGCCTTACGCGACCTCAAGACGTGGCTCTGGTAAACCAAGAATAAGAGTAGCGCAAGCCACGCTATGACAATGCATAGCATAGCCTTACGCAGAGGTCCCTTATTCTTGTGAAATTTACCAGATTTCGTCTTGAGGGCGTTCCGCGAACGTTATGTCTATATATCAGCAGGGACAGGGATTGGCCCCGACCCCGGTTGAATTCGTATTTCCGGGGTAAAGATAGGAAATTAATCCGATATTCCGGGCAAATAAGATCGATTGATTCGTCATGCCGCCCAAAAAGAAGGAGGGCGTGTTTGCCGACCCCCTGACTATTGCCGACTTTCACTGACTATATATGACACGCCTTATATACGTATGGGAAATTGCGCTATCTTGCACCCGAAATCATAAAAAAAAGAATTATGGAACTGACACTTATTGAAACGAATGCGTACCTGGAACTGAAAAGAAGACTCAGCGCGCTGTCGGTACAGATGGCCGACTTCCAAAAGAAAATAGCCCCGCCCTCACCGGAGAAGTGACTCGACGCGCAGGAGGTCTGCCTGGCCCTCGGCATCTCCAAAAGAAGCCTGCAGAACCATCGGGACAGGGGGCTGGTTCCCTACTCGAACATCGGAGGGAAATTCTTCTACAAGGAGACGGACATTCAAAAGATACTGGAGGAAGGACTGGTTAAAAAAAGAAAATAATGGCAGAAATCATCACAAGGGATTCGGACGAGTTCAAGGAACTGGCCGGATGGATGAAAAGGATCGGCAAATCGCTTGAGGATGCCACCGCGAGGATGCGTCCCACTATCGCGGACGAACACTACCTGCAGGGAGAGGAAGTATGCGAACTGCTGCATGTCTCCAAAAGGACCCTGCAGACGCTGCGTGACGAAGGGGCGGTACCTTATACAACCATCGGTGGAAAGATACTCTACCCCGAAAGCGCGCTGTATGAGACATTGCGGAAAAACTACCGGAACTACAGGCAATATGCCAGATAACCGGCTGTAAAGAAAGAGAAGATGGGATGCTTCACCGGACTTGCCGGATAAGCATCCCATTTTTTTAGTTGGCCAGACGGAACATCCCACCGATCTTCTCGCGCATCCTGTCCGTGTCCTCCCCGATTTTGGGATTGACCAGCTCGGCGTAGACCTGCGTGGAGATGATGGTCTTGTGCCCGAGGACCTTCTGCAGGGTTTCAAGCGGCATGCCTTTGGTCAGGGCCAGGGTCGCAAAGGTATGACGTCCGACATGCGGGCTGATCCGGACACTGCAGCCCGCCTTCTCGCCGATGCGTCTCAGGCTGCTCTCCATGCTCCCCACGGCCCCCACGGGGAATACCCTGTCCGGGGAAACCTTGAATTCGTTCACCCCTCTGTATTTCTCGATCAGCTCGGCGGCTATCGGGAGCAGCTTGACAACATAGGCCGCCTTGGTCTTCACACGGTTTCCAACCAGCCACGTGTTACCGTCCGAATCCGTGTGGACGTTCCGGTAAGTAAGCTCTTTCAAATCGGCATGGGCCAGGCCGCTGAAGCACATGAAGACGAACATGTCCCGGATGGCCTGCTGGCGCTTGTAACTCAACTTGACACGGATGACGCGTTGCAGGTCCTCCTCCGAGAGGAAAGGGCGTTTCTTGTATTCCGGCTTGCATACGAACTTCTTGAACGGGTGCTTGTGAATCCATCCCTCGTCCATGGCCAGGTACATCAGCCACTTCAGTGTGTTGACACGCTCGAAGGCCGTTGACTTGGCCAGCCCGCGTACAGACAGCATCCAGTTGTAATAGTTCTTGATGAAATCCACGTCCAGCGACATCAGGGGGATATCCTCCGCGCCTAACTTGTCCTTCAGATAACAGGACAGGCACCTGTACTCGTCCACCAACCCCTGGTAGGTACTTTGGGCTTTCGTCTTGCCGATCTGCCGCTTGTAATCCTGGATCTGGATATTGAAGATCTCCATCAGTGAGTGGATGTCCTCGCCAAAACCGTTGTAGCGGTCATAGACCTTCTTTGCGCTCACAAACGTGTCATGGTCCGTGAGATATTGGTAGTGCTTGCCGATCTGAGCCTTGATGTTCTCCAGCTCCTGGTTCAGCCGTCTTGCCTCCTCGGATTTGCCTTTGGCGCAGTTGCCCTTGGCATCCCAAAGCGCAAGGGGGACATCACGCTTGCAGCTGAAACTCGCCGTCGTTCCGTTGACGGTTATACGTCCCATGATGGGGACACGGCCATTCTTAATGGCCTGGTTCTTGGTGTAGAACAGAACTCGAAAGGTACTCCTCATAACTCAATTATTTTTGTTACAAAATTACTATTCATCGAGTAATTTTAAGTTATGAAGAATAACGCAAACAATTGAAAAATAATCGTTTATAATGCCTATCGGGGAGCTTCGGACAAGGTAACGATTAGGTAACGGAACTCTCGCCCAAATGTGCTTTTTGCAGCGTCGTTTTTCAAAAGGAAATATAAGATGCTCCTATTAATTCGCTGATTTCAAGCCTTCTCTCGCCACTATGCAACTATTTCTAAAAGTCTCCGGCTTTAAAATGAAACAATAAGGTCTTTTAAAAAAAGATAAGGCCCTTTTTGAAAAACGAACTTATCTTTTTACCTGTCTGCTAAACCAAAAGCTTCTTACCATAGAGTGTTCTCCAAAAATCTTCACTAAAACCGAAACAAAATGTGTTTTCTAATGTAACAAAAGACTCTAGCAGATCATTTAAAAGAGCTGAATCTAAAGTACAACCCACCTTACAGCAACCGTTAAACTTTTCTGTTTCCCCAATTGTTATATCAAATATCAACAAATTAAAAAAGAAAGGATATGAGTTATGAAAACAGTAATTGACAAAGCTAATACAAGAGGGTATTTTAATCACGGATGGCTAAAAACCTACCATACATTCAGCTTTGCAGACTATTATAATCCAAGACGAATTCACTTCGGTGCTTTACGCGTACTAAATGATGATACAGTAGCTCCCGGAGAAGGTTTCGGTATGCACCCCCATAAAAATATGGAAGTGGTGTCTATCCCTTTACAAGGATATTTAAGACATGGAGACAGCGTACAGAATGAAAGTACCATTGCCCCAGGTGAAATTCAGGTAATGAGTACAGGCACAGGCATCTATCATAGCGAATACAATGCCAGTAAGACTGAAGACGCTAAATTCCTGCAAATCTGGATTATTCCCAATGTGGAGGGAACTAAACCCGAATACCATAATTATGACATTCGTCCGTTATTGAAACGTAACGAACTAGCCACCTTCATCTCACCATCTGGCAATACACCGGCGCATCTGCTACAGGACGCATGGTTCTCTATGGGCACATTGGATGCCGGACAAAGTGTGACATACCGTATGCACAAACCACGCACAGGTGTTTATATCTTCATTATAGAAGGAGAAATAAATATAGCAGGCGAGAATCTTTCACGTCGTGACGGTATCGGTATCTGGGACATTGAAAGTGTCACAATTGAAGCTAAATCCGAAGCGCAAATACTGGCCATCGAAGTAGCCATGTAAGCTATATATTTGTGTCGCAATCATCCAAACGGAAAATTTGCGCCACAAATTCATCTTTGCTTCCTTGTTCTATACCCATCTTTCTACAAATTCTATATACCACACGGTTTACAGAACGGGACTGCACTCCCAACAAACTGGCCATCTCATCAAATGAAAGTCCCACTACAAACAGGTAACAAATATCCTTCTCTCCGTTGGTCAGAGATGGATAAAGCTTTTCCAATCGCTCGGCCCAGCGATTACGGGATATGTTCAACCAATACTCTAATTTAGTACGGTCTTCAGCAGGGGTATAATGAGGAGTTCCCTTCGTCACGATTTGCAAGTATACTTGTGCTGCCTCCACCGACTCAACCGGAAGCGAGATGTGTTTCGAACGGAAAGTGAGTTCCAACTGACGAATACGTATTTCCTTACTTTTCTTTTCCTTTTCAAGGATTTGCATCTGTTCTTGCAGATTCTTCGCCTCACCTTGATTCTCTTCTATCCTCTCTTGTAAATCATCAATCTGCTGCTGCAACATGGAAGCATCCCTTTTATAATGACTTAAAATCTCCAGTTTCTGGCGGCGAAAAAATTTCCAACTGCCCCATAGCAGTAAAGTCAATGAAAAAACAGCAGCCACTGTTATCAACAGAGTAATGCTCCATCGGCTTCGATATTCATCATTCTGACGTAATAAAGCCGTGTAATCATATCTTTTCTCGATTTTAAACAATTCAGTACGGCTTCCGGAAGTAAATAGTAATTCCAGTTCATTGATATAGCATTGCATATATTCATTAGCCTTACTTAACTTACCAGCCGCCAGCAAATCCTGGTATATAGCTTTGTACACAGAGGATCTCAAAAGTGGTCGCGAAGATTTCAATGCCCTATTACGAAGGCTGTCTACTAGTTCAGTTTTTCCTAAATGTTTATAGATAACAGCTAATTCAGCATCATACCAGTAACGGGACTCAACAGTAGTGGTATAGTCCATCGCTTTTAACAGGAACGAAGCCGCCGAATCCCATTCCTGCTTGTCTTTCTCCTTCAAGGCCCATTGATAATAGATTTTCTCTTGCGAGGTAAAGTCCATCCTATTAACCAAACCTAAAAACTTATCATAAACCAACTTGACCTCTTCATTGTACCGGGGAGTTCCCTGAGCCAGATAAAGAGGGGCAAATATATATTCTCCCCCCATTGCATTCCAAGCCGGAACTGATAGATTAAGATCCAACGCCTTTCTATAATACGACAGTGAGTGCTCATAATGAGCATACCTTCCATTGATATTCCCTAAAGCTGTATATATCAAAAAATGGATCCGCAAATCCTTAACAGTCTTTACCGCCTCCTCTGCCTGTTTATAGGCATACAAAGCTTCATTATCCTGCCCCAAGTCCTCTAAAATATATCCTTTATAAAGCAAAGCGGAAGCTTTATCATCTGCATTACCTTGTGAAGAATAATACTGTACAGCAATGTTTATCAATGAATCGGAAGATATCTTATGCCCACATCTATACATAGCTTGTGTCATCAGTAATGCATAGCACGCTTGTTCTTCTACGGAAAGTTTATCGGGAAAAGGAATGGCATTCAGTATCCGGTAGGAGGAATCCGGGGCACTCCACAAATAATATTTCCCCCATGCCAGTCTAGAAGTGCCCTTATCCTGACTGCAAGAGGAGATGATACCCAATATCACCACCATCCATACAGCCCAGCCTATAAACAAGTACTTTCTCATCATATCGCAAATGTATCACTTTTTAGCCTTCTCGCAATTTATAGACTATAAAAATAGGATTACTATCCACATTTATCTTTTTTAATTCATCCGGAACAGTAAGGGTGGATCCTTTTTCATAAAGACTCAGCTCATAAGGAATGACAACCTGCACCAAACCATCTTTCTCCATACGGCCCCAAACGGGAAAGCTACGATAACTCCGTGTCCCCAACATACCAAAAAGAAGATTGGCATCAGAAAGTTTAAAAATATCTTCAGGCTGCTCACATTGCTCCGCCAGAATCTTCCCTGTTTCTTTATCAACGGAAACCACATAATGTCCTCCATCATACCTGCAACGGAAATAATAACTTCGTGGCGTCTCAAAAAGATCAGACACAAAAATATCCTTATTTCCTCCAAATTTTTGATGTAAGCTACTGAAATCAGTCGCATCCAGGCAGCGGATGATTTCTTGGTCTGAATTCTGTAAATTCAAAACACAAGCTGGCATAATTTTATGATCGGAAATTCTGAAAACAGTATCATTACATCCTGTTTTAAACAGTAATGACTGCTGCTTACCTGAATAGGTAGCTGCAATGCCTATAGTAAAACCTGCTTTCTCCGGAGGAACCAGTGGCGAAGTAAAATCATTCTTTACAGCAATAGTGTCCCCTTGCTCTGTGAATATGCCTAAACCATAACTCCCGCTCCGAAAAGGAATATACGGAAATGCCACCGAAGCAAAACAGTCTTGTTCCACCTTACGCTGATATACTATCTGATAATCATGGTTCAAATTTTGAATAAACTCCCCCTCTAAGGTGTAGACCCCTATCTGATTAGCACTGAACAGGTAAAGACGATTATTTTCCTCATCGGCCTGTATACCTGCTAAAAAATTACTGAACTCCCCCGGTCCTTGTCCGAAAGGAATCAATGTCTTTATAAAATGACCTTTCCGGTCAAACTGAACAATCCGTTGTTCTTTTACGGGAGAAACATAGATGTATTTGCTTGTCAAAGCATATTCGGATACTCCATCCAACAAAGAAGCGGGATCATCGGTTGTTTCCAAAGGTATATATTCCACACTCTCTACCTCATCTTGCAGATTGAGCATAGAAGGATGATCTATCCCCTGTCGCAAGTCCACCGAAATTAATTCTCCGGAACCGGAATGTCCGGAGTCACAAGCTGCCATCAAAGGCAACAAGCAAAATAAATGCCATTGTTTCATAGATTCAATCAGTTTTTCAGGAAAAAAATATTTATTTCCCGAAACAAAGATATACAGGAATCCATGATTTATGAGAATAAAACAGAATAAGTTTTGCGACGACACAAATCCCTGATTATCTTTTTATTGCAGATAATCAGGGATTCATTTTGCGACAACTACAAAGTTTTTTTAGCCCATTTTTACAATTCTATTGTCAATTCCACCGGACAATGATCTGATCCCAAGATGTCAGTATGAATCTGAGCACCTCTCAATTTATCCTTCAACAAATCGGAAGTGAGAAAATAATCAATACGCCAACCCGCATTCTTCTCACGGGCTTTGAAACGATAGGACCACCATGAGTAAATTCCCTCTTGCTCCGGATAGAAATAGCGGAATGTATCCGTAAAACCTGATTCAAGCAAAGTAGTGAACTTTGCACGCTCTTCATCAGTGAAACCTGCATTTTTCCGATTCGTTTTAGGATTCTTCAAATCTATCTCCTTATGTGCTACATTCAAATCACCACACACAATTACCGGTTTTTTCTCTTCCAATTTCTTCAAATAAGCACGGAAATCATCATCCCATTTCATTCTATAATCCAAGCGTCGCAATTCTTCCTGCGAATTAGGAGTATAAACAGTTATCAGATAATACGATTCCAGTTCAAGCGTAATTACACGGCCTTCGTGATCGTGCTCTTCAATGCCTAAACCGTATGTAACGGACAATGGCTTTACTTTAGAAAAAATAGCAGTACCCGAATATCCTTTCTTTTCAGCATAATTCCAATAGGACTGATACCCTTCAAATTGTACATCCAGTTGTCCTTCTTGCATCTTTGTTTCCTGTAAACAGAAAAAATCAGCTTCCAAACGATTGAAAGCATCAGCAAAACCTTTATCGTAACAAGCTCGCAAGCCATTTACATTCCATGATATGAATTTCAACATGATTCTTTTATTATTTTTAAACTAACATATTCCAGAACAAAAGTAAGCACAAAAGCATACTTATCAAAGCAAAATATCTTAAAACAAAAAAAGCGCTCTGTTTCACTGATAAAACAGAACGCCTATCCTTATTAAGGAAAATGCTCTCTTTAATTACTGTGCCGAATCACCCGGAGCAGGAGTCTCTGCAGCATCATTTGTCTGCGGAGCAGCAAAACCTGAAGGTGCATTCAACGGATTGGTAGCTCCCTCTTTCACCGCTTCTTCCATGATGATAGAAGAATCTGTATGAGCAGTAGGAACAAAATAAGCGGTAAGCACGCTACATGCTACCATAAAAGCAGCTAATCCCCATGTTAATTTCTCAATAAAATCTGTAGTCTTACGAACTCCCATAATTTGATTTGAAGAAGCAAAACTAGAAGCCAAACCACCTCCTTTTGAATTCTGAATCAGTACGACGAAACACATCAAAAGAGCTGCAAGCACAATTAATCCAATAAGTAATAAATACATTTTCTTTATTTTGATTTAGTGTTAATAATCAATTTCTCCAAAAATCTTATTTGGTCTGCAAAGTAAGCGTTTTTTTTTGGATATTTCAAATTTAATTTTTTAATAATTTCCAGAGCCTTAGAATATCTTTGCTGTTTAACGTATATTTTGGCCAATGTTTCGGTAAAATAGCTTTCATCTTCTATATCTTCCTCCGCTTCCGGTTCATCCTCTTCGGGCATTTCCTTTTTCACCGGCACTGCCTCTTTTATCCCTAATTGAGGTAATAAAGGTTCCTCTGCGGACTTTTCAATGAAATCATCTATCAGACTCTGGCCTTTCATCCGAGGAATACCATCATCGGACGGATGCTCTTCTTCATGTAATAAGAAAGAAGTGTAATCGGCTGTTACATCCATAGGCAACTCCATGGCAGCAGAGTCCTCGGGTAAAGAAGACAGAAAAGCATCTATCAATGAAAGAGTACGGTCCAATCCGCCTTCCTCCTTAGGCTTCTCTTGCTTGTCAAGAGGAGAAATGATAAAACGCTCCCCTTCTATCAGATAAAAAAGAACTTTGCGATCGGCCACATACAATGCAGCCTTACGCAATTCTTCACCGAATGTTATATCATGCAGTAAAAACAGATTCTTCAGATAAAGCAACCTCACCGTCTGAAAATACGGATAACGCGCAAGCAACGTACGCAGCTCGTATAGTGTATCCCGATTTAATAATTCAGGATGGGTTATCCATTCATATAATTGCTGTTGTGTCATGACGGAAAAGGACTCACTACCAGTTTGCCACGGTAGCATTGAATATTTGCTCTACAATTTCTTTAATCATCTGGGCTACTAATTCATCCTGTACAGCACTCAACTGCTGATTAGCGTTGTATTCTCGGCTAGCCGAGAATTGTTGACCATTCATATTCTCTGTCGGATTGGAATTGTTGACAAAGTTCACCCTAACCGTCATACGCAATTCCACCATGCTGGAATAACCGTCAGAACCAATTCCTTTATTCAAAGCATCATAATTGGTTATTTCCCCTGACAATTGCAGGTCACCTCCACGCTTGGCTTGCTTCAACCGGGTCTGCTGCATATAAATATCCTGCAATGCCGTATTGAACATGCTCTCCATCGGTCCCCACACAAAACCTGCCGAACGGTTCGGGAAGTTTTCGAACGAAATAGTCTTTACCTTAGTATAGTCTATAGACGATCCGTTAAACTTATAAGAGATGGAACAAGCAGTTACTATTCCCGCCAGTACCATCAACACACCAACTACTTTCAATTGTTTAATCCAAACCATATTCTTTTATTTTTCTATAAAGTGTGCGCTCTGAAATATTCAAATCTTTTGCCGCATTCTTTCGTTTTCCATGATGACGGTCGAGCGCCTTACGTATCATTTCTTTTTCCACTTCATCCAATGACAGTGTCGCTTCTTCCACAAATTCCTCCGTGTCCTGAATATCATCTACTACAGGATGCACGGATTTAGCGGCAGAGATAATGGTAGGTGTAGCAGGCACTACTGTAGCGACCAAATTCCGTTGAGGTTCTTGATAATAAGAAACTGCTGTAGTAGCCGGTGGCGGAACAGGTTGCGCTCCACGTTCCGACATCAAGGTGTTTACCAATTTCTTCAACTCAGTTACATCACGCCGCATATCAAACAGCACCTGATACAGAATCTCGCGCTCACTTTCAAAAGCCTTCCCCGCACTTGCTTTCACACCAAATAAAGCGGGTAAACCGGAGTTTACACGTTGTTCCGGTAAATAATTTCTCAAAATTTCCGCCGTAATGTCGCGATTGGTTTCAATAATAGATATCTGTTCTGTAATATTCTTCAACTGGCGTACATTACCGGGCCATGGGTAAGCCAACAACAAGGCTTTTGCATCTTCTGTCAGCTGAATGGCCGGCATACGGTACTTCTCAGCAAAATCCGATGCAAATTTGCGGAAAAGTAATGTTATATCATCTCCACGTTCGCGCAGAGGTGGTATCTTGATAGGCACAGTGTTCAGACGATAATATAAATCCTCGCGGAAACGGCCTTCGGCAATGGCTTCCGTCAGATTTACATTGGTAGCGGCAACAATACGTACATCCGTCTTTTGTACTTTGGATGAACCTACTTTAATGAATTCACCACTCTCGAGCACACGTAGCAGACGCGCCTGCGTAGCAAGAGGTAACTCTCCCACCTCATCCAGAAAAATAGTTCCACCATTGGCTTCGGCAAAATAACCGTTACGGTCACTGATAGCTCCTGTAAAAGCACCTTTCTCATGTCCGAAAAGTTCTGAATCTATTGTACCTTCAGGTATAGCTCCACAATTCACGGCTATATACTGTCCATGTTTCCGACGGCTGAACTGATGGATGATCTGCGGAAAATTTTCCTTTCCCACACCACTTTCACCGGTGATCAATACTGATAAATCTGTGGGCGCCACCTGAATAGCCACGTCTATGGCACGGTTCAATCCTTCAGCATTACCAATAATACCAAATCTGAGTTTAACATTTTGTATTTCTGACCTGACCATATTCATTTTATTATATGACAAAATTACAAATTCCCGAGCAGACAGCAAGTAATTATGGCAGAAAAATAAAAAATAAGGCGCGGATTTCACGGATTGATACGGTCTTTTATAAAGAGAAACCGTGAAATCCGCGCAATCCGCGCCTGAATAAAAACAGTCTGTTATAAATTAATCAATTTCCTGATCAGCTTCATAACCACCCATTTCGCGAATAGCATTCTTCAAGATAGCATACTGCTGGAAGAGATGGTTGACAGGTATTTCATTTTCTGTATAATCATGCATCGGGCTCTTCAAGAAGAAACTCAAGAAACGCTGTATACCAAAACGTCCTGCACGTGCAGCCAAGTCACTCAATAATACTAAATCCAAACATAAAGGAGCAGCCAAAATTGAATCACGGCAAAGGAAATTAATCTTAATCTGCATGGGGTAGCCCATCCATCCGAAGATATCGATATTATCCCAACCTTCCTTACTGTCATTACGAGGGGGATAGTAATTGATACGTACTTTGTGATAATAATCTGTATATAAATCAGGCTGGTCTTCGGGTACAAGAATCGACTCCAAAGTAGACAGCTTGCTGACTTCTTTAGTACGGAAGTTAGCCGGTTCGTCCAACACCAAACCATCACGATTACCTAAGATATTTGTAGAAAACCAGCCGGACAAGCCTAAGCAACGGGTTCCGATAATCGGAGCGAAGCCTGACTTAACCAATGTCTGGCCTGTTTTGAAGTCCTTACCAGCAATAGGCATCTTCGTTTTTTCAGCCAATTCCCACATAGCCGGGATATCAACTGTAGTATTAGGAGCTCCCATGATGAAAGGGCAACCTTCTGACAGCGCTGCATAAGCATAGCACATAGACGGAGCAATGTGTTCCTTATCATCCTCTTTCATCGCTTGCTCCAATGCTGCCAAGGTTCCGTGTACTTTTTCTTCAACAGGTACATAGATTTCTGTAGAAGCAGCCCAAAGAACTACGATACGGTCGCAATTATTTTCAGCTTTGAAATTGCGGATATCTTCACGCAGCTGTTCTACCATATCCCAACGATTCTTGCAATCTTTCACATTATCGCCATCCAAACGACTAGCATAGTTGTGATCGAAAGCAGCTTTCATCGGAACTATCTTTTCCAGTTCTTCCTTTACAGGAAGAATGTCTTTTTCTTGTAAAACTTCAGCATTTACAGCTGATTCATAAGCATTAGCAGGATAAACATCCCATGCACCAAAAACAATGTCGTCCAAAGTTGCCAATGGAACGATTTCTCCATAATGCAAATACTTTTTATTTTCTCCACGGCCAACACGCATTTTATCATATTGAGTCATAGATCCGACAGGTTTTGCCAGTCCCTTACGAGCCATCAGCACACCTGTCATAAAAGTTGAAGTAACAGCGCCCAATCCAACACAAAGAACGCCCAATTTACCGGTTGCCGGTTTCACATTCATTTTTTCCATTCTAATTTCTTTGTTAAAATTGCATCTCATAGCAGAGATTAAGATAATTTGTGCCAAAGTTACACCTTCTTTTGAAAACTTCCATGCTTTTTCTAGTTTTTTTTGTAGCTTTGCAACCGTTTAATATAAATAGGTATGGATGATATTTGTTGCATAGGCCACATTACATTAGATAAGATAGTAACACCCAGGAAAACGACTTATATGCCCGGCGGAACATCCTATTATTTTTCACACGGAATCAGTCATTTAAAGGATACAAAGCATTATCAGCTGGTCACAGCACTAGCGCCCAGTGAATTTAAAGCTGTAGAAGATATCCGTGCAAAAGGTATCAGAGTCACTGTTATTCCCAGTCAGCGAACAGTCTATTTCGAGAATACATACGGGGAAAATCAAGATAACCGCAGTCAGCGGGTATTAGCTAAAGCCGATCCTTTCACAGTGGAACAGCTACAGAATATAAATGCCCATATTTTTCATTTGGGAAGCCTTCTGGCAGATGATTTTTCACTGGATGTTGTAAAATATCTTTCAGAAAAAGGTATTTTGGCGGTAGATGCCCAAGGATATTTGCGCGAAGTCCGGGGTGAAAGAGTTTATCCCATAGATTGGACAGACAAGTTGGAAGCCTTAAAATATATTGATATTCTAAAGGTAAACGAACACGAAATGGAAGTGCTTACCGGTCACAAAGACATAAAACAAGCCGCTTTGCAACTTGCTGAATGGGGAGTAAAAGAGGTATTGATAACCTTGGGAAGTCTGGGTTCTGTAATTTATGCAGAAGGTAGATTTCATAAGATACCCGCCTATCCTCCTAAAGATATAGTTGATGCTACAGGATGCGGAGATACGTATGCCACAGGATATTTATATATGCGCAACAAAGGAGTATCCTATGAAAAAGCCGGTTGTTTTGCAGCAGCCATGTCGACACTGAAATTAGAAGCATCCGGTCCCTTCAGCAAAACAGAAGAAGATGTATGGGATATTATCCGGACTAGTCCTTTGAAAGCCGAGGAAATTTAAAAATAGATAGAAATCCCGATAAAGCCAGACAGCCATATCGGGATTTTTTATTTCAGTTTCCTTCTACATCGGCATACCACGAATAGAATAATACAACACAAAAAGAAACAAATGGTATAATGAATGATAAGGACATATTACTATTGTCTGCCACATATCCCATCAACACAGGGCCAATAGCTCCTCCTACAGGAGACATCATTAAAAAAGAAGAGGCTCGTTTGGTTTTATTTCCCAACCCTTTCAAAGATATGGCAAAAATAGTGGGAAACATGATGGCTTCGAACACATATACCAAAAACAAAGCAACTAATGAAATTTTTCCTAAATTGCAAACGATAAGAAAAGTAGCCGCTACCGTTCCCAAAGCACAGTATAGCAAAACTCTTTCTGCACGAATTCGCTGCATAATCCAACTACCGGCAAAACGTCCGCACATAAATAGCCCGAGCCCACCGAATGAAAGCACTACTGCCGCATCACGGGCATTCATCCCTCCATCGTCCACCACATAATTGATAAAGAAACTATTGATAGAAATCTCTGCTATTTCATAACTGAATAGTGCCAGTAGACCAAATAAAAATAATTTATGCGACCATAAGCCTTTTTTAACTGTCTTTCCATTCACCACATTGTCTGTATGAACAATCTCCGGAAGTTTGATACGGGAAAAGACCAGTGCCACTATCAGCACAACTACCCCCATCAGCATATAAGGATATGAAATATTCGCCTCTCCCTTCTCCGAGAACAACAATAGTCCTCCCACCAAAGGGCCGCAAATACATCCTAATCCATTAAAGGACTGGGCCAGGTTCAACCGACTGGCAGCTGTTTCCCTATCCCCTAATTCTGTCATATAAGGATTTGCAGCCGTTTCCAAAAAAACCAAGCCGCAAGCGATGACAAACAAAGAGAACAGAAAAAATTCAAATGACATCCAGTATTCGCCGGGAATAAACATCAACGACCCGATGCCGTAAAGCAATAATCCGAAAACAACTCCCCTACGATATCCATATCTGGTGATGAATAACCCTGCCGGAACAGCCATTACGAAATAACCTAAATAAAACATTACCTGCACCATTGCCGAATGAGTACGGGTAATATCCATCACCTCTTGAAAATGTTTATTCAGCACATCAAGAATAGCATGTGCAAATCCCCATAAAAAGAATAAAGAGGTTACTAAAACAAAAGGAACTAGATAGTCCCTTTTTACCAATGCATGTCTTTGTGTCTCCATACTTTTTATAATAGAACAGGCAGTTGGGCCAAATTCGTTATAATCACATCAGGAACAGAGTCGTCAATGACTTCTCCTCCCCAACCTTCTCCTTTCAACCAAGCTACACGACATCCCACCGCTTTGGCAGGAACAACATCTTTTGAGAAAGAATCTCCAACCACCAGCACATTCTTTGCCACAAATCCCATAGCATCCACTCCGAGTCTGTAGATAGCGGGATCTGGTTTACGAACACCCACCACAGAGGATTCAATAATTTCATCAAAGAAATCCAGAAGTCCAAAATCCTTTAAAATGGTCTGAATATTACCATAAAAATTAGAAACCAGCACTAACTTATATTTTTTGGACAACTCTTCCACTACCGGACGTGTAACCTGCAATATATCCAATACATACTCATAACAGCTGTCTGCTACTTTCGTGGCATAAGATTGCAGTTTCAACTCATCCATAGGCAACTTTCTCTGTTCTGCCAACCATTCCATCTGAAGTTTGGCCTTAATGGAAAGTACATCATGAAAATCATGCCAAGGCTGGACAAAAGGGTATTTAGCCAACGCTCTTTCTCCAAAGACGTATGCCTCACGAAAACTCTCCTTATCCACCGGAATCTGATGTTCCACATACTTGGCCCACAATACTTCCGCCCAGTGACGGCTATTCGTATCTATCGTACCGCCGTAATCAAATATAACTCCCTGAATATCTTTCAATGCGTTCATTATCTCATGCTTTATTAGTAGGTGTACCGTTGCCGACTTTCATCAACAACACACCAATTACAATCCAAATCAATTCACGTACACGGGTTATCAATCCGGTATAAACTCCGAAAGCTCCCGGAATAGCCAGTCCTCCTACCGCTAAAGCAAAGCCCCCCTCACGAGCGCCCAATTGCATAGGCGAGAAAAAGAACAAATTAGCAAATAAAGAAGTAAATGCCATAATCAGAATACAAGCCGGAAAGCTAACATCTGTTGTCAGAATATTCAATATGAAATACACTTCCAGGCAACCTAGAATCCGAGCCATGAATTCCAGACTTAACGAGGCATAAAATGTAGACTTACGCTGTTTGTGCAGCTCTGCTATCTGACTGTCCACACGTTCCAAAGTCTCCCGTTTGTTTTCTGAAAAACGTTTGGCCCATCCTTTAATAAAAGGAATATATTGTAATAATTTTAAAGTACGGACAGCCATTCCATTCTTGTATCCTTTCATAAAAAAATAAATAGCCAAAAGAGAAACCACACCCACAACAGCCAGCATAGTCCCCATGGCAATATCTACCGGGCGTAAAGCCAAATACAAGAAAATAGAACAAAACCAAAAACAAAAATGCGAGAAAATATGCATCATCACATAAAGGATAACTGATGATGTTGCCTTACTGGCCCCGACATAAGGAGTCAGTTCCATGATACGGTAAGGTTCTCCTCCCATTAATCCTACCGGAGTAGCATAATTCAGTGCAAACCCGGAAACTGTAAGCTTATAAACTTTCCAAAATGGAATAGGCGTTCCTTTTTTTCCATCTCGGATAATAATGTACCAAGAAAGGGTATTGAACAAGTAAATGATAATCCATAACCCTACTACAGCCGGCAGCCAAATCCCTGCCCGGCGCAAGTTAGCCAACAATTCATCATACTCCATATCAAAAGTACAGAGCATTACCACGATAGCTACAATCCCAAATATCAGGAATATATTTCTATATTTACTTTTCACTTCGCCGCGTATTTATAATATAACTGTGCGCAAACCGCCTCGTGGCAATGGCGCATATATACAAATAAAGAAGTCATTACAATAATCTCGAATACAAAATACAACCAAGGTTCGCCAATCAGCAAACTGATATACAAAGCAATGGCACGTGTATTAAAAGTCAAGATATTGGTATATTTCATCAAAGGTTTGCTAGCTGCACGAAATTCGTTCCGCAACTCCTGTGGAATATTGTCCCCATACTTTTCCTTTACCAAAGCATAGAAACGCTGAAAATTAGGGGTCATTCTTTCCTGCTGACGTGTGTAATTACCATAAAAATACAAAAAAGCTTTCCACCAGAAATTTCCTTTCCAAGGTAAACTATAGAAGATCTCACGCTGTTGTTTGAAATTATCCAGCTCACTTCCATTTTTCCCTTTCAGAAAATATAAATGAATATTACGATAATAATCCGCCAATGTACATTGTTTACTATGACAAACAGTGCCCGAAAAAGCAGCCAATATCCAAATAAAAATCCCCCAATGCATCCCGTCACCAATATGAAACGGCATAGGCTGGTCCATCAGTCTGAGACAGATCGCCGCATAAATAGTAAAGAACCAAATATCACCGGCAAAGCCATCCAACATACGTCCCCACTGGGTTTTCTGCCCTGTAAGCCGTGCCAATTGGCCGTCCGCACTGTCATAATGGTTTGCCCACATCAATAGAAGTATACCAATCAGGGTATGTTTCATATCGGGGTAATAGAACATCACGCCTGCGCCTATACCTAGAATAATAGAAAAAATGGTCACGACATTGGGATGTACCTTCAATTTTTTAAACAATAGCGCCCATGCATATCCTATGGGACGATTGAAATAAATATCCAGGAACTCCTCTGTGTCCATGGATTTGAAAGAAGCCTCTATTCCTTTCTTCTCACTCTCTGTACTCATGTCTTTATTGTTTCATTTGCTTTTTAGCCCGGTTATAAATGCACTCTGCAATTTTACCTCCCGCTTCCTCACGACAACGGGCAAAGCTGGGCCAATCATTAAAATCTATAATCCGCAGTGTTCCGTCGGCTGAAACCACACAATCACCTCCGTAAATGGGTACGTTCAGCGCCTCAGCAGCTTTATCACTTTGTATTTTCAATTCCTCTACGCTAAAAGGAATCCCTTTGGCTATTCCGTTTATTTTTTCCAAACCGAACTTACTGTGCGAACAAGGAGACGGATAAAACCAATAAAAGAAATCAGTGCCGTGTACCCCATAGAATTTCACCAAGTCGCCTTGCAAGTGCTCATTGATGACCGCAACAGGAATGTCACGGTTGCGAAAATCAGCCAGAATATTCTCCACCTCTTCCTTACAAGTGGCATAAGCTACATCTTCTTTCACCATAGCATGAGAGTCTCCCCGCTTTACCCAACAAGGATAACAGTTTTCAGAATACTCGTCTGCTGTGGAAATAATAAAACTCTGCGGATGAGGAACTCCTCTTTTTATAAGTAGCTCCGTCATGGGTCTACGTACACAATTATCTATACCGTAAGCAGAGTTTATCACCAACGCACCTCCATCCTCCAAAGACTTCAAGCGGGCTATTGTTGCTTTATCACGGGCCATATCAAAAATGATATCTCCTTTGACACCCTGCTCCACGAAATCCTTCTCGGCATAAACCTCAACTTCACAGCCCAATTGTCCCAACTCTTCCACCACCTTATTAAATATGGCGGCATCATTGTCCACATGATTGGGTGAATATTCGTTTCCACGGCTTACCCCTATTATTGAAATCACATTCATTCCTTTATGTTATCTTTTAAATTACTCGTCCTTACCGGTCAGAAAGTTTTCCGCTTTCACTATATCACTGGCATGGTCTACATCCAGAATTTTTGTAAAAGGATAAGCTTTTAATTTCAAGCCGTCGGCCACTAACTGCCTCTGGAAGTTGCGCATACGGGACATACCTTTTTCCATACACCCGTGCAATGTCTTGACCGCTGTCGGAGTCAGGCAGTAAATTCCTCCCGATATATAGCGGCATCCGGAGATGGCCTCATCATGAAAGCCAGTTATGTTCAAAGCTTCATCTGTAGAAATGTAAAGCGGTTTTTCATCGTCTATGAAATCGGTCACCGCCATATATCCATCTTTGTCCGATTGTTTGAACGCTTCAATAAAAGTCGAGAATTCTTCTTCACGGAATATGGTATCTACAGTAGTCAAACAGAACTTATCGTCTTTCAAATAAGAGTTCAGTTCATAAAAACTATGCATTGAACTAGGCGTAGTTTTCACAACTACTTCCAATGGCACTGTCGCTTCCGCCTGTAGTTTTGCCAAATGCTCTTTTGTCAACGGACTTTCATTATTAATAATGATGACCACCTTATCAGCCCCGTTGCGCACAAAGATCTGTATCAGACGGTCAATCATGGCAACTCCGTTCAGTTGCACCAAAGGTTTGGGTAAAGCTACCCCTTCTTGTGAAAGTCGGGAGCCTTCACCCGCTGATATAATTGCAAATTTCATTTCTACTCTTTTTCTTGAAATTATATTTTAGACCGGTTCACCATCAATCTTCATCATCAATGGTATCTAACTTCAGTTTATCGCTATCATCCCGTTTCTCATAATACTGTTTACGCAATGGATGTGCATGGATTTCTTTTTCGACAATCCGATTACGGAAAACATCCATAGCCACATAGATAGCCTGGCGAAAAGAATCTTCCAAGGCAACCCCTTGTCCGGCAATATCATACGCAGTACCATGTGCCGGAGAAGTGCGTACAATAGGAAGTCCTGCCGTGTAATTCACTCCTTCATCCATTGCCAAAGCTTTGAAAGGAGCCAATCCCTGATCATGATACATAGCTAGAATTCCATCAAAATGAGTATAGTTGCCAGATCCCATAAAGCCATCGGCCGGATAAGGTCCGAAACACTGAATGCCTTTAGCAACCATTTCCTTCATTGCCGGAATTATGATATCACTCTCTTCCGTACCAATCAATCCCTCATCACCCGCATGAGGATTTAATGAAAACACAGCTATACGCGGACTGTCGATGCCAAAATCCTCTTTTAAAGAACGATGGAAAACAGCCAATTTTTCCATAATAAGTTCCTTGGTAATATCTTGTGCTATCTCGCGTACAGGAACATGACCAGTCACCAAAGCTACCCGGAAATCATTCTTCAGCAAAATCATTAACGCTTTCTGTCCTTCCCCCACACGCTCTTCAATATATTCTGTATGACCGGGGAAATGAAAAGTTTCCGACTGAATGGTATGCTTATTGATAGGAGCAGTTACCAAAACATCAATCATTCCCTCCCGATAGTCCTGCAAAGCTCTCTCCAACGCATCCAAAGCTGCTTTACCAGCTTCCGGTGTCGGTTTGGAGAGCTCCACCTTCAATTCGTCTTCCGTACAATTCACGATGCTCAGTTTATCCGGCTGAGCATCATCTGCAGAATTGACAATACTGAAATTTGTTTGAATATCCATTGCTTTACGATGATAAGCAGCCACTTTAGGTGATCCATAAATAATGGGTGTACAAAGTTCCAGCATGGTAGGATCCGAAAAAGTTTTGAGAATTACTTCATATCCTACTCCGTTGATATCCCCATGAGTAATACCAACTCGTATCTTGTAGTTATCTTCCATCTATATTATATATTATAATGTCTCTTCTTACTTTACCCGGCTTGTTGTATCTATTTTTTCTTCCGGAATATTACCACTAATTACAATTTCGTCAATCAAGCTTTCATTGGGCAATCTCAATGTATAAAGTGAAGCTTCCATCTGACGCATCAGATTACGTTTCAATTTATCCGGTGAATAAATAAAGGCCTCAACCACAATGACACGACCGTTAGCACGATCCACCCGTGCATGAGACACAAACGGACCTCCCATCATATCACCTTCCATTTCCCATAATCCGCGAGCTTCTTGCGCATACTCTCCTTTTACAACAATATCTTCCACATCCACAAACATAGAGTCTGTTGCCATATACATTCCTTCGCGTTCACCCGGAATATTTGCTTTCATTACAGAATCACGTTTATGAATGAAATAATCTTTAGTAAAGGTATCCTTGTCTGTATAAGGATAAGAGTACATTACAAAATTCATATCCGCTGTAGCACGATTAGTAGAAGCCCACAAAAAATCTTTGCCTTCTTTATAGTTAGCCAGTTCTATCGGCACCCAGATATCACAATCAAAAATACTTCCTACCTTAGTGGAAATCACATCGCTATGTTTTTGTTTCAACAAAGTTATCTGACGATTCATCTCAGCTTTCACAAAGAAATCTATAATCACTTTACTGTTCTTTGCTACAAATTCCTCAAATTCGTCTTCATTAGGAGCCTGAATTGTCATAATCATCTGCGGAGACGCATAAACATCACGGGAAAACTTAAGTTTGGGCTGAGTATAAATATCTTGAATATCCACAATGATGATATTACGGAATATTTTCAGCACACGGTCAAAATGCTGAGGGTCCACATTTGATATACGAAACGAACGCTCCGCCTGGGGTAGTCCGGGCACATTGGTATCCAATACATCAAACAATGCACGTCCTGCAGGACGGTCCCATACAGGTTTATTTACTACGACCAATACTTCGTAAGGTCTACCGCTGGACGTGGGGGTAAACAAGTTCTTTTGTCCCTTCTTACAAGAAGCCAGTACCAGAACCACCAGCACCAAACTTAAATAAAATGCTATTCGTTTCATAATTATATGATATTATTGTTTAGTTTACTGTAATGTAACACCTTTCTCTTTCTGTTGTTTAGCTGTAGACAACATTCCGCAAGCGGCAAAAATATCCTCTCCTCTTGATGCACGAATGGTGGCAAATACGCCATGTTGCGTCAAATAATCACGGAAAGTTGTCATTGCTTCCATATCCACCCCTTCTAAATCAACATCAGGAATAGCATGAAACCGGATTAAGTTGACACGACACTCAATACCCCGCAAGAGTTTCACTATCTCTTTAGCATAGATCAGTGAATCGTTCACTCCTTTGAATACGATATATTCAAAAGACAGACGACGCTGTTTGCTAAAATCATAATTATGCAATATATCAATAATTTCCGTAATGGAGAAAGCTTTCTCGGCGGGCATCAAATCCCTTCGTTGCGAAGGGATCGGAGTATGCATACTGATAGCCAGATGACAATCACTTTCATTCAGAAAGCGCTCCAGTCCTTTCTTTAAACCCACAGAAGAAACAGTGATGCGTTTCGGACTCCAGCCGTAACCATATTCTGAAGTCAGGATCTCAAGCACTTTCAACACCTCGTCCAAATTGTCGAAAGGCTCTCCCATACCCATGAAAACAAGATTAGTCAGCTTTTCCCTTTCGGGGATAGAATAGATCTGGTTTAATATTTGATTGGCTGTCAGATTAGCTGTAAAACCCTGTTTCCCGGTCATACAGAACTTGCAGTTCATTTTGCATCCTACTTGCGAAGAAACACAAAGAGTAGCCCGGTCCTCATCGGGTATATAAACCGTTTCAATGAAATTACGGGTTGGCGTACGGAAAAGATATTTCACCGTACCGTCTACCGAACGCATTTCTTCCACCGGGGCAGATGCCCCCACCTCATACCCTTCTTTCAACGCTTCGCGATGCTTTAATGACAAATTGGTCATCTCGTCTATCGTTTCCACCTTTTTATCATACAACCAAGACGCAATCTGCTTTGCGGCAAATTTAGGCATTCCCAGATTCCTCACAATCTGTTGAATCTCATCCAATGTCCTGCCAAGTAATGCTGTTTTCGGAGTTTCCATTTATATTTAAAAGACAATTAGCGTACAAAGGTAGAGAAAAAATAAGATATATTACCTATCTTTGCCGTGAGAAATACTTTTTAACAATGAGAAAAACAATTAATTGCTTTATTCCTTATAGGGAAAGCACAGCGGCAGAACAGACAATCCATGCTCTAAAAGAAAGTAGCATAGTCAACAAAATCTATCTGCTGAACATCGAACCCAACAAGACATTATCCACCCCCGAAGGATGCGAAATATTACCTGTTGATTCACTAACCAGTTCTAAGACAATGAAGATGATTGCTGAAAAAGCAGACACACCTTATATATTGCTCTATACCAAAACTTCTGCTTTGGAACTGGCTTACAAGGCACTGGAACGCATGACGGACTTCCTGCAGGACAGAGAATGCGGCATGGTCTATGCCGACCATCATGAATGGAAAAACGGAGAAAAGAAGAAACATCCCGTCAACGACTACCAACCCGGCAGTGTGCGTGATGATTTCGACTTCGGTCCGCTACTGATATTCAACAGAACGGAATTCATCCTCGCCAGTCTCCAAATGACAGAGGAAAGAAAGTATGCCGCCCTTTATGAACTGCGTCTGTTCCTTACCCTCCATTCTCATCTGGTACATATCAACGAATATCTTTATACGGAAACAGAAAGCGACAACCGCCTGTCCGGCGAAAAGCAGTTCGACTACGTAAATCCCCGTAACAGGGAAGTACAGATAGAAATGGAAGAAGCATTCACACGATACTTGAAATCCATCAATGCCCTCCTTGAACCCATATGTGTGGAAACGGATGTAAAGAAAGGAAATTTCGAATATGAAGCCTCCGTCATCATCCCCGTGCGCAATCGCGCCCGTACCATTGACGATGCCATCCGGTCGACACTCACACAAGAAACACGCTTTCCATTCAACATCATCGTCGTGGACAATCACTCGACAGACGGAACCACAGAAATCATCGGTCAATACAAGGACAACAAAGCGGTAATCCACCTTCAGCCCCAACGTACCGATCTGGGCATAGGGGGATGCTGGGACCTCGCAATCAACCACCCCCGGTGCGGACGCTTCGCCATACAGCTTGACAGCGATGACCTGTACAGCGACACCCATACCCTGCAAACCATCGTAGACACGTTCTACAAAGAGCAATGCGCCATGGTAATAGGAACTTACCGCATGACGGACTTCCGGCTGAACACCATCGCTCCGGGAGTGATAGACCATAGCGAGTGGACGAAAGAGAACGGACACAATAACGCATTGCGCATCAACGGTCTGGGAGCTCCGCGCGCATTCTTCACACCTATCCTGCGCGAAACAGGCGTGCCCAATGTCAGCTACGGAGAAGATTATGCCCTGGGACTCATTTTCTCGCGCCAATATAAGATAGGAAGAATCTATGATGTACTCTATCTGTGCCGCCGCTGGGAAGGGAACTCGGATGCCGCCCTGAGCATAGAGCAGACCAATGCCAACAATCACTACAAAGACAGCCTGCGCACCCGTGAACTGGGAATCCGCAAAAAATATACAGAAGAGCTGAAGAACCGGAATGAAATCAAGCGATTTATAGACAGCCAACTGGCGTGCTGGCCACTGGCACACCACAACCACGAGGCATTACAGACTGTACAGACCAAGGAACTGTCCATAAACGGCTACACGTTTGTGGTACAGTGCAATGCACAGCGTGCGGTTTCGACTACCGCCAAAGTGGATAAGGACAGCATCCAAGCACGCCCCTGTTTCCTGTGCAAGGAAAACCAGCCTAAGGAGCAGAAAGCACTGGAAACCATCACTGCAAACAGAATATGCGTTAACCCTTATCCCATATTGCCGGATCACCTCACTATCGCCCATAAAGATCACATCCCCCAACTCATGGATGAGAATATTTTCAGTTACGATGACGTCCGTGCATTCGTACAGAAATATCCGGACTACGCCCTATTCTATAATGGAGCACATTGCGGAGCCTCTGCACCGGACCATCTCCATCTTCAAGGAGTCAGAAAAACTGATGTTCCCATCATCCCGAACGTACAACAGCTGATAACCCACGCACAGACAATCGATATACGCAGCATGTATTTTCCCTACCTAGAAGAAGAGGAAGATTATCCACTAGAATGTAGCCGAATTTACCTCAACACCAAGGACTATCCCTGTCCTTTGGTAATCCTCTCAAGCAACACGCATTATGACGACTCCCTGTTATACAGCGCCCTCGCCGCTTTCCCACCGGATGAAGACGGACAAGAAGCGAAGTTCAACCTGCTGTTATGGAAGGAAGGCCATCTATACTATACGGTGGTTTTTCCCCGCAGCAAGCACCGTCCCGACTGCTACTTTGCAAAAGGCAGCGAACAGATGCTCATCAGTCCGGGAGCTTTGGACATGGCTGGCGTAATCGTCACCACCCGTCAGGAAGATTTCGACAAAATAACAGAAGAAAAAGTGGCATCCATCATAAAAGAAGTGGGAATAACAGTAGAAGAAGCCGAGAAGATACCCGGACGTTATTTTGACGAGAAAGCAAAAAGATAGAGAGAACACGAAGAGATGAAGGAATTACAGCAAGCCCATAAACAAGACGAATAACAATGAAAGAACCCGAAATAAGCGTAGGAATAGTAAACGCACAAGAAATTCATTTTTCACTGAACGGCAATTTTTTCGCTAAAGGAGAAACGGTCTGTGGTGAACAACAAGTAGCCTTCAGCGAAGGAGGTATTCTGTGGAATGGTAATCTTTACCGCGAACTGACCTTCACTCCACAAGACGAACATGCCTCGTTTTCATTATATGACGTAACCATCGGAATTAATTTCCACTGGGAACGGCAAGAAACCCAAAGTTTTATGGGAACACTGAAACTAGTGGTGGACGAAGGCAAAATCACCGCTATCAATATTCTTCCCGCCGAAGACTATTTGATAAGCGTCATCTCTTCGGAGATGAACGCCACCTCCTCTTTAGAGTTTCTGAAAGCACATGCCGTGGTATCACGCAGCTGGCTGTTTGCTCAAATAGAGAAACGCAAAGCTTTAAGTGGCAAAAATGAAGGTTTCTTTTCCTTTATCAAGACCGATACCGAATATATCCGTTGGTACGACCGGGAAGACCACACCATATTCGACGTTTGTGCAGATGATCATTGCCAACGTTATCAGGGAATAACCAAGGCATCCAGTGCTGCCGTAACTGAAGCAGTACAGGCAACCCGAGGGCAATTACTAATGTATGAACGCGGCATCTGCGATGCTCGTTTCTCTAAATGTTGCGGAGGTGCAAGTGAGGAATTCGGCTATTGCTGGGAAGATAAGAATTATCCCTATTTGTCTACCATCCGTGATACGGAAGAAGAAGAAAACCGTCCGTTACCCGATCTGACTAAAGAAGAAGAGGCAGAACGTTGGATACGTACTTCTCCCGTTTCGTTCTGTGATACCCACGATAAAAAAGTAATTTCACAAATACTGAACAATTACGATCAGGAAACCACAGATTTCTATCGTTGGAAAGTGCGTTATTCCCAGTCAGAGCTAGCCGAACTGATCCGTCAAAATACAAAATCAGATTATGGAGACATCATCGACCTGATTCCCATCCAACGTGGCAAGTCCGGACGTATCTGCAAACTGAAAATTGTAGGTTCTTTGAAAACATTGACTATCGGAAAAGAATTGGAGATACGTCGTACCCTGTCTTCGTCCCACCTATTCAGTTCAGCCTTTGTAGTAGATAAGGGAGAATTGAAAAACGGCGTCCCCGAATGGTTTCTGCTAACGGGTGCCGGTTGGGGACATGGAGTAGGCCTGTGCCAAATCGGGGCTGCCGTAATGGGGGAACGGGGATATACCTACGACGAAATTCTATTGCATTATTATAAAGGTGCAGATATCCGCCGTTTCTATTAACCGATCCACCAAGCCATGCGCCGGATAGGATTTCCATCCGGAATCTTTAAAATGAAAAAGGAATAATGAAAAACAAACATACTTCACCGTGGGCATGGATACCCACGCTATACTTTGCACAAGGGCTGCCCTACGTGGCAGTGATGACTATTTCAGTCATTATGTATAAAAGATTAGGAATCAGCAATACCGAACTGGCTTTTTATACCGGCTGGCTTAATCTGCCCTGGGTTATCAAACCTTTGTGGAGTCCTTTCATAGACCTTATCAAAACGAAACGCTGGTGGATCGTCACTATGCAACTCTTAATGGGTGCGGGACTGGCAGGCATAGCCTTCACCATCCCCACCGAACACTTTTTCCAACTTACGTTGGCAATTTTCTGGTTGTTGGCATTCAGCTCTGCCACGCATGACATTGCTGCCGATGGTTTTTACATGCTGGCACTGGACTCGCACCAGCAAGCTTTATTTGTAGGAATCCGCAGTACTTTCTATCGCATTGCGACTATTGCAGGACAAGGGTTGCTTATCATGCTTGCAGGAAGACTGGAAATTGTAACAGACAATATACCTTACGCCTGGTCCATCACCTTTTTTGTATTGGCCGGGCTTTTCCTGGGAGTGTGGATCTATCATAAGTTTATTCTTCCCCATCCGGATTCAGACCATGCAGCCAAAGAAGTTTCCGCTTCTACCCTACTCAAAGAATTTTTTGGCACTTTTGCCAGTTTCTTTCAGAAAAAGCAGGCAAGTATTGCTATTCTCTTTATGTTACTCTACCGTTTACCGGAAGCACAACTGGCAAAAATGTGTATTCCTTTCTTTATAGATCCTATTGAAGAAGGTGGTTTGGGGCTCACCACTGAGGAGATAGGTTTCGTACAAGGAACAGTCGGCATCATCGGGCTTACCCTTGGAGGTATTTTAGGAGGAATAGCCGTAGCCCGTAACGGTTTAAAACAATGGTTGTGGCCGATGGTATGGGCTATTTCCTTACCTGATTTAGTCTATGTTTACCTCAGTTATGTCCAACCCGATTCCCTATACCTTATCAATATTTGCATTTTTATAGAGCAATTCGGTTACGGATTCGGTTTCACAGCTTATATGCTTTATCTTATTTATTTTGCGGACGGAGAACATAAAACGGCACATTATGCCATTTGTACCGCATTTATGGCATTAGGCATGATGATTCCCGGAATGGCCGCCGGTTGGCTTCAGGACCAGATGGGATACAACCATTTCTTTATCTGGATTATGATATGTTGCGCTGTAACCTTTGGGGTGACGGCACTATTAAAGATTGATCCGGAATTCGGCAAAAAAAAAGATTGATGCCGATGATGAAGAATACATCTACAAACAGAGACTTTGCCCTCTTTCTCCAACAGAGTTTTTCATTTCTGCTACCACTACTGAGCTTTTATCAGAAGTAACAATCTAGATATAAGCATCTTATAGAGGTGGTGGCAGCAGTATTTTTTAGATACCCAAAAGGCTGCCACCACCTCTTATAATACTTTTCTCATCAAGACTCGAATTATTCCCACAAAAAGGAACATATATTTAGAGGAATTCTTCCTCTCCTTTTGAAAAAAGATAAGGAACTTCCGAACAATACATGCTTATCTTCTGATACATTCAACCGCATGATGTTTCGGTTTCAACTTAATGGAACAGTCTGGAACAACTCGGCATGTAGAATGAATGCAGTGTAGTTTAACGCTTTAGGTTGACTACTCTTTCATCTTACTTGTACGGATGGTTGACAGAGATAATACTTAGTTATAATATCAGTTGACTCTTTCAAGAGTTATTTCTTTGCCGGGTTGACAATCTTCCTGCAATTACTATTATCAAAAAGAATATCCTAAAATGGTGGCAGTAACATTTTCCATCCCTTCAAATATTCTGCTGCCATCACCCCTCAAAGCCTTTATTTATGAGCATTCCAGACAAAAGGTGGCAGCAGTGGCAGTAGAAAAGAAACTCTATAGAGAAAAAAAATAAATAGAAGTTCACATAGCCCCCGGAAGAAAAAATCTTTTTTAAAAGATAGAAAGACAGAAAATAATGCTATACTTGCAAACTCAAGCCAAATAAAACAGACTAGAAAGAATATGACAAGGAAGAGTTTTAACCTAAAAAATAAGATAAAGTCCTCTCAACAAAACAGTTATTATATTTGTTTCATATTCAAACAATAACATAAAAGATACATATATGAAAAAGATTATTTTATTAGTATTCGTCACCTTGTTTTGCTGCGTAGACTACTCACAAGCACAAACAACAGAAAAGAAAATGACACGTCAGGAAAAGAAAGAGGCGCAAAAAGCCATGGAACAAGCCTTGTTCGAAGAAGCCAGACAAGCTATAGAAAACAAAGCTTTCACACTGGAAGCTGACCGGGTTATATTTAAAAGAGGCAGAAATGCCTTTGTTTCTTCTAATACCAATTTTGTAATGGTAGACGACGATAGAGCATCCGTACAGGTAGCGTTTAACATTCCTGCCAGCGGCCCTAACGGATTAGGAGGTGTCACTGTAGACGGCAATGTTTCCGGTTACAAGATCAAAACCGACAAGAAAGGAACCATGTATCTGACAATGAGTGTAATGGGGGTGGGTATATCTGCTCAGGTAAGCATAACATTACCTCATGGAAGCAACAATGCCACCGTAGATATACGGCCCAACTTCAATTCCAACCGCCTGACTTTATCCGGTGAACTACTGCCGCTTGACAAGTCAAATGTATTTAAAGGAAGGTCTTTCTAATCACTTTATAGTTCATAGAACATAAGCCCCGGAAATTTTGTTAAAGCAGATTTCCAGGGCTGTTTATTTCCCATTCATTCCTCTTCACACTTTTAATTTCAGTTCTTCAAAAATACACTTCAGCAACCGGTTTTTCCGTTTCAGTAACAAATTACTACCTACTTATGCCAAAGCTTATTATGTTTGTACCGGATTTCAATAGGAAAACAACATAAAATAAAAAAGTAGGTATTATGAGAAAAGTTGTAATATTAACATTAGTAACCTTGTTTACCTGCGTAGAGTACTCACAGGCACAAACAAGAGAAAAGGAAATGACACGTCAGGAAAAAAAAGCAGCTCAGGAAGCTTTGGACAAAATGTTATTTCAGGAAGCCAAAGAGGCAATAGACAACCAAACCTTTGTACTGGAAGCGGACAGAGTTTACTTTAAATACGGAACCTCCGCTTTCGTTTCATCCAACACCAACTTTGTAGGACTGGACGGTGACAAGGCTGTAGTGCAAGTAGCATTCAATGTACCTTTCAGCGGTCCGAACGGACTAGGAGGTATTACCGTAGACGGGAATGCTTCGAACTATAAAGTAAAAACCGACAAAAAAGGTAATATTCATGTCAGTATGAACGTGATGGGAATCGGAATCTCAGCCCAAGTAAGCATTGATATACCTTATGGAAGCAACAATGCGACTGTAGATATTCTTCCGAACTTTAATTCCAGCCACATGACTTTATCCGGTCAAATATTGCCATTAAAGAAAGCCAATGTGTTTAAAGGACGCTCACTATAAACTACTTAACTAAAATAATAGGAATATGAAGAAGCTACTATTTCCACTATTCATGCTTGCCATGATAGTTACTTCGTGCGAGAAAGATCCGGATATGAATAAACTGGATAGTGACTACAGCGTTTACACCGATTATGACAACAGTGTACATTTCAATGAGTTTTCCACCTATTATCTGCCAGATAGCATTCTGGTTCCGGACAACAGCCTGAAAGCCAATTATTGGAAAGATGAAAATGCCCAAAACATTATCAGTGCAGTAGCCCATGAAATGGAACAGAAAGGCTATGTAAGGACGGAAGATAAAGAAAAAGCCAATGTAGGCATTCAGTTGTCATACGCCCAACAAAGAATACAAATAACCACAGGAGGATGGTATGGCGGCTGGTGGGATGCCGGATTCTGGGGACCTTACTGGGGAGGAGGATGGTATTATCCTTATCCGGTAACTTACAGCTATGACACAGGAACCCTGATTATGGAAATGGTTGATTTAAGACAACCTGTCGATCAGTCTAACCAAAACAAACTGCCTGTCATCTGGCATGCTTATGCGTCAGGACTGCTATACGGAAACTCCCATTTCAATATGCAGTTGACATTAAATGCCGTCAATCAGGCATTTGCACAATCTCCTTATCTGTCAAACAAACAATAAAACCGGAAAATCATGAAAACGAAAATATTAAAACACAGAGCTCCCAAACGTATCCTCATCGGAGTGTTATTAGTTCTCTTTTGTTTCACAAGTAAAGCACAGATCTGGGAAAATGTACATTTCAACGTAGACTGGCAGATGAATATGCCGTTGAACAGCAACTTTGCCGATAAATTCAGCGGATGGGGAATGAACTTTGAAGGAAAATATGATCTGACTCCCTATTGGTCTATAGGAGCTTTCCTTAATTTTCATACCAATCACCGATACGTGGACCGCCAGACCATCCCCCTCACCCCAACGGCTTCATTGACAACAGACCAGCAACAATCGGCGTTCCAACTTCCCTTTGGAATATCTGTATCCTACAAGTTACTGGATAACAGGTATGTAAAACCTTACTTCGGAGTCAAATCGGGTGCCATGTATTCTCAAAACTCCATTTACAACAATCTGGTACAATGGTATGAACGCCCGTGGGGATTCTATGTATCACCCGAATTGGGAATAGATATTCATCCGGTACCTTATCAGCGTCTGGGATTTCATGTAGCCGTATATTATAGCTACGCAACCAATCAAACCGATATCCTGACTTATTCTGAAGATGGAAGAAATAGCATGGGTGTGCGTGTAGGAGTTTGTTTTTAATCCATACTAAGCGTTTGCTCATAAAAGAGGAGATTTGGAAAGTATTCTATTTTTTTCTGAATTTCCTCTTTTTTTCATAGTTTTGTAAAATAACCCAAATCATTTTCAGCAGCGGAATGGCTATGCAAAATAAATACAATCAATTCTTCAACTTTTTCCTGTTTTCAGGTCTGGCATGTTTCTCATACCTTTCGCTGGTACTATATACCGACCTTACGCCTCAACATCAGAAAATATTAATCTCCTTTCTGGGATTTATTTCTGTGGTATTCATATTCAATCTGGTAGGCTTTAGTCTGATATTCATCAACCGATGGCTGAAAAAAAGCTATCTATTCTTTATCAAGAAGAGAAACAAACTGATCATCAATTGCATTTTGATTGCAGCTATTCTTTTCTTCATGAATTACGCTACTCTGACCATCTGTAAAGTATTGCTGGAACTGCCCTTCCCATTTGTACTAAGCAGTCCGGGCCTGCGCTTGATCATGATTATATGGTTGGTAGAAATTGTGATTGTGAGCCTAAGTATCATGAACGCTTTTTACAGGCAGCTGGTTATTCTGCATGAAAAAACAATGAAACTGGAAGAAAGTTCCATCAAAGCACAATACACGGCTTTACAAAATCAATTAAATCCACATTTCCTGTTCAATAGTTTGAATACTTTAATATCCGAAATAGAATACAATCCGGAAAACGCAGTAGTTTTTACACAAAAGCTATCGGATGTTTATCGTTATATCCTAAAAAGTCAGGAACAAGGACTTGTTACTTTACGTAATGAACTGGAATTTCTGGATTCATATATCTATCTGCATCAAGTGCGTCTGGGAAAATGTATTCAACTGGAAAACAAAATACCCCCCACGTTATTGAACAAGAAAATTCCTTCATTAACTCTACAGTTGCTTATCGAAAATGTGATAAAACATAACATCATCAATATGGAAAATCCAATGGTCATCCATTTGGATTATTCTGACAAAGATCAAACTCTTTCCGTAAGAAACAAGATCAAATTAAAAAAGAATGTTGCAAAATCAGGAATGGGACTGAAGAACTTATCTGCCCGCTATCTGCTGATTTGCAACTTGCATATCACAATTATTGACGATTCTGAATATTTCACCGTTAAAATACCTTTGCTGAATGAATAAGATAAAAGCCACTATTATAGAAGATGAAATTCCTGCAGGACGCCTGTTACATAAAATGTTGTCAGGATTAAGGCCAGACTGGGAGATAGTTGTATTACCCGGCAGCGTAGAGGGATCTGTAAAATGGTTCCAAGAGCATCCACACCCGGATATAATCTTTCTAGATATCCAACTGACCGACGGCATTTCTTTCACTTTCATAGAACAGACCCAACCGGAAAGTATGATTATTTTTACCACCGCCTACGACGAATATGCCATACGTGCTTTTACTGTAAACAGCATAGACTATCTGCTGAAGCCAATAAACAGGGAAAGATTGGCCGAAGCCATCGAAAAGTTTGAAAGATTAACTGCCAGATATGGCAATGCCAACCTATCGAGCTCATCCAATGAATTACTGAACTTACTGAAAAATATAAGTAATCCGGAAAAAAAATACCGTACCCGCTTCCTGATATCAGGAGACGAAAAGCTGTATACCTTGCAAGTAGAAGATATAGCTTATTTCTATTCTGAAAACAAAATTACTTTTGCCGTCACAAAAGAAGGGAAAGAGCATATCATAGATTTATCGCTCGACAAACTGTCCGAACAACTAAACCCAGATATTTTTTTCCGCACCAACCGGCAAACATTGGTTAGTGTACATGCCATACAGAAAATAGAAAACTATTTTTTAGGAAAAATAATAGTACAGGTAAAACCGCCATTTAAAGATAAAATTACTGTAAGCAGAGAAAAGATAGCTGCAATGAAGCTTTGGCTCAATTATTAAAAAAGTCTGTTTATATAAAAAAGCACTAACTTATAAGTAATAGGAACAAGATTGGAATCCGTTCCTATTACTCAACCAACAGTTTTACAAAAGCTTTGCAATCACAATTGTAAAAAACAAATAGAACTTTCAGCAGGAGCCTTTAAAATTACTTTTCCACCTCCTCTCACGCTACCATCTTCTTTTATAACCGTTCCTTTATCCGGATCAATCCAAAAGACTTTATACGTTTCTCTATCTCCCATCAAATCCAAATTAATCTCATTCTTCACACAGTACCCAAGGTATCCCTTTCCGACAGCCCCCATTACCCACTGAGTATCCATATCGGTCTGTCTATCTATAGGAGAAAAAGAAGAAGCCTTCTCATAAACCGGTAATTCATCAATCGGCGGAATTTTGGCAAAAGAGCCACCCGCCATAAATATAGCCCAATTCATAGCATTACGAGGAACTCTAATTGTACTACCATTATAAACCACAGCTTTATCAGGATACTTACAGCGATATTCACGTACCGCACGATAAACACTGGCACAAGATACCGTGCCCGGATCAATCAGTCGCGCATGCTGGCGAAGAGCCAGACTTACCCCTCCCTGAGGTTCGTATAAAGTTCCATCTGCGCGATAATGCCACTGACGGATATCAATCACATCAACCATTGAAGTATGTTTTTTATCTTTCAAGACAGAATCCTGCACATCTTTTGTTGCTGTCAACGCCACTAACTGATGGTTATCACACGCATTGACCTCTTCCAACCAAAAGTTCATAAAATTCAATGGTCCGGTATATTCCAATCCAATGCTATGTACCACACCATTATTGTCATGGAACACATTTACACTCTGACGAATAAATTTACTGTGATATTCACGGATAACCGGACGAGTAATATCATAGAACTGTTCTGCCATATACACTCTCTTGTCCCCCGAAAAAACAGTCTTTTCCGCAAATCCCAACTGATTTATATTATTAGCAGAGCGCCAAGGATAATCACACCAGTGTGCTCCTTCTTCTATGATATTGTGCTGGTTATAATGATCATGTAACAAAACCAGTCCGTCTCGATCCGCCACATCTACAAATCGCTTCAAACGATTCCAATACCAAGGATTGAATTTATTCAGATCATATTTGCTTAAGCGATCCTGAGCTTCCCCCTGCCCGCTACGGCTATAAGGCATTTCATTAAAAGGAGCCCAAACTTCAGCATCAGCATGCATATTCCGCTCATGATCATTACGACGACGCTCATACCACAATCCTGTACGATGATGAAGCACATGTGCTCCCGAAAGCAATAATACTTGCGCAACACTATCTGGCTCTTCGGTATATCCCGTACCGGTGCGTCCCGGAACAAACTGACTGAGTGATCCTTTGCCCTGCCATCCTGTAGTACCGGGAATATTCTTGCGAAAATAAGTTCCGTTAATGAGAATATGATTTCCCCGCACAATCCAGCCATTTTTCACTTGTAAAGGTTCTGCCATGACCACATGCTTCTCTTTTTCAGGCCGCCAGTTCACTTCGTTTAAAAGAGGAGCATTATTCTGGGTTATCTCCAAAGGATATTTCACTATCATACTGTCTATCCATACATCCATTCGCATATCCGGTTTTAATGACTGTACAGACATCCAATGAGCGTACTCGGGAGTTGGCTTCGTAGTTTCATCAGTAGTGTACACAAATATTTTCTTTTCTTCCATTGAAGATTTACCCATACGAGCCGCCAGTTGAGCATAAAAAAAACTTTCCGGCTTGACAAAAGTATGCGACAATTCATAATGGCCATTACCAAAAGGTTGCGTCCACATTCCATAAGCCCAATTATGAGCTGTAGGAGGAGTAACACAATGAGTCTGTGAAGCTCGTCCCTGCCAGCACATAGAGTTAGCCGCCACCCAACCGGCTCCCTGATCTGCCATATCCCGATAACCCAATTGAATAATTCCTCCTGACACCGTTATTTTATCCATCAAAATACCATTAGAGAAGCCACCAGTAGATCCACTGAAACTATAAGGCCGTTCGGAATGACATTGTACAAAAGCATTAGGTCCAGGTACGGCAACCCCAACTGTAAAATCACGGTACCCCTCTTCAGAATAACAACGCTGAAAAAGAGTTAGTTGTCCCAAAGTATGAAAAGCATAACGCCTATGGTTGGCTATCTCGGACACGGGATGCAGAAATTTACAATCCTCCACAGTCACCTGCATCGCTCCCTCCAATACCATTACCGCCGAACCTGCAAAATGATGAGCCTCCACTCTTCGTACCCATCCATCTTTCACATGATTGAAGGTAATTGCCTGCCAACGATGGTTCTCATCTTTCAAATTAGTATGATCATATTCAGAATCGCAACACAAATTCTCTATTCCGACATTATTAATCCTCCCAGTCCATGAAAGAGGTAAAATATACCCACCACCATACTTGGGATCAAGGCTCATGGTCAATGGTACATCTATGGTAATACTTTCAGAGGTAACAGCAACCACAGTACGCTCCCACACCATATCATGACGACCGGGAGTCCATTTCGAGAAATTATATTCCTGTTCATTGCCCAATCTATCCGTACCAAGCACCGAAAGCCATCCGGCTGTTGATGGACGGACAATGCGTATTTTATCTCCCACCTTCAATGTTGCAGTTTGTTTCAAAGGAATAACCGTAGCATTTACAGGTACATACTGCCCGGCAATATGAATAGTGTCTTCCGTTTTCGCATTATTATAACCCAAAACACGAATCAATTCATCTTTCATCGGTCCCAATGCACGTAAAACCGTTCCTCCATTTTTATGGCATCCGCTACCACGGAGAACCACTCCGTCAGCCCGCATCAAAAGTTTACCTTTCAATTCATAGTTACCGGGAGCTAACTGAACTGCACCTCTGAAACCATCCGGTTCCATAGGAAGAGAGGCTACATAATTCAATGCCTGCTGAATAAGACCGGTTGCATCTCCATCCACGACAGGAACATATACTTTTGCATCCACCCAAGGAATGGGATACTCAGATTGGCGATAACCACAAAAAGAAAAATCAGGTATCCGATCGCCGTTAGGATACGATTTATAAACCAGTTCGTCGGTTTCAGTAATATGAACAGGTGACTGAGGAGTAGTCTTAAAATGTGCATCTATAGTTGCAAAGAGGAATACTCCGGCAAAAAGCAGAAGTGTCCGGCATAAATTGTGTTTCATAGTTTCATACCTAAAAATTCGAATACACAAAAATAGCAGCAAAACAGATACACTTTATTGAAAAATTGGTCAAAATTGGGTAGAAATCGAACACCAGACTAAAATTATAACTATTTGTACATCAAATTAAATATAGAAACAGAGTTACTAAAATAATATAAGAGCCCGACAAATAAATACGGAAAACAATGGATATCGGATAAATTTATACTATTTTTGTAAGACTAATAATCATCTTATTATCCGATATGATAGTAATAGCAGATAGTGGTTCTACCAAAACAGACTGGTGTCTGGGTAACACCAAGACAAACAGCAGGACAGTTCGAACAGGAGGTATCAACCCCTTCCACCAATCAGTTGATGAAATAAAAGAAGTGATTGCCTCCACACTAACTCCCCAGTTGGGAGACACCACTGAATTTACAACTATTTATTTCTATGGTGCAGGATGTATTCCCGAAAAAACGAATATAGTGAAAACAGCTTTGGCGCAGAACTTCCCCAAAGCAAATATCCTTGTCGAAAGTGACTTGTTAGGTGCCGCCCACGCCCTATGTGGTAAAACGGCAGGGATTGCATGTATTTTAGGAACCGGATCCAACTCTTGTTTTTATGACGGGGAAAAAATAACAGCTAATATTTCTCCGTTAGGGTATATTTTAGGAGATGAAGGTAGCGGAGCCGTATTAGGGAAACGTCTGGTAGGTGACTTCCTGAAACACCAACTTCCCGATGACCTTTGCCGAGATTTCCTTAAAGAATACGATTTGACCCCAGCACTGATTTTAGATAAAGTATACCGACAGCCCTTAGCCAACCGCTTTCTGGCGGGTCTGACTCCTTTTCTTTTCGCCCACAAGCATAGACCAGAGATACGGAATCTATTAATTTCCTGCTTCACTGATTTCTTCACCCGTAATGTTATGCAATACGAATATCATGATATTCTTGTACATTTCACAGGTTCTATTGCATTTTTCTTTCAAGAAGAAGTAAAAGAAGCAGCTCTAAGACTGAATGTGTCCATCGGAAAAGTTTTAAAAAGTCCACTGGAAGGATTAAAGGATTATCATTTCGAAGTATGAATTTTATAAAAATAACCGAACAACCGTCCATACATGAGGATTTGGAACAAAAATCCGTCAGAGAGTTACTGGAAGGTATCAACGAAGAAGACCGGAAAGTAGCCTCAGCCGTTCATACCTGCATACCACAAATTGAAAAACTAGTAAATGAAATAGTAGAACGTATGCATCAAGGAGGACGCATATTCTATTTGGGAGCCGGAACCAGTGGACGCCTAGGAGTATTGGACGCTTCTGAAATTCCACCCACTTTCGGTATGCCTGATACCTGTGTCATAGGTATTATAGCCGGTGGCGAACAAGCTTTGAAACATCCTGTAGAAAGTGCTGAAGATAATAGTCAAAAAGGCTGGATGGAACTACAAAAGCATCACATCACAAATAAAGACATCCTGATAGGCATAGCGGCATCGGGAACAACTCCTTATGTTATAGGAGCGCTGCAAAAAGCGAGAGAACACGGAATATTAACAGCAAGCATCAGCAGCAATCCAAACTCTCCACTCTCGAATGTAGCAGATATACCCATCGAAATGATAGTCGGTCCGGAATTTATCACAGGCAGCTCGCGCATGAAGAGCGGCACAGGGCAAAAAATGATACTGAATATGATAAGTACCACCGTCATGATAAAACTAGGCAGAGTAAAAGGAAACCGGATGGTAAACATGCAACTCAGCAATCAAAAACTAGTAGACCGAGGAGTACAAATGCTAATTGACGAATTACATATTAATAAAGCAGAAGCAAAACAATTGCTGCAAGAACAGGGCTCTGTTAAAAAGGCATTTGACGCTTACAAAACAAATAATTGTATCACTAAAAACGACTGAAGTATGAAAAGTTGGAAACAAGAAGCCGTCATCCTTGCTATAGGCATGTTGGTGATGGGGTATTTTATCAAACAGGGATTGGACACTTTCTCTGGTAAAGACAGAGTAGTGAATGTGAAAGGTCTGGCAGAAATGGAGGTGCCAGCTAATAAAGTAACTTGGCCTTTAATGTATAAAGACCTGGGAAATGATCTCCCGACCTTATATAACAAAATAAATACAACCAACCAAACAATTGTCGGCTTCTTGAAACAGAAAGGAATCACTGAAAACGAAATCAGTATCAATGCACCGGAAATTATAGACATGCAAGCTGAACGTTATAATAATAATTCAGTTCCCTTCCGCTATAATGTGACCTCTGTCATCACGGTTACTTCAACTAAAGTAGATCTGGTGAGAAAGATGATCAGCGAACAAAGCGAACTCTTAAAGCAAGGTATCGCTATTACCGGTGGAGATTATCGTTACAATGTGCAATATGACTATACCGGTTTAAACGACATCAAGCCTCAAATGATAGAGGAAGCAACTAAAAACGCACGGGCGGCAGCTATTAAATTCGCCAAGGACTCGGACAGCGAACTTGGTAAGATAAAAAGAGCTTATCAGGGACAATTCAGTATCGAGGATCGTGATGCCAATACTCCTTACATCAAACGTATCCGTGTTGTAACCACCATTGATTACTCTTTGGAAGATTAAATATCCATTTGGCGAAGCATATTAAACAAAGCTTCTTTGTTCAGAGGCTTGAACAAATAACCGTTAAAGCCTCTGGACATTACTTTCCGCTTATCTTTCAGAAGTATTATTCAAATTATAGTAATTGGTCTTTTCAACCAAAAAATTCCGATCAACCAAAATTATATATGCATCCACATTATACAATATGGTATCCGAAAATTCTTTCACGGAACACACCTTATTTTTCTTCTTAACGAACTCCTTTTCCAAACTTTTCCTCTTTATCTCCCATAAAAAACCTAAAAGTAGAAACAAACTAAAATGAACGCTACCATATTTTAATAGGTTAAATTTCTACAAATGTACAAACATAAATTAAAAACAACGATTATATCCCATTTAAATTTTAATCAGCAAGAAATTTCAGCAAACTTGTTTGTGTTTCAGTATTTTGTTGTATCTTTGCGCCCGAAATTAGATAAACAATATAATGTCTAACGTAATTAACTGAGAATTTTAACAATTTTATTAATGGAAAATTTAAAAAACATCACTCCTGTTGAAGATTTCAACTGGGATGCTTATGAAAACGGCGAAGCTGTAACCAGCATGAGCCACGAAGATCTTGAAAAAGCTTATGACGGTACGCTGAACAAAGTAAACGACCGCGAGGTTGTAGACGGTACTGTTATTGCAATGAACAAACGCGAAGTAGTTGTCAATATCGGCTACAAATCAGACGGTATCATTCCTTTAAATGAATTCCGTTACAATCCAGATTTGAAAATAGGTGATACTGTAGAAGTATACATTGAAAATCAGGAAGACAAAAAAGGACAGTTAATTCTGTCACACAAAAAAGCACGTGCTACTCGTTCTTGGGACCGCGTAAACGCTGCTCTTGAAAATGAAGAAATTATTAAGGGTTACATCAAGTGCCGCACTAAGGGTGGTATGATTGTGGACGTATTCGGTATCGAAGCATTCTTGCCGGGTTCTCAAATTGATGTGAAACCTATCCGCGACTACGATGTATTTGTAGGTAAGACAATGGAATTCAAAGTGGTTAAAATCAACCAGGAATTCAAAAACGTTGTTGTTTCTCACAAAGCTCTTATCGAAGCTGAACTTGAACAGCAGAAGAAAGAAATCATCGGTAAACTTGAAAAAGGACAAGTACTGGAAGGTACTGTTAAAAATATCACATCATACGGTGTATTCATCGACCTTGGTGGCGTAGACGGTTTGATTCACATCACTGACCTGTCTTGGGGCCGTGTAAGCGATCCGAAAGAAGTTGTAGAACTCGACCAGAAGTTGAACGTTGTTATCCTTGATTTCGATGACGAAAAGAAACGTATCGCTCTTGGTTTGAAACAACTGACTCCGCACCCATGGGATGCTTTGGATGCTAACTTGCAGGTAGGTGACAAGGTGAAAGGTAAAGTAGTCGTTATGGCTGACTACGGTGCATTCATCGAAATCGCTCCGGGCGTAGAAGGTTTGATCCACGTATCTGAAATGTCTTGGTCACAGCACTTGCGTTCTGCTCAGGACTTCATGAAGGTAGGTGACGAAGTAGAAGCTGTTATCCTGACACTTGACCGTGACGAACGTAAGATGTCTTTGGGTATCAAACAGCTGAAACAAGATCCATGGGAAACTATCGAAGAAAAGTATCCTGTAGGTTCCAAGCACACTGCAAAAGTTCGTAACTTCACTAACTTCGGTGTATTCGTAGAAATCGAAGAAGGTGTAGACGGATTGATCCACATCTCTGACCTGTCTTGGACTAAGAAAGTAAAACATCCTTCTGAATTCACTCAGATCGGTGCAGATATCGAAGTTCAAGTATTGGAAATCGACAAAGAAAACCGTCGCTTGAGCCTTGGTCACAAACAGTTGGAAGAAAATCCTTGGGATGTATTCGAAACTGTATTTACTGTAGGTTCTGTACACGAAGGTACTATCATCGAAATGTTGGATAAGGGTGCTGTTGTAGCTCTTCCTTATGGTGTAGAAGGTTTTGCAACTCCGAAACACTTGGTAAAAGAAGATGGCTCTCAAGCCCAATTGGATGAAAAACTGTCATTCAAAGTAATTGAATTCAACAAGGATGCCAAGAGAATCATCCTGTCTCACAGCCGCATTTTCGAAGATGCTGCCAAGGCAGAAGAAAGAGCTGAAAAGAAAGCAGCTTCTAATGCAAAGAAAACAACTAAGAGAGAAGAAGCTCCTGCTATCCAAAATCAGGCAGCCTCTACCACTTTAGGCGATATCGATGCTTTGGCTGCTTTGAAAGAACAGTTGGAAAACAAAAAGAAGTAATCAGTTTACTTTAAGATAAGCCAAAAGGATGCATTTTAATAAATGCATCCTTTTTTTATGCCATTATTTCTTAAAAAGGAAAATATTCTATGGGATATCCGTAATAAAACCGTATCTTTATAGAGTAATAAAATTTCGAGTTAGTATTTCATAACGACTTCTCCCCCGTTTTCTTATTACCTCACTATTAATTCCATACACTTCCCCGTAGCAGGCCGAACTGTATATTACTAATTTAAAAAGAATCAAATGGCGAAACCTATTTCATTTACCAAACGAGATCTAGAAAAGAAAAAACAAGAAAAGCGTTTAGCAAAACAGCAAAAAAAAGAAGAAAGAAAAAGTAACGGCACATCTTCCTTTGAAGATATGATTGCCTATGTAGACGAGAACGGTATGATAACCGATACTCCTCCCACTCCTAATAATAAACCACAAGAAGTGGATATGTCCACCATTGAAGTTTCAACTCCTCGTAGAACTGAAGAACCGATAGAACTAGTACATGAAGGAAGAATAGAGCACTTCAATGTATCCAAAGGATATGGATTTGTAAAAGATTTGAAGAATGCAGAGAAATACTTCTTTCATATTAGTGGACTGATAGACAATATCATAGAAAATAACATCGTGACTTTTGAACTAGAAAAAGGGTCACGTGGCATGAATGCTGTGAAAATAAAACTTAAGAAATAGTTCAATCCTATAATGCCGTTTTTACGGCATTTTTTATTTTCCATTCAAAAAAGATAGTATCTTTGTAACGATGGAGAAATTTGAAGTACATATATTAGGATGCGGGTCAGCATTGCCGACCACACGGCATTTTGCGACATCACAAGTCGTAAATATCCGTGAAAAACTATTTATGATAGACTGTGGCGAAGGAGCACAGATGCAATTACGCAAATCAAAACTGAAATTCACCCGGCTAAACCATATATTCATTTCACATTTGCACGGTGATCATTGTTTCGGACTAATGGGACTGATATCAACTTTCGGTATGCTGGGAAGGACAGCCACACTCTATATTCACTGTCACGCAGAATTAGAACGTCTTCTTACTCCGCAACTCGACTTTTTTTGCAAAGGTATGAGTTACAAAGTCGTTTTCCAAACTTTTGATCCGGGCAAAGCTGAAATAATTTATGATGACCGTTCGCTAACCATAGAAACAATTCCCTTACGTCATCGGATACCAACATGCGGATTCCTCTTTTCAGAGAAACAGACCCCCGCCCATATTCGTCGCGACATGATTGACTTTTATGAAATCCCCGTATACGAACTCAACCGGATAAAGAATGGCGCCGATTACACATTACCGGACGGAAAAATAGTACCAAACAACAAATTGACTATCCCTTCTGCCCTTCCCCGCCGATATGCCTATTGTTCAGATACTATTTATTTGCCACGTATCATAGAACAAATATACGGAGTGGACCTGTTATTTCATGAAGCCACCTTTGCACAAAGCGAACAAGCCCGTGCGAAAGAAACCTTTCACACAACTGCTTCGCAAGCTGGAGAAATCGCCCGTACCGCAAAAGTAAAACAACTTCTTATAGGACATTTTTCAGCCCGCTACGAAGATGAAAGCATATTGTTACAGGAAGCATCGGATATTTTTCCTAACACTCTACTTGCACGGGAAACATTAAAAATTTCAATAGAATCCATTAAACCATAACATAAACCGGATATCTAATTAAAAAATAGGAACATGAACACTTATAATGAGAAAGAAATAATAGCGTTATTACAGGACCCGGCACGACAAAAAGAAGCCTTCGAATGTATTGTCAACGAATACAGCGAACAGCTATATTGGCAGATACGCCGGATGGTACTTTCTCATGAAGATGCCAATGATCTGTTACAGAATACATTTATCAAAGCATGGACTAATCTAGAGTATTTTCGTGCCGAAGCCAAAATGTCGACCTGGCTTTACCGCATAGCTTTGAATGAATGCTTAACCTTTTTAAATAAACAACGTGCCACCAACCAATTATCCATAGACGACGCTGATGCAGATATGGTGAACAAACTGGAAAGTGATACATATTTTAATGGAGATGAAACTCAAATATTATTTCAAAAAGCATTACTGACGCTCCCTGAAAAGCAGCGTATAGTATTCAATTTAAAATACTTTCAAGAAATGAAATATGAAGACATGTCTGAAATATTAGGAACAAGTATAGGGGCACTGAAAGCCTCCTACCACCATGCAGTGAAAAAAATAGAGAACTTTTTAAAAGAATGCCTTTAAACCTTTTTAAAAGAAATGTATCTAACAAAGAAAGGAGAACCACTATGAAGGAAGAAGATGAACTATTAAAAAAATGCGGGACAAAAAATCCATTCATGGTACCCGAAGGTTATTTCGACAACTTCTCAAAAGAGTTGATGAATAAATTGCCGGAGAAGGAACAAACTTCTACTCCGCAAGAAACAATAACTACTTGGCAACGTATCAAGCCTTGGATATATATGGCAGCTATGTTTTGTGGATTGATGTTCAGCGTCAGAGTTGTTGTAGGTCCCCCTAAACAAGACACTCCTATTTTTACAGCAGCGGAAACTGAACAATTCTCAGACGAATATATTGAAACGATTTTAGATCATTCCATGATGGATGATTATACGCTCTATCAATACTTGACAGATGCAAATTCAGATATGTATAATTAAATAATAACCACATGATACAAAGACTGGCAACCTTGCTTATCACTTTATATATAAGCATTTCGCTACAGGCGCAAGACAAAAAGAAACCTGGTTTCACCAAAGAAGAATTCAGAGCTAGACAAGAAGCATATCTCACGCAAAAAGCAGAAATAACGCAAGAAGAGGCCACTAAATTCTTCCCTATCTACTTCGAATTACAAGACCGTAAAAAAACAGTAAATGATAAAGCATGGGAGCAAGCACGCAAAGGCAAAAATCCTAAAACAACCGATGCCGAATACGAACAAATTATAGAAGGTATTGTCAAAGCAAGGATTGAAGCCGATAAATTGGATTTGGAATATCTACAGCGCTTTAAAAAAATCTTATCTCCCAAGAAAATATATAAGTTACAACGTGCAGAGATTAAATTCCACCGTGATATCTTAAAAATTATGCACCAATCTCAAAAAAAATAAAAGCAACAAGAGATATTTCCAACTTTTTCCCCAAATCTATCAATCAACTTAGATTTGGGGATTTTTGTATTTAAAAAGTTCAGCGGAACGACAAAATGATTAAGATGTTTCTTTTATAAAAACAAGTTAATTTTCTTGCTTGTTTAAGTTTTTATTACATTGATTAGAATACACTTTTATTTTTAAACATTTACCATCGAAAATATTTTGATTTATTAGATTTTATTCCTAGGTTTGTACAAACCATAAACTCACAAATCTATTACAAACATTATGAAAAAGACACTATTACTACTATTCGTATGCTTATTCGTAGGAATAAGCCATGCACAAGCACAGGTAACAGTGAAAGGAACCGTTATCTCAAGCGAAAACAACGAACCGGTAATCGGAGCTTCCGTATTGGTAAAAGGAACAACCAATGGAACAATCACCGACATCAATGGTCAGTTCACACTTACAAACATCTCACCTACCAACAAAACAATTATTGTTTCTTTCATTGGAATGGAAACCCAAGAAGTAACCATCAAGCCGGAAATGAAAATTGTTATGACTTCAACAACAGAAGTGATGGAAGAAGTTTTGGTAGTTGCTTATGGTACTGCAAAAAAATCAGCTTTTACAGGATCTGCCAAAATGATTCATACAGAACAAATAACTAAACGTCCGGTTACTAATGTCATAGAAAGTTTATCTGGACAAGTGGCAGGCCTACAAATGACAATGACAAATGGGCAGCCTGGAGAAACTCCAAGCATTCTGATACGTGGCATCAGTTCAATGAGCGCAAAAACAGATCCCCTCATCGTATTAGACGGTATGCCATACGAAGGAGGATGGAATAACATCAATCCAGCAGATGTAGAATCTATTTCTGTACTAAAAGATGCAGCATCCACAGCTCTTTATGGTGCTCGAGGTGCTAACGGTGTCATAATTATAACAACAAAATCAGCCAAAGCAGGCGATGCAAAAATCACAGTAGACGCTAAATGGAGTGCCAATACCCGTGGTGAAATAGAATATGACTACATAAAAGATCCAGGAGAATATTATCAAGCACACTATAAAGCATTATACAATTATTATTTAAATGCCCAAGGACAAACTCCTGACCAAGCATATGTCAGCGCAAATACTAATATGATAGGAACCAACAGTCAAACCGGTGGTTTATCCTACAACGTATATTCATATCCTGAAGGAGAATATCTGATTGGTAAAAACGGTCTTCTTAATCCTAATGCAAAATTAGGACGGATAGTAAACGGTTATTATCTCACTCCCGACAATTGGGTCGATGCTGTATATCATACAGCATTACGCCAAGAATACAACGTCAATATTTCAGGCGGAAGTGATAAAGCACAAATCTATGCTTCTTTTGGATATTTAGATGAAGACGGTATAGCAGAAGGGTCTGATTATAGCCGTATCACCGGTCGTTTGAAAACCACATATCAGGCTAAACCGTGGATGAGATTTGGCGCCAACATCAGTTATACACATTCAATACAGAATTCAGCCGCTGGCGGTTTTAGCCAAGCTTTCAATACAGCTCCCATATATCCACTTTACCTACGTGATACAAATGGTAAGATCATGCAGGATAAAAATGGTGATATGTACGATTTCGGAGTATCCAACCAAGGTCCTCTAAACCGTCCTATCAACCCGAACTCTAACGGAATAAAATTAAGTCAGCTCGATACATATAACACCTCTGCAAATACTTTGAATGGAGACGCATTTATAGATATTAATTTCCTGAAAGACTTCAAATTCACATTCAATGCAGGCACTTCGATACGTGACAGCCGGTACAAAAATGCTTTAAATCCTTTTTATGGAACAGCAAATTCTTTGAATGGAAGCATCAATGTCCAGCATTGGCGTCGAACAACCCTCAACCTACAACAAATATTAAATTATAATCATAGCTTCGGATTACATAACGTTTCATTGATGGCAGGTCATGAAAGCTTTAATAACGTTTATGAAGAATTATACGCAGCCAAAAACAGTATGTTCTCTTTTTTTCAGAATCAAGAATTAAACGGTGCCATCAGTGGTACCAACGATGAGTCATCCTATAAGAGTAAATACAATACTGAAGGATATTTATTCCGAGGTATGTACGACTATGACGGCAAATATTTTTTCCAACTTTCTTACCGGCGCGATGCCTCTTCCCGCTTTCACCCGGATAATCGCTGGGGTAATTTCTACTCTGTGGGAACTGCCTGGATTCTTACCAAAGAAAAATGGTTGGATGACATTAAATGGCTCGATTTATTAAAACTAAAGTTTTCTGTAGGTCAACAGGGTAATGACAGAATAGACGATTTCTTATATGTAGATACTTACAATATCAATAACAGCAATAATGAGTTATCATTAGGTTTTTCCAGAAAAGGAAATAAAAATATTACCTGGGAAACCAATACAAATATAAATTTAGGTATAGAATTCGAACTATTAAAAGGCAGATTAAGTGGTAGCATAGAATATTTCAATCGCAGAACAACTGATATGCTTAACCGTTTTTCTGTACCTTTATCATTAGGGTACTCAGGCTATTATGACAATATTGGTGACATGAATAACAAAGGTGTTGAAATTGATTTAAAATATATACCAGTCAAGACTAGAAACGTAACATGGAATATTGGCTTTAATGCAACACATTATAGAAATAAGATCAGCCGTCTTGCAGAAAGTAAAAAAACAGACATTATAGATGGACATGCCGGTTATGTAAACGGTCTGTATTATTACGGAGAAGGACTTCCAATGTATACTAACTATGTTCAAAAATATGCAGGTGTGTCCGAAGAAGGCAAACCACAATGGTATTATACAGATAAGCAAACCGGTGAGATGAAAACAACAACCACCTATTCTCAAGCTGATCTATACTTATGTGGTGACGCTGTTCCAGACCTATACGGTGGTATCAATACCTCTCTTTCATTTTATGGTTTTGATTTCTCTGCACAAATAAACTACAGTATAGGAGGTCAGGCATACGACTATGGTTACCAAGCATTAATGTCACCTCCTACTTCAACTCATTTAGGATACAATGTTCACAAAGATATTTATAAAGCATGGAGCCCGGAGAATACTCAAAGTGATATTCCACAATGGCAATTCAATGACCTGTACAGTGTAAAAACATCCGACAGGTTTCTAACTAATGCATCTTCCATAAGTATTCAAAACATTCAATTAGGATATACTTTCAGCAAAAAAACACTTAGAAGTCTATATCTAACTAATCTGCGCATTTATGTGGCCTGTGACAATGTTTATTATTGGTCAAAAAGAAAAGGTTTCGATTCACGCGTAACATGGAACGGAAATAAAGATTCATCCGGAGAATATTCAGCCGTACGCGCATTCTCCGCCGGTCTAAGTTTACAATTCTAATCAACACATAAACAATCAAGAATATGAAAAAGAAATATATTACCAAACTAATGATTGCTGCATGTCTGTCATCAGCATTAAGCTTAAACAGTTGTATCGAAGAGGTATTTCCAGAAAGTAGCACAGCTACCATAGACCAAATAGGAAAATCTGACCAAGCTATCAGCGCAATGGTAAATTCAGTAGTCGCATTTATTAATGCATTTAGAAGTTACGGTCCACAATTTTATCATGATTTTGGATATAGTGGATATAATTTAATCAGAGAAAGTGCATGCGAAGACTTCTTCTGCCACGAACCCAAATTTGACTTTTTTGATACTTATGGAGTATGTAATGATTTGGGTGACGCCGATGTTGTCAATACCATTTGGTATTATAACTACAAGTTTCTGAATAATGTAAATAATGCACTGAGTGCTTTAGAAAAAGCAGATGATGCACCCGAAAACAAGTATTATAAAGGTATATGCCTATCTTATAGAGCCATGATATACATGGACTTAGTCCGAATGTATGAATATAAAAAAACAGGAGTAGAGAAATTAGATGCAGAAGCAGCCAGTAAAAATTTATATGGCATAACCGTACCTATTATTACCGCTGAAACCACAGAAGAAGAAGGGCGTAATAATCCACGTGCTCCCTTCTATGCCGTATACAAATTCATATTAGATGACCTAGCCTCAGCTGAGGAGCTTTTGAGTGATTATCAACGCCCAACCAAAAACTTGCCCTGTACCCCAGTTGTCCATGGTCTGATGGCACGTATGTGGCTGGAAATGGGATCTCGTTTCGAACTTTACCCTGAAGATCTCAACACCCTAAACAACAATACAGATTTAAACATTGCATCAAAAGAAACTTGTTTCACTAAAGCAGCCGAATACGCACGCAAAGTCATTAACGAAAGCGGAGCAATGCCTCTGACCGAAAAGGAATGGTTTGGTGGAGACAGCTATACTACCGGATTCAACAGTGTACTAACCAATTCATGGGTATGGGGATCCATCATGACTACCGAGGATGTACATAGCTATTGGCTCAACTTTGCCGGAAGCATGTGTCCTGAACAAACTTTCGGTTACGGTAACCGAAAATGGCAAGGATACAAGCTTATCGGCAAAAAATTGTTCGATCAAATACCAAATGCAGACTGGCGAAAAACAACTTGGATTGCTCCTGAAGATGCACACAAAGCTCCCGGAACTAAATATAGAACTTTGTTGACCGATGATGATTTCGCTGATATGCCTCCATATACAGGTATCAAATTCCGACCTAAAAATGGAGAAATGAACGATTATACAATCGGAGCTGCCGTTGACTATCCGTTAATGCGTATAGAGGAAATGTATTTAATCGAAGCCGAAGCAATAGGAATGAGCCAAGGATTAGCAGCCGGTATTTCTAAATTAGAAGATTTCGTAAACACATTTCGTTATAATACTTCTGTGGGTAGCTATACATGTAAAGCAAATGATCTAAAAGAGTTTCAAAAGAAGGTTGTTGAACAGAAACGTATTGAATTCTGGGGTGAAGGGATCATCTTTTGGGATTACAAACGGTTAGAGTTACAAGTTGTTCGTGGTTATCCGGGTACTAATGCTCCTATCGGATATCGATTTAATTCAATAGAAGGCTACTGTGCGCCCTGGATGAATATCTTTATCAGTCTTTATGAAAATGTATTCAACAAAGGTGCTGTTTTAAATCCTGATCCTTCACAAGCCATCAAAGAATGGGTAGAATAAAATTCATATAAAACTTATTTCATAAAGAATGGGGAGCTGTCATAAAAAAGACAGCCCCTCATTCTTATAGAACACAATTTGATATCACCATACATTAAATTACCTAGAATAAATACAATACCCTTTATTGATTAAAACAGAAAAACAAGCAAGACAAAAATAGCACACATCATAAAAAACAATTCCAACCCTACTATTTTTCTTCCTTTTTAGCCTCATTCCATATAGCATCCATTTCTTCCAAAGTCATATCCTTCAAGTTCTTTCCCTGTTTGATGGTGTGTTCCTCTAAGTAATTGAAACGACGGATAAACTTCTGGTTAGTGAGTTCCAATGCATTATCCGGATTAATCTTGTAAAGGCGGGCCGCGTTTATAAGACTGAACATTACATCACCGAATTCCGCTTCCGCCTTCTCCTTATCCATGTTCTCCACCTCAGCTTCAAACTCGCCGATCTCCTCTTTTACTTTAGTCCAAACCTGCGAACGCTCCTCCCAATCAAATCCCACGTTGCGGGCCTTATCCTGAATGCGGTATGCCTTGATTAGCGAAGGTAAAGCAGAAGGTACTCCACTCAAAACCATTTTGTTACCATCCTTTTCCTTCATCTTCAACTGTTCCCAATTTTCAGTCACCTTCTCGGCAGTCTCGGCTTTCACTTCGCCAAAAACATGAGGATGACGGAAAATCAGCTTCTCACAAAGACAGTCACACACATCCTTGATATCAAAATCTCCTGTTTCACTACCTATCTTTGCATAAAAGGCCACATGCAACAACACATCACCCAACTCTTTACAGATATCCTTCTTGTCATCCTTCATCAAAGCATCACAAAGTTCGTAAGTTTCTTCAATCGTATTAGGACGCAGACTTTCATTCGTCTGTTTCCGATCCCAAGGACACTTCTCTCGCAACTCGTCTAAAATATCGAGGAAGCGGCCAAATGCTTCCATTTGTTCTTTTCTTGTATGCATAATCAGTTTATTAATATCATTTTGTAGTGCAAAAGTACATAATAATCCAACGACTTTTATTAATTTTGCACTCAATTATGCGATAATCAATTAAATAAATAAAATATAAAATGGAATTAGCAAGTAAGTACAATCCCGCTGACGTGGAAGGAAAATGGTATCAGTATTGGCTGGACAACAAACTCTTTAGTTCAAAACCCGACGGACGTGAACCTTACACAGTCGTCATTCCACCACCCAACGTAACCGGAGTACTCCATATGGGACACATGCTAAACAATACCATTCAGGATATATTAGTACGCCGTGCCCGCATGGAAGGCAAGAATGCCTGCTGGGTGCCGGGAACCGACCATGCTTCCATTGCCACAGAAGCCAAAGTGGTGAACAAACTGGCCGGACAAGGTATAAAGAAAACTGACCTTAGCCGTGACGAATTCCTGAAACATGCCTGGGCGTGGACAGAAGAACATGGAGGTATTATCCTGAAACAGCTGCGCAAACTAGGTGCATCCTGCGATTGGGACCGTACAGCATTCACCATGGACGAAGAACGTAGCGAAAGTGTCATCAAAGTATTCGTAGACCTTTACAACAAAGGTTTGATCTATCGCGGTGTACGCATGGTAAACTGGGACCCAAAAGCACTGACAGCTCTCAGTGATGAAGAAGTTATTTATAAGGAAGAACACAGCAAACTGTATTATCTCCGTTACAAAGTAGAAGGTGATGCTGAAGGACGCTATGCGGTAGTTGCTACCACTCGTCCCGAAACAATTATGGGAGATACTGCCATGTGTATCAATCCCAATGACCCGAAAAACCAATGGCTGAAAGGCAAAAAGGTAATTGTACCACTGGTAAACCGTATCATTCCGGTTATCGAAGACGACTACGTAGACATTGAATTTGGTACAGGATGTCTGAAAGTAACACCCGCCCATGATGTGAATGACTATATGCTTGGCGAAAAATATAACTTGCCCAGCATTGATATCTTCAATGATAACGGAACACTGAGCAAAGCTGCCGGACTGTATGTAGGTATGGACCGTTTTGATGTACGTAAACAGATTGAACAAGACTTGCAAGCTGCCGGATTGCTGGAAAAGGTAGAAGCTTATACTAATAAGGTAGGTTTCTCGGAACGTACCAATGTAGCCATCGAACCGAAACTGTCCATGCAGTGGTTCTTGAAGATGCAACATTTTGCAGACATGGCATTGCCTCCTGTAATGAATGATGAACTGAAATTCTATCCTGCCAAATACAAGAACACCTACAAAAACTGGCTGGAAAATATCAAAGACTGGTGTATCAGCCGCCAGCTTTGGTGGGGACATCGCATTCCGGCATACTTTCTGCCTGAAGGCGGTTATGTAGTAGCCGAAACAGCGGAAGAAGCTTTGAAGTTGGCACAAGAAAAAACCGGTAATACCAATCTGAAAATGGAAGATTTACGTCAAGACGATGACTGTCTGGACACTTGGTTCTCTTCATGGCTGTGGCCCATTTCTTTATTTAACGGTATCAATAATCCTAATAATGAAGAAATAAACTACTATTATCCTACTAGTGACTTGGTTACAGGACCGGATATCATTTTCTTCTGGGTGGCACGAATGATTATGGCAGGATATGAATATAAAGGTGATATGCCGTTCAAAAACGTTTATTTCACTGGTATCGTACGCGACAAACTGGGACGTAAGATGTCAAAGTCTTTGGGTAATTCACCCGACCCGTTGGAACTAATTGACAAGTATGGTGCCGATGGCGTGCGAATGGGTATGATGCTTGCCGCTCCCGCAGGAAACGATATTTTATTTGATGATGCGTTATGTGAACAAGGACGTAACTTCAATAACAAAATATGGAATGCATTCCGCTTGGTGAAAGGTTGGGAAGTTGCCGATATTGCACAGCCCGAATATGCAAGACTGGCCACTGAATGGTTTGAATCCATGTTGGCAAAAACAGCTGCAGAAGTAGCTGACTTATTCGGCAAATATCGTTTGAGCGAAGCACTGATGGCTGTATACAAATTATTCTGGGACGAATTCTCAAGCTGGTATCTGGAAATGATCAAGCCGGCATACGGACAACCCATTGACAAAGCGACCTATGAAAAAACTTTAGGCTTCTTTGATAACTTGCTGAAGTTGCTGCATCCGTTCATGCCTTTCATTACCGAAGAGTTATGGCAACATATATATGACCGCAAAGAAGGAGAAAGCCTGATGGTCCAGCAATTGAACATTCCGACTGCTTGTAATGAGATTATCGTCAAAGAATTTGAAGTAGTGAAAGAAGTAATCGGTGGTATCCGCACTATTCGTTTACAGAAAAACATTGCACAGAAAGAAACTTTGGAGTTGCAAGTAGTAGGTGTAAATCCAGTAGCTACATTCAATCCTGTTATTACTAAATTGTGTAACCTCTCTTCTATCGAAGCCGTAGAGAATAAAGCTGACGGCTCCGGCTCATTTATGATAGGTACAACTGAATATGCCATACCATTGGGCAATTTAATCAACACAGAAGAAGAGTTGGCAAAACTGGAGGCTGATTTAAAATATCAGGAAGGCTTTTTGCAAAGTGTATTGAAAAAATTAAGCAATGAAAAATTTGTCAGCAAAGCACCAGCCAACGTTATTGATATGGAACGCAAGAAACAGGCTGATGCAGAAAGCAAAATAGCTTCTTTAAAAGAAAGTATTGCTGCTTTGAAAAAATAAAAAAATATACCGCTTTACAGAGATTGCAACATTCTATGTAAAGCGGTCATCACTTCTTTTTTAGTAAAGAGATGTGTCAAAAGTAATTCTGCTATTGTCTTGCTGCAAAGCTCGGATAGTTTTGATAATTACTTCAAATTTTGACACATCTCTTTCTTTTTTCTAATTGTCTTTCATTATTCAACGGGTATGATCTTTCCTGTTTTTCTGAGAAATTTTCAATTCTACTATAAAAGCAACTACCAAGCCCAAACCACCAAAAAGCAAGACATTTGCACCATAAATCAATGAAGTTAACTCGCTCATGCGCCAATTACGCTCTGTGAAATAATCGGGAACCGTGGTTGCACAAATAATATAACCAGTCAACAACCCTAGTCCCATACCCAGCAACAAACAGCCAAATTTCAAGGCCGAGAAAGAAATCGGAAAAGATGACATGAAAGGAGTTCCTACAGGAAGAGGCAGGCTAAGCCTGTTCCCCAACATGGAAGGATCTAACTTGTCTCCCAATTTTTCTATCATAGTAAGACGCTCTTTCTTACCAACAAAAAGTTCAAATAATTTGTAGATTCCTAATGTAATGATACCTACAACAATCCAACCGGTAATGTAACCCATAATTTATTCGTATTTAAGTTATTAATTTTGTTCCTTTGTATCCATTAGACGCTGCGTAGCCAAAGAGGTTACACTTTTGAGAAAGAAAAAAATATTTTCTCTTTTTATGTAACCTCTCTCCCAGCCCTGCGTCTAATAGACAAAATGGAAAACGACGAAACACATATTATTCATAGGATATTAAAAGGAGAAACTTCTCTCTACGAATACTTCTTGGATAAATACAGTCAGCAAGTATTTATCCTGATTATACGCATCGTGGAGAATCAGGAGGATGTGGAAGAGTTGACCCAGGATACGTTCTTGAAAGCCTTTGAACATCTTTCGTCGTTTAAAGCAGAGAGTAGTTTCTCTACATGGATATACCGCATTGCATATAACACCGCCATATCGGCAACCAGAAAAAAAAAACAAGAGTTAATTGTTATGGACAGTGCCATGTTAATGAATATATCTGACCAGCAAATAGACGATGCCCTGAATGATGAAAGCGGGGAACGGGTAGGAAAACTCAATAAGACCATCAAGAAACTGGATGCAGAAGAACGCGCCTTGATTTCCCTATTTTATAATGAAGAGAAAACTATCGGTGAAATCGCCCTTATCCTGGGACTGACGGAAAGCAATGCAAAAGTAAAATTGCATCGAATAAGAAAAAAATTATATATACTCATAACAGAAGCAGAATGAACGAGAAACAAAAAGATAAAGGATTAATGAAGGCTGTAAAAGAACAGCCCCAATTCCGGCTGACCTCCAATTTTACTTTCCGCACCATGCAGAAAGTAGAGGAAGCTATACTCTTACGTGAAAAGAAACAGGAGAGAAAGATGTTACTAGCTACTATTGCTGCTTCTCTATTCTTAATAATAAGCAGCAGCATCGGTCTGTATATTTATTTTGGAAAGCATCTTAAAGCAACTATGTATCATGCATTTAGTCATGTTTTAAAAATACAAATACCTCTCATTTATCTGCTATTCATCATAACTATACCCTTATTCATTATTTTTGACCGATGGATGAGAAAACAATATTTTAAACACCATTCTTGAAAAATCATTTTCCTCTCCTATGATATAAAAAAGCATCGGGAACTTTACTATCCCGATACTTCTATTATTTTATCTATTTTTCAAGCAAGTCTTTTAAAAATGCATCCAATTCTTCATCCAAACCCTTTAAAAGTTCATCATTCAGTAATAAAGTGTCTTCCTCATCTATCAATAAAAGTTCGGTTACAGTTTCCCTATCCTCATCAACTAAAACAAAAGAATAAGGCTTCATTATAGCTAACTTATCCAAAACTCCCGTATCTTTCAATGCGTTGATCTCCCCACGAAGTATACGCTCTACTATTGTATAAAAATCATCTTCACTATAATCCACCCACTCTTCAATTATGGTACGTGACAATTCTTCGTCATCATCATTAAAAATAACTAATTCACCACTGTCCTGCTTAGGTTGCAAATGGATATCGGTGACTACTGTTCTCTCTCCATCCGCTATATATTTATCAACCGCTTCCCGGAGCGAAGACGCAATAGAAGCATGTGACTGTGCACTGAATTTCATACCAAAATCAATTTTATATATTATTTATATCCAAAAGTACAAAAAAAATCTTTCTCTCAACACTTATTCTCTAAAAATTATCATCAAAACGTTTCATTTGTATTCTTAATTGGGATAGCTTACTCTCTCTTTTCTCTAACTCCAATGAATAAAAGGCTATCAATTGTTCATCCCTGCTGCCTGATTTCACCAATTTCTTCGCTTTACCCAACCATTCCTTGGCCTGTTCTACATTATCCTTTATTTCATAATATAGTGCAATATTAAAAGCCGCTTTCATCTTTTGCTGGCCTTTTCTCTTCTCATAGGCTATCTTCCACTGACTATACGCTTCATCCCAATTGTTCTCACGAAGATATACACCGGCATCACGCATTTCAATATTCCCGCCATCGTAATAAAAACGAGCCACCTCATCCCAATGTGGCAACAGATGTTTTACTGGAATAGAAGCGGCATATTCCGAAGCTTCTTTTACTATCTTCCGGTCAGAAAGAGCTGGTTCTATTTCCCAGGAAATGGTATCTTGCTTGGCAACTACAAACAAAGGTTTATCACGATTGGGAATGTATACTCTAACAATCGGAGATATAATTCCATCTACAGCATCTATAGGCATAGGAAAATCCGGATAGAACAGTACGCCGGGCTTAGTCTGAATATGAATACGATCAAAAGACAATATCATATCCACCCCCAAATCCTCGCTCAGTTTCCGTACTTCCTCATTGGTCAGAATGACATTAACCCGTGGCACTTTATCCTGTGCCCGGAATACAGAATCACAGATAATGACCTGATCGAAATAATTCACATTGGCAATATTCTCTGCCAAAGCTTCGGATGCCACTTTACCATCGCCTTCCAATTCGCTGCTCAGTATTTCATGATTATCTTTAGTTTTCAGTACAGGCATATTGTTTATCACAGCCACTTTTCTCACAGCATCTGGAAAACTGACATCGGCTGCCTGTAACTGATCAAAAGATATGGTCTGCAAACTGCTGCAGGAAGCAAGAAGCGTCCCAGCAACTAGAATTATTAATGAAACGGATCTTTTCATATTATCATTTTTTCTTAGGGAACAAAAATACGCTTATTTACGTAAGAAGTGAGTTAAAAGGAATAAAAAAAACGTCCGGGTAGTAAATTCGCCCCGGACGTTTCTATAATAATCGTTATTTATCACGCATTTTGCCCGTGACAGTTCTTGTATTTCTTACCGCTTCCGCAAGGACAAGGATCGTTACGACCTACTGTCTTCTCTGCACGAACCGGCTCACGCTTTACCTCACGAGTATCACGTTCGGCAGCAGCTTGCTGGTGAGGATCACTTAAATCCTGCTTCTCCTCTCTATACTGTTGGCGAGGAGTCTGCGGTTCGGGAGCAGCCTCACGAACTTGTTCCGGTTCTTGAACCGGGATTTGTCCGCGCATCAATACAGAGATGGTATTATTATTGATCTTATGTACCATGTTGTCAAACAAATTGACCGATTCCAACTTAAAGATCAGCAACGGGTCTTTCTGCTCATAGCTAGCATTCTGTACAGAATGTTTCAGTTCATCCAGCTCACGCAGATTTTCTTTCCAAGCATCATCAATAGTATGAAGCAGTATCGCCTTCTCAAATGATTTCACAATCTCTTTACCTTCTGTTTCATAAGCCGCTTTCAAGTTAACAGAAATATTATATAAGCGCTTGCCATCAGTAATAGGAATCATGATGTTTTCATACATATGTCCTTGCATCTCATATACCTGTTTGATTACGGGATTGGCAATCTGGGCCATACGGTCTGTCTTGCGCTTGAAGTTGTTCATTGCCGCTTCAAAGGTTTTCTCTGCAAGATCTTCTTTTCTCATCTTGTTGTACTCCTCTTCTGTGAATGGTACTTCCATTGCCAATGTCTGCAATATTTCCATCTTCACATTATCAAAGTCGCCCAATTCTACAGCATAAGCGCAACGATCCCAAATCATATTCACGATATCCATACCGATACGCTCACCCATCAAAGCATGACGACGTTTGGTATAAACAGCCACACGCTGTTTGTTCATCACATCATCATATTCCAGCAAGCGTTTACGAATACCGAAGTTATTTTCTTCCACTTTCTTCTGCGCACGTTCAATGGAATTTGAAATCATCTTGTGTTCAATCATCTCACCTTCTTTGAAGCCAAGTTTATCCATTACACTGGCAATACGATCTGAAGAGAACAAACGCATCAAATCATCTTCCAATGATACAAAGAACACAGATGAACCCGGGTCCCCTTGGCGACCGGCACGACCACGCAACTGACGGTCCACGCGGCGACTTTCATGACGTTCCGTACCGATAATAGCCAAACCGCCCGCAGCTTTCACTTCCGGACTCAGCTTAATGTCGGTACCACGACCTGCCATGTTAGTAGCAATAGTCACGATACTCTTCTGACCTGCCTGTGCCACAATATCCGCCTCTCTTTGATGCAGTTTCGCATTCAACACATTATGCTCAATCTTGCGCATAGCAAGCATTTTGCTCAACATTTCAGAGATTTCCACCGAAGTGGTACCTACCAGAACAGGACGTCCTTCTTTTACCATTTCTTCAATCTCTTCGATAACAGCTTTATACTTCTCACGTTTTGTCTTATAAACGCGATCATTCATATCTTTACGGGCAATAGGACGATTCGTCGGAATAACAACGACATCCAATTTATAAATATCCCAAAGTTCTCCCGCTTCCGTTTCCGCTGTACCGGTCATACCCGACAATTTATGATACATACGGAAATAGTTCTGTAAAGTGATGGTAGCAAAAGTCTGGGTAGCAGCTTCCACCTTCACGCCTTCTTTGGCCTCAATAGCCTGATGTAAACCGTCAGAATAACGACGGCCTTCCATAATACGTCCTGTCTGTTCGTCAACAATCTTAACCTGTCCGTCGATTACAACATATTCGTCATCCTTTTCGAACATAGCATAAGCCTTCAGCAACTGGTTGATAGTGTGTACGCGTTCAGACTTGATAGCGTAATTTGTCATCAGTTCATCTTTCTTGGCCAGCTTTTCTTCTTCTGTCAGATCTGTCTCATTTTCCAAAGCAGACAATTGGGAAGTAATATCAGGCAAAACGAATAAAGTAGGATCTGCCGCATTTCCTGTAATCAGGTCGATACCTTTATCGGTCAAATCTACGCTGTTTTGCTTTTCATCAATTACGAAATACAATGGATCAGTGGCTTCAGGCATACGCTTGTTATTCTGTTCCATATAAATTTCCTCGGTCTTCAGCATACCTGCCTTAATACCTTGTTCACTTAGGAACTTGATTAATGGCTTATTTTTGGGGAGTGCCTTATGACTACGGAACAATGCCAAAAATCCCTCTTCCTGATCTTTCTTGTCATCCGATGCAATCAAGCGTTTGGCATCGGCCAAATATTGGGTAGCCAACTTTTTCTGAGCTTCAAACAGACGCTCTACTAAAGGACGAAGTTGTTCAAACAACTGATCCTCACCTTTAGGAACAGGACCGGAAATAATCAACGGAGTACGAGCATCGTCAATCAATACAGAGTCCACCTCATCGACAATAGCATAATTATGTTTACGCTGCACCAAGTCTTTTGGACTGACAGCCATATTGTCACGCAAGTAATCGAAACCGAATTCATTATTCGTGCCGAAAGTGATATCGGCCATATAAGCTCTGCGGCGCGCATCTGAATTAGGCTGGTGTTTATCAATACAGTCCACACTCAATCCATGGAACTGATACAATGGCCCCATCCATTCCGAGTCACGTTTTGACAAGTAATCATTAACAGTAACTACGTGTACACCATTACCGGTCAGTGCATTCAAAAATACAGGTAAAGTGGCCACTAACGTCTTACCTTCACCAGTAGCCATTTCGGCAATCTTGCCTTTATGTAACACTACGCCACCGAATAACTGTACATCGTAATGCACCATGCTCCATACCATGTCATTGCCACCAGCAATCCAATGGTTCTGCCAAATAGCTTTATCGTCCTCAATACGCACAAAATCTTTTCCTTGAGCAGCCAATTCACGGTCAAAATCGGTAGCGGTTACAATCAATTCCGGATTTTCAGAGAAACGGCGTGCAGTGTCTTTTACAATGGCAAAAGCCTGCGGAAGTACATCATCCAGTGCCTTTTCATATTTTTCCAGCACTTCTTTTTCCAGTTTGTCTATCTGCGCGAAGATGCCCTCACGATCTTCCAGTTCTGTAGTTTCGATAGTACCTTTCAATTCTTCTATCTTCTTTTGTTCCTCTGCAGCCGAATCAGAAATGTATTTCTTTAATTCTACTGTTTTTACACGAAGCTCGTCATTGCTCAATTTGGCAATTTCCGGATAAACAGCCTTTACTTTATCAACCCATGGCTTGATTTCTTTCATGTCACGAGTGGCCTTATTTCCAAATAATTTGCCAATAAATTCATTAAATCCCATTGTATTTTTTTGTTTTTATTATTTTCTAATTTGATTACTTTTGAAAATGCAAAGTTACAATAAAATGCAGATTAATTTGCACTTCTCTCCTTAATATTATTTTCTGATGTCTGTCATTGGTGCCAGAACGGCTGCATTAGGAGCACGAATACGCATATAATGAGCTACGGTGGGTGCTATATTACCTATTTTTACAGGCGCATGGATTATTTCCGGTTTTATTCCGTTCCCAATGAAAATCAATGGAGCCGACGCATACGAATAGCGTTGCACCTGCGTATCAAGCGAATGTTCACGGAACACAGTCCAACCTGGTAAAACTTCTATCCACAAGTCTCCAGAACATATCGGGTTATAGTAATTCTTTATTTTATCAATGGTAGGAGTCCACGCCCCCAATTGTAAACGTTGTGAAGAATATACATCTTTCACCCCACTGAACTGTACCAAAAATTCTGCCGCACGGTTCAATATCTCGGACATATTCAGTTGTTTCTGCTCTATCAGCTTATGATTCAAATATATTTGTTGCTCAAAATGTGCCTCCACCCATTGCCCTTCACCGTAAATAGCAGCCAAATAAAGGTTTAACAGAGCAGAACAACGTTCAATATGGAATTCTCCACCCGGTATTTTATATTGAGGAGGATCAACAGGATCTGTGTCAGCATATCCTGTAGAGGTTATAAAGAATAAAGTATTGTTCAAACCAACTTTCCGGTCTATCAATTCCAATAATTCAGCAATACTGTTATCCAAGCGTACATATGTATCCTGCATTTCCATCGGGAGTTCTGCAGGAGCCTTATGATCATAATTCCCGGCATAATATGCTAGTGACAAAAAGTCCGGAACAGCATCCTTTCCAATGGAAGTATTACTCAAACAAGCATTAACCAAACGGTTTACCTCATCATTAGCATAGGGACTTGTTTTCAATTTACGGTATTTATTTTTCCGTTCATCATCGAAATTATGCTTGAACGTAACTTGTTTGTTCTCGCTAGTCAAATATTTATAGACAGTCACAGGCAAATAAGGCGCCCACGACATATTGCCGATACGGAAATCTAGTCCTTCACGGTCATTATAAGTAGTCACCCATGCAGGAAATATACCGTAATATGTGCTGCCACTCCATTTTCCTGTTTCATCATTCAACCAGAATGCACCTTTCGAAGCATGGCCGGCAGCTAACACCGCCATTTCACGTGTAGGAGCGATAGAATAAACTTCAGCTACTCCTTGTGTGGCTATTACCAACTCATCTGTCAAAGTCGACACCTTCATTTTCTGCGGAGAAGTAGACTCTGAAGTATAAATGCCCATAAAATCAGCATCGTCCACACAATTAAGGACTCGAAGAGTACTGCGGTCCATCCAGTTATCCCCCACGATTCCGTTGGTATAAGGTGTAGTACCAGAATAAATGGCCGCCACAGCTGATGACTTATCTACATTAATAAAATCATATTCGGCATTCCGATAAATCCGTCCTTCTTTCCACAACCGCTTAAAGCCACGTTCACCGTATAAAGCCGAAAAAGCCTCTATATAATCAGTCCGCAATTGGTCAATAGTCAATCCGACCACTAACCTAGGGACCGCAGGAATGTTCTGTGCCTGCAACCCTGTTAATGCGATAACAGTCAAAAGAGAAGTTAAAATGCGTCCTTTCATTTATTGTTTTGTCTGTAATATAATAAAACGTGGTTTGCAGAACATATTAACAAACACAGTGCCAAAGGTAATACCGTTACGTTGAATTTTTGCTGTATAAACGGCATTATCATCATAAAAGATGTTAAGCACACTATATTTATTGTATGATAGTAGTCTTTTTTACCTTTTATAGCTCGATAAACCATAACCGGAAGATAAATTAAAGGGATAGGATTCAATAAAAGGATAAGCCAATTGGACCCTACCGTAGGATGAGTAGAAAAAAAGACCAAGAAAGTGATGACACATCCCGCCAATCCTTGTACACCGAAAAGAAGCAAATCCCAAATCCAGATTATTTTCCTGATTTTAAACTGCAACCACCCTACAAAGCAAGTAACTCCTATTAAAATAAAGACACACACCATGGGTGACAACGGAAAGCCTTCCCTAACGTCCTCTGGTTCTACATCCACTACCTTTTTTTCATGCAGAATCAAAGGACGCACGCTGTCACCTACTACTATAGTTGCTTTTTTTGCTGCCTCCAACATATAAAAAGGAGCGAACATCTGCTTACGCGTATCAATAGGCTTATCAGCTTCACTGCCCAAACACATATCAATGCCCAGCTCATCCCATTCGTGCCCTTTAGTATATTGATGGACAATATCCCGAAAAGAGAGTCTCTCTTTTCCTTCTGAATAAACAACCTTTCCTTCAATACACTTTTCTATTATATCACGCGCACGTGTAGTGCAATTATCATAGAAAAAGTTATAACGATAAACCCTATTCTTCGGCAGATAATTCTCTTCCAGCAATCTTCTGAGTTTCTGTTTTTCCGAAATAGTCAAATTCAATGTCTGCTGATAGACCGAGGAACCACGCATAGCATAACTACCTTCAAAATAAGGATAACGGGTTACGCCCAATTCATAATCAGTCTCTCCTTTGACAAAACGATAGATAAAACGGGGAGTATTAAAGCTGAACATACCATAATTAAACACCCAGTCCTCTCCACGTGCCGTATCCTCATAGCGCAATGCCGTATGCCCGAACAAAGCATATATTTCTGTACCGGGAGCACAAGTCATCAGACTCACCTTTATATTATCCTCCTGACCTCTAATCGATTGACTCAAGGAAAAGAATAACAAAATCAATGCTATAATTAATTTATTCATAAAATCCATTTTCTGTTTACCGATGCAAAAGTACACCTAAATATTAATTAATTCCTCACAAATACCATTTTTTATTGCTATTCCTATTTATTTTTTACGTTACTTTGCAGCCGAAAAAGCAAAGTTGTGAATTTAATAATCGACATAGGAAACTCAGTAGCTAAATTGGCTATATTTGACAAAGGCGAGTTAGTTGAAGTATTTCGTGGCTCCAATCATTCTTTAGATTGTCTCCCGATGCTTTGTTCTCGATACCCCTTGAAACGAGGTATCATAGCTTCTGTCATAACACTAAGCAATACTATCCGGCGCCAACTGGGAAGATTGCCTTTTAATATCATCGAATTAAGTCATGAAACCCCTGTTCCTATCACTAATTTATATAAAACGCCTCAAACACTGGGTATGGACCGTTTAGCAGCTGTGGTTGCAGCAAACTGGCTGAAGCCTGGACACGATGTACTGGTTATTGACGCAGGGACCTGTGTTACATACGATTTTATCGATGCCGACGGATCCTATCATGGGGGCAATATTTCTCCAGGAATGCGTATGCGTTTCAAAGCATTGAACATATTCACCGACAAACTCCCCAAAGTAAGCGCCAAAGGAGAAGTTCCGATGTATGGACAATCTACAGAAACAGCTATCCGGGCAGGGGTCATTCGCGGAATGGAATTTGAAATGAGCGGGTATATCACCCATCTTCAAAAGAATTATCCGGGACTTTTGGTTTTTTTAACGGGCGGAGATGAATTTTCTTTTGATACAAAATTAAAAAGTATCATCTTTGCAGATAGATTTTTAGTATTGAAAGGTTTAAACAGAATATTAAGCTATAATGATAAACTATAAAAGACTGATTAGTGCGTCAATATTACTCACAGTCACAGGGCTAGCCGTAGCCCAAACAAGCACAAATTCTCCCTATACACGCTACGGCTTTGGTCAGTTAGCTGATCAAAATTTTGGTAACAGTAAAGCGATGGGAGGAATAGCATACGGCTTGCGAAACGGCTACCAAATCAACGCATCTAATCCGGCATCTTATACAGCCATCGATTCATTGACATTCTTGTTCGATGCAGGAATGACCCTTCAAAATGCGAACTTCAAGGATGGTAATGTAAAAACCAATGCTAAAAATTCAAGCTTTGATTATTTGGCTATGCAATTTCGCCTATGGAAAAAAATGGGGATGACAGTTGGGTTTCTTCCATTTTCCACAGTAGGTTACAGCATCTCCAAAACACATGATTTTGAGGATGTTAACAATAACGGTAAGTGGAGCGAATCTTATGATGGCGACGGAGGTTTTCATCAAGTTTTCATAGGATTAGGTTATAAAGTTTTTAATAATTTGTCTGTTGGTGCAAATTTTTCGTATCTTTATGGAGATATTACTCATCAATCCATGACAACTATTGGAGCGACAGATACACGTAGTATTAAATTAGACAAATTTTCTATCAGTGATTATAAATTAGATTTTGGTTTACAGTATACTTATAAGTTAAATAAAAAAAACACTATTAATATAGGTGCTGTTTATACCTTGGGACGTACCTTGCATGGAGATGCATATAAGTATCATCAAACAGGTGCGGAAAGTAATGGTTCTATCTATGTACAGTCACAAACTGGCGATACTATTCCGAATCCGTTTAAAATGCCACATACATTTGGTATAGGGCTTACATATGTATATGATAACCGCTTAACTATAGGGGTTGACTATACTTTACAAAAGTGGAATACAGCCGATCTAGCTTGGAGTAAGTTCAATAAAGAAAGTGTGGAAATGAATAGCCGTACAAAAATAGCTTTTGGTGCGGAATTCGTACCAAGTTATATCAGCCACAACTATCTGAAACGTATTCGTTACCGTATGGGGGCCTATTATTCAAGTCCTTATAATAAGGTCAGCTATACTAGTCCGGACACAGGAACAACCAGTTTCCAAGACGGTGCACGCGAATATGGTGTCAGTATTGGGTTTGGACTTCCCATGTTCCAAAGTAAATCTATGCTGAACATTTCCGGGCAATACATTAAAGTCAGTCCTAAATTTAAAGGATTAATGGAAGAAAATTATTTGAGAATCAATATTGGACTTACTTTCAATGAACGTTGGTTCATGAAGTGGAAAGTTGATTAATAAAATGGAGAGAAGCAAATAAATAACAACAACTAAATTTATATACGATGAAAATGAAGATGATAACAGCGCTGTTCGTTCTTTCCTTAGGTACGACAGCTTCTTTCGCTCAGACCGGAGCGTCAGACGGATCAAGATTCGGACATGGTGAAGACAGTATCCGATGCTTGAAAAATATCAGTATTTACACTGAGTATGTTAAGACTAACAATTTCAAAGATGCTTACACTCCTTGGATGAGTGTATTTACAGAAGCCCCCAAAGCTCAAGTAAGCACTTATACTAATGGTGCAAAAATTCTTCGTGCCTTAATAGCCGGTGAAAAAGATGCAGCTAAACAAAAACAATACTTTAACGAACTGATGAAAGTTCACGACCAACGCATCCAATATCTGGACGATTTGAACAAGTTGGTTAAAAGAGATGCTACAAAAGGCTCAATCATCGGTATGAAGGCCCATGACTACTTCACAATGGGTGGCCAAGACATGAATGAAGCATATAACATGTTCAAAGAAGCCATTGAACTTGAAAAAGAAAACTCTGACTACTTTGTATTACAAGAGTTCATGGATGCAGCTGCCCGTAAAATGAAAAGTGATGAATCATACAAAGAACAATTCATTCAAGATTATTTATTTGCATCAGGAGTTGCTGATGGAGCTTTGAAAGCCGCTACAAAGGAAAATGACAAAAAATTATTGAAAGTGGCAAAAGACAATATTGACGCATTCTTCATTAATAGTGGTGTGGCAACTTGTGATAATTTACAAGCAATTTATGCTCCGAAAGTTGAGCAAAACAAGACTAATTTGGATTATCTGAAACAGGTTATCTCTGTAATGCAGATGTTAAACTGTACAGAACAAGAAGCTTACTTTGCTGCATCTGAAGCTGCACATGCCATCGAACCGACAGCAGAAACGGCTGTAGGTTGCGGATACATGTATTATAAGAAAGGCGATATGGACAAATGTATCGACTATTTTGATCAAGCTATCAATTTAGAACAAGACCAATTAAAGAAAGCTGATTATGCATATAAAACCGCTGCCATTTTATTTAGTAAGAAACAGTTGAGCAAAGCAAAACAATATGCACTGAAAGCGGTCTCGTTAGATGGCAACAACGGTAAACCTTACATTTTGATTGCTAACATGTATGCATCAAGTCCTAATTGGAGTGATGAAGCAGCATTGAACAAATGCACTTATTTTGCAGTTATCGACAAATTGCAAAAAGCAAAAAGCGTAGATCCTAGTGTTGCTGAAGAAGCAAACAAACTAATTAGTACTTATGCAGCCCATACCCCCAAAGATGCTGATTTGTTCTTCCTCAGTTTAAAGAAAGGTGACTCTGTTACAATCGGCGGATGGATTGGTGAAACAACAACTATCAGATAATTATGTCGTCTGAAAAAGAACAAAAATCACACTTTATATTCTTAAACATAACAGTTGCCGTTTGGACAACTGTTATGTTTGTTTTATTTCCAGCATGCTCAAGAGGCGAAAAGAATCTGGCAGAAGCTATTACAGAAAGAGATTCGTTGCCCAGCATGAAAACATTGGGAGTTACTACCCTTATATCCGATTCCGGTATCACCCGCTACAAAATTATCACAGAAGAATGGGAAATTTATGATAAAAAGAATCCTCCTTATTGGGCATTTGAAAAAGGAGTTTATTTGGAAAAATTTGATTCCCTATTCCATATTGATGCCAGCATAAAAGCCGATACAGCTTATTACTACGAGAAAAAGAAACTTTGGGAATTGAGAAGCAATGTGCATATCCGCAGCCAAAGAGGCGACAAATTTGACACAGATCTGCTCTTTTGGGATGAAAAGCAGGAAAGGGTCTATTCTGACAAATTTATCCGCATTGAACAAGAAGATAAAATCATTACCGGTTATGGATTTGAATCTAACCAGCAAATGACAGAATATCAAATTTATAATAACACAGGTATTTTCACTGTAGAAGATACAGCACCAGCAGACAGTACAAAAGCTGTTGCAAATAGCACTAGAACTGATTCGATACGCTAATTCACTCACTATTATGGGTATTATTATACAGATTCTTATTACAATGGCTTTTTCCGCTTTTTTTTCCGGAATGGAAATAGCCTTTGTTTCATCCAATAAATTACGTTTTGAAATGGATCGTAACAACCAAAGCATAAATTCACGTATACTTTCCATCTTCTTTCATAATCCGAACAATTTTATCTCTACCATGTTGGTAGGAAACAACATCGCTTTAGTTATTTACGGTATATTGATGGCACAAGTCATTGAACAAAACTTGTTGTCAGGATTGATAGACAACCACTTTTTATTAGTACTAATCCAAACAATTATTTCCACATTAATCATTTTGGTCACAGGAGAATTCCTACCTAAAACCTTATTTAAGATTAACCCCAATTTCACTCTGAATATTTTTGCAGTTCCCACTTACATTTGCTATGTCTTACTCTATCCCATCAGCAAGTTTGCTTCGGGAATATCCAATATATTACTTTACATTGTAGGCATTAAAACAAATAAAGAAGCTAATGAAAAAGCTTTTACTAAAGTCGACCTAGATTACTTTATTCAAAGTAGTATACAAGATGCTCAAAATGAACAAGACATAGACACCGAAGTCAAGATATTCCAAAATGCACTAGATTTTTCGAATATTAGAATTAAGGATTGTATGGTACCTAGAACCGAAATTGTTGCTATCGAATATGGAACTCCCATAGAAGAATTAAAAGCCCGCTTCATTGAAAGCGGAATAAGTAAAATTATTGTCTATAAAGAAAACATTGACAATATTATAGGTTATATACATTCCTCTGAAATGTTTCGTGAACAGACAGACTGGACTAAGAGTGTCCGCCAATTGCCTATTGCTCCTGAAACGATGGGAGCGCATAAGCTGATGAAATTATTTATGCAACAAAAGAAATCCTTAGCTGTAGTAGTCGATGAATTCGGAGGTACATCCGGCATCGTGGCGCTAGAAGATTTAGTGGAGGAAATTTTCGGCGAAATAGAAGATGAGCATGATACAACTTCTTACATTGCCAAATCCGTCGGTGACAATGAATACATCCTTTCCGGACGTCTGGAAATAGAAAAAGCCAATGAATTGTTCTCACTTGACCTACCGGAAAATGATGATTACCAAACTATCGGTGGACTCATCCTGCACCAATACCAAAGTTTCCCCAAAATACATGAAGAGATCATTTTCGATAAATTCCATTTCAAAATAATTAAAGTAACAGCAACAAGAATTGAATTAGTAAAGTTGAAAGTAATCGAATAACAGATTTTTTTCACAATAAAATAGCTTGTAAGCTGCATTTTTTGTATCTTCGTGCGCTAAATCTATGAAGTATAAAAAAACAATAAACAAAAATAGTAAAATTAAATGGCAACATTACAAACAATCAGAAGTAAAGGCCCTCTGTTGGTCGTTGTAATCGGACTTGCCCTCTTCGCATTCATTGCCGGAGACGCATGGAAGGTTCTCCAACCACATCAGGGTAAACAAGACGTAGGTGAAGTAAATGGAAAAACACTTACAGCACAAGAGTATCAAAAAATGGTAGATGAATACACAGAAGTCATAAAATTGACACAAGGTGTTTCTGCATTAAATGACGACCAACTGACTCAAGTGAAAGACCAAGTATGGCAATCTTACGTAAATAACCAATTAATCGCAGCGGAAGCTGCAAAATTGGGGTTGACCGTCAGCAAAGCTGAAGTTCAAGCAATCATCGAGGAAGGTACTAACCCATTGTTGATGCAAACCCCGTTCCGCAATCCGCAAACCGGTGCTTTCGACAAAGATATGCTGAAAAAATTCCTAGTGGATTACGCTCATCTGGACGCAAGCAAAATGCCTGCACAATATGTAGAATACTATCAAAAGATGGGAGCTTTTTGGAATTTTATTGAAAAGACTTTGATACAATCCACTTTAGCTGAAAAATATCAGAACCTGATTGCAAAATCATTGATTTCAAATCCGGTTGCAGCTGAAGATGCTTTTATATCACGTACTGAACAATCAGACGTTTTATTAGCTGCAATTCCCTATTCTTCTATCAGCGATTCAACTATTACAGTTTCAAATAGTGAAATCAAAGATCTGTATAACAAGAAAAAAGGTTCTTTTGAACAGCCAGTTGAAACTCGTAACATCAAATATATTGATGTATTGGTTACTCCATCTGACGAAGATCGCAAAGAGGTATTAAACGAAGTAACCGAATACGCTACCCAGCTAGGTACTGCTGCAGACATGAACACATTCATCCGTTCCACCGGTTCTGTAGTTCCTTTTTCTGAAATTGCAATCAACAAGACTGTATATCCTAATGATGTAGTTGCTCGTTTGGACTCTGTAACTATCAACGAAGTATATGGTCCTTACTATAACCAAGCAGATGATTCATATAATGCTTTTAAAATTATTGCCAAACAGACAGCTCCCGACTCAATCCAATATCGTCAAATTCAGGTATATGCCGAAGATGCTGCTAAAACCGCAACTTTAGCCGATAGTATTTTTAATGCACTGAAAGGTGGAGCAGACTTTACTGATATTGCAAAAAAATATGGTCAGACAGGTGAAGCGACTTGGTTGACTGCACGCAACTATGAAGGTGCTGCATTAGATGCAGACAATGCTAAATACATTAACACATTGATAAACTCTAATGTCAAAGAATTAACCAATCTTCAGATCGGACAAGCTAACGTTATTCTTCAAGTATTGGACAAAAAAGCTATGAAAGATAAATATAAAGTTGCAGTGATTAAACGTCCGGTTGAATTTAGCAAAGAAACATACAACAAAGCATACAATGATTTCAGTCAATTCGTAGCACAGAACACTACAATGGATAAAATTATTGCCAATGCAGAAGAAAGCGGATATCGCTTGTTAGAACGTGCTGATTTCCGTAGCGCAGAACACCGTGTGGGTGGTGTAAAAGGAACTCGTGAAGCGTTGAAATGGATTTTTGCAGCCAAGGAAGGTGAAGTGTCCCCATTGTATGAATGTGGTGAAAATGATCACTTGATGGTAGTTGCTCTTGAAAAGATTAATCCTGCCGGATATCGTAATATTAATCTTGTTGCCGACATGCTGAAAGCAGAAATCATCAAAGATAAAAAAGCTGAAAAACTGATAGCTGAAATGAAAAGTGCAAGCAGCATTGACCAAGTAAAAAGTATGGCAAATGCAGTTAGCGATTCTGTAAAACATATAACTTTTTCTGCTCCGGCATATGTTTCAGTAACTCGCGCTAGCGAACCAGCTTTAGGTGCTTATGCAAGTAAAGCTGAAATAAATAAGTTAACTGGTCCTATCAAAGGTAATGCAGGTGTTTACATGATTCAGGTTTACAACAAAGAAAAGAGTGCAGAAGAATTTGATGCCAAGAATGAAGAAAACAACTTGTCCAATATGGCAGGGCGTTATGCTAGCAGTTTCATCAATGACCTGTATAAGAAAGCTGATGTAAAAGACGACCGTTACTTATATTTCTAATATCAGAAAGTTATCAATAAGACAAAACAGGCTGTATCGAAAATTCGTCGATACAGCCTGTTTTGTCTTATTCCTATTTTCGCAAAAATTAAAGATGAAATAATTTATAAAATCTATTCGTTTACGTTCCGTATTCCCATTTTTATCATTATGTTTGCAATAGTAATTATGAAGTATTTTATTGCTATATGTACGTGTATCCTTTTGTTATGTAGCTTTAATAGTACAAATAAAGGAGGAATTATCCGCGAATGCCCGCCAGAAGTCATATCTTCTATATCCATGCTTTCGGATGATACGAATTCCTATCGCCAATTATCTACAGAAAAACGATATGACGCTCCTAATGTGAAACTATCCGAAGTAAATCTTTTATGTTTCACTTTACGTACTCCGATGTTTACCAAAACATCAAAACCCTTATCTACAATCAAAGTACTTTGCCATTACCGTATTCTTCTACCTGAACAAAAATTTAATAGCCTATATCCTAGCATTAATTATGTAAAATCCTCGTGTAAATACTTCATTTACACATTAGGACATATTTTGATTTAGCAGCTATTTCCTCTTACTTATTCTTGATCATTATCATTCCGGATTGAAATTATTCTATCGGCGTGTATACATATATGTGTGACACTACGATGTGAATATCACTATAACTCGGAATTTAATACTATTTTACCTACTAAATCACATTTATATTATAATGCTACACTTATTTTTATCCACATTGGCCATGATGGGGCTTACTTTCCTCATCGGTTTTTTTGTCGCTGCTATTATTAAAGGAATAGCGCTGGCAGCAGATTCTATGGATTTCTATAGCTCCCACCTATTGGAACTTCAACGTTTAAGAAAAATCAAAAAAGCACGTGCCCGTTTTATCCAATTAGTATGGAATAATTCTCCAGAAGAGATGGAAGCTCTAGGAGACAGCCGTGAAAACTGGAACCGAGGAATGAACAGCGATCTGAGAGGAAAACAGGAAGGTGGTTACTACCATGGTGTCAGTCATGGAGCATCCCAATTAAATCTGATAGATTATTACTATCCGGACACAAAGATGATCTACCTTAAGAAACGGGAGGAAATGCATAATCAGCAACAAAAAAGCACTCATGTGAAAAAGAATCTTTCAATGAATAAATAACCTGAAAATCAACAATTAGATATGGAAAATATAGATTTTGGAATACTTTTCCAAGGCATTGGTACAATGATAGAAAGCGGTTGGTTCCTTGCCTGTGCGCGCGTTTTTTTAATTCTTTTGGGATTTCTACTCATTTATCTAGGTTGGAAAGGAATATTGGAACCCATGGTCATGATTCCAATGGGACTCGGTATGATAGCCATCAATTGTGGAACATTAATCATGCCGGATGGAAATCTAGGCAATCTTTTTCTTGATCCCATGCTCTCGGATACAGACGAATTGATGAATACCATGCAAATAGATTTTCTGCAACCGGTTTACACCCTCACATTCAGTAATGGACTCATCGCTTGTTTCGTCTTCATGGGAATCGGAACCTTGCTAGATGTAGGTTTCCTGCTACAAAAACCTTTTGCTAGTTTGTTTCTGGCACTTTGCGGAGAACTAGGAACCTTTCTCACATTGCCAATTGCCAATGCACTTGGCTTATCGGCACAAGAGAGTGCTTCTGTAGCCATGGTAGGAGGTGCAGATGGTCCGATGGTACTGTTCACTTCATTGGCATTAGCCAAGCATTTGTTTGTACCGATTACCGTGGTAGCTTATCTCTATTTAGGATTGACTTACGGCGGTTATCCCTATTTGGTTAAATTACTGATTCCCAAACGTTTCCGTTCCATCAAAATGACCGTAAAGAAAGCGCCGAAGAATTACGATGCCAAGGTAAAGCTTGCTTTCGCAGCGGTACTCTGCGCTGTACTCTGCTTCCTTTTTCCAGTGGCCTCTCCCCTGTTTTTCTCTCTATTTCTAGGAGTGGCTGTACGTGAATCAGGGATGAAACATATTTATGATTTTGTCAGCGGTCCATTGCTTTACGGTTCTACTTTTATGCTGGGATTATTATTAGGAGTGCTTTGCGACGCTCATCTGCTACTAGATCCTAAAATCTTAAAATTGCTGATACTAGGTATGTTGGCATTGTTACTATCAGGTATCGGAGGTATTTTAGGCGGATATATCATGTACTATATCAAGAAAGGAAATTATAATCCAGTCATTGGCATTGCTGCTGTAAGCTGCGTACCAACTACTGCCAAAGTGGCACAAAAGATTGTCAGTAAAGACAATCCTGATTCATTTATCCTAGGAGATGCACTAGGAGCCAATATATCGGGAGTTATTACTTCAGCAATTATTACAGGTATTTATATCACAATCATCCCGCTATTATGAAACAGCATGAATCCTACCTAATAAATTTCATCCACTTTTAATAATGCTATCATTTTCGCAGAGGGCAGTCCGCGTATCTGCCCTCTGCCACCACTACCAACTAAAAATAATTGGAATGGTGAATTGATTCACATAAAACTCCCGATACCATTTCTTTGAATTGAAATAATACCCCGTACTCCATCTTTCATTCACTAATTGAAGTACCCGCAATGCTTCGGCATCCATTAATGGATCAAGTCCTCTCACCAACTGAAAATCTTTCATTGAACCATCTATATCCACATTGAAACTATAAATCACCCGTCCCTGCTTTCCCGTAGCCTTCATTTCGGGAGTAATTTTCAGATGAGAATTAATAAATTGCGTCAAAGCAACAGTACCACCGGGATAAGAAGAGTATCTATAAGGCTCCCAAGTGATCTTTTCCAAATCTTCCTGTGCGCATTCCCTATATAATAAATAATGCTCCAGATCCTCTTTCCAAAAACGCATAGTTAAAAAATAATCATATGGCACAGATTTTCTGTTTTTCATAGCAGGAATCAACCGGGGAAAATTAGAAAGAATACGTATGGACTCTTTATCAAAAGCCGGATGAGTACCTTTTATCACACGGATATCCACAATTTCTCCTTTTTCATTTACCGTAAAACGGCAAATAGCGACGGCTTTATCCACTTTATCGTCAGGCCAACTCATATTTCCCATAACAAGACTACGAATATCATCAGGAAAGACAGGCATGGAATCGACAAGTTGTCCTCTGCAAGATTCCAGAACTTGCTGCTGCCGCCAAATGCGGTCACTGTAAACATCAGGATTAAAAGGAATATGAAAGACGATAGTAGTATCTATATCTCTACCCGCTTTCTTTGCAGGCTGCCATTCACGCATACCCTCAATCACATCTTCGGCCGCCTTAGCAAACAAGGGGTGAGTGGCTTCAATATATTTACAACGGACAGTCCCCAAACTATCAATGCGGAGCGTACACACAGCTTCACCTGCAATATTGGCCCTTAATAAAGAATCCGGATATACGAGCTGCCACACAGCATAATCCGTAATACCTTTTACTGTAGGATAATATGGCGGGAGATTCATGTTCTTTTGTGCATAAAAAGATAGAAAGGGAAATATGCACCCTATTAATAAAAGTGATAATCTATTATTCATGCCTAAGTCAAGTTTTCACAAAATTAGCGACTACACATGATATAAACAACACCACTAACATTAATATATATAAAAGAAAGCGGAGGTACCTCATCGCATCCCCGCTTTCTACATTAAATACTAACTATTAATTATTTTCAGGACGAAGTTTACGTACGGTTACAGCAGTCTGCCACATTTCGCTTTCACGCAATGCCTTCAATTCTTCTTCCAATTTTTCACGATAATCGGGTTTAGAGTTAGAATCGATAGAAATCTGAGCCTCGTTGCCAGTCTTCACACTGTGATATAACTTTTCAACTACGGGTTTGATAGCATCGTGAAATGGGGTCATCCAATCCAATGCACCGCGCTGAGCAGTGGTAGAGCAGTTAGCATACATCCAGTCCATACCATTCTTAGCAAACAAAGGCATCAATGACTGGGTTAATTCTTCTACAGTTTCATTAAATGCTTCAGAAGGACTATGTCCGTTTTCACGCAATACTTCATACTGAGCCAACAACAATCCTTGGATAGCCCCCATTAAAGAACCGCGTTCACCTGTCAGGTCAGAAGTTGCTTCACGCTGGAAAGTCGTTTCGAATAAATAGCCTGAACCGATACCAATACCCAATGCAATAGTACGTTCATAAGCCTTACCGGTTACATCCTGATAGATAGCGTATGAAGAGTTCAAGCCACGACCTTCCAAGAACATGGTACGCAGTGAAGTACCCGAACCTTTAGGAGCTACCATGATCACATCAATATCAGTAGGAGGAACTACCCCTGTACGGTCACTCCAAGTAATGGCAAAGCCATGAGAGAAATAAAGTGCCTTGCCTTGGGTCAAGTAAGGTTTGATAGTCGGCCATACAGACATAACAGCTGCATCAGATAACAGACACATTACGATAGTCGCTTTCTGACAAGCCTCTTCAATACCAAACAGAGTTTCACCCGGAACCCATCCGTCAGCAACTGCTTTTTCATATGTTTTTCCCGGACGCTGACCAACAATTACATTGAAACCATTGTCCCGGAGATTCAAAGACTGCCCCGGTCCCTGTACACCATACCCGATCACAGCGATTGTTTCATCTTTCAATACTTCACGTGCTTTTTCCAAAGGAAATTCATCGCGGATAACTACAGTTTCTGTAACGCCGCCAAAATTCAATTGTGCCATTTTAAATTATAAATTAAAAATTAAAAATTAGATTCTAAATAAATATCACCTTACTACGAACGACAACATCTGTGCCATTCTTCTTCACCTCTATATCATATTCTTTCTCCTCCACTTCCTCGCGGTAGAAACTCAATATATCACCATAATAACTCTCAGCTACATAAGCCATCTCAAAACGTTTAATCCGTTTCTCTTTAAAAAACTCTATAGGAAACAAATCGAGAATATGTTCTATATACTTAATACTGTTCACATGACCATTAATATCAATATCGCTATATCTGGTCTGGTATTCAGAAACCGGAGCTTTCTCTGTCACCTTAATACGACCGGGCTTGCTTATAGGACATTTCTTATCGCATACATAATCAATGATACTACCTCCGTGAAGCGTAAGCAGGTCAGCAGGTTTGCGAGTTTCCATACTGATCATCGCCCATACAGAACGGGCGTATCCGACAGTCTTTCCTTCCTTGTCCAAAATTGCAAAATTACGGTCTGTAAAAAGACGATAAACATTCTCTACCCATGTCTGAATACTGAAACCCTCATATTGACAGGGCATATTCTCTAACTCTACAGCTAAACGGGAAAGTACCCATGTATAATGATTCTCATTGAGCGTAGCAATTCCGAAACCCCGGTCGGCAGCATGAAAGCCGGCACAATTCAGTAAATGATTACCCAACACACTCATGGTCAACTTTCCACTGAAATCACAGTGAAAGGGTTCTGCCACAAATCTGTATGTTCCTACTTTATTCTCACTCATCATTATTCTGTTTTTTGCTGGCGATACTTTTCCTCGCGTTGGGTCAGATATTCGTTCACACGCTCGAAACAGCTGGTAGTAATGGCCACACGTCCCGAACGGACAAACTGCAACACACATCCCAATCCGCGCAACTCCTCATAAAGAGCAGTAATTTCCTCACTCATCCCATTCTTTTCAACAATAGAGAAAACCGGATTCACTTCTACAATGCGGGCACTATAACGGCGGATAACTTTAGATGCCATAGGATTCTCCTGAAATTCAGGAGTAGAAACCTTGTACAAAGCAATCTCATGCTGATAAATCTCACTATCAGTAAAATAATGTGCCTGCAAAACATCTATTTTCTTTTCAATCTGCTTCACCACTTTTTCTATCACATCCTGGGTGGTCCAAGCAGTAATAGTATATTTATGCACCCCCTTGATGGAAGATGCAGAAACATTAAGACTTTCGATATTAATTTGGCGGCGAGTAAACACTGCCGTAATCTGGTTCAGCAAACCGGCGATATTTTCTGAATGAACGATTAATGTATATAATGTCTTGTCCATAATTATTAAATTAGCATTCCAGTAACATCTGATTCACCGAGCCTCCCGGAGGTGTCATCGGCAACACATTTCCCTCTTCTATCACACAAGCTTCCAGCAGGAATGGCCCGTCAGTAGTCAACATTTCATGGATAGCAGCCTGCAATTCCTCACGCTTCATAACACGGCGGGCAGGAATCTCATATGCCTCGGCAATCTTCATATAATCCGGATTCAACATCGGAGTAAATGAATAACGATGACCAAAAAACATAGCTTGCCATTGACGAACATTACCCAAATAGTTATTGTTCAATAAAATAATCTTTACCGGCGCTTTTTGCTCCATGATAGTTCCCAATTCTTGAATATTCATCTGCAAACCGCCATCCCCCATAAATACGCATACAGTACGATCCGGGCGACCGAAAGTAGCGCCTATAGCAGCGGGAAGACCGAATCCCATCGTTCCCAATCCACCCGAAGTTACAATGCTACGGTTCTTACTGTATTTAAAATAACGAGCAGCCATCATTTGGTTCTGTCCTACATCTGTCACCAATACAGCCTCGTTGTTCGAAGCCTCACTTACCGCACGCACCACTTCACCCATATTCAACGCCCCGTCAACAGGATGAATTTCTTTACTGATAACATGTTCATATTCCGTCTTTTCATATTCAGTAAAGCTATCAATCCATTCGGAATGTTCATTCTTCCGGATAAGTTGCGTCAGCATAGCTAGCGTATATTTACAATTACCTAATACGGGTACATCCACTTTTACATTCTTATCTATTTCAGAATGGTCAATATCCAAATGAATCACCTTTGCCTGTTTAGCATATGTATCTAATTTTCCAGTTACACGATCGTCAAAGCGCATACCTACAGCAATCAACACATCACATTCATTAGTTTTGACATTGGGCCCCAGATTTCCATGCATACCTAACATTCCTTTGTTTAAAGGATGCGAAGTTGGTATAGCCGAAAGTCCCAGCAAAGTACAGCCACAAGGCATATCGGCTTTTTCTATAAATGCACGTAACTCATTTTGCGCATTACCTAACTCTACCCCCTGTCCTACCAACACTAATGGCCTTTGAGCATTGTTTATCAATTCGGCAGCCTCCTGAAGAGATTCCTTATCAGGATTAGGTTCTGGATCATAACTACGGATAAAATCAAGCTTCATCGGTTCATAATCCACCATCTCCACTTGTGCATTCTTGGCAAAGTCCAAAACGACAGGACCGGGACGTCCGCTTTTAGCTATATAGAAAGCACGGGCTACAGCCCAAGCTACATCTTCCGCACGACGAATTTGGTAACTCCATTTGGTAATAGGCTGAGTGATGCCCACCAGATCCACTTCCTGAAAAGCATCCGTACCTAAAAAGGAAGCTCCTACCTGCCCGGCAATCACCACGATAGGCGTGCTGTCAATCATAGCATCGGCAATGCCAGTAATGGTATTTGTCGCACCGGGCCCGCTAGTCACCAAACAGACACCAACCTCACCGGATACGCGGGCAAATCCCTGTGCTGCATGGGCAGCTCCTTGTTCATGACGGACCAATATATGGTTCAATGTATTTCTATGATGATATAAAGCATCAAAAGTAGGCATGATAGAACCTCCGGGATATCCGAAAAGAGTTTTCACTCCTTGATACTCCAAAGAACGCATCATCGCCTCTGCTCCTGTTATCTTTTCTTTTGCCATAATTGTTTAGTTGAGAATTGAGAATCAAAAAAATACGATGCCGGACAATCGACCAATGACAACAAATCTATTTTTTTTATTCTCAATTTTTAATTTCTAATTTAGTCAATGATTCTCACTCCTCCTTTATCTGCAGAACTTACCATACTAGCGTATGCCTTCAAGCTTTTAGGAACTTTACGGTCACGGGTCACCGGTGTCATCGGTCGGGCGGCCAATTCTTCGTCACTCAGTTTCACATTGATACTGCGATTCGGAATATCGATTTCAATTATATCACCATCCACTATTTTTCCGATATTACCACCCGCTGCAGCTTCGGGAGAAATATGCCCGATGCTTAATCCCGAAGTTCCTCCACTAAAACGTCCGTCGGTAATCAAAGCACATTCTTTTCCTAAATGCTTGGATTTGATATAGGAAGTAGGATAAAGCATTTCCTGCATACCGGGACCACCTTTCGGACCTTCATGAGTGATAACAACAACATCTCCGCTGACTACTTTTCCTCCTAAAATACCTTCACAAGCAGCATCCTGCGAATCAAACACCTTGGCAGGCCCCGAGAATTTCCAAATACTTTCATCCACTCCGGCCGTTTTCACTACGCAACCATCCTGTGCAATGTTCCCTTTCAAAACGGCCAAACCCCCATCTTTACTATAGGCATGTTGCAAATCGCGGATACAACCATTGGCACGATCTGTATCCAGTTCTTTATAAACAGCATTCTGAGAACCTAACTTTATATTGAATTTGTTTCCCGGAGCACTTGAATAAATACGTTTTGCTTCAGTATCCACTTCTTTCTTACATATATTATATTTTTCGACAGCTTCCGCCAATGTCAGGCCGTCCACTCGTTTCACATCAGTTTTCAGCAAACCACCCTTGGATAATTCTCCCAATATATTAAGGATACCACCGGCACGGTTCACATCCTGGATATGATATTTCTGTGTATTCGGAGCTACTTTACACAAACAAGGCACATGGCGTGAAAGCATATCAATATCATCCATCTTGAAATCTACTTCCGCCTCGTGGGCGATAGCTAAAAGATGGAGCACAGTATTGGTAGAACCACCCATTGCAATATCCAATGTCATGGCATTCAGAAAAGCGTCACGAGTAGCAATGTTGCGTGGTAACACGCTGTCATCTCCCTCCTCATAATATTTATAAGCATTCTTCACTATCAGAGCAGCCGCATCTTTAAACAACTGAGTACGGTTGGCATGAGTCGCCAAAATAGTGCCATTCCCCGGAAGCCCCAGACCAATAGCCTCATTGAGGCAATTCATGGAATTAGCCGTAAACATACCCGAACAGCAACCACAGCCAGGACACGCATTATTTTCAATTTGAGCCACATCCTCATCGCTGACCGATGCATCAGCAGATTTAATCATGGCGTCTATCAAATCAAGATGCTGGTTATTCCATTCTCCCGCTTCCATAGGACCACCCGATACAAAAACAGCCGGTATGTTCAGTCGCATGGCAGCCATCAGCATACCTGGAGTGATTTTGTCACAATTACTGATACACACCATTGCATCCGCCTTGTGAGCATTCACCATATATTCCACGCTGTCGGCAATGATATCACGACTGGGCAGTGAATACAGCATACCATCGTGTCCCATAGCTATTCCGTCATCAATGGCAATCGTATTGAATTCTGCTGCAAAACATCCCAGTTTTTCAATCTCAACTTTCACCTGCTGACCTATTTCATGCAGATGGGTATGTCCCGGAACAAACTGTGTAAACGAATTTACTATGGCTATAATGGGCTTGCCCATCATTTCTTTTTTCATGCCGTTAGCCACCCATAAAGCTCTCGCTCCTGCCATACGGCGACCCTGTGTGCTAAACGAACTGCGTAACTGATTCTTCATCTTATTCTAAATCTATAACGTCCTATACTTATTGAAAAAGCCTTCCTCACCATGTGAGAAAGGCTTCCAATTATTTCTTTATATGTACAACTACACATACACAACCTTTCTCACGCTCCTAGTGTGACCACCACGACGCGAATAATATGCAGGACTGCTAGGTTATTTAGAGTAGTAATATTCATATATCTGTTTTCTTTGTTTCTTTAACGACTGCAAAGGTAAGGCGTTTTTCGTAACAAACAAATAAAATGAAGATTTTTTTTCTTATAAATTATTATTCGTAACTAAATCGAGCTTTAAACAATCATTTTATCACAAATATACACTGTATCTTCCAACGGATAAATAAAAAAGAGAATGCATTGGTTTGCATTCTCTTTTCAGTTCATTTATTTCATTTTATAAATTTACTTATTCGCCACATCTTCCATATAGGAATCCAACCCCTTGTTTTTCAATGTAACATTCAACAACTGTACATACTTCTTGTACTGCTCATTTGTCAATGTACGTTTCATCAGTTTGAAGTTTCCATATACGGCTTCACGCAATTTTTTACCTTGTTTAGCTTCTTTTGCGTAGCTTGCGCTTTGTACTTTGTCAGCAAAATAATCAGAAATATTAGCAACTTCCTCCATCTGACGTGCATCCAAATTCAAATATTTGCTCAACTTTGCGACGTTAACATCTACCTTCCAATCTTTACCTTCTACTTTTTCTCCTGCAAAACTTGTAGCTGACATTCCTAATGCCACTACAACCAACAATACTAAACGTTTCATAATACCTAAAATTTTAATTTGTTAAACCTAAAAACAATTTATTTAGTACCTAAGAACTAAATAATACCTTTTAAAAACAATCTCGTTATCTCTTTCTCTTTACACTGCAAATATAACAACATGCTTTACGACATGTTGTCATATATCCGTTAATTAAAGCAAAAATCTATCAAGGCGAGCGGTTAATTGATTTATATCAAGGATCAAACGCAATCAAAAGCGCATTTATAGTATCATAATAACAAATTTATGTAATATAAACGTAATAACAAAGGATTAAGGGGAATTAATTCGTATCTTTGCCAACAAAAAACTTACGTAAATAGTTTATATTACATTATTATAATAAGAAAACATGGAAAATAAGTACATCACCGTAGCATACAAACTTTATGTAATGCAGGACGGCCAGAAAACATTGGTAGAAGAAGCAACTGTAGAACATCCTTTCCAATTCATATCCGGATTAGGAACCACACTGGAACGCTTTGAAACAGAAATAACAGCCTTAAAGAAGGGTGACAAATTTAAATTTGTCATTCCTACCGCAGAAGCCTACGGAGAATATATGCCCGAAGGTGTGCGCACTGTATCTAAAGATATGTTCACCATTGATGGTGTTTTTGATGAAGAACGCATCTTCCCGGGAGCTGTCATTCCCTTACAGGACAATGAGGGACATCACTTCTACGCTACCGTAAGCGAAGTAACCAATGACACTGTAACTGTAGATTTGAACCATCCTCATGCAGGTAAAGATCTCACTTTTGAAGGTGAAGTAGTAGAATCCCGCACAGCCACTAATGAAGAAATTCAGGAAATGGTAAAAATGATGAGTGGAGAAGGATGCGGCTGTGGTTGTGGTGACTGCGGAGAAGGATGCGGTGATGAAGGTGGATGCGGATGCGGACATTGTCATTAATTTCGTTAAACAATAGATAAAGAAGAGGACGGAACAAAACATCCGCCCTCTTTTTATTATTGATAACGAAACAATACTGATTGGCAGCTTCAGTGTTTCTTCAAACATTTCAAAAAAAAGAACTTGAAGTTTTCAAAAAAGATCTAGTTCTTTTCTATTAAACATCTAGTTCTTTTAAAAAAAGAACTAGACCTTTTTTAAAAACGTCCGGTTCTTTTTGACTATAGGACCGGTTATCTTGATTCATAGGCGAAACAAATGCATTTAGCTGGGTAATAAACACATTTTTCTTCTATTGCAAGACACAGATAATAAGACTAAAGAATAACATAATGTAACAAAGAAGTTAAAAATGAACAGAGAGAATGCCAAACCGTTTGCCCATTCCAAACACTATCTGTATTTTTGGCAGAAATATTCTGATCAAATGAATGAGAATGTCCTTGCCAAATTGAAAATACTCGCAGAATCTGCTAAATATGATGTTTCCTGCTCTAGTAGTGGGACCGTGCGCCGTAACCAATCCGGCGCATTGGGAAACACCGTAGGCGGCTGGGGGATATGCCATAGCTTCGCCGAGGACGGTCGTTGCATATCCTTGCTGAAAATAATGCTGACCAATTATTGTATCTATGACTGTGCCTATTGTATCAATAGAAGAAGCAATGACATTCCCCGCGCCACGCTTTCGGTAAGCGAACTGGTAGACCTCACCATCGAATTCTACCGACGCAACTATATAGAAGGGCTTTTCCTCAGTTCCGGCGTTGTACGCAATCCTGATTACACCATGGAAAGGTTGGTACGTGTTGCCAAAGACCTGCGGTTAGTACACAAATTCAACGGATATATTCACCTGAAAAGTATCCCCGGAGCCAGTCGCGAACTAGTCAATGAAGCCGGACTCTACGCCGACCGTCTCAGTGTAAACATAGAAATTCCCAAAGAAGAGAATCTGAAATTACTGGCTCCCGAAAAAGATCACAAAAGTGTATACCAACCCATGCGCTATATCCAGCAGGGAATACTTACCAACAAAGAAGACCGAAAAAAATTCCGCCATATTCCACGCTTCGTTCCTGCCGGACAAAGTACGCAGATGATTGTCGGTGCCACAACCGAATCAGACAAAGACATCCTTTATCTTTCTTCTTCACTCTACCAACACCCCACCATGAGGCGCGTCTACTACTCTGGATATATATCCGTAAATACATACGACAAACGGCTTCCGGCACTGAAACAGCCGCCATTGGTACGTGAGAACCGTTTGTATCAAGCCGACTGGCTGTTACGTTTCTATCAATTTAAAGTAGAAGAAATAGTCGATGACTCCTATCCTGATCTAGATTTGGAAATCGACCCCAAATTAGGTTGGGCATTACGGCATCCAGAACAATTTCCTATAGATATAAACCAGGCAGATTACGAAATGATTCTCAGAGTACCGGGTATCGGAATCAAATCGGCAAGACAAATCATCGCGTCACGCCGCTTCTCAAAACTGGGATTCTATGAACTGAAAAAAATAGGTGTAGTGATGAAAAAAGCGCAATACTTCATAACCTGCAACGAACTCCCCACCCGGACTGTTAATGAACTAACTCCGACAGGAGTACGCAGACTGTTAGTACCCAAACCCAAAAAGAAAGTGGACGAACGCCAATTAATACTAAACTTTACTGATAACGAATGATTCTGTTTATCTATGACCATACATTTGAAGGCTTGCTGACTTGCATTTTCGATGCTTACTTCCGCAAAACCTTTCCTGACTTGCTCTTGATGGAAGGCGAGCCGCTACCCTTGTTTTACAATGAAGCCATACACATAGCCACTGATGAAGAGAAAGCCGGACGCGTGTGGCGCGGATTACAGAAAAAAATCTCCAAGCATGCCCTTTTCAGCTTGACCTGCTGCTGGTTATCAGAATTACCAAAGGTGGACGAAATGCTTTTCCACTATATCCAGAAGGCCATAAACTCTCCTCATTCTATTGAGACCAACTTTGCCGATCCTGATGTGCTGGAGCTTGCGAAAATCTATAAAAGAGTAGATGGAGAACGAGTACACCTCATGCAGTTCGTCCGTTTCCAAAAAGCAGCGGACGGAACTTTCTTTGCAGCCGTAAAACCTCAATTCAACGCACTGCCACTGGCTGTGGATCATTTCAAAGACCGTTTTGCCGACCAGCGTTGGCTCATTTATGATGTGAAGCGACAATATGGGTATTACTATAATCTAACAGAGATGGAAGAAGTAACATTTGAAGATCCCCGCCAAGCACATCTGGTCACAGGAATGCTAAATGAAACATTGATGGACAACAATGAGAGATTATTTCAGGAACTTTGGAAAACATATTTCAAGTCCATTTGTATCAAAGAACGTTGGAATCCCCAAAAACACCGGCAAGATATGCCTGTCAGGTATTGGAAATATCTGACGGAGAAACAATAAACAGTTCTTCCGGATATCCCACATCTACTAAAAACAAGGCATGTCCCGGCACAGAACTACCGGCACTACAACGATCTTTATTCTCTATCACCTTCCTGAACCCATCTAAAGTCATTTTACCACGCCCCACTTCCACCAGCGTACCTACCACAGCCCTTACCATATTCCGTAAAAAACGGTCGGCTTTAATAGTAAATACCCATTCTGTTCCACTCACCCGCGTCCATTCAGCATACATAATCCGGCAATTATTCGTCTTCACATCAGTATGCAATTTACTGAAACTGGTAAAATCAGTATAATCAAACAATACACGGGCAGCCTCATTCATTTTCTCAAAATCCAATGAATTAAAAAGCCTCCAAGCATAATGACGGTTAAACGGATCTTTCCGGATAGTCACATAATACTTATAAGTACGATAAGTCGCGTCAAAACGGGCATGCGCATCATCCTTCACCCGCTTCACATCGTAAACCGCTATATCGGAAGGAAGCAAGCGATTCAATTTCTCCGTTATCTGAACACAATCCAACTCCTGGTCATAATCAAAATGCGCGACCATGAGACGTGCATGCACGCCGGCATCAGTACGTCCTGCTCCCACTACCTCTATTTCTTGACGGAGAAAAGTAGAAAAAGCACGCATTAATGTTTCCTGTACACTGTCACCATTGGGCTGAATCTGCCAACCGTGATAATTTGTCCCATCATAAGCCAAATATATGAAATACCGCATCGTAAAGCCTCTAACCAAGTGAAAATTCAATAATTCAGCGGGCTGTTATATGAAAACATCCCTGTTTCAACTCATATTTGATATAGCATTTGTCCGACTTCCGAAGATCACGGAGTACCTCGGCCAATACCAACTTCAGCGTATCCGGACTAACATCCTGCATAGGACGTCCATCCGGATCTTCCACTTTACAAAACCGACGGTAACTGACATCGAAAGTTGTCCCAAAAGCATGAGCTGAATTAGCAGAAGCATTTCCATTGCGACGACGAAGACGTTTCACATCATCTGCCGTACGAAGTACAGAAGTAACAATGATTTGATTAGGATTCAATCCTTTGCAACTCAATGAATCCAAAAAATTGGCTCCTATTGTATCCAATAACGCACTAGCTTGCGGAATCAGAAAAGGAATGGAGTGAGTCAGCGAATCCATAGCATAACGCTCACAAGGTTTTATCTGGACCAATTTACCACCCAATCCCTCTGCTTCCGAACGAGAAGCCAACGGGCGAATTCCTATTTTCTTCGCTACACTGAGATGAGTATCATTCAAATCACCGAAACTACGTTTATAGCTAATTACACCTTTTATATTATGAGGCTCATTCATCTTCATGGACATATCTTTTTCCTTGCAACCGGAAGAAACTGTCAAGGAAAACAAAAGTGACAATAGCGTGCAACATGCACCTTTCATACAATTCATAATCTAACTATCTTTTCAAATTCCTCGCAAAGATAGATTAAAATCCTTTTTCTGAAAAAGCTTATGCAAATAAATTGCCCGGAAAATAAGAACAATGAAAACCTTTCATTAAATTTGCACCCTATAAACAAGTACGTAAAGTACCTAAACTAGTTAAATGATAGAAAAACATATAGTTTTAGAGGATATTGATCCTGTTATATTTTATGGCGTAAACAACGTCAATATGAAAATGATACAAGCTTTGTATCCCAAATTAAAAATTGTGGCACGTGGAAATGTCATCAAAGTATTGGGAGACGAAGAGGAAATGTGTGCTTTTGAAGAGAATATATTGGCTTTGGAAAAGCATTGCGCCCAGTATAATTCACTGAAAGAAGAAGTGATTTTAGATATAGTGAAAGGTCGTTCACCCCAAATAGAGAAAACAGGGGATACTATTGTATTCAGTGTAACAGGAAAACCGATCGTCCCCCGTAGTGAGAACCAATTGAGGCTGGTACAAGAATATGAGAAGAACGATATGCTGTTCGCTATCGGTCCCGCAGGTTCAGGAAAGACCTATACCGCTATTGCCCTTGCTGTCCGTTCTCTGAAAAACAAAGAAATCAAAAAAATTATTTTGAGCCGTCCAGCTGTAGAGGCAGGAGAAAAACTCGGATTTTTACCCGGTGATATGAAAGATAAGATTGACCCTTATCTACAACCACTATATGACGCATTACAAGATATGATTCCCGCCGCCAAGCTAAAAGAATATATGGAACTGAATGTGATTCAAATTGCCCCATTAGCATTTATGCGCGGACGCACCTTGAATGACGCTGTAGTGATATTGGACGAGGCTCAAAATACCACCACCCAGCAAATTAAAATGTTCCTCACTCGTATGGGGATGAACACCAAAATGATTGTAACAGGTGACATGACACAGATAGACTTACCATCTTCACAAACTTCGGGATTGATACAAGCACTAAAAATTCTGAAAGGCGTGAAAGGAATCAGTTTCATCGAACTCAACAAGAAGGACATTGTACGGCACAAACTGGTTACCCGCATTGTGGAAGCATACGAGAAGTTTGAAGAAAAACAGAAAACCCTTCATTCATGCCATTCTGAACGAAGTGAAAAATCTGAAAACATAAAACGAATTTATTGATTTTAATTATAAATAAAGACATGAGTAAAGCATTAACAAGAACAGACTTTAACTTTCCGGGACAGAAAAGTGTGTACCACGGCAAAGTGCGTGATGTATACAACATCAATGACGAAAAGTTAGTAATGGTAGCTACCGACCGTATCTCCGCATTCGACGTAGTTCTGCCTGAAGGTATTCCCTACAAAGGACAAATGCTGAACCAGATTGCAGCCAAATTTCTGGATGCAACTACTGACATCTGCCCCAACTGGAAAATGGCGACCCCAGATCCTATGGTTACCGTAGGAGTTATGTGTCAAGGTTTTCCTGTGGAAATGATTGTCCGTGGTTACCTGTGCGGTAGCGCATGGCGTGCTTACAAAAACGGCGTTCGCGAAATCTGTGGTGTACAACTTCCCGAAGGAATGAAAGAAAACCAGAAATTTCCCGAACCAATCATTACTCCAACCACTAAAGCCGAAATGGGCCTGCATGACGAAGACATCTCTAAGGAAGAAATTCTGAAACAAGGTCTGGCTACTCCCGAAGAATACGAAATATTGGAAAAATATACATTGGCTCTGTTCAAACGCGGTACTGAAATCGCTGCAGAACGCGGACTGATCCTGGTAGATACCAAATACGAATTCGGTAAACACAACGGCACTATTTACCTGATGGATGAGATCCACACTCCGGATTCAAGCCGTTACTTCTATTTGGAAGGTTATGAAGAACGCTTTGCAAAAGGCGAACCTCAAAAACAACTTTCTAAAGAATTCGTACGCGAATGGTTGATGGAAAATGGTTTCCAAGGCAAAGAAGGACAACAAGTTCCCGAAATGACTCCGGAAATCGTAAATTCTATCAGCGAACGCTACATGGAACTGTTCGAGCACATCACCGGCGAAAAATTTGTGAAAGCAGACACTGAAAACATCGCCGCACGTATAGAAAAGAACGTAACCGAATACTTGAAATAAATAAAAATGAAAAATTAAAGATTAAAAGACAAGTACAGGAATCCAAAAATCCTCCACCCTCTCCTTTTAATCTTTAATTTTCAATTTTAATTAAACATGAACTACCCACAAGAAAAAATCAAGCCCTACAACGCTGACGAAAAGAAAAGCGTCCAAGTAGAGAAAATGTTCGACAACATTGCCCCTGCTTACGACCAGTTGAATCATGCCCTTTCATGGAATATTGACAAAAGCTGGCGCCGCAAAGCCATTAACTGGCTGAAACCTTTTCACCCGCAACACATAATGGATGTAGCCACCGGAACGGGCGATTTTGCCATTCAAGCCTGTCAGACACTTCACCCCCAAGAGCTGATAGGTACCGATATATCCGAAGGCATGATGAATGTGGGACGTGAAAAAGTAAAAGCCGCCGGACTGGACAGCCGTATCTCCTTTGCTAAAGAAGACTGTACAGCACTTACCTTTCCCGACAAACGCTTTGACGCTATTACCGTAGCATTCGGTGTACGCAATTTCGAGGACCTTGACAAAGGACTCCGCGAAATGCACCGCGTACTGAAAGACAACGGAAAACTAGTCATATTGGAACTCTCTGAACCCGACTGGTTTCCCATGAAACAGCTATATGCTGTCTATTCTAAAATAGTCATCCCCACTTTGGGCAAGCTACTCTCTAAAGACCGTAGTGCCTACACTTACCTGCCGCAATCCATCAAAGCCTTTCCACAAGGCGAAATAATGACAGACATTATCCGTAAAGCCGGATTCAATCAGGTGAGTTTCAAACGGTTGACGCTAGGTATCTGTACGCTTTATTTAGCAACGAAATAATTTAAAGTATAGAGTTTTATGAAAAAATATGGTTTGATAGGTTATCCGTTAGGACACTCGTTCTCAAAGAACTTTTTCAATGAAAAGTTTCATTCGGAAAACATTGATGCCGAATATGTAAACTTCGAAATCCCATCCATCAAAGAACTGCCTTCTGTGTTATTGGCTAATCCTGATTTAGTAGGGTTCAATGTCACTATACCTTATAAAGAACAAGTCATCTCTTATTTGGACGAACTGGATAAAGATGCGGCAGCCATCGGAGCCGTCAATGTAATCAAAATTGTCCGCCAAAAAGGTAAGACTAAGCTAATAGGCTATAATTCCGATGTGATTGGTTTCACTCAATCTATCGACCCCTTGTTGGAACCCCAGCACAAAAAAGCTCTGATTCTAGGAACAGGAGGTGCCTCGAAAGCGATTGCCTACGGACTGAAAAAATTAGGTTTGGAATGCAAATTCGTATCACGAAACCTGCGTGAAGAAATGCTGACTTACAATCAGCTCACTCCCGAAATCATGGATGAGTATAAAGTAATTGTTAACTGCACTCCTGTAGGTATGTATCCCCGTGCCGATGAATACCCCAATATTCCATACCAATATCTCACACCCAACCATTTGCTTTATGATTTGTTATATAATCCTGACACTACTCTTTTTATGAAAAAGGGGGCAGACAAAGGGGCAATTACCAAAAACGGTTTAGAAATGCTCTTATTGCAAGCCTTTGGTGCATGGGATATATGGAACAAATAGATAAGGTATGAAAAGAAAAAAAATGATTATTGGAACGAGTTGTATATTCGTTCTGCTTATTATAGTCCTACTTGGAGCCAGTCAATATATGCTGAACTATTCCTTACGCCCTAAAAACAGGGGAAAGAATTTAGAAAGTTCCTGGCAATATATGTTTAAGACTTACTCCTATCTAAAACCATGGATAGATAGTCTGAAACAGAACCAAGCACTGAAAGATACCTTTATCTATTCTCCCGACCACGTAAAACTGCATGCTTACTATGTGGCTTCCAGCCGCCCGACAGCCAAAACCGCAATTATAGTACACGGGTATACAGACAATGCCATCCGCATGATGATGATAGGTTATCTATACAATAAAAAATTGGATTTCAACATCCTCCTACCTGATTTGCGCAATACTGGTCTGAGCGGTGGAAATGCCATACAAATGGGATGGTTAGACCGCAAAGATGTAACACAATGGATGGAGGTTGCCAATCGAATTTACGGTGACAGTACCAGCATGGTAGTACATGGAATCTCGATGGGTGCAGCCACCACTATGATGGTTTCAGGCGAACCGCAACCCGACTATGTGAAATGTTTTGTCGAGGACTGCGGATATACCAGCGTATGGGATCAATTTTCCAAAGAATTGAAAGAACAATTCGGCTTGCCTCAATTCCCGTTAATGTACACTGCCGACTGGTTATGCCAGCTGGAATATGGATGGGGATTCAAAGAAGCATCCGCATTGAAACAGGTAGCCCGATGCCATCTGCCCATGTTCTTTATCCATGGTGATAAAGATGACTACGTACCCACATGGATGGTGTACCAATTGTATGAGGCAAAACCTCAGCCCAAAGCATTATGGATAGTTCCGGAAGCAGACCATGCACACTCCTATCTGTTCAATACCGAAGAATATACCCAAAAAGTAAAAGCATTTGTAGACAAATACATCCAATGAGAAAATTGACATTTTTACTTACTTTTTTCATGCTCCTTGGCTCCGTCCACCTTCAAGCCAAAGAATATGCCATAAAAGACATACCGATGGTACATTTGCAAAACCGTACCCGCTACGTCAGCAATCCCGACGGTATCCTTTCATCAACCGCTGTCACCACTATGGACAGCATCCTCTACGCTTTAGAGCAAAAAACAGGTATACAAACATTAGTGGTAGCGGTAACAGGCATAGAGGGAGGTGATTGTTTTGATTTCGCCCACCGGCTGGGACAGGAAACGGGCGTAGGACAAAAAGAACGTGACAATGGGCTGGTCATCTTGCTTTCCACCGACGAGCGGTGTGTGCAGTTCGCTACTGGATATGGTCTTGAAGGGATATTGCCGGATGCCATCTGCAAACGGATTCAGAACCGCTATATGCTGCCCTATTTCAAGGACAATAACTGGAACGCAGGAATGGTAGCAGGAATACGGGCCGTAAACGGCTATCTGGACGGTTCCATGGAAAATATAAACAATGACGAAAGCGAAGATGATCCTTTGGAATTCATCATCATCTTTTTTGTGATTTTCGGAGGATTTATTGGCATCGGATTATATGCAAACTGGCGTAAAACACGCTGCCCCCATTGCAAAAAACACAAATTGCAACGTCTTTCTTCCAAAGTTATAGACCGAAGTAACGGAACAAAGACTGAAGAAGTAGTATATAAATGCAGAAATTGCGGACATATCCTCAGACGGAAAGAACGGTCGAGAGATGAGAATTACAAAGGTCCCCGAGGAGGAGGTCCGTTCATAGGCGGAATGGGAGGAGGATTTTTTGGTGGCCACGGTGGAAGTGGCGGCGGATTTAGCGGAGGAAGTTTCGGAGGTGGAAGCTTTGGAGGCGGAGGAGCCGGAAGCCGTTTTTAAGAACAAGAATATTCATAATTTTAATAGTATATACATATGAAAAAGTCAACGATTATTGTAATAGTAGTCATTGTATTAATTGCCATTTGGGGAATAACCTCTTATAATGGTATGGTAAAAATGGATGAATCTGTCAGCACAGCGTGGAGCAATGTAGAAAACCAGTACCAACGCCGTTCTGATTTAATCCCCAACTTGGTAAATACAGTAAAGGGATACGCCTCACACGAAAAAGAAACTTTTCAAGCTGTAGTAGACGCCCGTAGCAAAGCCACTCAAATGCAGATCAGCGCCGATGACCTGACTCCCGAAAAAATGCAGGCCTATCAAAAGGCACAAGGCGAAGTAGGTAGTGCGTTGAGCCGCCTGCTCGCTATCACCGAAGCTTATCCCGACTTGAAAGCCAATGAGAACTTCAAAGAGTTGCAAGCACAACTGGAAGGTACAGAAAACCGAATCAGTGTAGAACGCAAAAGATTCAATGACACAGCACGCGCATATAACACAGCTATCCGCACTTTTCCCCGCAATTTGCTTGCAGGTATGTTCGGATTTGACAAACGCCCATATTTTGAATCTGAAGAAGGAGCTGATAAAGCACCTAAAGTAGAATTCTAACTTTTACAAGTCCCTGTTTCCAATCTTAAGAAACAGCTTTCGGGTACGGATTGTAGAAACCATGCAGTTTTTTTATGCCAAACTGTAAAAATCATACAATCCGTACCCTATTTTTATCCATCTCACTAATTTTTCAACAACAATCAAGCATATTATCCCTAAAATCATTATCTTTACGGAAAGAAACTTTTAAAACTACAAGCAATATGTTCAATTCATTTGGTAATATTTTCCGGTTAACCAGTTTCGGTGAATCCCATGGACCGGGAGTAGGCGGCGTCATTGACGGCTTCCCTGCCGGTATTAAGGTTGATATGGATTTCGTTCAGCAGGAACTGAACCGCCGCCGTCCCGGACAGTCATTACTTACCACCAGCCGCAAGGAGCCTGATACAGTGGAATTCCTTTCAGGTATATTCGAAGGCAAGTCCACCGGTTGCCCCATCGGATTTGTGGTATGGAACAAGAACCAACATTCAAACGACTACGAGAATATCAAGAATCTGTTCCGCCCTTCACACGCAGATTATACTTATATGCAAAAATACGGAATCCGTGATTACCGTGGCGGGGGACGTTCATCAGCACGAGAAACCATTTCGCGCGTAGTAGCAGGAGCTTTAGCCAAATTAGCATTGAAACAACTAGGAATCAGTGTCACAGCTTATACCTCACAAGTAGGATCTGTCAAACTTGATAAAGATTACAAAAGCTATAACCTCGAATTGATAGAAACAAACGATGTGCGTTGTCCCGATCCGGGGAAAGCCAAGGAAATGGCAGAGCTTATCTGGAAAATCAAAGGAGAAGGCGATACAATAGGTGGTGTAGTGAGTTGCGTCATCAAAGGATGCCCTATCGGATTAGGCCAACCCGTATTCGGGAAGTTACATGCCGCACTAGGAAATGCCATGTTAAGTATCAATGCCGTAAAAGGTTTCTCTTATGGACAAGGTTTTGACTCCATGGAACTAAAAGGCAGCGAGCAGAATGATGTATTTTATAATAATAATGGAAGAGTAGAAACAAAAAGTAATTATTCCGGAGGAATACAAGGAGGCATCAGCAACGGACAAGACATTTACTTCCGTGTGGCATTCAAACCTGTTGCCACAATTCTGATGGAGCAACATACTGTAAATATCAACGGCACAGACACGACCATGAAAGCCAAAGGACGTCATGACGCCTGCGTGCTGCCGCGTGCCGTCCCCATTGTAGAAGCCATGGCTGCCATGACCATTTTGGATTATTATCTGATAGACAGGACTACACAACTATAAGAATCATTCAATTATGGAAATAAAACAATACATTAAAGAAAATGAAGCGCGCTTCATGGAGGAACTTTTCAGCCTCATCCGCATTCCCAGCATCAGTGCTTTACCCGAACATAAAGACGATATGCTGGCCTGTGCCTTACGTTGGAAAGAACTTTTGTTGGCAGCCGGAGCAGATGAAGCCATAGTAATGCCCTCACAAGGCAATCCATTGGTATTTGCACAAAAGCATGTAAGCAATGATGCTCCTACCCTATTGATTTATGCCCACTATGACGTAATGCCTGCCGAGCCGTTGGGCCTTTGGAAAAGCCAACCTTTTGAACCTGAAATTCGCGACGGACACATTTGGGCACGTGGCGCTGACGATGATAAAGGACAAGCTATGATCCAAGTAAAAGCATTCGAATACGTAGTAAAAAACGGACTGCTGAAACACAATGTGAAATTTATTTTCGAAGGTGAAGAAGAAATAGGTTCTCCCAGTCTGAATACCTTCATCAAGGAACATAAGGAATTGCTGAAAGCCGATGTAATTCTAGTTTCGGATACCAGTATGCTAGGCGCGGACCTTCCCTCTCTGACTACAGGTTTACGAGGTCTGGCTTATTGGGAAATAGAAGTGACCGGTCCGAACCGTGACCTTCATTCCGGACACTTCGGCGGAGCGGTAGCTAATCCTATCAATACCCTGTGCAGTATGTTAGCCCAAGTCATTGGCGAAGACGGACACATCACTATCCCCCATTTTTATGACGATGTAGAGAAAGTACCGGCTGCCGAACGTGAGATGATTGCACAAATTCCTTTCGATGAAAAAAAATATATGGAAGCCATTGGCGTAAAAGCACTGAAAGGTGAAAAAGGATATTCCACTTTAGAACGTAATAGCTGCCGTCCCTCTTTTGATATTTGTGGTATCTGGGGCGGATATACAGGTGAAGGTTCAAAAACCGTACTTCCCTCAAAAGCATATGCCAAGGTATCGTGCCGACTGGTTCCACATCAAAACCACGCAGTTATTTCCCAATTGTTTGTGGACTATATCCAGTCTATCGCTCCGGAATATGTACAAGTAAAAGTAACCCCGATGCACGGGGGCGAAGGATATGTATGCCCCATCACCTTGCCCGCCTATCAGGCTGCCGAAAAAGGCTTTGCTAAAGCATTCGGGAAAAAACCACTTGCCGTACGCCGTGGAGGAAGTATTCCTATCATCAGTGATTTTGAACAAATCTTAGGTATAAAGACCGTTCTCATGGGATTCGGGTTGGAAAGTGATGCCATCCATTCGCCTAATGAAAACTTCTCTCTGGATATATTCCGTAAAGGAATTGAAGCTGTGGTAGAATTCCATCTCAATTATTAATCAATAATAAAAATGAATGCGGCAACAATCTTTAAAACTCTGACAACTGTTACTCTTTCAATAACATTACTAATGACAGGAGGTTGTAACAATATGGAAACAAAAAAAGAAGAAACAGGAAAAAACACGGCTATAGAAAATATCTTTGCCCGAAAGAGCGTCCGTGCCTATACATCCCAACCGATAGAAAAAGAGAAAGTGGACTTATTAGTAAAAGCTGCTATGGCTGCACCGACAGCAGTAAACAAGCAGCCTTGGGCTTTCGTGGTAGTGGATGACCGTACAGTATTAGATAAACTAGCCGCCGAACTGCCTTATGCCAAGATGACGGCACAGGCTCCACTAGCCATCGTGGTTTGTGGTGATTTAAGCAAAGCTCTGAACGGAGAAAAAGACCGGTACTGGATGCTAGATTGCTCCGCCGCATCCGAAAATTTGTTACTGGCAGCAGAGTCAATGGGGTTGGGAGCGGTATGGACTGCGGTCTATCCGGAGAACGACCGCATTGCAAAGGTAAGGTCAGTCTTATCTTTACCAGACCATATCATTCCTTTCAATTTGATTCCAGTGGGTTATCCACAACATCGGGAAGAATCTAAAGATAAATTCAAGACCGAAAATATCCATTATAATAAATGGTAAACAAAGGTCTAGAAATATAAATTAAGTCGGCTGGTTTAATATAAATCAGCCGACAATCTCTTTCCATTCATTCATAGTTAATTTTCCTCAATCTCTAGCAGCCTCATCAAGTTTCTTTTTGGTCTTTTCTATCTTGTTTTTAGCTTTATCCAAAGTTTCCCCAACCTCATCAGCTTTATCCTCAATCTGATCCTTGGCATCATCCATCACGTCTTCAACCGATTCTTTGGCTTTTTCTATACGCTCCTCAAATTTATCCTTTCCTTTCTTTTCACCACAAGATGTAACAGCAAACATCGTCATGCACACTAACACTGCAAATAATTGTCTTTTCATACTTTTTCTATTTGATTATAAACTTGATTTTAAACTATGTTCAAATATAAGCATATACCCTATTTCTTACAAATTCAATCTGTTCTTTGCTATATATAAAGTCTAAATCCGACAGGAAAAAAAACTTATCCCATCAAAAAAGCCACCATAGCAAGGTGGCTTTCAATATATTAATAAAACATTCTATATTACCTGTCAAAAACTACTTTGTAGCAGGAGCCGTTTTGGCAGGAGCCGTCTTTATATTAATAAGAATACTATTTTCAACTCCTTCTTTGGTTACATATATTATTCTGTATGCCTTTACCCCTTCTTCTTTTAGAGAAAGAGAAGCACTTTTAAGAGTCGATTCGGGATATTTTTTAGCTATGGCATCTTTAACAGATTGAGGAACCTCTTTCAGGTCTATGTTTTTAAATCCGTCTTCCACAGTAACTGTATCATTCTTTACTTTCATGGTATCATCAGCCATGACAAAAGTTCCTACACCAAAAAGGAATACAAGTGATAAAAATATCTTTTTCATAATGGTTAAATTTAAATGTTTACCTACCGACAGATATCATAAAAGACAAGAAAAATATACATCATATTCAGTCATTTTCCTCCATTAGAATATCTTCGTTAAGTAAGAATACTAAATTAAGAAAACTATATTGAGAACTAAATTATTAAGAAAAGAAGTACATACCAAATATATAAACTAAAGTTTGTGGAAATAAACATTCTTTAATCCACACCAGCTTATGCTTTCACAGCCCTATCTATTCCAACTTTCCTAGCCATTAAGTAAAAAAGCTTCTGTAGAGATAGTTGTACAAACGTTTGGCATAATGCCGCAAAATACGTACTTTTGCGACTCATTTATAAAATACTATTTGAATGAAAGCACTAAAAGAACGCATTTTACGGGACGGAAAATGTTTCGAAGGAGGAATACTGAAAGTAGACAATTTCATCAATCACCAAATGGATCCTATCCTCATGAAATCCATTGCTGTAGAATTTGTACGCCGTTTTGCCTCTACCAATATCAATAAAGTTATGACCATCGAAGCCAGTGGTATAGCTCCCGCCATCATGGTAGGCTACTTACTGGAACTTCCTGTTGTCTTCGCCAAGAAAAAGAAACCCGTCACAATGGAAAATATGCTCACCACCAGTGTATATTCATTTACTAAAGACCGTTCTTATGATGTATGCGTCAGCAAAGATTTCCTGTCCAAAGGAGACCGTGTTCTTTTTATTGACGACTTTCTCGCCAACGGCAATGCAGCCAAGGGGATCATCGATTTGGTAGAAAAAGCCGGGGCCGAACTATCCGGAATGGGATTCATCATCGAAAAAGCATTCCAACATGGCGGAGATTATTTGCGTAATGCAGGTATCCGCGTAGAGTCATTGGCCATCATTGAAAGTCTGGACAATTGTGAAATCAAAATAAGATAATCCCATGCAGGAATCTCAAACCGCCCAATCCAATACCGGACTGATTTACGGATTGAACGACCGCCCTCCTGTACGAGAGGCCATTTTTGCCGCCATACAGCATTTGCTTGCTATTTTTGTGGCCATCATTACTCCGCCTCTTATCATCGCTGGAGCATTAAAACTGGATTTGGAAACGACCAGTTTCCTAGTATCCATGTCTCTCTTTGCCTCAGGTATTTCTACCTTTATCCAATGTAAACGGATAGGAGGTATCGGCACCGGCCTTTTATGTATCCAAGGAACTAGTTTTTCATTTATTGGTCCTATCATCTCGGCAGGTATGCTGGGCGGACTTCCACTGATTTTCGGCACTTGCATCGTGGCATCATCTGTAGAGATGGTCATCAGCCGCATCTTAAAATATACCCGTAAAATAATCACCCCTCTGGTATCAGGTATTGTAGTCACTTTGATTGGAATGAGCCTGATAAAAGTAGGTATCACAGCTTGTGGCGGAGGTGTCTCCGCCCAAAGCAACGGCACTTTCGGAAGTTTTGAGAATCTAGGTCTAGCTCTACTGGTACTCATTCTCATTATCCTTTTTAATAGAAGTTCCAACCGCTACCTACGCATGAGTTCCATCGTTATCGGCTTGATTATAGGATATTTAGTTGCCTGGGGCCTCGGTAGAATTGATTTCTCGGCAGTACAAAGTTTTGGTGGTTTCAATATTCCCCTCCCATTCAAATACGGACTGGATTTCGACTTCTCCGCATTCATAGCTTTGGGATTAGTATTTTTGATAACAGCCATAGAAGCCTATGGAGACATTACTGCCAATTCTCTGATATCAGGAGAACCTGTAGAAGGAAAAGTATTCATCAAACGTGCTTCAGGAGGAATTTTGGCAGACGGATTCAATTCGATGCTGGCAGGTATTCTCAATTCTTTTCCAAACTCCGTTTTCGCGCAAAATAACGGCATGATACAACTGACAGGAGTAGCCAGCCGATATGTAGGCTATTACATTGCAGGTTTCCTTATTTTATTAGGATTATTTCCCAGTGTAGGATTAATTTTCTCCCTAATGCCCGAACCTGTATTGGGAGGCGCTACTTTACTGATGTTCGGAACAGTGGCTTCAGCAGGCATTCGTATTATCGCAGCACAAAAGATTAACCGGAAAGCAACATTAGTCATCGCACTTAGTTTCGCTTTAGGTTTAAGTGTAGAAATGGTTCCTGAAATACTATGTCAATTTCCAGAATCAATAAAGAATATTTTCTCATCCGGCATTACAACAGGTGGAGTTACTGCCATCATTTCAAATGCACTGATACGGATGAAAGAGTAAAAACAAGTAATTTTCTCATAAATTGGAACTAAAGCATTAACTTTCTTTGCAAATCAGCAAAGGAAGGGAGAATAATATATATCTTTGCTCCAAAATATGATTATGACTACAGAGGATTTACAGAACCTATATCAAACCTACCTCGGAGAAGTACCCGAAGAGATTGTAGAATTACCCTCATCCGGTTCCAACAGGCGTTATTTCCGGCTGACCGGAACTAAAAAACTGATTGGCGTATACGGCACCTCCAAAGAAGAAAATGAAGCCTTTCTTTATATGGCAGCACACTTCCGCAAGAAAGGCCTTCCTGTTCCAGAAGTATACATCTGTTCTGAAGACAAGAATTGTTATCTGCAAGAAGATTTAGGAGATATCCTTTTATTCAACGCTATTGAAAAAGGGCGGGCGACCAGCGTCTTCTCCGAAGAGGAGAAAGAAATGCTGCGCAAGACCATCCGCTTACTGCCTTCTATCCAATTTGCCGGAGCAGACGGCTTTGATTTTTCACACTGTTATCCCCAAGCCGAATTCAACCAACGTTCTATCCTTTGGGACTTGAACTATTTTAAATACTGCTTTTTGAAAGCTACCGGGCTGGAGTTCCAAGAAGACAAGCTGGAAGATGACTTTCAAAAAATGAGTGATGTACTGCTACGCAGTTCTTCCGCCACTTTTATGTATCGGGATTTCCAAAGCAGAAACGTGATGATAAAGGATGGAGCACCCTGGTTCATTGATTTCCAGGGAGGACGTAAAGGACCGTTTTTCTATGATGTAGCCTCTTTCTTATGGCAGGCTAAAGCTAAATTTCCCGAAACTCTGCGCAATGAACTGTTGGAAGAATATATAGACGCCCTATGTAAATATAAACCCGTAGACCGTGATTATTTCTTCAACCAACTGCGTCATTTCGTGCTCTTCCGCACCTTGCAAGTATTGGGAGCTTACGGTTTCCGTGGCTATTTCGAAAAGAAGCCACATTTTATCCAAAGTGTACCATACGCCATTGAGAACCTGAGGCAATTACTTCATAATGAATATCCCGAGTATCCCTATTTATGCTCCGTACTAAGGGAACTTACCGAACTGAAGCAGTTCAAGGATGATTTGAAGAAACGGCAACTCACAGTGAAAGTCATGAGTTTCGCCTATAAGAAAGGTATTCCCGATGATCCTACAGGCAACGGTGGAGGGTATGTCTTCGATTGCCGCGCCGTAAATAATCCCGGAAAATACGAACGTTATAAACCTTTCACCGGGCTGGATGAGCCGGTCATTCGCTTTCTGGAAGAAGACGGTGAAATATTCCCATTTCTGGATGCTGCTTATTCTTTAGTAGACGCTTCGGTAAAACGATATATGGAACGCGGATTCAGTAACTTATCTATATGTTTTGGCTGCACAGGAGGACAACATCGTTCTGTTTATTCGGCACAACACATGGCAGAACACCTCAATAAAAAATTCGGTATAAAAGTAGAGTTAATACACCGAGAACAGAATATAGAACAAACATTTGAAAGAACATTATGAAAGCAATGATTTTTGCAGCCGGACTAGGCAGCCGACTTAAACCTTTAACAGACACCCGGCCTAAAGCATTAATAACGGTGGGTGGAAAAACCATGTTAGAGCACATCATCTTAAAACTGAAAGCAGCAGGATTTGATGAAATAGTAATCAATGTACACCACTTTTCCAATCAGATTCTCGCTTTTCTGGAAGCTAACCAGAACTTCGGAATCGATATACAAATCTCGGACGAGACAGACTGTCTGCTTGATACGGGCGGCGGTTTGGAAAGAGCATACTACTTATTACATCATCCTGAGGATATGTTTACCAAAGAAGGCGAAACTCCGTATGAACTGATATTCGAAAATCTGATGAAAGGAATGGATGAGGAAGAAATAATCGAAAGAGGCTTAGGAATTATGCGGAAAGAATGCTACTTGCTCCACAATGTAGATATCCTTTCCAATTGCGATTTTGAAAGTCTTATGTATTATCATCAGAATAGTTCTAACATCAATGCCACCCTTTTAGTCAGCCCACGCAAGACCTCCCGTTATCTGTTGTTTAATGACGACAATCTGTTACGTGGCTGGGTCAATAAAGACACCATGGAAACCAAACCGGCAGGACTCCGGTATAAAGAAGGGGAATATCGGGAATACGCCTATAGCGGGATACAAGTGACTACTCCTAAAATTTTAAATCTCCTTCCCAGAGGAAAATATTCCATTATCGATTTCTATCTCTCCATATGTCACAGAGTCGACATCCAGTGCTATGTAGAAGATGATTTGCAATTGCTTGATATCGGTAAACCGGAAAATCTGGAAAAAGCGGAAGAGTTTCTCAGTAAATTATAACCAGTCCAAGAAATATATCCAATAAAACAGCTTCTTATTCTTTCGGATAAAATGGGCAGATAAAAAGAAGTCGTAACTTTATGAAGTGCCCCCAAAAGTTTTGTGTCTAACTTTTGGGGGACACTTCATTATGACCAAAGGTTCAATTTATTTTTTTGAGCTTCCTCCAAAGATACCGTTTTTACCTGTTTGGTACTGTTTTTCAGACGAAGTTCCTCATATTCTTTGTTCAGCCTTTCCACAAATTCAGAAGAAGATTCCGGATTCAGCAAACGGGCGGCTACCAAGGCATTCTGTGAAGCATCTTTCATGTGAATGACCGGACCTCCATAAACAGGTGCTATTTTCAAGGCAGTATGCAGCTTGGAAGTAGTGGCTCCTCCAATCATAATGGGAATGTCCAGCCCCGCACGCTTTAACTCTACAGCCACATGCGCCATTTCTTCCAATGATGGAGTAATCAGCCCGCTTAATCCTATTATATCCACCTTTTCCTCTATAGCCTTCCGGACTATCATTTCAGCAGGAACCATCACGCCAAGGTCTATAATTTCATAGTTATTACAAGCCATGACCACTGATACGATATTCTTCCCAATATCATGCACATCCCCTTTTACGGTAGCCATCAATACCTTTCCAGCGCTGCGGGCACCTTCTTGTTTATCAGCCTCAATAAGAGGTTGCAAAATAGCTACTGCCTTTTTCATGGTACGAGCAGTCTTCACAACTTGCGGTAAGAACATTTTCCCTGCTCCAAACAGCTCTCCTACCCTATTCATACCTTCCATCAACGGACCTTCAATAATATCCACCGCCTTAGGATATAGTTTCACCGCTTCCGCCAAATCTTCTTCCAAGTGATCACCAATACCTTTTATCAAGGCATACTGAAGACGTTTCTCTACCATCGGTTCCTCACGCCACACATCCTGTTTTACGGCTTCTGTTCCGGTCGCCGTATTTTTCAACGCCTCAGCAGTTTCTATCAAACGTTCGGCAGCATCGGGCCTGCGGTTTAAGACTACATCCTCTATCCGTTCCAGCACATCAGCAGGAATATCTGTATAAAGCACCGAAGTAGCAGGATTTACAATACCCATATCCATACCTTGACGAATAGCATGATAAAGGAATACGGCATGCATTGCCTCACGGATATAATTATTTCCACGGAAAGAGAACGACAGATTGCTCACACCACCACTGATATGTGCTCCGGGTAAATTCTTCTTTATCCATCCGGTGGCATTGATAAAGTCTACCGCATAATTATTATGCTCTTCAATACCAGTAGCCACAGCCAGTACATTGGGATCGAAAATGATATCATGAGGATTAAAGCCTACCTGCTCCGTCAATATTTTATAAGCACGGGCACATACTTCAATTTTACGTTCAAAAGTATCTGCCTGTCCTTTCTCATCAAAAGCCATCACCACAGTGGCAGCTCCCAATTTCTTTATCAGACGGGCATGTTCTATAAATTTCTCCTCCCCTTCCTTCAAAGAAATAGAATTGACAATAGATTTTCCTTGCAGACATTTCAGTCCGGCCTCAATGACTTCCCACTTGGAAGAGTCAATCATGATGGGTACACGGGCTATATCAGGCTCGGACATGACCAGATTCAAGAAAGTAGTCATCTCCTCCCGGGCATCCAGCAAACCGTCATCCATATTCACATCAATCACCAAAGCACCGTCTTCCACCTGCTTGCGGGCGATACTTAGCGCTTCCTCATATTTCTTTTCATTGATTAAACGGAGAAATTTACGGGATCCGGCCACATTGCAACGCTCACCTACATTAATAAAATTCATTTCGGGAGTCTGCTCCAACAGTTCCAACCCGGAAAGCCACAGCCTCTCAGGAGTGGTGGCAGGAATATGAGGAGGCACCCAGGCAGAACCGGAAACAATCAATTCCTGATATTTTGCAATATATTCCTCCGTTGTACCACAACAACCACCGATAATGTTTACTAATCCTTCATCGATATATTCCTTCACTTCTGAAGCCATTTCCTCTGGAGTCTGGTCATACTGTCCCAAACTGTTGGGAAGTCCGGCATTGGGATAAGCACTTATATAATAAGGTGCGCGTGCGGCCAGCCCTTCCAAAAAAGGTTTCAATTGTTTCGCTCCGAATGAGCAGTTCAGACCGATAGAAAAAATAGGCGCGTGCTGTACGGATGCCAGAAAAGCATCCAATGTTTGCCCCGAAAGAGTACGTCCTGCAATATCCGAAACAGTAACAGAAAGCATAAGAGGAACCTCGCGCCCTGTCTTCTTCATTGCCGTTTCCGCAGCATAAATGGCCGCTTTGGCATTCAGGGAATCGAAAATGGTTTCTATCAGAAGCGCATCCACCCCTCCTTCCAGCAAGGCCTCCATTTGTTCCTGATAGGCAGTGGCCAGTTCATCGTATGTCAAAGCACGCAAGGCCGGATTATTGACATCCGGACTCATGGAACAAGTCTTGTTGGTAGGACCTACCGAACCTGCTACAAATCTAGGTTTATGAGGAATCTTCGCGGTATATTCATCGGCCAGTTCGCGGGCAAGTCTGGCAGCGGCCAGATTAATCTCACGACACAAATCCTGCATATGATAGTCTGCCATCGAAATCCGTTGGGCATTGAACGTATTTGTTTCAATAATATCAGCTCCCGCTTCCAGGTATTTGCGGTGAATGTCCTTTATCACATCCGGACGGGTAAGGCAAAGCAAATCATTATTACCTTTCATTTGTCCGGGTATCCCGGCAAAACGCTCTCCGCGAAAATCCTGTTCGGACAGGTTGTACCGTTGTATCATGGTTCCCATCGCACCGTCAAGGATGAGGACCCGCTCGTTGATTATTTGTTTTAATGTAGCCATAGGTCTATTTTTTAGGCACGAATTACACAGACAACACGGATTTCCTCTGTGGTTGCTACAACCGGGAACCGTGAAATTCGTGTAATCCGTGCCTAATTATTATAAAATATTTATCTTTTAAACATACGGTCCATTTCGCGACGGTCGTCTTTTTCTTTCAACGACTCGCGCTTATCATATTGTTTTTTACCTTTTGCCAATGCGACAACCAACTTTGCCAGTCCTTTTTCATTAATAAACAGACGGACAGGAACAATCGTAAAACCGGGATTCTTTCCGGCTTCTTCCAATTTTCGCAGTTCTTTCTTGCTCAACAATAATTTGCGTTCTCGACGGGCGGAGTGGTTATTATATGAACCATAGAAGTACTCGGCAATGTGCATATTCTTCACCCACAACTCGCCTTGCACAAAATAACAATAGGTATCTACCAGGCTGGCTTTGCCCAAACGGATGGATTTTATCTCAGTTCCCGTGAGCACGATACCTGCCGTGTACGTATCGATAAATTCATAATCGAACGATGCACGCTTATTCTTTATATTAACAGGAGTCGGTTTCATTAATTCAAAATAACAGATAACTCATTAAACACAGCGGCAATCAATGCCGGACAAACAATTATAATAACTGAAGCAATCAAGGTGTATCGTGTCAGTTTCTCTTCATTTACCTTCATCAGGGTACGTGCACCTTCGAACACCACAAATACGGTGTAAAATTGCAATATCCAATGAAGGATGGAAATAGAAAACAACCCGCTGACAATATCGAGCACAAAAGTCACTACCATAGAATAACCTACAAACTGCTGATTTAGTTCATACTGGTCTTCACGCCCTAAAAGTTTCTTGCCCAATTGGTCTATGGCGTATGCCGCCAAAAAATATCCTCCAAACAAGGATACAAATATAGCACAACATCGTGTCATCGCTATTTGGAAAGCAGCGACTCCTTCCGTATTTCCTATGAATGTACCTATAAAAACGGATAAACCACATAAGCCTATCATGGGATAAACAAATGCTCCCAACACTTTACGCCTATCCTCTTCTCTGCTAATTTCCTCCCACACTTTTGCCGGAGACGAAATCAACGCTATTACTCGCTTAAATAAATCTTTGTAGTTCAATGCCTAATCTATTTACCTCTGTTCAACTTCAATGAAATGCAAAGGTAATTAATTCACTGGAATAAACGAATAAAAAACGCATACTTCTCTTGGGGGAATCAAAAAATAAGAGTACTTTTATTATAAATTTAGAAGAAGGACAAATATAACTAAGGCAAAATGACAAAAGAAAAAACTTTGAAAGCTTTAGAATATAAAAAAACTAAATGTTAATTTAAAAGAAGGATGTCTGGGAATTTTCTCTCCATAGGGAATGCATAGCTTTATAATCAGGTTCATCCTTAAAAGATCTTATCCATACCTCTAAACCTTTCTTGCCGTATGGTTAAGGGTTTTCTTCCTGCCTGTTTTATCTCCGCAAGCCTTTGAAGTTAACTCCATAGTCTTGGGAGATAACTCCAAAACTTATGGAGATAACTCCAAAGGCTATGGAGATAGAATACATCCGCATAAAAAGGTTTAATCAAGAGATAGAAAATGTTTATGCAACAGGAACGAATGCGATATGTTGTTATTACGGCAGCAGAAAGATCGAACCGTCTAAAAATTCATGTTAACTCTTTTCACACGCAGGAGGTATATACTGAATCTAAAGAAAGATATGAACAGGAAAATAAGAAGTAGTCCCCGTCAAATTTCTATCCCCCTTATCTTATGAATTGAACCATATAGTTCCATTAAATAAAAAATCCCCTTCAACCGTAGCTGAAGAGGATTTTACTATATAATAAAATATCATTAATAGCTTGCTTGCATATTCGAAGCACTACATTTCACTGTAGAAACAAGTTCTTTATCATTTTCTCCCTTTGCCGTCACCTTAACTACAATAGTATCACTCTTAGGCACTACTTGATCGAAAATATCACGAAATTTCATATCATTAAAAGGCATATGGAAACTAATCAAAGCACTCCCTGTCTGATAAGCATCATCAGCTCCTTTGGTCTGTTGAAGTTTTGTCACCAATGTATCCTCTTTGGCTTCTACAGCATATAAATGGAAATCGTTCATACTCAGCTGTTCTTTAGTTTTAAAAGTAAAAGGTACGTTAACATATCCATTTATGGCCCATATCTTATTATTAGAATCTTCCAATGACACTAGTGCATAATCAGTTCTCAATGTATCAGACTGAACATTAAAATCTTTATAATTCAAAATAGCCAATACGCCAACTTCACTTACCTTATAAGACTTTTTCCCTTCTGTAATTGCTTCTCCTTCCATCAATTTGATCCCTACCTGCGCACGCTTGTAATAACTGCCGTCAGATGCCTTAAGACCAGCCAATACACTTGAAGCCACTGGAGTATAAGTATATCCCCATGCATCTCCTTTCAGAACGGTTCCACCAAAAATACTACCTTCTTCCACAGTAACGATCTCATAAAGATCATAATTGGAGCCGCTATCACCATCATTCAAACAAGAACTAAAAGTAAACACCGATACTAACCCAGCAAATATTGCTGCCAATTTCATTTTTTTCATTTTCTTCTTTATAATTATTAGGGTTTGCAAAATTAAATAAAAGAACCGGTTTCCAAGAAAGAAACTTAATTCTTTTTATTGTTTTAATGATTAAATGAAAAATTGGCTTAAATACTGCGTCGTCACTTACTTTTTAACATTATTTTTTATTCATATCTCATTCTCTGATAAGACTTGCTTTATCTTTTGTTTTAGCTATTTTTTCCACCGAGATTCACTTGTAATCTATCTGCCATTAACCCATTAATAAAAATTAATACATAAAAGAACAAGCAGTTTAGCTATAGTACCACTTTATTTCCTATCTTTGAAACAAAACACCCATTAACCATAAAATCTAGAATATTATGCTAATACTCAAGAAATCATGTAAAGCATTGTTCACCGCCCTATGTACATTGTTTATATACTCTTGCAGCAGCAATGATAAACTGGATATCAACAATTATCAGTTGCAATCCATTCAATGGAAACTTAGTGCAGATGATGCCGAGAAAGTCGATACAATTGAGTTGCCTCCTAAAATAACCAGCAACAATACAGAAGAACCTATGTCTATCACTTTTTCATTTGAAAAAAACATAAAAGAGACATCACAATTTTACAGTGACGACCCGGAACTATTCAATTCTTTGACTTTAAAAGAGAATATATTGGTTGATATTACAGCTAATGCCAGTACCTTGAGTTCTGAATATAGAAAATTATCATCCGACTTACATGCACCTCTGTCCCTTAACGAAACAGTGCTTTCCCCTCTATATAAATCAAAAGAAACACTAAAACTTTCTCCACATACAAAAGTAACGACTGAATGTAAAATATATATCAAAGAATATACAGCAACCTATTTGGCTATTTTTGCAAATGACAAAGGAGAAACTATAGAGATGAGTGGCAAATGGAAAGGAGCATTCAATAAAGGTTCCAAGGTTACTTATATTCTTAAAGATATAAAATGAAACATTTGAATTTAATATAGGGTAATGAAGTGGACTACAGCATAACCAATCCTCATCTACCCTATATTTTTCAAGAACATTTTTTTAAATCAGCCTATGACTAAAAGAATCGGCATAAATATATAGTTAAATATGTAATCTACATGATACCTGTATATTATTTTTGCCGATAAGATAAATTTCCATTCCTACCGATTCGGTAAAATAAACTATTTATGAACACTGTATTCTTCAACGAATACATCCAAACAAGCCCTAAATTTATGACCGATTTCACCCCGTGGACACTCTTTGTCGATACAGGCATCATCTCAGTATTGCTACTGCTCGGCAAACTCATGAGAGTAAAAATAAGATTCATCCAAAAGCTGTTCATTCCCCCCAGTCTGTTGGCCGGGTTTATGGGACTGGCCTTGGGACCTCACGGTTTCGGCATCATTCCTCTTTCCACCCAAACAGGAACTTATGCCGGCATATTGATAGCCTTCATTTTCGGTGCCCTCCCCCTCACCTCACAAAAGGCAGCTAAAGGAGATGCAGACAATATAGGCAGCATGTGGGCATATTCACAGGCAGGAATGTTGTTGCAATGGGCTTTTGGGGGACTGTTGGGATTGATTGTCTTAAACCGGATATGGCCCTTGAACCCTGCCTTCGGCATCACTATGCCAAGCGGCTATTGCGGCGGGCACGGTACAGCAGCAGCCATCGGACAGGCTTTCAGCCAGTTCGGATATGACGAAATTCTAACTTTGGCCATGACTGCCGCCACCTTCGGTATCGTAGCAGCAGTCATTATCGGATTGATCATTATAAAATGGGGGACAAAGAAAGGGCACACCTCCTTCCTCGCCAATTACGATGACCTTCCTCACGAATTACAGACAGGTCTGTTGCCCGGTGACAAACGGGAAAGCATGGGTGAAAGTTCCTGCTCTTCCATCTCCATTGACTCACTGACCTTCAATCTTATCATTGTAACAGTGATAGCATTAGGCGGATACTGTATCAGCAAAACAGTATCCCATTTTATGCCGGGGTTTGAATTGCCGGTATTCAGTTGTGCATTTGTGGTGGGTATGTTCATCAAAAAGATATTCGACAAAACAAAGACCAGTGATTATCTCTGCCCGCAAACCATAGGACACATCAGCGGAACTTTTACCGATTTTCTGGTAGCTTTTGGAATTGCTTCCATTAAAATATCTGTTGTAATAGAGTACATCATACCCTTATTAATTCTGTTAGTCTCAGGATTAATTGCAACCCTGATTTATGTTCTGGTCATGGCTCGCAAATTAATGAAAGACTGTTGGTTCGAGAAAGCTATCTTCACATGGGGATGGTTTACAGGAACTATGGCTATGGGCATCGCATTGCTCCGCGTTGCAGACCCCAAAATGCGCAGCCGATGCCTGGATAACTATGCACTGGCTTACTTGTTCATCGCCCCGGTAGAGATTTCCCTGATAACTTTCGCTCCGGTAGCTTTCTTGAACGGTTACGGGCTGATGTTTACAGGAATCTGCCTAGCGGCAGGACTTGCCGTGCTGGCAACCGCTTATATCAAAGGCTGGTCTATCAAGAAACAATAAATGACACAGGAATAACAAAACAGAAAAAAGTAAGTTAACTTACTTGACCAAACAACATAGGTTCGTCAGCCAACGAACTATCTTACTTAGCCATTGAAGCCAACTTACTTTTTTATATCAAAACTCATGAGTCTATACCAGGCAAACGTACGCAAAAGTCCTTGTCATACAATCTCCGCAAACTCCTCAATATGATTGTCCACATATTCTGCAATCCGGGCAGTTACCAACTCTTCCATATCCATGAACTGCTCTTCCAACTCATCAAAGGCCTCGTATTGCTCATACATTGCCATAAATTCCTCATCATTCCTGTCCTTTTCCAAATCAGCACGGTTCTCATCATATATTTTCTTCGCGCTATAAATCAATTTGGCAAATTCTTTCGCTCCAAACTGCCGCATTGCTTTTGCAAAAGGATTATCAAAGATATAAGGTCCAAAACCATTCTGTATCAATTGCACAAAACCACCTTCATTTATTTCTTCACGCAAGAAATGATACCCCAACAATGAATGCTGGTAACCATTGAGCAAAGGCATTGTTTCCGCATTGACAACACCCCCTGTCACCTCTAGGTATTTATCTATAAACACCTTCAAAAAACCATCCATACCCTCTTCCGCACCTCGGCGCAAAGCTTCGTCTGTAATTGCTATTTTATTTGCTTCCATTCCTATCATTGTAATATAGGTACAAAGATAGAGGTTTCATCGGAAAGAAAAAACATTTTGGCAACTCTAGTTTGCAAAATACTGTCCTACAATAAATTTATTTTATTTAAAGATAAAAAGTGACGGGCAACAAGTTGCAGAAAAGAATAAAACGACTAACTTTGTGGGCGAAAAGAATAACCAATCTTTTCACGTGGTTTACGAATATTTATTTTATTACCAAAAAACGTAAAGAATATGACTTATTCACACGAAGTAGAACACATGTGTGTTGTGAAAAAAGGTCCTAATCACGGACCAGCTCCTATTCCTGAAGAAGGAAAGTGGGTAAAATCAAAAGAAATTAAAGACATCTCTGGTTTGACACACGGTATTGGCTGGTGTGCTCCTCAGCAGGGTGCTTGTAAACTAACCCTTAACGTAAAAGAAGGCATCATCCAGGAAGCATTGGTAGAAACTATCGGTTGCTCCGGTATGACTCACTCAGCCGCTATGGCTGCTGAAATTCTTCCGGGTAAGACTGTATTGGAAGCATTAAACACTGACTTGGTTTGTGATGCTATCAACACAGCAATGCGCGAACTATTCCTTCAAATCGTTTACGGACGTACTCAGTCAGCCTTCTCAGAAGGCGGTCTGATTATCGGTGCCGGTTTGGAAGACTTGGGTAAAGGTCTTCGCAGCCAGGTAGGTACTTTGTATGGTACTTTGGCTAAAGGTCCCCGTTACCTTGAAATGGCTGAAGGTTACATCAAAAACGTATTCCTGGATAAGAACGACGAAATCTGCGGTTACGAATTCGTTCACATGGGTAAGTTCATGGACGAAATCAAGAAGGGTACTGATGCTAATGAAGCATTGAAGAAAGTTACAGGTACTTATGGACGTGTAACTGAAGAACAAGGAGCTGTTAAGAAAATTGATCCACGTCACGAATAATTATAAGGAGGAAAGAATATGATTAGAGAAGTAAAATTCGAAAGCCAAGACCGTCGTATCAAACAGATCATTGCTGCTTTGAACGAAAACGGCATCAAAGACATCGAAGAAGCTAACGCAATCTGCGAAGCTGCCGGACTTGATCCTTATAAAACTTGTGAAGAAACTCAGCCTATCTGTTTCGAAAATGCCAAGTGGGCTTACGTAGTAGGTTCTGCCATTGCATTGAAGAAAGGTTGCAAAAACGCTGCTGAAGCTGCCGAAGCTATCGGTATCGGTCTGCAGGCATTCTGCATTCCGGGTTCTGTAGCCGACGACCGTAAAGTAGGTATCGGTCACGGTAACCTGGCTGCTATGTTGCTGCGCGAAGAAACTAAATGTTTCGCATTCCTGGCAGGTCACGAATCATTCGCTGCTGCCGAAGGTGCTATCAAAATCGCTGCAAAAGCAGACAAAGTACGTAAAGAACCTCTGCGTTGCATCTTGAACGGTTTGGGCAAAGACGCTGCACAGATCATCTCTCGTATCAACGGATTTACATACGTTCAGACTGAATTCGATTATTTCACAGGTGAACTGAAAGTAGTTCGTGAAATCGCTTATTCTGACGGTCCTCGTGCAAAAGTGAAATGCTACGGAGCTGATGATGTTCGCGAAGGTGTAGCTATCATGTGGAAAGAAGGTGTAGACGTATCAATCACCGGTAACTCTACTAACCCGACTCGTTTCCAACATCCGGTTGCAGGTACTTACAAGAAAGAACGTGTTCTTGCAGGTAAGCCTTATTTCTCAGTTGCATCAGGTGGTGGTACAGGTCGTACTCTTCACCCGGATAACATGGCTGCCGGTCCTGCTTCTTACGGTATGACGGACACTATGGGTCGTATGCACTCAGACGCTCAGTTCGCTGGTTCTTCATCTGTTCCCGCTCACGTGGAAATGATGGGATTCCTGGGTATCGGTAACAACCCGATGGTAGGATGTACAGTGGCTTGTGCTGTAGACGTTGCTACTGCTTTGAGCAAGTAATATAATACATTGCTAATATATAAATCCCTATAACCATTGCAGTTATAGGGATTTTTATTTCCAGTAATTTCATTCGTTTAACTGATGACCCACCCCCTCCTATTTTTCAATATCAATCAAAAGTATTGCAAATAATTGTCTAAAATTACGGAATGAAATTGGTTCTTTAAATCATAAATCGGTTATACAATTAAGAGTTGGTTTAGGATAAAAGGAGGTCAAAACGAAGATTATTTATATGCAATCTGGCATTTTTGAAAATTTAAAAACAAGCAAAATTCAACAACCTGTTTTATCCTGCATATACTCAAAGAACGATTATCATAATATAAAATTGACGAGCAAGAAAAACTAGATCAAATCCCTGTATCTTAAATATTATCAAAAAAAGGAAGGCTGTTTTCACGCCCTCCTGTCTGTCCGCACAATTATATAATCCCGTATTTGCAGTATCTCACAGAAGGTAGAGTTAGCTGATGCCTAACATGATAGCCCCTTTACCTAGTTGTTTTCGGTCTGTTCGAACTAATATACATTTTAATATCAGACTTCCCCTGCCAAATTCACATCAAAAACGAGGTTTTACAAATTTGTCATCTGGAGATGTAAAAGACAACCCCGGAACAGAACGGCGGATATCTTTATAGGCATGTTCTTTAATCAGTGAATAATCTGTAGCATCCAAAGCATAGTAATAATCATCTTTATCTGTCGATAACTTTACAGTCCAGTCAAACATATTTCCAAAGATGGTCAACTCATCTTTTGCCGGATCGAAACCGGGGAGAGCTGATTTCACCAAACTTCCATCACTATTGATAATATAAAAATGATGCTTGCTATCTACCATATACCCCAAAGTCCGACGGCTACGGAATTCAGTAATAAACACATATTCCGGCAAGACTCCTTCAGGCAACTGAATAGCTTTCACATACGGACGTCCTTTGGTGCACTTCAGATGGAACAATTTATGGTTGGCATCTAAAACCAGATATCCCTCATCATAGTCTTTACGAGTAGTTGGATTGCCCGAAGCATAGCATGCAGGAAAAGCAAACCCTTTCTGAACCAGCATATCCGTAAACAATTTGCTTTTCGCCTCATCGATACAATTCGTCTCCATACGAATAAATTCTATACCTTTATCGGTAAAACGGAATGCATCTTCGGGCATTTTCAAATCCACCCGTTTGGACATGGACTCCATCAGAAAATAGAGTCCTGTCTGGGAAGCATTGATGGCTGACGGCACACTCTTGAAAGTAAAGTTTGTCAATTGAATATCTTTCGGACTAACTGCCTTACCACAAATGGTATCAGGGAAACGTTCGTCCGCCGTAAGCTGGCGCACATAGAGAGAAGGCAACAAACTGTCTACCTGCTGTTGTGTATATGTATTGCCTTTCGTATCATAGCGGTGAAGTTGCTTATTCTCATCTAGTTGTGTAATAACAAAATCACCAAGTACGGAACTATACATAGTAAAAGGAGTTTTGACAGGCTTCAGTGTGAGAAAAGCATAACACCAAGGCAACTGCCATACAAGCAGGACAGCTACGGTAATATAAAAAAATATTTTGCTGAATCGAATCATGTTTGTTTGATTTTTTAATAATAAACATTCAATTAGTCTTGCTTACCGGCCTTGAACCGTACCACAGAAATCCACGAAAGAGAAGCGGCAAGCAACGTATAAAGTGTCAGACAGGGCAAGAAACTATTATATGCCTCCGCTCCCGGAGCCAGAAAGTAGACACGGAAAATCAATGCCGCAATAATCAGATTCAAAACCCTGCGCTTCCATGTGGGTTCCAGGCAAATCCATGAAACAAGCAGATAACCGGCAAATCCGGCAAGAAACCATGGAGCCGCAGATAATAAAACACGCTGCACCAACTCACTTGTAAAATGTTGTGGCAGATAAACTCCCATCATAATAAAACTCATAGCAAAACAGGTCACCAGTGCAAGTACGCCATAGGCCAACATTGACATGACCATTTTCTTCTGTGAATAAGGCAAATGCAAAGTAAGCTTCAAACACTTACGTTGCATCTCGGGGAAAAACTGTACGGCAGCAAGCAAGATACCGATAAGTAAAGGGACAAATTGCAACAAATCAATAAATATAGCATCCTTCTGGACCATCACTACCCATAAATGATCGATTCCCTGTATGGCAATGGTACGGCCAATACGAAGCATGGAATATCCTGTGATCCCTATCATAAAAAGAGTTGCCAGCAACCAATACCAACGCGTTTTTATCCACTCTTTATAAAATATGGCTTGTATCATATTTCTTCTATTTAGTTTACATATTAATACTTTCCGGTAAGACCGATAAAGGCATCTTCCAGACTTACATTTTCGTGCTGCAAACCAGTAAAGGGAACTTGACTTTCCTTCAACAGTTTCTCCACATCCACGGGAGGCAAAAAGGAGTACGTTTCCAAGGTTTGACGAATGACAGCCGGATGATAGCAAGTTGCCGGCAACTGAGGCTGATAACCCTCGGGCACAGTACAAGTATATCTTCTCAGCTCTTTCATCAACGTTTCAATAGGCTGTTGAATAAGGATAGAGCCATAATCCATAATAATACAATCATCAATCAACCGCTCCATATCCTGAATAATATGGGAAGTCAGGAAAACAGTCTTGTTCTCGGAACGGGCATAATCACGTAAATAATCCACAAAAAGACGGCGATAGCCCGGATCAAGTCCTAAAGAGAAATCATCCAGAATCAACAACTCCGGATTTTGTGCCAGGATCAGTCCCAATGCCACTTGCGAACGCTGTCCGTTCGACATTCTTGAGATACGTTGTCCCGGAGCTACCTTCAATTTATTCATCAAGTCATAATAAGCCTCCTTTTTCCATTGTCCCGGATAAAAAGAAGCATAAAACTTTTCTATTTGTGTGATATTCATAAACTGATATTGAACATGACCTTCCAGCAATAAACCGATATTCCTGCGTAAAGCAGGGTTCATGGTCTGAATGTTCTCACCAAAGATGCGACATTCGCCTGAACGCGGCTGAAGATAACCGCTCAATATATTAATGGTTGTCGTTTTCCCTGTACCATTTTTACCCAACAACCCCAAGATACGCCCTTGAGGAACTTCAAAACTCAAGTTCTCATAAATCTTGCGTTGACCGTAATAATGGGTCAGGTTCTTACATTCTATAATTGCACTCATGCTTTATAAATCATTTTTCGTTTGCTATTAGAAACACGCCAGGAAAAGAATAGGAATCAAGATACCGGCCACCAACTCGATTCCTCCTCTGCCCCACAATCCTTTAGGACCTTTTATCATCACTATACCGCTGACAGTGATAATAATCAGACAGACAGCAAAAGCATCGGCAAACCAAGTCCACCACTTACCCGGATTGAAATGGAGTTGTACCATGGAAGAGATCAGCGGACGGCGCTTCACCCCCTCGTAGACAGCATCTTTTGTCCGGGTGTTAATCACCAGACTTGAGCCTCCTTTCAGAAAAACCTTAATCAGATCCGGCTCCGGGTAATAATATTTAGTAAAATTTCCGGCTTCGCCCAGCGGTTCCAACAAAGTCAAAATCATCTTCTCATTAACTTTGCTCTTGTCCGACAGATCCTCTGTTATTTTATATTCCGTTCGTGTAACTGTATAATGGGGATTTATGCTATCCCTATGGTTCATCACGATACCCGAAATAGCATAAATCAAAATCATTCCCGCAAAGAAGAAAGACAGATCACGATGGATGATCCGGCTCCACTTGCGGAATGCAGTACCTTTATTCTGCGATTTCATAAGAACTGGCTTCCATATAGTAGAATGACAGATAATCTTTTCCGGTAGCAGCTTTTCTTTCTGCTATCTTTGCGCGAAAGTCCGCAATACGGGCTTCAGGGGTGCTGGCTGTTTCACCGCGTGCTTTTTTTTCCGAATCACACCCGGCAGCAGTTTCTCCATGAGATTTTTCAGTCTGTGCTTTCAGTTTAGCCTCCCAGTTTTGCAAGTAAGCTTCATCTACCCGCTGTTCCTTTAACGTTCCGGTCACTGTGACAATAGCGTTGATGCATTTGGTATCAAACGAGCCCAAAGGTCCGGCTTCCACACGAATCGTTTTGGTATCATCACTGCCCATCAGGAATATTTTTGTAGCTCCGTGCTTGCAGGTATGTGTGCAGATTCCTTCGATAGTCACCTCCTTGTTGGCCAGTGAATCGGCATGCACCAGCAGATTATCGATACTCAATGCCGCCGGAGCCGCCTGCTCCGTTTTTTCAGACTGGCTCTGTTTGTTACTGTTTCCACAAGAAGTAGTAGTTACTAAAGCTGCCATTAAGGTTGCAGCGACCATAAACTTAATTTTCATATGCTAACTGTTTTTATTTTTTAAAAAAAGATGCCCAATGAACAAACGGCATACTGGGCCGTTCCGCATTTTTTATAATATGCCGCCTGCCATTGAACAGACAAAGACAGGTTATATTGTTTCATGATGGGATAATCCCCTTGCAGACGAATCCCCACCATACTATAACTATCAGATAAATAGTCAATATTTGCCAATAAAGTCTGGGCAGACGACTTCGCGGCATTCAATCCCGGTAAAGAATATTCAGCCGATAAATTGGCATAATATCCACCGTTAGCTTCTGCGGTCAATCGTAGCAGCCTCTTCTGATACAGCAAACGGGCACGCAAAGAACTCTCCAAAACAGACAAGTGAACAAACCGGGATACGGCGTTGTAATCCGTTTCCAACCGATGGTAGATTATGTTTGGGACAATTGCTCCTCCCCATACACCTTTATCGGTCAAAAGCTTCTCCCACAAACCACTTACGGCAATCCGACTATTCGTGACCTTCATTCCCGGAGATGTACTAATTAATGCTCCATAGGAGCTTCCGCCCGCCTCTCCGTAAATATTCTCCATTCCTTTACGAACTATATAGCCTGCATCCAGTTTCACAGCAAGGTGTTCTGCCTGCTGAAGTTCCCGCATCCAGGTCACGTTTCCTTTCAAATCAGTCGTATTCAATTCCAGCAAAGTGAGATTATTGGCATTGCTCAATTTCTTGTCCATTGACATACGGTCAATTGAAACTGTGGCCGATATCCCCTTTTCCGTATCAACTGGCAGAATGCCTATGCTTCCTCCCCACCGGATGCCTTGATGCTTCGTCCCGGTCTGGTTTCCGGCGAAACGCACATAATCCATGCCCAATCCCAATATATGGTATACCGAAGTAGAGCCTTTATCTGCAAGGAATGAAATCTCACTTTTCTGCTGATAAAGCCGGAAATCTGCGGAAACTCCCAAACGATATGTCCCCAGACGATATCCTGCTCCCAAAGCAAAAGAGAGATCGGAAGCTGTATTACGTGGACGCGGATCTTTATCCCGATAATTATGAGACGCTCTGTAACCACCGGTGATTCCCCATGTCCAGGAACCTGACTCACTGGCGTAACCTCCATTGAAATAATAAGTTTCTCCCTTCAGGAAACCACCAATGGAATCACCAGTCACGTAAGGAGCTATCAATTTCCAGTCTATATTTTCATTCCATAACACATTCTCCTGCTTCTCACTCCTGTATCCTGCTGAACCGAATACACGATCACGTTCCGAAAGAATAACGAAGGAATTGACATCTACCCCGATACGGGTATCCTTATCACCTTCCTGTTTCAAAGATGCTTTTCCTTTATCATGATAAGCTCCATTTACGTCCAGCCTTGTCCATGTATACGGAGTATAGTAATAATAAAGTGCCGGATTCTGCCATATCTCGCCACGAAATCCGGTCGCAAATGAAGCGGTACGGATTACCTTATCGGACAGGGAGAGTGTGTCGGTAGTCTGCCCGAAGGCTTCCTGCCGACTCTCCACAAATAAAGCAATCAGCAACATAATGATAATTCGGATTAGCATCATGAATAATAAAGATTTATATATCAATAAGACGGATTCAATTATTTGTTAAACAGGCTCGGAGTAGCCGCAGGTGTGAAATCAACGGTAGAGTTATTTGTATCCTGCAATACTTCCCGATCACCATCCTTGTAGGCGGCTTTACGCATTACGCACTTTCCGATGTTTTCTGCAACGGTATTGTTCATACCGATATAAGTATGCCCCATATCCAGCCCGGTAGAGGTTACATTCCACTGCCATTCATTGGAAGCACCTACATTTACAGCATCAATCACCCATTCATTGGGGAACTTATATTTGCTTTGCGGTTTACTGGCTGTTCCATTTTGCATAATATACGTATAGTTGTATGCATAGTCTGAAATATACTTTTCTTTAGTCATACTTTTGGGTAATCTGCCAATAGCATAAGCGCGATTTCCCTGTTTATTCAACACCCAGATAGTTTTGGAATAACAATAATAAACATCCAGATTGGGAACAGCCGGATTATCCACATCTTGCTTTGATTCAATATACCACTCAAAATTGGCTTTACTTAAATCTATAGAATTCGGATTAGCCTCTTTATGATTGATCGCATTGTCACAAAGGATAAAGGATTCTCCCGGTTGTACCGGATAATCTGTTCCACTGCCCGGTACTGCTACAACAGAGCCTACCGCAATAGCTTCATCCATGATATCCGGATCTACCGATTGATATTTCTGAGTAGTTTGGAATTGTGATTCCATAAATATCAATCCATCCGCATACAAAACTTTATCCGAGTTATTATAGATACGTATATACTGGTCGCCATTATATTGCTTACCTGCTTCATTATAGGTTCCGGGAATAAATATCTCGGCAATCACAAAATCAGGGTCACCTGTATTGAGTACATGAACCTTCAGTTCCAGCTTGTACGACCCTCCAGATACGGCCACATTCTGTTGTACTCCCTGTACATCGACTTCCACCGGAGTTCCATTCTGTGAGTAAGTTCCCTTACCAATGAAAGTTACATTATACAACCCGTCCGCCAGTTCAATACTCTGAGCCGGATAGGTAATGTCTGTCTTGACAGATGTATTTACATTTTCAAAAGTATAGGTTCCACCGGTCAGTTGCAGCCCCTCGATAGTTGTATCTACAGTAGTGGTAATACCTACAGTGGATATGCTCACTTTGTCATCATCACTACATGCGGTAAATCCCAGCATTGTCGCAAAAAGGACTAACATTGTCAATTGATTCTTTTTCATCTTCATCTCTATTTTATTGTTCATTTACTAAAAAGTTAAGTTCATTTCCATACCGAAATAAGGCGATTCGGAGGTTCTCCGTTGCAGTACACCCCGTAACGTATAATCAGGATAAATACCCAAAAGCCGGTTTACATAAAAAGCCAGATTCAGATACTTACCGATCCGTTTACTCGCCTTCAAATTGATATCCATATAAAAAGGCACGGTAGTACGCTCAAAATAAGTGGCTGAATATTTCTCCACCAGATGCTGTAACTGAATATTGTTTTTATCCTCTTCGCGAAACGGATGCGTTTCACCGGATTGATCTATATAGCTTACCGGCACGCCATTATTCCACAAGTTCCGTCTGTTGGTATACCAAGTGCATTGTGCCGACGTAGAGAAAGTAAGTCCCAAACGCTGTATATAGGTATCAAACATAAAGTTCGTATTGAATGCCTGGCTTTCTGTTCCGTTGTCCCCATTGTACAATCCCACATATTTCAGCTGTTTATTGTCCAACAATATAGAAGAGGCCTTATATTGAGGAGAATCCGAATTATAAATTGTCTTTATCCAGGCTCCATACATAGTGACGCGAGTCTTGAGCGATTCTATTCGTTTGGAAGCGAACTGAAACTCCACTCCTTCTTTACACACCTTCATTACATTACCTTGTGTGGAATACACATCCAGATTATATTCATTTGTATAAGTCAACTGAGAAAGTTCTGGAGGAGCCGTCAATGCTGATCCGTCGATACTAGCAGGATCATATAGTTTATATGCCAATGACCTATAATAAGTGATATCATCAAAAGCATTATTCATCCGTTCGCGGAAATAAGTTATCGACAGGCGGTTTCCCTTATAGCTGACGTCGGCCCGCACTTCCCATTTCATGTTACGTGCTGGTTCCAATTGATAGTTTGTATTATCCCATTTATATGTCATCATATTGATACGGCGATAATCCGGATTGGTATGGTAATAATTCAACTGAATCAAATCTACATACTTAAAATCCGGATATAGCTGTGCGGTGGTCGGCATACGGCTGATCCAGCCCAAACCTCCCGAAAAGGCAACATCCCATCCGTTTGATACCGGTAAACTCCATTGCAAGTCCAGACGAAGATCGGGATATATCTTGCCCTGCATCTTATATTTAGTGTCCAGCCCCAATAAAGACTGCAAACGGATACCAGCCGTAAAAGCCAATTTATGTCTATTTACAGGAAGATTCAACACCTCCTCGGCATAGAAGGCGAAAGGTTGCAGCCCCGGTATATCCTTAAAACGGCGAGGCCGTGTACTCAAACTTTCACTGATGGGCCGTGTCACATCGAATACCTGGCCTTCTCCCAAATTCTTCTGATAATTCCATTCCATCCCCATATTCATCGCATTCTGTAATACCCCCAACGGGAAAGCCAACCGCGTACGGGCGGAAGCCGTAACATATAAAGGTTTACCATCAATATCCATCTGTGCCACATAATTATAAGGTAGATAGATGCCATCAAACTCTCCGGTTTCTGTCTGAGTAGCAATAGCTGCCGGACGATTCAGAGAAACGGACTTTATTTCACGCATCTTCTCCCACTGCTGACTGACAGAAGTAGTCACACCAACCTCACGAATCCATAAATGGGCCGGAAACTTCATGCTCCATTTCCCCGCTATCTTCAGGCTGTTAAAGTCCGATTTATAAGAATCTTCCTTTACTGTCGCATCTTTATCCCTCTTCGCATCATCAAACGAGCCGGTATAATCGGAACTGATATTCCAATGAATATTACGTTCATTCCATAACCATTTGCCATCCAAGCGGGCGGAAGCAGTAAGGCGAGTGTAATTTTTCACACTGTTACGCGGATCTATTTTGGACTCCAAATAGTTTAAATCAGCATTCAACACATAACGCCCATTCCCATCCAGCCGAATTCCCTTGCCTACAGAAAACAGTTTACTGGTTTTATCAGCCTTAAAACGCGCAGACAAGGGGCTCTCATTCATTTTACGCTGAATGATTACCGCACCGTTTGCCACATTACCATAAGCCACGGAAGGAATGCCACGAATGATTTCCACCTTCTCAATATTATCGGTTGAGATGGTACGCATATCCATCCCTTTTGACATTGTGCTCGTTGCATTCACTGCGGAAGTACTGTTTGGCATATATTGCAGATTCGCATCCGTATTCTGGGAGATACCATCAATATAAAATCCAACTCCCAATGAAGAGATATCCTCCGTCTTACCTGTTTCACGTATCCGGATCAGATTGGCCTGCCCCATCTGAGGATCAGCCGACTTTCCTCCAGGTACTAATTCCATCAAGTCACTGAAACTGCTGGGCTGAAGATGTTTCATGGCTGTACGGTCAACGATAGAAGCGCTGGTAGCGCGTTTTGATTCAGAAGCGGTCACCACTACCTCGTTCAGCGCCATGACCGAAGGTTTTAAATAAAAGATTGCTGAAATATCCCCAATGACCTTCACTTCTTTTTCTGTAGAATCATATCCTAAATAGGATACAATAACCCGATAAGTTCCAGGATGGATATGTAGAAGTTCAAAATGTCCATTCGCATCTGTTATTCCCCCATAAACAATCTGCTTATCCACAAACAATTGAACTGTAGCGTAATCCAACGCTTTATGAGTCTGCTCATCCAGTACAGTTCCCCGAAATACAAATGTCTGCCCCCATAAAAGAGACACATTGCTACAAATTATAAATAAAAAAATATATGCAATCTTACAAATCATTTCATTCTCTATTGGTTTGCAAAATTACAATTCATAAAAGCTCGGCACAATCCCCATTTCTAGGTATATACTAAATTATACATAGATCGGAGATACCTACATGACGGTATACAATTTACAAATAAAATCACTTTCACCTAAACTTTATATTCACATTTTTTTCAATGATAAGATAAATACATCTACTTTTTACCTGTTTCAATGGAGAAAATGCCACGCCATATAAATACAGTTCATTATCAACATATTACCCCATAAGCAATGGTATGAAAGCATAATGGCATACAACTTTATATTACAAATCCATTGGCAGAATATTTATATCCGGCAGTCAAGGCACATCAGGTTTATTAAGTAATATCTATCCTTCAAATATTAAATTAGCAAGTGAAGAAAAGCAACTGCAAAAAACACTATATTTGTGGAAATGAATTCAAATTAAACAGTTAGATTATGGGAACTTTAGGTTGTATCAATGACATGATGAGAAGAGATAAAGAAAATCGTGAACTACGAAAAGCAGGAAAGGAACGCTTAAATGAAATTCGAAACCGACTGGTTGATTTGAACAAAAAAGAGCACTCCTCCCATCTATCCCTTGAGCAATTAGAAGAGATCAGAATAAAAACGCAAGAAAAAGAAGAAGCGGAAACTAACCAGCTCTTCAAAATAAAATTAATCATGTTAGGAATCGTTCTGATATCAGGAGCTCTGGTATGGATAGGGATTACCTTCTTTTTTTAAAATTCTACTCTCTATTTTCTTCCTTATTCCTTGAAAAAACCAATAAGAATTCTTATATTTGTGATACCAACTTGGAATAACCTTAAAAACAGATAGATATGAAAAGAATATTATTACTACTGGTTTTATGTTTAAACATAAGTATGGTGCTTGGACAAGAGTATAAAAATTGGGATAAATATGATATAGAGGGATTCTATACGATTGCCAAATCAAAAGCAGAAGCCAAGATTAGCAAAAATGTATTGAGGGAGGGAGCAGATTATTATATTCCTACCGAAATGGATGACCAAGTATTCCCAAGCGGAATCAGTAAAAAGATCACTCCCAAGCTGTACAAACTAAAAGACACCGAGATTTATGTCTTTTTTACTTTTCCACCATTCCTGTATGATTCAGACAACGGAATGATAGAAATAAAAAACAATAAGGGAGTTTTTTATAAAAGTCCGACAAATCCTTAAAAATGATTTAAACGAGAAATATCATATTTGTTTTGAGGCATGGAACAATGATCTGATAACAATCTTAATCTGGTTTGTTACTACCCGACCGCTCTTCCGCAAAACACTTCTTTCGGATAGAGAATACATTATTTTCACAACGTTAAAATATTCTGCAAAATAATATTTTTTCTCATCTGTTCATATTTAAGTCCTATTAAGAAAAGTTGAAAAGAGAATAGTAATTCATATTCTCTTTTCAATTGTGTAATCAAATAGAATTCCTCATAAATTCCATCCAGAAGTACTTTCCTGAATTTTCCATAGCCGGGCATAAAGACCATCTACCCGAATCAATTCATCATGTGTTCCTTGTTCCTTAACTTGACCATCGTCCAAAACAATTATCCGATTAGCATTCATGATTGTCTTGAGCTTATGAGCGATAGTTATAACAGTACGACCTTTGATGAGAGTATCGATGGCCTTCTGCATTTCCACTTCATTTTCAGGGTCAAGCGAGGCAGTTGCTTCGTCCAATAGAATGACTTGTGCGTCTTTCAGAACAGCACGAGCAATGGATATACGCTGTTTTTCTCCTCCGGATAAAGTACAACCGCCTTCACCTATCATCGTGTCATAGCCTTGCGGCAACTGCATGATAAAATCATGGCAACAAGCTTTTTGGGCTGCGACAATAATTTCATCATCCGTTGCACCAGCCTTACCAAAACGTATGTTGTTGCGTACCGTATCTTGAAACAGATAGACATCCTGGAATACCATAGAGATATGACTCATCAAACTTTCCGGATTTATTTTATCCATCGGGAGATCACCAAAAAAAACACGTCCTTTCTGTGGGTCATAAAAACGGGCGCAAAGTTTCATTACTGTACTTTTTCCACTTCCGGAAGGACCGACAAGGGCAGTCAATGAGTTTTTGGAAAGCGTAATTGAAACATCATGCAGGACTTCCTTGTCCCGGTAGGCAAATGAAACATGTTCAAAACATATATCACCTGTAACCGGAGATTGCAGTTCTCCTCTCATTTCCGGCTCATCCATCAGTGTTAAAATACGCCCTCCAGCAATGGAGAAATAACGAAACTCGGCAAAGTTGGTCAAGGCAGAAGTTAACGGGTCAAACACACGAGATCCTACTACAAGAAACAGTATAAAAATAGGCAACGAGAGATCTCCACTCAATAGCAAATAAGTACCGCACAGTACCATCAATGTCAGCCCGGCACGCACCAAAGCAATGGAAAGCAGCACAAACGGGCCTAACTGTGCCTCCTGACGGATACAGGCACGGCGCAGTTCTGCAAACGCATCACGCAACCGGTCAAAATGGGCTCCCAACAAATTGTAAGCTTTCACCACCCGGATACCTTGCAGATATTCTTCAAATCGGCTTCCAGCATTAATTTTGGCCTGAACCTGACTTCCACTCAATTTTTTCTGCACACTCGTACTTACCCACAAAATGAATAAAGCCAGTGGTAAAGCGGCAAACATAGCAACAGCCATCCGCCAATCTATCCATATTAGTGAAGCAAAAGCTAGTACAGGCATAACTACAGCCCCCATCAGTTGAGGCAAATGATGGGATATTCCGGTTTCTGCCATTGAAAAATCGGTAATAAGCATAGACGACAAGTCACCGGGATCACGTTGTGAAAGAAATCCTAACGAGAGCTTCCGCAAGTGTTCTGCCAAAGAAAGACGTCCCGAAGCACTCATCTCATATGCCCCTCTAAAATTGGAACGATAGGAAGCTCGTTCCGCTAACGCCATGACTATCATATAACAAGCCATCACTCCGAATATATACCACAAACGAACCGTGTCAAGTGGCCGGCCACTTCCATCGAACGTATTAAAAACAATACGTACCGCCTCAATAGAGAGGCAAAACGGCACAATATTAATCAAATTGGCAAGCACTGTTAAACCTACTGGTCTACAAAGACGTTTCGTATGACCAATTGTAATGTTTTTGATCGCATTCATACCTGTTCCTTTCATTTACGTGCGATAATATACATTTCTTCTTTATTATGAACAACCTGAATGGTTGAAAATCCGGCCTCTATCAACAAATCCTTCAAATCTCCGGCTGTATATACCACCATTCCTTTTATCCGTTCAGTCCACATTTTTCCGAGTTCAGGACTGCTTGCTTCCAAGCCGACAAGGAAGCATCCTCCTTTTCGTAAGACTCGTACCACCTCAGCCAACGCTATCTCTATGGGCGACCAAAAATAGACTGTTTCAAAAGCAGTAACAGCATCAAATGTCCCGTCTTTGTATGGCAAGGAGCACACACTTCCTTGCTGTATGAAACATCGTTTATTCAATTCTTTCACATTGTATTTGCTTGCAAAAACTACACTCTCTTCCGATAAATCTATACCATAAACCTTTCCTTGAGGACATTGTTTCAACAAACGATTCAGGTTGGCTCCACCTCCGCATCCAATATCTAGGACAGTCCATTGCGGTTGCCAGTTTACCTGTTTCATACCACGACGGGCCAAAGAAGCATGAAAACGATTCATTCCCCATAAAATCATCCGACCCCAAAAACCTTTCGGACAGCTTGTATTCTGCAAAATACTGTTTAATAAATGCTTGTTTCTCATATCAATATATGTTTAATTCTTGTTTAACGACCAATGGTAAGCGTTTCTATAAGCATCCCACATACTTTTATATACCCCCTCTTTCACAGATAAAATATTATGTTTTCCACATTGCACAATCCGGCCTTCTTTCATGACAACAATCTGATGAGCTGATACAATAGAAGACAAACGGTGAGCTATTACAATAACCGTCTTGTCTTTTATCAAAGACTGCAAGGCCATTTGCATCTTATACTCGTTTTCCGGATCAGCAAAAGCAGTGGCTTCGTCCAGTACTAGTATCGGCGCATTCTTCAAGATGGCGCGTGCCACGCATATCCGTTGCGCCTCACCGCCCGAAAGAAATATACCTTTATCCCCAATTTTAGTATCATAACCATCTGGCAACCGTTCTATGAAATCATGGCATTGGGCGGCTTCAGCAGCAGCTATCACCGCTTCTTTACCGGCAGAAGGAGAACCGATGGCAATGTTTTCATACAGCGTATCATAAAACAAGAAAGTGTCTTGAAAGACAAACGATACGGTATCCATCAACTCTGCTGTTGCTATTTGCTTGATATTCACACCACCGATAAGGATTTCGCCCTGCTCTACATCCCAAAAACGCGGTATCAAGTTGGCTACCGTCGATTTACCGCTACCAGATGGTCCTACGAGCGCAGTTATTTCCCCTTGCTGTGCCTTGAAATTGATATCATGCAAAACTTTCGTCCGTGTTCCCTGTTCTGTGTTCTCATAAAAAAATGACACATGACGAAATTCTATATCATACCTCTCCGGCACTTGTGGATGTTCCGGCTCGGGAATAGGTTGCCTCTCCAGTATGCGGTCAATACGTACTACCCCCTCATTGATTTCCCGTGTGTTCCCGCCCAAGAAAGTCAGTTTGTAAATAGGTGAAGCCACACCTGGTCCCATAATAATAAAAAACAACCATACCGCAGCCAGTGACAAAGATTGCGGGTTGGCATTCAGCAACAGGATACCCATTGGAAGAATGAATGTCACCATTGAACCAAGCAGAACAGTAAAGGCAATCATCCCGTTCTGGTAGGTATCACAGCATTTCAAAGCAAATGTCTTGTATGCCTGTATCTCTGCATTGAACTGGCGGAACGAGTATACACTTTGCCCAAAAATCTTTACTATAGGCATTCCACGAACATATTGTACAGCAGAAGTACTCATCCTTTCCTGTGCATCGTAATAGACACGCATAAACTCCTTCGCTTTCTTTCCCATAAAATTGGAGAATTGTAGGAAAAGGCTTAATACGACAACTGTCAAACACGCCACTGTCAACCATACATTTAATGAGAAGAAAATGACAAACATCACTGCCACCGTAGCTATCACATTTACCAAATCGGGGATAGTATGTGCAATGAATCCCTCTATCTTCTCGATGTTCTGATCCATCGTTTTCTTGATGGACCCGATGGAAGTGTTGTTCAGATAGCCCAACGGAAGTTTACCGATATGTTCGGATAAACGGACACGCAACCCATACAAGATTCGGAATGCGGCTACATGAGAGGACATAAGGGCAGCGTACAGCAAAACCAATCCGCCGACAAGTCCACCCAGTGCGATCCATCCCCAACGTATCATTTCAGTTCCATTTGCCAAAACAGGATTGCTGCCATGCAACAACAACTCTTTCAGCACCTCATAGACAGCCCAATAGGGTACAAGCATACACATGGCACTACCTACCGACAGCAAACCTGCCAGCAGAAGCAACCCTTTCTTCTGTCCCGCAATCTCTAACAAACGGGGCAATCCTTCTTTCTTCTTTTTCATATAATTGTACTATATCAAACGGATTATTAGTGAACGGTATTCAAATTTGTTCATAAAAAAAGGAGGAAACCTCCGTAAAGACTTCCTCCTTTCCTGCTGCCTTACTGTAGCAACCAGTCTGTATATACAAATTTTACCTGTCATATTCGAATAATGGCCCTCCAACCTTGGATCTCAAATAGAATATAATTGTGTAAAATAGCTTTCATTTCCTGTTTCGCTATTGAATGCCTCAAAAGCTCCTCAAACATAGTAAACATCCATACAGTATGCAAATGGATTATAAAATCGGGAATAGCTATATTTATCATCGGGTATTTTCTCTGCATCACCGTAAACCAGACTTTGACTAATTCGGTTGAACGGTCTGTATAATTCTCCCGAAAACGTTCCAATGAAGAACCTTGCGCACGAAATAACAGTATTTTCATCAATCTGTGGTGGGTGTCATACAAGGAAATATATTCGTTTATACAGGTTTCTAAGTATTCTTCCGACCTCATCATCATAATATCCTCGCCCTGTATTCCATGATGTTCCTGCAACAGCATTTCCAACGCATACAAAACCGGACGAACAACTTCATGAAACAGCTCATCCTTACTTTTAAAGTAGTTGTAAATATTTCCCACCCCAACACCTACATCCACAGCTATCTCACGCATGGAAGTCTTGGAATAACCTTTCAACTCAAATTGTTGTTTGGCTACATCCAAAATACGGCTACGTATGTTATCCTTTAATATTTGCATGTATAGTCAGTTGTGATTCTGTTTTTATGATGGCAAAGGTAATGAGCTTATCATTATCTGACAATACCTATTTTTAGGGATTTTACCCTCTCTAAAAACTACAAACAGGTTTCTATAGCCTCAGCCAAATCTTCATAACTTGCCAACGGGTTATCCGTGAAAACACTACGGATAACCAACTCTTTATCTATGACATAAACACGAGGTATCCCCGATTTAGCAAACTGATAGTATACCGTGCGGTTTTCTTGGGCCGAATAGGGCAAAGTCAAATGATTTTCGTCCCAATAACGGACAATCTCTGCCGAACTCTCTTTCCTGCTAATACAAACCATCCGGATTCTTTGACCGTAATCCGTATATATTTTTTGCAGCACAGGAAGTTCTTTCCGGCAGTCCGGACAACCCGTATGAAAAAACACAATCAAGGAAACCTCTCCTTTCAGGGTTTCGGAAGTTATTATTTGTCCATCATCCATTACCACAGAAAAAACAGGAATGTTCTCTCCTGTTTGTAAATCAACAGTACCTTCCTCCACATCATCATCAATACACGCTATAAACATTACACAGGTCCAAAACAGAAAACAGACCGTTTTTATACAATTCTTCATTTTCATTTCTATTTTTCTTCTTTACAAAGATAACATGATTTTCATGAAATTACTACTTTTGCAGCATGAAACAAGAATTAAAAGAAAACCAAGGACTACCTGCCTCCTTACTTTGGACGCTAGCAATTATTGCGGGAATCTCCGTTGCCAATTTATATTATAACCAACCTTTATTAAATCGCATCAGCCGTGATCTCCAAACATCCGAATTCACCGCCAACCTGATAGCAATGATTACCCAAATAGGTTATGCCATCGGATTGCTGTTCATTATTCCTTTGGGAGATTTATTTAAAAGGAAAACCATTATTCTAATCAATTTCACAGTCCTAGTCGTTTCATTACTAACCATCGCACTGACTCCTTATATCCATCTCATTTTATTTGCCTCTCTGCTGACCGGCATTTGTTCGGTGATGCCACAAATCTTTATCCCCATAGCTGCACAATTCTCCACCCCCAAAACCAAAGGAAGAAATGTAGGCATGATTGTATCAGGGTTACTGACTGGTATTTTGGCTTCGCGCGTAGTCAGCGGAATTGTCGGCGAATATTTGGGATGGCGGTTTATTTTCTTTGCAGCGGCGGGAATGATGGTGATATGTCTCATCATTATCATGCGTGTACTACCCGATATGCCATGTAATTTTAAAGGGAAATATAGTGATCTGATGAAATCCTTGTTTTCATTAGTGATAGAATACCCCCAGTTACGTATTTCTTCCTTACGTGCCGGAATTGCTTTCGGTTCATTCCTAGCTCTGTGGACTTCGCTGGCATTCAAAATGGGACAAGCTCCTTTCTTTGCAGGAAACAATATTGTAGGGTTATTAGGATTGTGCGGCATAGCAGGAGCTCTCACCGCCTCGTATATAGGAAAATATGTACATGTTTTGGGAGTCAAACGACTGAATTACATAGGTTGTGGCTTGATTTTTGTGGCGTGGTTCTCACTTTATTTCGGTCAGGACTCTTACGTGGGTATCATCACCGGAATTTTTATTATAGATATAGGTATGCAATGTATCCAATTGAGTAATCAGACTACGATTTTCGCCCTCAACCCGAAAGCAGCCAACCGTATTAATACCATTTTTATGACAACTTATTTTATAGGTGGTTCCGTAGGTACATTCCTTGCCGGAACATTCTGGCATTGGTTTGGATGGCAAGGAGTAGTAGGAACAGGGATCGCATTAACAGCCTGTTCCTTTATGATAAATATCTTTGCAAAAAGATAAATCAAGAATCCATATCACTCAGATGCAGTTCCAGCGCCTTGACGGAAATATAAATCTCGCGGACAGAAATGCCTAAAGAAATAATGAGCAGCACCAGTGCCAGTCCAAAAATATATACGGATATGAGGTAAAGCTGTATATACATTAAAAACATACTGACCACGCAAAGCAACAAGCTCCCGATACCTGTCACCTGCATAGCACGTGTCAGATAAAGGCGTTTGCGGAGATTAGAAATCTGTGCTGCCGTAACCGCCGAATGATTTTCACGATACTGATCCTTCAACGTGCGTACTAACTGGGCATATGACAGAAAACGATTGGTATATGCCAGCATAATCAGCGATATGGCTGAGAACAATAAAGCAGGAGTTGTTAAATCTATTTCCATTTTTATAGGTATTTCAAAGTTAGAATATTGCAAAGATAAAGTAAATATCCCGATATTCTCCTTCCTTTTTACAATGAAAGGAATATCTTTGCAATAAAAATAATTCCAATAAACTAATATGCAAACCATAAAATTATACATAAAAGACTGGTTGGCTATCCATCCTTATATCCAACAACAGACTACAGACAGATATTTTGTCGATCTGGCTAACCGATTATACTCCACTTGTACGATAAGAGAGATTCCCGAATCCATTAAAAAGAAGTTATGTCTTTACACCGCTGCCTATTTTGAAGATGTCATTTCAGGTTTAGGTCTATGGCAAGCATTCATCAAAAAGCATCTGGAACTATATGATACGTCACTTCCTTTCTATACCATCCGACCGGATTATATAAAAGATGAGATCAATGAGGAAGATATCCGTTTCATCATTTGGAACACTTTAGAGAAGGCTCCATATAAACATCTGTATATCAATCCGATGGACAGGAATATCGAAGAAACTGCACATTTATTTTTCCGGATATTGGATGAAGAATATGAAACGGCTCCCGCCAATGCCACGTTACAGGAGTTCTTTATGGATTTCAAAGGAAAAGAGGACGCAAACCATAAACTACGCTGGCTGTTCGGACATACTTATCTCACAGAACCATCTGTACAAGAATATATTGCACAGGTTACAGAAACCGACAAATTCATCATTCCATGTGGCCCCCTTGCCCTGTTTCTTCATGAATGGATTGACCTGCTGACCAACGGAGAAACCGAATGTTGGGAAGAGATAGAAGGACTATACCCTGCCATTCCCGAAATATCGGACGAGATGAAGGAAAGGAACCACCATACCTATCAATTGTTCACGCAAGGCACAAATGGTGCCCGTATCGTATATCTGAAAAGCTATAAAGAACTACACAGTTTCCTTACCCAAGTATTACAATGGCCGGACGATTCCAATCACACTTTGCCCCAAATGAAGGAACATAAGGATTTCATCATGATGGTAAATTCCGAAAAAGGTATTCTATTGGCGAAGGATATATGCAAATACATCAGTGATCCTCTTAACCCGATGTATGATGCCGCAACAGCTGCCCAAGAGGCATTCAGCCTGCTTACTATCCCGACCAAATGTCCGCCGGACCTGATGGAATATTTAATAAACAACCACTATATCCCCGATGCACAATTCCCCGAATTTGGTGAAAAGGAACTGGTTCAAAAGAATGCGGACTTTATAGCCCGCCATTCCTTATTGTATTACTACAGGGGAGATTAGACCCTCCCCACCGCTACTTCGTTCACCAAAGGTCTACCTTCAACAAAGTCTTTCACGTTTTGTAGAGTAGTATGAGCAATATTCGTCATTGCCTCTTTGGTAAAAAAAGCCTGATGTGAAGTTACAATCACATTATTGAAAGACAGAAGACGAGCTAAAGTGTCATCATCAATAATCTTATCAGACTTATCTTCATAAAAATAAGGCTCTTCTTCCTCGTATACATCCAGACCGGCATATCCCACTTTTTTGGTCTTCAGCCCCTCTATCAAGGCATTGGTGTGAATCAACTGCCCACGCCCCGTATTGATAATCATCACCCCATCTTTCATTTTACTGATGGAATAATCATTAATCAGATACTTTGTCTGTTCTGTCAAAGGACAATGCAGGGAGATGATATCCGAACTATGATAAAGTTCATCCAAAGTACAATAAACCACCTGATGTTCACGGGCAAAATTGTAATCGGGATAAAGATCATATGCAAGAACATTCATACCAAATCCACGTAATATCTGAATTAAAATCTTGGCAATCTTACCCGTACCGATAATTCCGGCAGTCTTGCCATGCATATCAAATCCCATAAGTCCATGCAAAGAAAAGTTTCCGTCACGTGTGCGCATTGTGGCACGAGGAATCTTACGATTGAGTGACAACATCAATGCCACTGTAAATTCGGCAACAGCATATGGCGAATATGCCGGTACCCGTACCACTTTCATCTTACCTGCCGTTGCCGCTAAATCCACATTATTATAACCAGCACATCTTAAAGCCAGCAGTTTAACACCATTATCCGCCATTGCCCGGATAACTTCGGCATCAGCCGTATCGTTTACGAAGATGCAAACCACATCCACTCCTTTGGTCAACACCACGTTATTCATATTCAAATGGCCTTTGTAATACCTGATATCAAAGCCAAACTTCTCATTAGCCTCCGTAAACGAGTGTTCGTCGTAGGGTTTCGTGTCGTAAAAAGCTATTTTATAAGCCATAATTATTTTTTATTTATAGTTCATATAAATAACAAAAACACGTCCCTTACTGTTCACATACAGACTTATAGTTTTTTCAGTTCTGTGTACAGGCACTGCACAGGGAGTCCCATCACATTGAAGTAACTACCCGAAATTCCACAGACACCAATGAAGCCTATCCACTCTTGTATACCATAAGAACCAGCCTTATCCATCGGCTTGTAAACCCGAATATAATAATCGATCTCCTCATCGGACAATTCTGCAAACGTTACTTCTGTCACAGCAGAAAAACTTCTCTGAGTCCTGACAGTAGTCAGACAAACCCCAGTTATCACCTGATGGGTCTTGCCAGAAAGCTTCCACAACATCTGCCGTGCATCATCCTCGTTATGAGGCTTGCCCATGACTACACCGTCCAACCATACAATGGTATCAGCAGTAATAATCAATTCGTCCGGATGCATGATATTCCGGTAAGCAGCCGCCTTCTCGCAAGCTATATACAAAGGAATTTCCTCTGCTTTCAATGTATCCGGATAGGTTTCCTCTATGCCGGGTAGTGTTTTTACCTCATATTTTATACCTAAGCCGGATAACAATTCTTTGCGGCGCGGAGAATTGGAAGCAAGGATTATTTTATATTTTTCTAAATTTTCCAACATAGCTTTTCTTTATTTCATTACCACCCGAAGGCTCTTTCATGAGCCATCCATTTTCCTTGAGCCTTCAAAACCTGTTCCACCACGTCACGGCCACATCCATAGCCCCCATTACGATGAGAAATATAAACAGCTGTTTCTTTTATCTCAGGTGCCGCATCAGCAGGACAACAAGGTAGCCCACACAAACGCATCACTTCATAATCGGGAATATCATCGCCCATATAGAGTATCTCCTCATCCTGCAATCCATATTTTTCCTTCAAATGGGCATACTCCCGGGTCTTTACCGCAGCAGCCAGATAAACATCCTTGATACCCAGCCCCTCATAACGCTTACGCACCGCCTCGGTATTTCCACCAGTAATGATGGCAACATGCAGCCCGCATTTCACAGCCAACTGTAATGCATACCCATCCTTGATATTAACCGTACGCATGGGTTCACCATTGGGGTGCAAATAAATAGTTTCCGCACTCAATACCCCATCGACATCAAATACCAATGCCTTTATTTTCTTTAAATCATAGTTTATCATACCACTTATGAGTTCTTTCCCTCTTTATTTGTCTGAATAACAGACAAAGGGAGATTATGAATACTTTTACTTATCTTTTCGTACAATTCCTGCAAAGACTCCTCATCCGCCAACATCTCCAAATGTTTGCTTATTACGTTTTCATCGTAGCGTACAGCCGGACCTGTCTGCGCCTGTGTGGGAGAAAGTTCATGTACTTTGCCGGCAGTTTCGTCTATCAGCGGAAGCATCACTTCAAAAGAAATCCCCTGCTTTTCCAGTATATGTGAACTTAATGCATACATATGGTTAGCAAAATTACAAGCAAAGACTGCCGCCAGGTGCAAATGCCTACGTTGACCGGAAGTCACTTCATACACTTTAGGACTGAGACGAACTGCCACCATACGCAGCACTCCCACTTCTGCCGGAGCAGATGCTTCTATAAAAAAAGGTACGGTATTGAAATCAACTTCACGCTGCTTGCTAAAAGTCTGCATAGGATAAAGTACCCCATAGCGTTTTACCAACCCCTTCCATAAATCCATAGGCATACTACCCGCCGTATGTACAAACAAAGCCTGCTCCCTTCCTTTCACCAATACAGGAGCCAATTGTCGCAAAACTGCATCTTTCAGCGCTACAATATACAAATCGGCATCCCGACGTATCTCATCCGGCACAATTGTGTAGTCTACTAAAAGTCTGTCAGCCAATGCAGAAGCAGACTCCTCTGTACGGCTGTATACCTGCAAAATAAGACACCCTGCCTTTTGTAAAGCGATTCCCAAATGGGTAGCCACATTGCCAGCTCCTATCAGAACTATTTTCATCATCGGGTCGAAACTAAATATAAAATAACTCCTAACAACAACAAAGCCGCCGGCAACAAATAAGCAGACATCTGCCCCAACAAAGCTATCACCAAACTGATATTCAATATCAGCCATATACCCGCCAATACAATTCCTACTGACTTATCGGCCTTGAACCAAAGGAAAATAACAGCTGCATACAGTAACAGATTGTCTTTCTGCATAACCCATGGCAACCCGTGTGAGGCAAATCCTATAAACTTATCGATCAGATAAAGCATACCCATCACAATGAGAAACACCGCAGAAGCTTTATACGTATCCTTATGATTGACAGCAGCCACGTTTACTTGCCTCCAAATTTATTGATGTGAATTTTCTCCCATTGCAAATGGTCCTCATTAAAAGGCTTGCGTTCCATGCCCTTATGTCCTACCGCTATAATGGAAACCACCTGCAACTGCAACGGAATATCAAGCAGCGTATGCACGTATTCACCCGAGGGCATCCCGGTAGCGGTAAAACGTTCACGCACCTGTATCCAACAACTTCCCAACCCCAAATCTTCTGCCTGCAACTGGATCATTATGGAAGCAATTGCCGCATCTTCAATCCAAACATCACTAGCCAACGGATCAGCCATCACAACTACAGCCATAGCAGCATCCGCTAGAAAAGCTGCCCCCATCTCCTTACAATGGGAAAGTTTTTCCAGCATATCCTTATCATCTACCACAAGAAACTGCCAGCAATTGCTACGTTTAGAAGACGGAGCCATCAAAGCAGCCTTCAACAAAGCAACCACCTCTTCCTGTGTCAACTCTTGATCCGTGAACTTACGCATACTGCGTCTGTTCTTTATTAAGTCACTAAATTGTTCCATAATATACTCAGTTAATTTATTTTTCTGCACAAATATACAACTAGAATGTGGATTGATAAACAAAAAACAATAAATTTGCAATTAGAGATGCCTGTCAGATTAAGTACATATCGCAAAGGAAATGCCATTCCCCCTCTGCCTGGAACAAACATTTTCCATTCTACCGAGTTGTTTCATGTCTTTGAAATGACTCGGGGATACGAACCTCTGCTTATCGTAGCCTATATAGGAAACCGTCCTGTAGGCAAACTGCTGGCTGTCATCCGGAAGAGTATGCGCTTGTTCCCCCCCGCAATCATCAAACGATGCGAGATTTATGGCACAGGCGAGTATTTTGATGAAGAACAGAATAAGGAAGACCTGTTCGGGGAAATGTTGGAACATCTCACCAACGAAGTATTATGCAAATCGTTCCTCATCGAGTTCCGCAACTTGGAAAATCCGCTATTCGGATACAAAGCTTTCAGAAAGAACAACTATTTCGCCATTAATTGGCTAAGAGTACGTAACTCACTGCACAGTAAAGTCCCTTACGAACGGCTGAGCATGTCTCGCAAAAGACAAATAAACAAAGCGTTGAGAAACGGTGCCATCATGGAAGTAGCCGACAATGAGAAAGATATTCAAGATTTCTCACGAATGTTGAAAAAAGCCTATTCCTCACAGGTAAGAAAACATTTCCCGGACATCGGCTTTTTCCGGCTATTAGCATGGCAAAACCCAGAAAAAGAATTAGCCAAAGTGTTTCTTGTGAAATATAAAGGCAAAATCATAGGTGGTTCTATCTGTCTTTTCTCAAAAGAAAGTGCTTATCTGTGGTTCTCAGGAGGTATGCGGAAAACCTATGCTTTTCTTTACCCCGGTATTCTAGCCGTATGGGCACCTATTACCTATGCTCACGAAAAAGGATATGCACATTTGGAATTCATGGATGCAGGATTACCGTTCAAAAAGCACGGTTACAGGGACTTTATACTCCGCTTTGGCGGCAAGCAGAGCAGTACACGCCGCTGGTTCCGCTTCAGTTGGAAGTGGCTGAACAAACTCTTGTGCAAATTCTATATTTAATTCATTTTTGTCTTTTTGTCTAAAGTGTTGTGAAGCATCTCGCAAATAAGAAATAAAATTGAAGAAATATTTCTTTATTTAACTCGAAATTACTTTCTTTGTGCAGTTTTATCTGAAAACTTGAGTATAAAACCAAACTATTAAAATTATAAGATCATGAAAATCTCACACATTGAACACCTGGGCATTGCCGTAAAGAGCATTGAAGAGGCCCTGCCGTATTATGAAAACGTATTAGGTCTGAAATGCTACAATATCGAAACAGTAGAGGATCAGAAAGTTAAAACCGCTTTTCTGAAAGTAGGTGATGTTAAAATAGAACTGCTGGAACCTACAAGCCCCGAAAGCACTATCGCAAAGTTCATTGAAAAAAATAATGGCAACGGTGGTATGCATCATTTGGCTTTTGCAGTGGAAGATGGTGTGGCAAATGCGTTAGCCGAAGCGGAAACCACTGGCATCCGTCTCATTGACAAAGCTCCGCGTAAAGGTGCTGAAGGTTTGCAAATTGCTTTTTTACATCCCAAATCAACTTTGGGCGTCCTGACTGAGCTTTGCGAAAAACCATAAAACACGAGATCTGACTATTCACGATTGAAATCAGTGTATTTAGTCTGGTTCAAGCGTAAATAGAAATATTTTTTAATCGTAAATTGTAAAATCATAAGTAAAATGAGCAATCAACTTGAAAAAATAAAAGAGCTTATCGAACGCCGGGCTACAGCACGCATGGGTGGAGGTGATAAAGCAATTGCAAAACAGCATGAAAAAGGAAAATATACAGCCCGCGAACGCATAGCCATGTTGCTGGATGAAGGCAGTTTCGAAGAAATGGATATGTTTGTGGAACACAGATGCACCAATTTTGGCATGGAGAAAAAACATTATCCGGGCGACGGTGTAGTAACAGGTTGTGGTACCATAGAAGGACGTTTAGTTTACATCTTTGCACAGGATTTCACTGTTTCTGCCGGTTCTCTGTCAGAAACAATGTCTCTGAAAATCTGCAAAGTAATGGATCAAGCCATGAAAATGGGTGCTCCCTGTATCGGTATCAATGACTCGGGTGGCGCACGTATTCAAGAAGGTATCAATGCGCTGGCCGGTTATGCTGAAATTTTCCAACGCAATATTCTTGCTTCAGGTGTTATTCCACAGATTTCAGGTATTTTCGGTCCTTGTGCAGGCGGAGCTGTTTACTCTCCTGCGCTGACAGACTTCACATTGATGATGGAAGGCACATCATACATGTTCCTTACCGGACCGAAAGTGGTAAAGACTGTTACAGGTGAAGATGTAAGCCAAGAAAACTTAGGTGGTGCAAGCGTTCATTCTACCAAATCCGGTGTTACTCATTTTACTGCCAAGACGGAAGAAGAAGGGTTAGCCATGATCCGCAAATTGTTAAGCTATATTCCTCAAAATAATCTGGAAGAAGCTCCCTATGTAGACTGTACCGATCCTATCGACCGTCTGGAAGACTCTTTGAACGAAATTATCCCCGACAGCCCCAACAAACCATACGATATGTATGAGGTGATCAGCGCCATCGTAGATAATGGTGAGTTTTTGGAAGTCCAACCTCACTACGCTAAAAATATCATCATTGGTTTCGCACGTTTCAACGGACAATCTGTAGGTATTGTTGCAAACCAGCCAAAATACCTGGCGGGTGTACTTGACAGCAATGCGTCACGTAAAGGTGCGCGTTTTGTACGTTTCTGCGACGCTTTCAATATACCTCTTGTTTCATTGGTAGATGTTCCGGGATTCCTTCCAGGCACAGGACAAGAATACAACGGCGTAATCCTCCACGGCGCCAAGTTGCTGTATGCTTACGGCGAAGCGACTGTACCCAAAGTAACAATTACCCTGCGTAAATCATACGGCGGATCTCACATTGTAATGAGCTGTAAACAACTTCGCGGTGATATGAATTATGCATGGCCTACTGCCGAAATCGCCGTTATGGGTGGTGCAGGTGCAGTAGAAGTATTATACGCCCGCGAAGCCAAAGAACAGGAAAATCCTGCCGCATTCCTAGCCGAAAAAGAAGCTGAATACACCAAGCTGTTCGCCAATCCTTACAATGCTGCCAAATATGGCTATATTGATGATGTGATTGAACCGCGTAATACCCGTTTCCGCATCATCCGTGCATTGCAACAGTTGCAAACTAAGAAATTAACCAATCCGGCTAAGAAGCATGGTAATATTCCTCTTTAATTAAAAATTAAAAATTGAGAATTGAACATGAAGAAATTAAATATAGGAATATTCCTTTCTTTGCTGCTGATGGTGGGTTTATGTTCTTGTGGAGAACAGAAATCAAACACCAAGCTGGTACTGAATGAAGTGCTGATTGAAAATGAAAGCAATTTCCAAGATGACTACGGAGTACACAGCGCATGGATTGAAATATTCAATAGATCATTTGGTAGCGCAGACCTTGCCGGTTGTTTACTGAAGGTGAGCAGCCAGCCTGGAGATACTGCTACTTATTTTATCCCTAAAGGTGATGTATTGACTTTGATCAAACCTCGCCAGCACGCTTTGTTCTGGGCAGATGGTGAACCTAACCGTGGTACTTTCCACACCAACTTCACCCTGAATGCCGCAACGAACAATTGGATCGGCTTGTATGATTCAGGCAAGAAATTATTGGATCAGATTATAGTTCCTGCAGGTACATTACAGGCAAACCAATCATACGCACGTGTCAGCGACGCTGCTAATGAATGGGAAGTAAAAGGTTCTAGTGCAGACAAGTATGTAACTCCTAGCACTAACAACAAGACTATCAACAGCAACGCTAAGATGGAAAAGTTTGAAGAACATGACAGTGTGGGTATTGGTATGTCCATATCAGCTATGAGTGTCGTATTCGTAGGCTTGCTCCTTCTGTTTATTGCTTTCAAAGTTATAGGCCGTATTTCTGTCAACCTGAGCAAGCGCAATGCCATGAAGGTAAAAGGTATTACCGACAAACAAGAAGCCAAAGAAAAGAAACTGGGTGAAGCTCCAGGCGAAGTATTCGCCGCAATTGCCATGGCTATGCACGAAATGCAAAGCGATGTACACGATGTAGAAGAAACTGTTCTTACCATTACTCGTGTAAAACGTAGCTATTCACCGTGGAGTTCTAAGATTTATACCTTGCGTGAAACTCCCCACAAAAAGTAAGTCACCAATAAAAAGATAAAACGATGAAAGAATATAAATATAAGATTAACGGTAACATATATAAGGTTGCCATTGGAGATATAGAAGATAATATCGCTCATGTTGAAGTAAACGGCACTCCTTACAAAGTAGAAATGGAAAAAGCCCCGAAAGCTGTAGTGAAACCGGTAGTTCGTCCTGCATCAACCAGCCCTGCTCCGGCTCCAACTACAGTAGTAAAGCCTGCTGCAACTTCTACAGGAAAATCGGGCGTTAAATCTCCGTTGCCAGGTGTAATCCTTGATATTAAGGTAAATGTTGGTGATACCGTAAAAAAGGGGCAAACCATCATTATCCTTGAAGCTATGAAGATGGAGAATAACATCAACGCAGACAAAGACGGCAAGATCACCGCAATCAATGTAAGTAAAGGAGAATCCGTTCTCGAAGGTACTGACCTTGTAATTATTGAATAATATGGGAGAATTTATCAACTTTTTAGGGAATAACCTAGCTGACTTTTGGACATATACGGGTTTTGCCAATGCTACTGTTGGTCATATCGTAATGATCCTGATAGGTTTATTCTTCATATACCTTGCCGTGGCCAAGGAATTTGAGCCGATGTTGCTCATTCCTATCGGTTTTGGTATCTTGATCGGTAATATTCCTTTCAACATGGAAGCCGGACTGAAAGTCGGCATCTATGAGGAAGGTTCTGTTCTTAATATTTTATATCAAGGAGTTACCTCCGGATGGTATCCACCACTTATCTTTTTAGGTATCGGTGCAATGACGGATTTCTCGGCATTGATTTCAAATCCTAAACTGATGTTGATTGGTGCTGCCGCACAGTTTGGTATTTTCGGTGCATACATGATTGCATTGGCAATGGGCTTTGATCCGATGCAGGCTGGTGCTATCGGCATCATCGGTGGTGCGGACGGTCCGACAGCAATCTTCCTTTCATCCAAACTGGCGCCTAACCTGATGGGAGCTATTGCGGTATCAGCCTATTCATACATGGCATTGGTACCGGTTATCCAGCCGCCTATCATGCGTCTGCTCACTACCAAGCACGAACGTTTGATCCGTATGAAACCACCACGCGTCGTTTCTCATACAGAAAAAGTAATGTTCCCTATCATTGGTTTGTTACTTACTTGTTTTCTGGTTCCGTCGGGTCTGCCTCTATTGGGTATGCTTTTCTTTGGTAACTTATTGAAAGAAAGCGGTGTAACCCGTCGCTTAGCAGAAACTGCCCGCGGTCCGCTGATTGATACCATTACCATCTTATTAGGATTGACAGTAGGTGCTTCCACGCAAGCTTCAGAGTTCCTTACCATTGATTCGATCTTGATTTTCGCGCTGGGTGCATTGTCATTCATCATTGCTACTGCTTCTGGAGTTATCTTCGTGAAGATATTCAACTTGGTATTAGGTAAGGATAACAAAATCAACCCGCTTATCGGTAATGCCGGTGTATCTGCTGTTCCCGACTCGGCACGTATCTCTCAGGTTATTGGTCTGGAATATGATCCTACCAACTACTTGTTGATGCATGCTATGGGTCCCAACGTAGCTGGTGTAATCGGTTCTGCCGTAGCAGCCGGTATTTTACTTGGATTCTTGATGTAATTCATTGAACAACAACAAATAAAATCCTCTTCAACTAATATGTGGAAGAGGATTTTTTATTGATATAGATTAAGAAATGAATGATTTATTATGAATTTTGAATGATTAGTTATATAAGATATGCTGAAAAACATATAAATTTGCCGCCGTAAAACCAAACTAAATTAAACGAAGATGGAAAAGAAAACAGTTAAGTACCATATTCCCCAACACGGAATATATATGTACGCACGTACTAATTCTGGGAAAACTGAACTCATTGTCCTAAACAGCACCAATGCCGAACAAGTGGTGGCTAATAACCACTACCGCATAATGACAAATGACTCAAAAAGCGGTAAAGAACTTATCAGTGGCAAAAAAATTGACCTTACCAAAAATATGACAGTCGGTGCACGTCAATCATTGATTATTGAATTATAATTGTTTTTTAAGGTAAGAAGGTAAAATGAGAAGGTAAGAATAAAGGCGGCTTTATAAAGGGTCGCCTTTATTTATATCTCTTCTACCTCTTTTATTTGCGTGAAACAATTGTCCCTGTAGCTTGATAAGTAGGCATAACCAACATTTCTGCAATCTGCATATATTCTGGTACAGAAGCAGCAAAATAAACAGTTTCCGCAATATCATCTCCCGTCAATGGACGAATACCTTTATATACATTATCCGCCTTTTCCTTATCTCCTCGGAAACGAATAACTGAAAAATTTGTTTCTACCAACCCCGGTTTAATATTAGTCACTCTCAATGGAGTATCAACTAAATCTATACGCAGTCCATCCGATAAAGCTTTCACAGCGGCCTTTGTAGCACAATACACACTACCTCCCGGATAAGCAGCATCTCCGGCAATAGAACCAATATTAATAATATGTCCTCGTTTACGTTCCACCATTCCCGGTACAATCAGGCGTGTCATTGCCAGCAAAGCCTTAACATTAGTATCTATGACAATATCCCACTCATCCAGACTACCTTCCTGTTCTTTATCCGTACCGATAACCAACCCAGCATTATTCACCAGTATATCAATGGATTGCCATTCCTTGGGTAATGATTCCAAAGCAGACGTTGCCGCCTTACGGTCGCGCACGTCAAAAGGAAGCAAATATATTTCCGTACCATATTGCTTTTCTAATTCTTCTTTCAATGCACTCAGTTTATTTACGTTACGAGCATTTAAAATCAAACTTGCTCCCTGTGAAGCAAACTTGCGAGCGCATCCGGCACCGATACCGCTGGAAGCTCCTGTAATAAAAACAATTTTATCCATTTTATTATTTCGATTTATTAAAGAACTTACTGAAAAATAGTATTTGATAGTCTATGGCATTATTCCAATACCTGCCTGTATGCCCGCCCGGACGGATGATAAAGTCATGATTTATTTTCTTCTTCAACAGTTTTTCGTGTACAGCCTTATTCACTTCCAGAAAGAAATCATCACAACCGCAATCTATTATAACAGCCAGATCACCATTTTTATCTTATCCAACTGATTAATTACCGTATGTTCGTCCCATCTCTGCTTGTTGCTCGCTTCTTCGCCTAATTGCTTCTTCATCTCCCAATTATTGGGAAACGGACGGATATCTAAACCTCCGCTCATACTACCTCCTCCTCCAAAGACATCTTTATGACGGATGGACAACCATAAACTTCCATGACCACCCATACTTAACCCGGTGATAGCACGTCCCCCTCTCTCCACTTTCGTAGTAAAATTCTTATCAATATAGTTCACCAATTCTTTTGATACGAATGTTTCATAACGGTACTCCTTATTCAAAGGGCTGTCCCAATACCAACTGTTCTTCCCGTCCGGACAAACAAAAATGATTCCTTCCTTGTCAGCTATTTGAGGTAATTCCGGTTTTATACCGAGCCACGTTCCCGCATTGCCTCCATATCCGTGAAGCAGATAAAGTACGGGACATTTTTCACCTGCCATGGCTTTATCCGGACAGATGGTAATTACCTGAACCTCCTTATCCATTGCGTCACTATGTACCGACAAAGTATCCACTTTGGCCGCCTGCATTCCCACAGACAAACACCAGCTTCCTATCAAAAAAGCCCAATATCTTTTTTTCATGTATATAAAAAATTACCCGATGTAAAAGTACAATATAATTTGCAATTTAGTTGCATCTTCTTTCCACTATCTTTGTTGCCATAAATAAAAAGAAACAATGAAAAAAATAAAATTAGAATCAGTTTTCAATGAATTCACTTTAATGGGGATAGCTGTATCAGGAGCATTCTATCTAGGAGAATACTGGGAAGGTATTGCCGTTATTCTGTTCTATCTCATAGGTGAATGGTTCCAACACAAAGCTGTACACAAAGCACGCAGCAACATCAAAGCATTATTGGATGTACGTCCCGAAACAGCCACTGTAGTATATAATAACACATATAAAATAACAGCACCGGAAAAAGTACAGCCAGGAGAAACCATTGAAGTAAAAGTTGGAGAAAAAGTACCTCTAGACGGATTTTTACTGGAAGATTCCGCTTCATTTAATACGGCCGCCCTAACCGGAGAAAGTGTTCCCCGGACTCTATATAAACAAGAAGAAGTTTTAGCAGGAATGATCGCTTCAGATAAAGTGGTACGGATCAAAGTAAACAAACCGTATGATCAAAGTACGTTAGCACGTATCCTCACTTTAGTACAAGATGCAGCAGAAAGAAAAGCCCCTGCCGAATTATTTATCCGCCGTTTTGCACGAATTTATACACCGATAGTGACAGGACTGGCGATACTAGTTGTCATACTCCCCTATTTATACTCTCTGATAAAACCTGAATTCATTTTTGTTTTTGATGATTGGTTCTATCGGGCTTTAGTATTCCTAGTCATATCATGTCCTTGCGCATTAGTGGTCAGCATTCCATTAGGATACTTTGGAGGTATTGGTGCCGCATCTCACAAAGGGATTCTTTTCAAAGGGGGTAATTATCTAGATGCCATAACCCAAATAAACACCGTAGTATTCGATAAAACCGGAACACTCACCCAAGGTGTATTCAGTGTTCAGGCAATATCGGCAGCCGAAGGTGTTTCGCAAAAGGAACTGCTTCAACTTATCGCCTCTATAGAGAGTTTCAGCAATCATCCTATCGCAAAAGCCATTGTCAAATATGCGGAAGAACAAAGTATATCTCTTAACTCGTCACTGAGAATCACTGAATTTGCCGGATATGGAATAAAAGCCGTAACAAACGGTAAAGAAGTATATGTAGGAAATACACGGTTATTATCAAAATACGGCATCTCTTTTCCCTATGAAATCAGCAACATGACAGAAACAATCGTGCTATGTGCAATGGAAAACAAATATTTGGGGTATCTTTCATTGGCGGATACCCCAAAACCTGATGCTGTACAAGCCATCCGCGAGCTGAAAGACTTAAATATTAATAATATTCAAATATTATCGGGAGATAAACAGACAATTGTTTCTAATTTAGCCGAAAAGATAGGTGTCACACATGCTTTCGGAGATTTACTACCCGAAGGTAAAGTAGCACATTTAGAACAATTAAAAGCAAATTTTGAAAATCGTGTAGCTTTTGTAGGAGACGGTATCAATGATACTCCCGTACTGGCACTCAGCGATGTTGGGATTGCCATGGGTGGTCTAGGCTGTGACGCTGCTATAGAGACTGCGGATGTAGTGATACAAACAGACCAACCCAGTAAAGTAGCGGAAGCTATAAAAATAGGAAAACAGACCCATCGCATTGTATGGCAAAATATATCGATGGCATTCGGAGTGAAATTGTTAGTATTGCTATTAGGAGCCGGCGGAATGGCCACTATGTGGGAAGCTATATTTGCAGATGTAGGCGTAGCTTTACTCGCCATTTTTAATGCAATGAGAATACAGAAATGAAAAGAATAAAATGATTTGACCTATGAATGAAACAATCTATTTAAAAAAATTGGAACAGCGGGAAATCAAACCGACAGCCATACGTCTGCTTATTCTAAAAACCATGATGCAGCACAAAGAAGCATTTTCACTGTTGGATTTGGAAAACGAATTGGATACGGTAGACAAATCAACCATCTACCGCACCATAACCCTTTTTTTAGCCCATCATTTGGTTCATGGCATTGATGACGGCACAGGATCGTTAAAATATGCCGTGTGCAGTAATGATTGCAATTGTGAGGTAGACGATCTCCACACTCACTTTTATTGTGAGAACTGTCATCGCACGTTTTGTATGAAAAGTATCCACGTGCCCATCGTGACACTACCTCCCGGATTCACCGTACAAAGTATCAATTATGTCCTGAAAGGTCTATGCTCGGAATGCTCTCATCAACATGTGTGACTATTGCCAAAAAAGGAAATCAATCCTAAAGCCCATTTTGAAATAATCGAATGCAGGCATCCGAATTTACAGATCGGATGCCATTCATCTAATTGTCAGTTATTCAAAGCTGTAATATCTTCTTGTATAGTGTCCGACCTTTTAATGAACATCCATCAAGAAATGCAGTATTTTTATTTGGGAGCAAGAAACTTCTTACTCAGCCATTTTCTTACGGGCTCATCATACAGTTTCAGACACAGGCAAGCCAAAATGACACTCAAAACAAAAACACCCACAGCTACATACCAAGTTTCTCCCAATGTATAAAGTTTATTCTCAATCAACCATGCGTAGAACAAATACATCAACGGATAATGTACTACATAAACCGGATAGGATATATCTCCCAAGAACTTGCATATCTTTGTAGACTGCTTATCCGTAGTAGTACCCGACGCCCCCAGCCACACAAGAAAAGGAAAAACCGCAATTACACAAAAAGCTTCATAAATACCATTCATGCAAATCGGTTCCAATCCTTCCAGATAAGGAACCGAGAACAGCGCAATCAGTATAATAGTACATATCCAAAATGCCCCATTCACCTTCATAGGCTTAAAGTTACGCGACATCAACATACCCAACGAGAATGGGAAAAGCATACGTAAGGTTCCACCTAAGAAATTCACTCCGTCGAGTGTCCATCCCACTCCCATATTCCCATAACCAGACACATTGAAAACAGCAAATGACGCTAATGCCATACCCAGCAACACAACCAGCACAGCCAATGCTTTATTAGACAAACGACGAATGAACAACGCATAAAGAATATTACCTATATACTCAAAAAACAGGGACCAGCAAGGTCCGTTCAATGGAAACATCTCACCATTACCACGAACTTCATATCCCACACCCGGCATGGCAGGAATAAAGAATATTGTACAAAGCAAAGACAACATAATCATGGAAATGGCGACATGCGTTCCATCCCATTGCACACAACCTTGAATACAGAACGTAATAGCTCCCAAAACAGCACCCATAATTACCATCGGATGAAGACGGATCAAACGGCGTTTGAAAAAGTCTTTCATAGTGAAATTCTTCCCCCAACGGTCATCATACGCATAACCGATAACAAAACCCGAAAGAATAAAAAAGAAATCCACAGCAAGATACCCGTGGTTGAGAGTCTCGATATTACCGGCACTAGCAAAAGCAAAGCCTTCAAATACATGATACCATATTACCATAAGAGCAGCGACTCCTCTCAATCCATCAAGAAGATCATAATGAGGCTTTGTATCTGTAAATGCTGCAGAAGAGATTTTTTCCATAATAAATTAATAGATTTAATAATTAATTCTTTTTAACCGTTACTAATAATGCTGCAAAGTTACACAACTTAAAGGCTTTTAAATTTGTCCTATGACAAAAAAACAGTAATACATAAATTATTTTTTAGCTCGAAGACGACTAAGTGTGGGAAGTGTTATACCCAAATAAGATGCAATATACCTTAACTTCACCCGTTGGCATATTTGAGGAAACTGTTGTTTAAACTCCTCATATCTTTCTTTTGCAGGCAAAGTCAGCCGTTCTTTGTGAGAACGATGCAAACGCCTGTACTCATTTTGATGAATAATCCTCCCCCAATTAGCCAATTCAATATTAGTCTGAAACAGCTTGGTTAAATCAACTAATGATATTTTGTAAACAACTACATCTTCAAGCGTTTCCACAAATTCCTCGCTCGGCTTATTATAGTACAACTCGTCCATACTGAAAACAATACCTCCTTCCCATGAAAAGGAGGTTGTTATTTCTTCTCCATTTACAAGCCAGAAAGAACGCGTCATTCCTTTTTCTATGAAATAAGCTGATTTACAAAATGTATTCTCCTTTATTAACTGATATTTCTTAGGGAAACGACATAAAATCATACATTTTTTCAGTTCTTGTATCGTATCTTCAGAAACCGGACACAAAGAGAGCATATTATCTATAATGTTTGTCATAAAACCTCAGTCCATTTAAAATACATATAAAAAAACACCAAATATAAACACGGGATATACCTTGTTTTCTTTTCAGCCAAAAGTACAAATATATATTGGAAAACGACATCATTTTTTCCAAATAATCGGAATTTCCAAGACCACCCCATACAAGAATGTCCATATACCTCTTTTATTTATTACTTTTTGTTCAAATTACAAAGATAAAGCATTCAAATGCCAATCAAGCTTTTAAAACTTCCCATTGCTTAATGCACCACTCTAAAAGAATTGCAATAGCCTTCAAATCACTTTTCATATAATCTATCAGAAATTTCATACCAAGAAAATCCAAAAGAAATACCAAAGAATTGAACATTTTTTATGAAAAACAGCCCTTGACAGATTGGCAGATGCAGGCTATTTTTGCATTTTAACAATTATAACCCTTAAAACAAAAAAAATATTTACTTTGCAGTATGAAGTTTCTATTATCAGAAGAGTAAAATCTTAATTAATAATCTGCTACTGCTTTAACCAACAAGTCCAATCACATGAAAAAAATTATAACATTACTTTTAATATTGTTGTTTACCACAAAAAGCACTTTCTCCCAATCACCAAACAATATAGAGAAGTTCACCGTAGTCTGTGTAAATGATAAAGATAGTATTTTAAACAAAATAAAAATGTCTACTCCCCAATTCTACAACATCGGAAAAGGTAAACGTATAGAGATAAAAGTATGCAATGAAGACAGCATACAAATAAGAAGAGTACGCTGTCTTTTATATTATTCCAACTCCGGCAAGAAAGAATGTATAGGAAAAATATGGATTTCCCCTCTCATTGGCTACGAAACCTGCTATTTTTGTATGAACGTGGATATCCCCCTAACAAAAGACGAATGGCATAAACTAACTTTCCGAATAAAGAGAGGAAAAAATTATAAGGATTACAAATTCTTGAAACAACAAGTACAAGAAGAAAATATTTGATAAGAAAAGAGATATTGACAAGAAGAAAAACAGGAAGAATTGTTTTTATTTTAAGTTTCAGCTTTAAAATAAACCAAGATTTATTTTATACCATTCTGATTATCCTTATATTTGTCTTTTGATAATAAAATTATGCAATCTATTAATTTACAAAAACAATGAGCTATATCCAAAACAATCTACAAGCTGGTGAAGAAATAAAATACAAAGCAGATATTCACTGGTATATATTTGCATATCCGGTAATACTACTATTATTAAGCGTTTTCTTTTCTTCTGCACAAACCGGATTTTTCCATTATGTTAGCTTATTTCTATTATTGTCCGGATTATTCCAATTGATAAAAAGAATTCTTCTTAAGATGGGCACTGAATATGTTGTCACAAACAAGAAAGTCATTCTAAAATCCGGTATTTTAAGCCGGGATGCCCTTGAATTGGTTTTAAACAAATGCGAAGGGATACGGATTAATCAAAGCCTCATGGGACGTATGCTCGGTTTTGGTTCTATTGTAGTTACTACAGGCGGGGTCACCAACAAATTTGACTTTATCACCAATCCTATAAAGTTCAGAAACGAAATCAATGCGCAGATTCAATAAATGAAAAGCATTTAAAGAATACAAAGGGGGCGGATATAAAAGCTTTTATACACAAAACTGTAATGGAACTCCTCTATTAGGATAATATAATCTGCACTTAGGTTTAAGTATTGTATTAAAGGTAATCAGGAATACCAAAAGAATGTTTTAATATGTTTATTGAGAATCCTTATCAATGGGGAGTGTCGTATGACTATGCTTTACCCTTGTCAGAAAACACGCTTTTGCACATACATTCACACGGGGCTATACATACGTACAAGCTTATGCGTATGTATGTAAAACGCTTTAGTCCAGAATGAAATTCCATATCAAAGACAAGGACGTTTTTTAAAAAGATCAAGAGCTTTTCAAGAAAGATAACCGCCTTTTTTTTAAAGAACAAGAGTTTTTTTTAAAATGTCTTGCTCTTTTTTTATCGCTGCCGGGAATTCGTAAGCTATCATTCCGTGGAAGTGTCTCCCCCCCTTCATGCGCATTCTTACGAGAAAAAAGCTTGAAAACGCTCTACTTTATACCAAGCTGGAACGGTCTATAAAAAGAGAATATATAGCTGACAGCAAGCATATTATGTAAAAATCAACCTCAAAACATAGTGAGGGCATGAGAGTATAAGTGAAAGCAAATATTTTTACTATTGTCATATAAGTCATTTATAATTAACCTATTATACATGCAGTGAGGGCATGAGGGCATAAATACCCCCGAACTTTCTAGTGAGAAAGATAATACGTCAAGGACACTTTCCGAAATTGATCAGAGAACAAAATGATCTTTATAAAAGCTAAAGTCCGTTGCAGGTGAGTCTGGATATACTTAGATAAAATAATAAAAACACCCAATCTTTCTATATGTAAGATTGGGTGTTTTTATTATAACTCATTGATTTTCAATACTTATTGCGGAGAGACAGGGATTCGAACCCCGGGTACCTCGCAGTACAACGGTTTTCAAGACCGCCGCAATCGACCACTCTGCCACCTCTCCAAGACTTCTTTTCAAAAGTGCTTTCCGTTGAAAGCGTTGCAAAGGTACGACTTTATTTTAAATAAGCAAATAGTTTACCAGTTTTTTTGCTATAAAATTTTCAAATCGTATTTTTGCATACGAATAATAAACGAAAGAAATAAATCATGATATACCCTCAGAATTTCGAACAGAAAATAGGTTTCGATTCCATCCGTCATTTACTAAAAGAGAAATGTCTCAGCACATTAGGTCAAGAAAGAGTAGATGAAATGAACTTCTCAGAATCCTTTAAGGATATTAATGAATGGCTGGAACAGGTGATGGAATTCATACGCATCATACAAGAGGAAGACAGTTTTCCCGACCAATATTTTTTTGATGTACGCCCATCACTAAAACGTATCCGCGTAGAAGGTATGTATTTGGATGAGCAAGAACTGTTTGATTTACGCCGTTCTTTAGAAACAATTCGTGATATCATCCATTTTCTGACACTGACCCCGAATGACGAAGAACAAGAAAAAGAAAACTCCCCCTACCCTGCCCTACAAAAACTGGCAGGAGATATTATCGTGTTTCCTCAACTCATTACGCGTATTAACAACATCTTAGACAAATTCGGAAAAATCAAAGACAACGCTTCTTCCGAATTATTACGCATCCGCAGAGAGTTGGCCTCAACAGCCGGAAGCATATCACGCAGTTTGAATGCAATTCTACGCAACGCTCAAGCAGAAGGTTATGTTGATAAAGATGTAACTCCTACCATGCGTGACGGAAGACTCGTCATCCCTGTCGCACCGGGATTAAAACGGAAAATCAAGGGAATTGTACACGATGAATCATCCACTGGCAAAACAGTTTTCATAGAACCGGCCGAAGTAGTGGAAGCAAACAATAGAATACGGGAATTGGAAGGAGAAGAACGCCGGGAAATCATCCGTATCCTGACAGATTTCTCTATCATAGTCCGTCCACAGGTCCCCGCCATCCTCCAGTCATACGAGTTTTTGGCAGAAATTGATTTTATCCGTGCCAAAGCCCATTTTTCAATTCAGACGAACGCCACCAAACCATCATTGGAAGACAAACAGATTTTGGATTGGACCATGGCCATACACCCACTATTACAACTCTCGCTGGCCAAGCATAATAAAAAGGTTGTTCCTCTAGATATAGAACTAACTCAAAATCAACGTATCCTAATTATATCCGGACCGAATGCCGGAGGTAAATCCGTTTGTCTGAAGACTGTGGGATTACTACAATATATGTTACAATGTGGTATGCCGGTTCCGATGCATGAACGTAGCCATGCCGGATTATTCGGCAGTATCTTTATAGACATAGGTGACGAACAAAGTATCGAAGACGATCTGAGTACCTACTCCTCACACCTTACCAACATGAAAACAATGATGAAAAGCTGTAACGAACGCAGCCTTATCCTCATTGATGAATTCGGCGGAGGTACAGAACCACAAATTGGAGGAGCCATAGCTGAAGCTGTGTTGAAACGTTTCAATGAAAAGGGCACATTCGGCGTTATCACTACTCATTATCAAAATTTGAAACATTTTGCCGAAGATCACGAAGGAGTGGTTAATGGCGCCATGTTATATGACAGGCATTTAATGCAAGCTTTATTCCAATTACAAATAGGAAATCCGGGAAGTTCATTTGCAGTAGAAATAGCTAGGAAAATAGGTTTACCGGAAGAAGTAATAGCCGACGCATCCGAAATTGTAGGGAGTGAATATATCAATGCTGATAAATATCTACAAGATATCGTACGTGACAAACGTTATTGGGAAACCAAGCGTCAGAACATCCGCAAACGAGAAAAACAGATGGAAGAAACCATCGCCAAATACGAAGAAGAACTACAGGAACTGGAGAAAAGTCGCAAAGAGATTTTGCGAAAGGCCAAAGAAGATGCGGAAAAATTGTTACAGGAATCAAATGCCCGAATTGAAAATACCATCCGTATCATCAAGGAAGCACAAGCCGACAAAGAACGTACACAATCGGCACGTCAGGAACTGACTGATTTTAAAAATCAGATAGAAGATATCGAGAAAAAGAACAAGGAAGATGAAATCATCCGGAAAATGGAAAAACTCCGTGAAAAACAAGAGCGGAAAAAAAACAAAAAGGATAAAGCCAAGGCGGAATCTTCCCAACTGTCAATACCCAAAGAACAGCCTATCACTGTAGGTAGTACTGTAAAGATCAAAGGTCAATCCAGTGTCGGAGAAGTACTAGGAATTAATGGCAAAAATGCAATAGTTATGTTCGGAATGATAAAAACCAATGTAAAACTGGATAAGCTGGAACGTAGCACACCAATACAGCCCACCCAGAAAACAATGGTAAAAAGTACCTTCGTCAGCAGTGAAACACAAGATCGGGTATATGAAAAGAAACTAAATTTCAAACAAGATATTGATGTACGCGGTATGCGTGGCGATGAAGCTATACAGGCAGTAACTTATTTTATCGATGATGCCATACTATTGGGAATAGACCGTGTACGTATCCTTCACGGAACAGGTACAGGCATACTACGCACCCTGATTCGCAGCTATTTGGGAAGTGTTCCAGGAGTAGCACACTATCAAGACGAACACGTACAATTTGGTGGGGCAGGTATTACTGTAGTAGACTTAAAATAAACACATAGCGGATTTGCAAATTTGAGCAAAGCGTAGCGAATTAGCTGAAATAGCGTTCGTTACGCTATATTTTTCTCTTGGCGAAAAGCCAAAGAAAACCACGATACAGCCAAACGGTGCAGAAGTTCAGTTACCACCTCATTACCCCCGTAACGGGTACGGATTTCTTGCTAAATGGTTCTTTTTCTGCGATTTGCGTAATTCTACATAGCTGTCGGTAACTCACTATAAACTAATTTTGTAACCAAAAAAAGGAGTGAGTTATGCGAAGTACATTCAAGGTCTTATTTTACGTGAAGAAAGGCAGCGAGAAGCCCAACGGCAACCTGCCTTTGATGTGCCGCCTTACGGTGGACGGAGAGATTAAACAGTTCAGTTGCAAGATGGACGTTCCCCTGCGGTTGTGGGACGTGAAGAACAACCGTGCTTCGGGCAAGAGCGTCGAAGCGCAGAGAATCAACCTCGCGGTGGATAAAATCCGTGTGGAGGTAAACCGACGCTATCAAGAACTGATGCAGACGGACGGGTATGTTACCGCCGCCAAGCTCAAAGACGCCTATCTCGGTATCGGCGTCAAGCAGGAAACCTTGCTGAAACTGTTCGAGCAGCACAACGCCGAGTTCGCCAAGAAAGTCGGGCACAGCAGGGCGCAGGGGACATTCCGACGCTATCAGACGGTTTGCAGCCATATTCGGGAATTTCTGCCCCATACCTACAAGCGTGAGGATATTCCGCTAAAGGAACTCAACCTCACATTCATCAACGACTTCGAGTATTTCCTGCGCACGAAGAAGAAATGCCGCACCAATACCGTGTGGGGCTACATGATCGTGCTGAAACACATCGTTTCCATAGCGAGGAACGACGGGCGTCTGCCGTTCAATCCCTTTGCAGGGTACATCAACTCGCCCGAAAGCGTCAATAGAGGCTACCTTACCCAAAAGGAGATACAGACGCTCATGGACGCACTGATGAAGAACACCTACCATGAACTTGTACGGGACTTGTTCGTCTTTTCTGTTTTCACGGGTTTGGCGTACTCGGACGTAAAGAACCTCACCGCCGACCGCCTGCAAACATTCTTCGACGGCAACCTATGGATCATCACCCGACGGAAGAAAACCAACACCGAATCGAATATCCGTCTTTTGGACGTTCCCAAACGCATCATCGAGAAGTATAGGGGACTGACAAAGGACGGTTGTGTGTTTCCCGTTCCGAGCAACGGCAGTTATAACAAGATACTCAAAGAGATAGGCAAACAATGCGACTTCAAGGTGCGGCTGACCTATCATGTAGCCCGACACACGAACGCCACGACCGTACTTCTGTCGCACGGCGTACCCATCGAAACCGTGAGCCGCCTATTGGGGCACACGAACATCAAAACCACCCCAATTTACGCCAAAATCACCGTCCAGAAGATAAGCCAAGACATGGAAACCTTATCGTACAAGCTGGAGGAGATGGAGAAGAACATCTGCCGAGCCATTTAGTCACCTTAAAACAGCATACCGATGAAAGAAGAAAGGAACATCATCACGATAGATGAATACGGCAATATCTCCCTGCCGACCGACATAGGCGCAACCGCCATGACCGAGTGGGAAATCTGCGAACTGTTCGGGATTGTCGCCCCGACGGTTCGGGCAAGTATAAAGGCACTCTGCAAGAGCGGAGTTTTGAGATAGGAGCAGCATAGAGGTTTACGACCTCGAAACGATAGCCGTCCTCGCTTTCCGTATCGAATCGTTCGGGGCGACGAAAGTCCGCAAAGTGTTGTTGGAGAGAATAACGCACCGGCGAAAAGAGAAAACGACGGTTATCGTATCTGTCGTTGCCGACACCGAGCCGAGCCGCCGATGGATGGCGTAACGGTCTGTCGGTCGGGGTATCAGTCCGTCATACATTCATACGGTCATACCGTCGCACGGACGGAAAGGGGCTGTTTCCCGACCGAAAGGGGGAAATAATAAGGTGGGGTTATACGGGTAAGCAGGCGGCAGGGAGAGCTACCGCCGAAAGACCGCCGACACGCCGCAGGGTATTTACGGAGAAAATACCGTAGCTTATTAGGGAATTTTCCGAGCCGCAATACTCCGTATCGCTGAAAATTCCCCAATAAGGCAAGGGGATAAAACTGTAATTCCTTCATTACATTAAAGTACAATAAAAAGTGCTGTTCATAAACGGCTAATGTGCGGTATTTTTGCTAATTTTACATCGAATATGAAGAATGAAAAGCAAAAGAGATATAAACACTATATGAAAACAAAGTGATTAATCTTACAGAATTAAATAATTGAAAATAACATCTTTACATAAGATGATTGAAGAGAAGAACTATTACGGAAACCTTTGTACAGAGATGTACGAAATCTTGCATGCAGAAGCACCGCAAGACGAATTGAATTTTTATCTTTCTTATGCTGAAAAAGGAAAAAAGATTTTAGAACCTTTATGCGGCAGTGGACGTTTTCTTGTTCCATTCGTGGAAAGAGGGCTTGATATAAGTGGCATAGACTTATCCAATGAAATGTTACAAAAGTTAAAACAGAAATTGCCTGAGGCAAAAGTCGTTCAAGCTGATATTATAAAATATTCTCCAAGAGAGAAGTTTGATTATATATTTATCAGCTCGGGCTCTGTGTCATTATTTACCGATACTGATTTGTGTAAACAAATCTTGTGCAGAATAAAAGAATGGTTGTCTCCAATGGGTAAGTTTGTATTTGCTGTTGATACAATCGCCAATAGATGTACAGATGACAATGATTATGCGATTGCGGTTTCTGTAAAGACAAAGGAGAATTTTGAACTGGTGTTAAAGTCGAAGAACCATTACGATGAACAAAGTCAGACCCAGCTCTCTCCCGGAATTTATGAAATGTATAGTGATACGAAATTGATTCAAAGCGAATTTATGGATTTCCAGACGCACCTTTATAAGTATGGTGAAATGGAAGAATATTTGAAAGAAGTCGGGTTTACTCAAGTCAAAACTTATTCTTCTTTTGACAAGGAAATAGCCATTAACGATCGATGTGAAATGTTTTTATTTGAATGCAGCTTATAATATGAATACCCCCACAATAAAAACTGACAGATTGATTCTAAGGAAATTTCTGGAAAACGATATAGAGGCTCTTTTCCTTATTTTGAAAGACAAAGAAGTCAATAAGTTCCTTCCTTGGTATTCTCTAAAAGATATCGAAGAAACCAAAAAATTCTATGCGGAAAGGTATGCAGCCAAATATGAACAACCTCAAGCATACGCTTATGCCATTTGTCTGAAAGACGACAATTTTCCAATAGGATATGTTAAAGTTGATATGGAAGAGCACCATGATTTTGGTTATGGGCTCCGTAAAGAATTTTGGCACAGAGGTATCGCTTCGGAGGCTGGCAAGGCTGTTGTCGAACAAGTAAAGAAAGATGGATTACCGTACATTACTGCCACACATGACAGGAACAATCCAAGAAGCGGTAATGTAATGCAGGCTTGCGGTATGAAATACTGCTACACGTATGAGGAATTGTGGCAACCTAAGAATTTTTTGGTCGCATTCAGAATGTATCAACTGAACTTTACAAAAGGGCAGGATTGGATATACCAAAAATATTGGGAGGAACATCCTAACCATTTTATTGAAGAGTTGTAACCCTATTGGATAGTGGGTTATTTTTGCTATATTAGTTATGATTATTTTGATTGCTGGTGACACGCATACGGGAAAAACCTTGCTTGCACAAAGACTGTTGGAGAAATACAAATATCCCTATCTGTCAATAGACCATCTGAAAATGGGACTTATTAGGAGCGGGCAGTGTGGTCTTTCCGCTGATAGCAGTGATGCAGAACTGACGGAATATCTGTGGCCGATTGTTCGGGAAATGATAAAGACCTGTATTGAAAATTCTCAGAACCAGATTGTGGAGGGCTGCTATATTCCGTTTGGTTGGGAAAAAGATTTCTCCCTTGAAGATTTGCGACAAATCAAGTATATCTGTTTAATATTCAGTAAAAAATATATAGAAACTCATTTGGATGATATTCTTCGATTTGAAAAAGTAATAGAGAAACGATTGTCTTCTGATGTAATCTTAGACGAGATAATAAAAACAAACGAGTATAACTTGGAACAATGTGTGTTACGACACTATAACCATATTCTGATTGATGATACTTATCAAATTGACATTGAATGCATATAGTTTTTTGATTGGAACATTGTAGTTTTGAATATTTGTTCTAACTTTGCATTTAGAAGGGTTTATTTGACAGCATAGCAACGCAAAACGCTGAAATTCGCACAGTTGCCAAATCGTTACCTCTATTTCTCAAATAATTCGCTAAAAGTTTATTCTTCAATCGGTTAAGTCAAACCGATAAAAATCTAAAATAATATTTTAATAGAATAAGAGGCTGTTTTTAATTAATTTTCTCTATATTCGCACTAAAATTAGAGAAAATTAAAAGCAAAGGTGGCAGCTGGAACTTCTCATACAACTATAAGTATTAAGCTCAATGAGCAAGGGTTTCATGATATTTTCAATAAATATTATGTAACTCTATGCTTATTTGCCAATCAATATACAGAAAATCAAGAAACTTCAGCAGATATTGTACAAGATTCATTTGCCAAACTATGGCAAATAAGAGAAGATTTTTTTTATCTGCACCAAGTAAAAGCATTTTTATATACAGCTGTACGCAATAAAGCACTCAACGAACTGGAGCATTCAAAAGTAGTATATGAATACGCTCAAAATGTCATCGAAAAGAAAAAGGATTCCTTTTTTCACGATGCAATCGTTGAAGAGGAAACTTATCGTATCGTTTCTGAAGCCATAGATAAATTACCCGACCAAATGAAAGCCATTATGCAACTAGCTCTGGAAGGGAAAAAAAATGCAGAAATAGCAGACAGACTAAACATATCTACAGAAACAGTCCATACATTAAAGAAAATAGCCTACAAGAAACTCAGAGAGAACTTGAAAGACTACTATTACTTCCTCTTGTTCTTTATATAAAAAGACATTAATTTGTTTTTTTTCAAAAAAGTCGTTTTATTATTCACCCAAATTTCAAACAGACTTGTTTTATTATAAAAGAGATAAAAAACAGGTCAAAATATGATAAAACAAGATTTCTATATAGCCAACCTCATAGCAAGGTATCTGTCGGAAGAAATAACCCCGGAAGAAACAATAAAACTAACTACTTGGAGAGAAGAATCTACAGCGCACGAGATTTTATTCAAGAAAATTTGTGATGAAGAAAACCAAAAGCAGCATTTCCGGCAAAAAACGGCATTCAATCCTTCATCCGGATGGAAAGAAGTGGAAAAACGAATCAAAAGAAATAATAACAGAAGCAGATATATCAAAATAGTAAGTTATGCCGCAATCATTCTGTTACCTGTCCTTTTTGTAAGTATTTCCATGAAATTCACCTCGCCCGTTTCTCTTTCGGACAAACAGTTCATCGCACAATCCATTCTACCTGGGGAATCCCAAGCTATTCTGACATTGGAGGACGGCCAGACAATCCATATAAATAAAGAAACAGAGAGTCTGCTTGAGAAAATAGACGGAGCCCGAGTCCACATGGACTCTACAATGCTGAATTACCAAGTAACATCAAAAACAGCTAAAAAAAACAAGCCTGTATATAATAAAGTGGAAACTCCACGAGGTGGAGAATATGCTCTATTGTTAAGTGATGGAACAAAAGTGCATCTGAACGCAATGACCAGTCTCCGCTTTCCTGTGACATTTGATAACGGTCCACGCAAAGTGGAACTGGAAGGCGAGGCCTATTTTGAAGTCTGCAAAACAGGGCAACCATTTATAGTATGCACTCAAGGCATGCAAGTAGAAGTGTTGGGAACCACATTCAACATCTCTGCTTATCCACAGGAAGAGTATCAGACAACTTTGGTAAACGGTTCTGTCAAAGTAAATACAGAAACAGGAGAAAGCTGTATTTTAAAGCCCTCCCAGCAAGCTACCATCAGCCTTGGAAACAGCAGCATACAGATACGCATGGTAGATGCCGGATTTTATACCTCATGGATAAAAGGAAAAATTCATTTCAAAGACCAGCGATTGGAAGATATCATGAAAATACTATCACGCTGGTATGATATGGAAGTAATTTTTGCCAATGAGAAAATAAAAGACCTACGCTTCGGATGCAATGTAGATCGGTATTCGGAAATCACTCCATTTGTACGTTTATTGGAAGAGACTCAAAAAGTACACGTAAAAGTCAATAACAAAACAATCACATTCTATAACTAATAAAAATGATGTATTATGGACAAAAAACACAACTACACCAATCACGGTAAAAGTAGTAAACGTTTGTGGATTACGTTCCTATTTTTCTGTATCATTACCACAGGTTTTATGCAGGCAGCCAACAAAGTGTTTGCACAAGCCACTGTCACAGCCTCATTCAAGAATGCCACGTTGAGTGAAATTCTTTGGGAAATCCAAAGACAAACCGACTTTACTTTTGTGTACAGCACCAATGATGTAAAACAAATAAAAGTCCAAAACCTAAATGTAAATAACGAAAAAATAGCCAATGTGCTTGATAAATGTCTTATGAATAGTGGTTTGACCTATTCAGTTCACAACGGCGTTATTGCTATCAAGCAAATTGAAGAAAAAGAGTCTGCTGTTCCTCAACAGAAAACAACATTAACCGGTACAGTATTGGATGAGACGGGAGAACCTATTATTGGAGCGAATATCTTAGTCAAAGGTACTACGAATGGAACTACTACAGATTTGGACGGGCACTTCTCATTAGATGTAGACCGTATACCTGCCACTTTGATTATCTCATATATAGGTTATGGCAAGCAGGAAATTAAAGCCACTGCCGGAAAGACACTGAAAGTAGTCATGACTCCTGATAATAATGTTATGGAAGAAGTGGTTGTTACCGGTTATGGTACTTTCAAGAAATCGGCATACGCAGGTTCTGCTTCTACTGTGAAGACAGGAGAATTAAAAGATTTACCCGTAGTTTCATTCTCCAGTTTGCTAGAAGGTAATGCTCCCGGAGTACAAGTCACTTCCAGTTCAGGTCAGCCTGGTGCCTCCACTTCTATCCGTATTCGTGGTATGGGTTCTTTCAATGCAAGCAATTCTCCACTATACGTAATCGATGGTGTTCCCGTCCAATCCGGTTCTGTTGCTGCTACCAGCTCCGACTCCGGATTTGACATAATGTCTACATTAAACAACTCGGATATTGAAAATATTACAGTAATAAAAGATGCTGCAGCAGCCTCCCTTTATGGTTCACGTGCTGCAAATGGAGTTATTTTAATCTCCACCAAGAAAGGAAAAAGCGGAAAAGCACAAATTTCATTAAAAGCAGACTGGGGTAGCAATGATTTCGCAATGGATTATCGCCCAGTTATGGGGGGAGAAGAACGACGTGAATATATTTACAATGGATTGATATTATATCAACAACGTAAACTAGCTGATAAAAATCCTAATATATCAGAGGAAGAGCTAATGTCACAAAGTAAAACTTATGCAGATGGGCAAATCGATAAATATGCTCCAATTCCATGGTGTGGTTTCACAGACTGGAATAAAGAGCTTTTCCAAAAGGGACATCATTCTACCTATGAAGCATCACTAGCCGGTGGCAGCGATAAATTTAAATATTACTCTTCTTTATCATATATGAAGCAGAACGGTATTGTACAAGGTTCCGGTTTGGAACGTGTAACAGGGCGTTTGAACGCAGATTTCAGTGCAACAGACAAATTGACTGTAGGCGCCAAGATACTTTTCTCAAATGTAAATCAGAGTGTTTATGACGAAGGATTCACTTATACATCTCCTTTCTATTCCTCACGTAATTGGGCTACTCCTTCAGATCCGGTCTACAATGAAGATGGCAGTTGGAATCGTAAATTTATTCGTAAAGCCAATGACCGCAACCCCAAATTATCAGCTGAATACGATTATAAACATGAAAAAATGCTACGCGCATTCAATACGCTTTATGCCGAATACGAAATCATAAAAAATCTGAAATTCAAAACAACATTCAGTTATGATTACACTACTGTAAAAGGTGAGAAATGGTATGACCCACGTACTTCCAACGGTGAAGATGAAAATGGAGAAGTAGTAAAACGCATAAGAGAATATAAAAAAATGGTATGGAGTAACACCTTAAGCTATTTAACTACTTTCAACAACATTCATCATTTGGACTTTCTTGCCGGATATGAAATTGATGATACCTACAATGACTATTTATCAGGGGAAGCTTACAATTTTACAACTCCCGACAAACATGCCATTAGTAATGGAATGAAAACAGTATCTGTAGGGGGAAGTGATTCAAGGTACAGACTGGTATCCTATTTAAGCCGTTTGAATTACGATTACAAAAATAAATATTATCTAGGAGCTAGTTTTCGTGTTGATGGCAGTTCACGTTTGCACCGTGACAATCGTTGGGGAACATTTTGGTCTGTATCCGGAGCATGGCGTACTATTGAAGAAGAATTTATGCAACCTGTAAAAGATTGGTTGACAGACTTGCGTATAAGAGCATCATACGGTGTAAACGGTACTCTTCCTTCTGATTATTTCGGCTATATGGGATTAAGCTCCATTAGTGGTGGTTACTTGGAGCAACCCGGTATTCAAATGTCCCAAATTGCAAATCCTAATCTGAAATGGGAAACCAATTATAATATGAATATTGGCTTGGATTTTGGTTTTTGGGATCGTCTGAACTTCACGATTGAATATTATACCCGTACAACTAAAAACTTATTAATGGACTGTCCTGTATCCATGACAACAGGATTTAGTAGTTATTTAATGAATATAGGTGAAGTGAAAAATAAAGGTATTGAATTAACTATTAATTCCACTAATATTAAAATAAAAGACTTTAGCTGGAATACAACTTTCAATTTAGGTCATAACTCCAATAAAGTTGTAAAATTAGATGGCGAACAGACACAAATTGTCAGTGGAACTCAAATACACAAAGTAGGAAGTTCTTATCGTACATTCTATGTACAAGAATTTGCGGGCATCAATCCTGAAACAGGAAATCCTCTATTCTATACCAATGAATTGGATGAGAACGGAAATTATATAAAAGAAATTACCGAGAACTCTAAAAATGCACAATTCATTCCTTATAAACATGCAGAACCAACTGTTAACGGAGGTATCTCTAATTCATTGCGTTATAAATGGCTTGATTTAAATTTCTTATTCTCCTATCAATTCGGAGGATATTCTTATGATACTTGGGCACAAAAGACAGAACATGGCGGTTACGATTCCTATGCAAACATTCCGACTTATTATCGTGATAGCTGGAAAAAGCCAGGTGATCAAACCAATATAGAAGTATATATGCTGGGTAAATCATCTTCTGTATCAATGCATAAAATAACAAGTAGCCGCCGTATCCACAGTACTGATTATTTCCGCTTAAAAAATATCACATTCGGCATTACGTTACCTAAAGAATGGACAAATAAAATCAATATAGGAAATGTTCGTTTTTATGCATCAGCAAGCAATTTATGGACATGGGCGGCCTATGACAATTATGATCCTGAAGCTGTTAGTGCCGGTAGTGCAACTCAAACCACACCGCCTTTAAAAACCGTTACTTTTGGTCTCAACATCAATTTTTAACCACTAAAAAACAACAATATGAGAACATTACATAATTTTTTATCAATAGTCTTATCCATCGGATTGTTTACTTCATGTGGAAACGATTGGTTGGATTTAGAACCGTCCACACAAATTCCAACAGAAACGAGTATCAAATCTCTCTCCGACATTGATTATTCACTAAACGCCATTTATGCGACAATGCGTAATGCCTATGCGTATTCCGGGCGTTTAATCTACTACGGAGATGTAACAGGAGATGACATGCAAGCTGTACAATCAACTTGTAGAACAGCTCACTATTACCAAATGGATTGGTTACCTGCAAATGGACCAAGTACACACTGGTCATATCTTTATTCCATCATTCAAAACTGTAATGTAATTTTAGACGGCATTGACAATATCGAAATTCTTCCAAACGATGAAGATGAGCATATCTTCCGCAATGATTTGGAAGGACAAGCATTAGCAATACGTGGTCTGGCCCTTTTTGACCTTACGCGCTTCTTCGGATATACTTATTTAAAAGATAACGGAGCCTCTTTAGGAGTACCTATCATCACTTCAGCATCAGCCACTGCCGACAGTAAGCCTTCACGTAACACTGTAGCTGAATGTTATGATCAAATAATCAAAGACTTAAAGAATGCGGCTAGTTTAATGATACCCACATATTCATGGTCAGGTACTAGTTTGAATCAAAAAGATTTATCCTTAAATAAGAAAGGTAAAATCAGTAAATGGGGCACATTAACTTTGTTAAGTCGGGCATATCTGTATATGGGGAAGAACAGTGAAGCTTTACAAGCTGCAGAAGAAGCAATAAAAGGATCGGAAGCCAATAAATACCAATTATGGAATACCGAAGAATATCCCACTGTATGGGGTACGGAAGCCTCCGAAGCAAATCCGGGAGAAATTCTCTTCGAAATAGTCAATACTACTACCGAAAGCCCCGGCAATGAAAGTATGGGATATCTAACTTCTCCAAAAGGATATCAAGATATGTGCATTACAGTCAGTTTTTATCACCATCTGTTAGAAACGCCTAATGATGTACGCATTAAGTTATTAGTTAATCAAGACAAAAAAGTAATGTATTTGAATAAGTATCAACCACAACCTGGAGAAAATATTATGGATGCCAATATTCCTATAGTACGTCTTTCCGAAACTTACTTAAATGCAGCCGAAGCAGCCGTGAAAAACGGAGATGCAACAAAAGCTGCAAAATACCTGAAAGCCATCGCACTCCGAGGAAATCCGGACTATACGATGCCCGCAAAGGTTACCCTTGATGATGTTCTAGAAGAACGCAGGAAAGAACTCATTGGTGAAGGGCACCGCATGTTTGACTTATTACGTAATAACTTACGAGTAACTCGTATTAACGAAACAGACGATATGATGAAAGAGGTAGTGCATTTCGCTGACGAAAAAACATCTATGGATTTCGACAGAAACTATTATCGTACAATATTACCTATTCCTCAAAAAGAAATTAATGCTAATTCTAATATTGTACAAACACCAGAATATCTGAAATAATAGTCAACATAAATTGATAAAATCCAAATCAATAAATCCTTCTCTTTAAGTTAGGGAGTGATAATACTCCCTAACTTAAAGAGAAATTAACTATATAAAATACATAAAGATATGAGAAAATCCTTATTATTATTCATCTTTGCTTCATGTTTATTTAATAGTTGTGATGACACCTTTACCAATGACATAATAACCACCCACCCCAATAATCCACCAAGTAATCGTTCTGCTTTTGATAATTACTTTGATTGGGACCGTATAAATGACATTGAAACTATAAACCCATTTACACATACCATAACTACCATGGGAATTCCATGGAAAAAAGGTAGCAGCAATAATCTAGGAATTCCTTCAACATGGTTAGACGAGAATGCTTCTGATCCAATATATGCAAATCGATATTATTCTAGAGAAAATGGCTGGGAACTCATTTATAGCAATATAACCGAAAGTACTCCTACAAAATATTTTGCTTTATACCACAAATATACAGGATTACTCCGTTTTTTCTTTTATGAAATAGCTTCATCAGCAGGCTTAGGTAGTTCAGAGGCCTTTTGGGGAATCCGTACAGACAAAACTACCAGTCTATTCAACTTTATGGAAGAAATTTCTATACCCATAAATCGTTCAGAAAAATCTTCATATATAGCAAGTACAGAAGGTACATTTTTAGGAAACGAGTTTGTTAGCTCTGGATATAAAGCAAACAATTGGTATGGATTAGAAATAGAGTGTGCTTATGATCCTAGTCTTAATACACAAAGCTTAGCTAATTTCGAAATTAGAGGTTGGGCTGTTAATAAAATAAAAACTACAGGTATGGCTCAAACAAGTGGAGATATCACAGGTACTATCGTAATGAACACCACTAATATTTCTAACTTCAATTTCAATCTTGCCAATACATTCAATAATTCAAAAACTTCTATTGCAGTTAATCAAGAAGGGTTTATTAATACAGTCAGTAAAGAAATTGAAAACGGAATAACTAAGAAAGATTCTTTTTGGAAAAGTATTGGAAACAGTATTAAAGGTGCAACTGTTAGTGGCATTAAAAACGGGTTAAAAGCATTAGTTACGTCAGGAGGCTCTGCAGCTGTAAGTGCTTTAAAAGGTCTAGCAGGTTCCATTATTGGCATCAACAAAAGTAAGCCTTCAATTGGACAAATTGATCTAAAAATCAATACAAATACACAAATGCAATTTGAAAGTGAACAAACAACAACTGGTTGGGGAAGTATTTCGTCATTTCCAGTAGCAGGAACCACAAACAACAATAATGATGTACCCATTTATAACTTTCCCCTTGGTGTGTGGAATCTAAAAAAATCTCCTCAAATAATCAGAAATGTCGAAGGAGAAATCGGAATGTATTATGATGCCGGATATTTTACTTATGAATATGAAGTAGGAGATTACGAAATTCTTGTTAATCCTGTTGTTTCTCAAGAATATAGGGTGTATTCCAAAGCTAATTTACTTTTCAAATCAAACAGTTATGCATCTGCCCCTCCTTTTGGCTATATAAATGAAATGAAGTATTATGGGGGAGGTTCCAGCTTTAGCACTGATATTCTAGAAGGGGATTCCAGTGATAAACATTTTCATGCACATTACCCAATAAAAAAGGATGATTTACTTATCCATCTTTATGTAGAACTAATAAATAAAAATAATCCAGATATAAAATTCAGCTTCTCAAAATATTTTGCAACTGGAGATATTATAGAAGGAACAAGCAATATAGAAGAAATAGATGATAGAGAAGGCCCCATTACTGAACATTATTAATAGATGTCCTATAATAAATTTATAATTTTAATATTAAATCAAATCGATGACAAGCAAGACTAATTTTATCAACTACTTTCTTCTTGCATTTACCCTCGCATTCATCAGTTCCGACCTTACTGCCGGAACTCTTGATTTCAAAGACAAAAAGAAAGACAAAGAGAAAAAAGAAGAGTTAACAGCCGATGGTCCATACGTACTGTATCAGCCTGACGGCCAAACCAGAGTAATCAATGTAGATAAGAAAGGGAATATCATTGATACCACTTATACCACATTACCTCAAAACTTTACCCTGCATGTGACAGACCACAAAGGCAGGTTTCCATTTGATGTAAAACTACACCCGGTAAAACGTCCCGGATGGAATTATCCTCAGGCAGACAAAGTTTTTGTCATGTCCGACCCTCATGGAAGGCTGGACTGTGTAATCAGCCTGTTACAAGGCAACCATATCATTGATAAAGACTACAAATGGAGCTTCGGGAAAAACCATCTGATGATTATCGGTGATATTTTTGACAGAGGAAAAGATGTACCGCAAATCTTCTGGCTATTCTACAAACTGGAAGAGGAAGCAGCCAAAGCCGGAGGACACGTATCGTTCATGCTGGGAAATCATGAACCGATGGTACTGGCCAATGACCTCCGATACACCAAAGAAAAATATAAAATATTGGCTGAAAAACTAAAGATGAAGTACCCCCGGCTATTCGGTCCTGATACCGAACTGGGCAGATGGTTGGGAACCCGTAACACCATGCAAATGATAGGTAACGACCTATATGTGCATGCCGGACTAGGCAAAGACTTCTATGACAAGAACTTGAGCATCCCCACTGTCAATGAAGAAATGAGCAAAGGACTATTTATGACGAAAAAAGAACGTAAAGCGCTTTCTCCACTCACAGCCTTCCTGTATGGAAACAGCGGGCCCATCTGGTATCGCGGACTGGTACGCACCGATGTCAAATACAATCCGCTGGTAAAAGACTCCCTAGAAATGCTTATGGACCGTTATAAGGCAAAACACATTATTGTGGGACATACCATTTTCAAAGATATTTCCACTTTCTATAACGGAAAGGTTATCGGAGTAAATGTAGACAATAAAGAAAACCGGGAAAAAAAGCGCGGACGTGCCATGCTGATTGAAAATAATCAGTATTTTGTCGTTGGTGACAAAGGTATACAAAGACAATTAGAATAAAGACAATACACCAAATCCTACCGGTGGTTTTCCAAACTCTCCTGACAACTTTCCTATTTGTCAAGAGAGTTTTTCTTTTCCTTTTTTGCTAGTTTCCTCCTTTTATTTTATACCTTTGTTCCTCATAATAACTAACCTTATAAAACGAAATGAAATCTATCCGAGAACTATACCGCATCGGCACCGGTCCGTCCAGCAGTCATACTATGGGACCGCGCAAGGCTGCTGAAATCTTCTTAGGAAAACATCCCGAAGCCAAAGCTTTTCAAGTTACTCTTTATGGAAGCCTCGCCGCTACCGGTAAAGGACACATGACCGATGTAGCCATTTTAGATACATTGCAACCGCATGCGCCTACAGAAATTATCTGGAAAGCCCATGTCTTCTATCCGTTTCATCCCAATGGGATGACTTTCAAATCTTTGAATGAAAAAGGAAAAGTGACAGATGAATGGACTGTTTTCAGTGTAGGCGGAGGTGCTCTAGCCGAAGAAGGGCACGACAAAGGCTCAACTCCGGAAATCTATGATATGAACCGTATGAGTGAAATCCTCTACTGGTGTGAACGTACCGGGCGCAATTACTGGGAATACGTCCAGCAATGTGAAGACAAAGACATTTGGGACTATCTGGCAGAAGTATGGAAAACCATGAGAGAAGCCATTGAGCGTGGTTTGGATCAAGAAGGCGTATTACCCGGCCCACTTAATCTGCGCAGAAAAGCCTCCACCTATTATATTAAGGCAAAAGGTTATAAGGACAATCTGCGTTCCCGCGGGTTAGTCTTCTCATACGCTCTGGCAGTCAGTGAAGAAAACGCCTCAGGTGGCAAAATCGTCACAGCCCCTACTTGCGGATCATGCGGAGTGGTTCCGGCTGTACTTTATCACTTGCAAAAAAGCCGTGACTTCAGCGATATGCGGATTTTAAGAGCACTGGCTACTGCCGGATTGATAGGAAATATAGTAAAACACAACGCCTCCATTTCCGGAGCCGAAGCCGGTTGCCAGGCAGAAGTAGGAGTGGCCTGTTCAATGGCATCCGCCGCTGCCAGCCAATTATTCGGAGGTAGCCCGGCCCAGATAGAGTATGCAGCCGAAATGGGCTTGGAGCATCACTTGGGAATGACTTGCGATCCGGTATGCGGATTGGTACAAATCCCTTGTATCGAAAGAAATGCCTATGCGGCAGCCCGAGCTCTTGACGCCAATATCTATTCTGCCTTTACAGACGGTAATCACCGTGTATCCTTTGACAAAGTGGTGGAAGTAATGAAACAGACCGGCCATGATCTTCCTTCCTTATATAAAGAAACCAGCGAAGGTGGTCTGGCAAAGGATTACGAGCCGATGGATTAATAACAGGGAAAAGACCGAGAACTGTATTTATAATACATAAAAGGGTGAATCAGAACTCGTTGCGACCATCATTTTCAATGCTGATAATAAAAAGATAGTTCAATTTGTTCCTGATACACCCTCTTATGGCATCATTACTATAATGAGAGATAGTTCCCCTATTACAGAAAAAATCTTTTTTAATCGCTCAACTTCAAGAATCCTCCAAACTGATCAAAGTCTACTTCCAACCCATTTTCCAATGTCAGTTCATATCCCTTGCGGTTACGTTCTATCTTCACCGTTTTATGCCCGTTATAATTAGCCTTCATATATTTAGAAATAGCCTGAGGGATAAAAGTAGAAGGAACCGCCTTGTTCTTGCAATCTATCTCAAGCCACTCTCCCTTTGAATTGAACTCCAATTCAATGCCATCGGCCAATTTTACATCATAGGAAGTGCTCTGAAACAAGTCCTTTTCAATCTTGATATACGCAACTTTAGTCTGAGAGAAATGTTTGCCAATCATTTCACGTGCGGCAACAGGAAGCTTATTCACATCGCGGGTCACGACATCGCCCGCCATGGCGAACTGAAGAGAGCATACCAGCATAGCCATTAAAAATAAAATCTTTCTCATAATCTAATTTATTCTTTAGTTAGTTAATGCCATACCAACAACTAACCGCCTAAAAAGATTATGACGCGAAAAATTATTCCTGTATTTTAGATTTAATTAAGGCTGTCTCCCAACATAGGAGGAAGCTCCTCCATATCCTCATTTTTAGATATGCTCATTTTTCCTTCAGGAGTAATAGTGATAGAGAAAGGAATATACAAATCTGTCTGAGGATAACTCACACTGGCAGCCAATATGATATTTTTTCCCTCACGGGTCTTCTCTTCATCAAATACCACGCCCTCCAATATAAAATGACGGAGATGATCAGCACTTACGAATCCTGAGAAACTTTGCTTGGTAAAAGTTTTGGCAAAGACCCGACTCCCATTTTCACGGGAAATTCTAACGACGATACGATTATCGGCAAAAATCCCCAAATCACTTTTGACTGAAGGCAGGGAATCACTGGGAGCACGCTCTATAAACAAATTATATTTTTTTCCGCCACTGACAATATGCTGGTCAATACGTGAAACCTGCATACGCTGCAAACCTGTCACATGATCCACACTGTCTATCTGGAACATCAATTGTTCTGCATCAACGGAAGTCTCTTTCTTACCTCCGCAAGCGGCCATTACAACCAGTAAAACGACAAATAAAAAATATATCTGTTTCATCTAAATCTCGATTTCTAGGTGACAAAGTAACAAAAAGTAACGGACACTCACAAGAAAACCTCTATAAAAAGCGAAAACCGGGCAATATCACATTGGCCGGCCTTCAGAGAAAACTAAAAACTAAACTAAATTATTTATTAAGTTAGACTAAACCCAAAAGAAAAGGTTTAATCTCACTTAGAAAAAAAATATTCTTTCTTTGAAAGGCATTCCTACTACAACGCCTTCCAAAAATCCATAAAATTCTTATAAAGCCCATAGCAGACCAACTGATCTTCTTCTTCCAACTCATAATTTTCCTCAAAATGATTCTCCACCTGATGCTCCAATATCGAGATACCCAAACCATTCAGCACTTGCTCCCCTTTTATCAATGCAATGATTTTCATATTGAATTCCGTTTCTAATGACAGATCACTCACCTTATAGCCTACAAAACAAGAAGGAAGTTTGAACTTCATCACATAATGTTCCTCGTCAATCTGAAAAGACTCCACATTGACGTGTAAATCCAATAACCGGACCAAACTGCGTGCCGCTTCTTTCTCCGGCGTCAGAATACTATCTAAATTAAAAGCCTCAAGCACGGTCTTATGCACATCATCTACCGCACGGGCATAGATATGTTTCACTCCTTTCTTTTTCAGCAGTGCCACCACACGCACAGAAGCACCAAAATTCTCGCCGATAGCAACAATAACCACATCCACATCTTTCAGTGGCAGCACACTGAGCGATTGTTCGTCCGTAGCATCAATAATAAAAGAAGTCGCGATTTTGTCCTTCAACACATCCACACGATGCTCGTTTGTATCCACTCCTATCACCTCATGTCCCAATACGGAAAGCTCTTCGGCCAACACACCGCCGTAATTTCCTAAACCAATAATAATGTATTTCATAACTAGTTGATTATGATGTTATCACTCGGATATTTATATTTCGTTATTTTTTTCTGTTTAATAAGGCTGGATATCAAAGTAAGCACCCCTACTCGTCCGATAAACATCAGAACAATGACAATCAGTTTGCTGTCACTTCCCAAAGTAGGTGTCAGATCCAGGCTTGAACCTACCGTACTGAGTGCCGAAGTACACTCAAAAACCAACGCCATCACTGAAGCCTGCGGCTCTAGAATGCTTAAACTAAAGATACCCGCAAAAACAATCAGCAGATAAAGAATCAATGTGGCATTAGAACGCCGGATGGAATCATGAGATAACTCCCTGTTGAAAATATTAACTTTATCGGCACCTATAAGAATAGCACGCAAGTTCAACATGACTACAGCAAACACATTCACCTTCACACCACCGGCCGTAGACTGCGTACCGCCGCCAATCATCATCAGCACCACCATCAGCAGCAACGTCTGCACACTGAAAGTAGTCATGCCCACACTTGAAAATCCTGCCGTACGGGGACAAGTCGCATTAAAGAAGCCCTGCACCCATTTCTCTGTAACCGTCATTCCCGCAAAAGCATGATTCCATTCGAAAATAACAATGGCCACAGTACCCGTCACTAGCAAGATAGCCGTCATAATCAATACAATACGGGTATTCAGGTTATATAAATGTATTTTACGGATTGTCCTCTTATTCTTTTTGACATAACGGTGATACAAGCGCTTGCTTTCATAAGAAACCGTCTCATACAGATTTACCAGTATCGGGAAACCTATACCTCCCAAAATAATCAGGAAAGAGATAGTGATATATAGCAAGTTATGATTATGAAGTACCAGTTCGTTACCTAAGTTTCCATACAAAGTAGAGAATCCAGCATTGCAAAAGGCAGAGATGGAATGGAAAGCAGAAAAAGCCAATTCCTCTTCAATATCCATACCCATAGTGCCATGTATACTTAAAAAAATAACCCCCATCCCTGCAGCCTCTATCGCCAATGTAAATCCTAATATATATAATAAGGTGGAAAGTAGCGAACTGAGTGACTGCGAGCTTACCATATCACGGACCACCAGCTGATTGTAGAGCGAAGTATTCCCCATAAAAAACATAGCAAAGAAACTGGTCAGAGTCATGACTCCCAAACCGCCGATTTGTATCAACATGATAATGATGAACAACCCCTCGGGCGTGAATGTAGAAGAAACATCGACCGAGACCAACCCCGTGACACAAGTGGCACTGGTAGCGGTAAACAGAGCATCGATAAAAGAAATACCATGATAAGTGGCACGCGGAAGCATCAGTAACGCCGCCCCTATCAGAATAAATATGAGAAAACTAGATGCAAAGATCAAAGATGGATTGGTGCGCCTGCCCAGCAGCCGGACTATCCCATTAGACAATTGCAACAGTGAAAGCAAAGTGAGCAGCACCACATGATATAAACGGCTGTGGAAAAAAGACCAGAAATCATGAATTCCCCCTTGCACCTCCGGTTCATGGAAAATAACCGGAATCAAAGTCAGATAAAGCATCAGACTCAGTATCCACGCCAGTCCCCGGTACTTCCGCTTCGTGTCCGAGTAATTTAATAAAAGATGCAGGGAAATATCAACCAGAAAAACAATCCAGACAAAATGATACAGCATGTTTATCACCTCCATTTCTTCAAAAGAAATAAGAAATCCATGCTCATAAACCAATGTAAGGATTAACAAAGCCGACATCATATAAGTTATCCCGTCCATCCATTTCAGCAATCGCTCTATGTACGGTTTTACTAACTTCTTACGATAAATAAATAGTTTGTGTAAAGGTTCCATGTCGATATTATCTTGCATTAACAGAAAACAAACTTAATCAAAATATTCACATCTCTGTCTATAATAACAAATAACTTCGCATTTTTACTCTGACAGCCCCTTTTTTTATTGTTCCCGACAAAAAAGTAGTTGAAAATTAGTAAGGAATACTTTTTTTACCTAATTTTGACCGCAAAACTATTAAATTGAAAGATTATGAGCACAAAACAGAAACGTTTTATCTTACCAGAGGATGAAATTCCTAAATACTGGTACAACATACAGGCAGACATGAAGACCAAACCCATGCCGCCGTTGAATCCCAAAACCAAAGAAGCGCTGAAACCGGAAGACCTCTACCCCATTTTTGCCAAAGAACTTTGCAAACAGGAATTAAACCAGACAGACGCATGGATTGAAATCCCTGAAGCAGTGCGTGAAATGTACAAATACTATCGCAGCACACCATTGGTACGTGCCTACGGACTGGAAAAAGCACTAGGGACTCCCGCACATATTTATTTCAAAAATGAAAGTGTCAGCCCCATCGGCTCCCACAAACTGAACTCGGCTCTGGCCCAGGCATATTATTGCAAAGAAGAAGGTGTAACCAATGTCACGACAGAAACCGGTGCCGGACAATGGGGCGCTGCTCTATCGTATGCCGCAAAGGTATTCGGACTGGAAGCTGCCGTTTATCAAGTAAAAATCAGCTATAATCAAAAACCCTATCGCCGCAGCATCATGCAGACATTCGGAGCAACGGTCACCGCCTCTCCATCCATGTCTACCCGTGCTGGCAAAGATATCATTACCCGTAATCCCAATTATCAAGGTTCACTGGGAACAGCCATCTCCGAAGCTATCGAACTGGCAATGAGCACTCCCAACTGTAAATATACACTAGGGTCGGTATTAAGCCATGTCACACTGCATCAAACGGTTATCGGTCTGGAAGCCGAAAAGCAAATGGAAATGGCAGGCGAATATCCCGACATGATTATCGGTTGCTTTGGTGGTGGTTCCAATTTTGGAGGAATCTGTTTCCCCTTTATGCGCCACACTATCCTGAATGGAAAACAAACCCGATACATTGCTGCCGAACCGGCTTCGTGTCCGAAACTGACCCGTGGTAAATTCCAGTATGACTTTGGCGACGAAGCCGGATATACCCCGCTGCTGCCCATGTTTACACTGGGGCATAATTTCTCTCCGGCCAATATCCATGCGGGAGGTCTCCGTTATCACGGTGCAGGTGTCATCGTTTCACAATTATTGAAAGATAATTTGATGGAAGCTGTTGATATCCAGCAATTAGAATCCTTCCAGGCTGGTTGTTTGTTCGCACAAGCAGAAGGAATCATTCCGGCTCCCGAATCGTGCCATGCCATCGCTGCTGCCATACGCGAAGCGAATCAATGCAAAGAATCCGGCGAAGAAAAAGTGATCCTGTTCAACCTTTCAGGTCACGGACTGATTGATATGGCCTCATACGACCAATATCTGGCAGGTAACTTGATGAATTATGAGTTAAAAGACGAAGATATCCAGAAGAACCTGGATGAAATAAAAGACATGTAATCAGGGTATAAAATAACTGAAGGATACGGAAAGGATATATTATCCTATAAACTACGGCAAACTAAACAGTTGTATCCTTCAGGTTAAAGATTCTTTTACTGATAACTTCTATCTCCCAAGCTTGCGGAGTTAACTCCATAGCCTTTGGAGTTATCTCCATAAGCTTGGGAGTTAACTCCAAAGACTATGGAGATAGAAATAATGCGTTCAATCAGGTTTAGACATAAAATAAAAAAGGCTTAACCATACACATGAAAACACAAATCATTCCCACCTACAGGTTTACTATTAAAAGCATCACCACATCTCACTCAAAGCACAGGCTATAATTCAAAGCTGCGAAGCATTTTAATTTCATCCCTCCAAATGGTATCATCGGGAGTTTCAAGAATAACAGGCATATCGTTAAAACGGGAATCCTGCATGAAACGGCGAAAGAAATCAATACCAATCAGCCCCTTTCCGATACTGTCATGACGGTCTACCCGGCTGCCCAATGGTTTCTTTGAGTCATTCAAGTGAATGGCACACAAATAGTTTCCCCCCACGACTTCATCAAACTCGGTAAAGACCCAGTCATATTCATTCGCAATATCATAACCGGCGGTATAGGTATGGCAAGTATCCAGACAGACTCCCACACGAGATTTATCCTCCACCTTATCTATAATATATCTCAAATGCCAGAATTCATTTCCCACATTACTTCCCTGTCCGGCTGTATTCTCAATCACAGCAGTCACACCGGTCGTCTTATCCAAAGTCATATTGACAGACTCGGCAATCCTGTCCAGGCACTTCTCTATTGATATCTTGTTCAAATGACTTCCGGGATGAAAATTCAGCATTTTCAATCCTAACAACTCACAACGCCGCATTTCATCCAAGAATGCCGCACGACTCTTTTCCATCCCCTCCCTATCAGGATGTCCCAAGTTTATCAGATAACTGTCATGAGGAAGAATATACCGGATATCAAAACCTTCTTTCTCACAGTTTTCTTTAAACAGAGTAATACTCTCGACAGACAAAGGTTTTGCAACCCATTGCCGCTGATTCTTTGTAAAAAGAGCGAATGCGTCCGCTCCTATCCCTAATGCATTAACGGGGGCCATTTCTACGCCCCCGCTTACGGATACATGTGCACCTATTTTTTTCATTCTCTTTCCATTATTGACAGACACAAAGATACAGAGAATAAGTTAGAAATTATATTGTGCACTCAAGTTTATACGGTTTGCCTCACGGTTCACATCATTAAAATTCTCTCTCCAACCATGCAGATATTCCACACCCACCTGCAGGTTATGGCTTATATTCCAAAACACATTAGCGACCAGATACTGACCTTTTTTATACTGGGTTTCATTAAAGTGAGCATAGCAATCTTCCGTAAACAGGCGTGACTGGCTATACGTAGCCGATGCGAATACCCGTTTCGAGAAATTATACTGTAATCCGACATACCATCCTTTCATGGGAAGTACCTGCATGCGCCCGGACTCGTCGGCCAAAGGAACGATATCTACATTCAAGTTACTGATATCATTCAAATATTGAGCAATACCTTTACCATAAGTATATTGTCCGTAAAGCTGAAAATTACCCAGTCTTGCTGTTCCCGATGCCTGTATCCCCCAACCGGTCAATGACTTTGCCTTATTATTCACTTGATCCTCATAAGTCATACTTCTCAAGATTCCTCCCACACGTATATGGCTCGCTTTCGCCCAAGAATACTGCACATAAGCAGGAATATCCGGCATCCGCTGCTTACCGATTCTCACATCTTTTGCCGGAGTTCCGTCTACTGAAGGCATTTCCACACCGACACCCACTTTCAAACCTTTAATCAAATTAGCTTCATAACGCAACTGGGTGGCCCGATAGAAAGTCATCCCGTCAGGTCCTTGAAAATCAATAGTCGGAGGAGCTGCGGCAAGATCCATAAACAATCCGGTATCATACCCCATGGTAAAACCCAAGAAAGATAAATAAGCATTCTGCAATTCAAAAGTCTTTCCACTTCCACGGAAGTTTCCGGCTGTATAAACGATGAAGTTGCCCAAATGCTTGGTTCTCCCCACCAATTTTAAAAAGATAGTGGAAGTGCTTGCATCCATCTGGAACTGATTACGGACAGCAGTGGATCCCGGTTGCGGAATGAGTGCAGGGATAAAGTCAACGTCATCCACTATCCCATTAAAATCATATTCCATTGTAGTTTTCAAATAACCACCGATACCCAATGCAAACTTTCCCTGTTGGTCAGTAAGTAAAAAACGAGGGGCACGGGGATCATGGAAATGCGGACGTTGCGTTTCTTCAAATACATTGATTAATTCCTCCTTGCCATTTTTATCTTTTGAGATAATAACAACAGGTCCCGGTCCTTCCAACTCCGGATAAAGATCTTTTTGTTGCGCAAACATCGGCGTAACAATCATTGCGCCCAGTATAAGACAACTCATTGATTTAAAGATAGTTTTCATAAAAGTTAAGTTTAGGTAAATAGTCTATTCAATGGACTATGAACAAAAAGTTTAGAAAAAAGTTTGGGAAATGTTTGCAAATTCAAAAAAAGTCACTACCTTTGCACCCGCAATCGAGAGAGAAATCCTCGATAAAAAGGATGGCCCGTTCGTCTATCGGTTAGGACGCAAGATTTTCATTCTTGAAAGGGGGGTTCGATTCCCCCACGGGCTACCAAATAAAGAAGTTATCGAATATTCGATAGCTTCTTTATTTTTATCCTGCTTTGTGCAGGGTATGCCGACGGCTCAGTTAGAAAACGGCTCAGCCTTAAAATTTAGACCGTTGACCCGAAAATGACGGATTCATGAAGGATTGTGCTTTAAATTCTTCATAATAAACGACTGTAGGCAAGCGGATTAGACACTTATGAAGGATTTGAATCAAAATAAACCTGGATAGTCTTGTACAGGGGGGCTGAATCAACAGAAGGGTCAGTCCGAAACATAAGACAACGGGACAGATCCAACTTATTCATCGACTCCGCCCCGTCCTATGTCAGAATGCCATAAAAAGAATATGATTATTCAATCTCTCCAAAAAGCTCAGCCAGTTTATTTGCCAAAGCCTCACCACGAAGATTTTCTCCTACCATGACCCCTTGGGCATCTATCAAATACATAGTAGGAACAAATTTCACTTTATATATATCAGCAATACCTTCAGTATCCAAAAAATTAGGCCACTGAAGTTGTTCTTCTTTCAGCGCTTTTGTCCATTCCGCCTCTTTTTTGTCAATAGAGATACTTACAATCTGGAAACCCCTGTCTGCATATTGCGTATAGAGTTTTTTCAAATTAGGAATCTCCTTACGGCAAGGATTACACCATGATGCCCAAAAATCAATAAGGACATACTTCTTACCTTGGCACAAATCGGTTAAAGTTACCGATTTCCCATCTTGTGACTTGGCTGTAAAGACAGGCACTTTAGAACCGATCTGACTATCAGGAGCCACACTCTCTTTCACCATTTTTCCATAGCGGGAATGTTTAGCCTCTTCTGACAAGGCATCATACCACGGTTTCTGCTCTTCGGTAAGATAAGAAAACAAACTGATCATCATCAGAGGCCCCCAATAAGAATCTTTATTGTCCATAACTAATTTATAGTAAGTGGCATCTACCGTAGCAAAGAACAAACTATCGGCCACGGCAGATGCTTTGTAAGCTTCCGTAGCAACGACAGAATCCATCAAGATCTTATCTTTGGCAACTCTCGCTTTTCCATAGGCAGCACGGATATCCTTAAACTTCTCGTTATTCGTCACATAAATAGAATCCAAGGCATCACGTGTGCTCAATAATTTTACATATTTGTCCGTCAAAGGAGATCCCGTCACTGAAACCTGTGAGAAATTATAATTCACGGTTCCATTAAGGTTTTCAGAAGTCACCTTACCCTCCACGCTTATACTGCCATTCTCCAACATCAGAGGCATGGAACCGTATGCATCTTTCACCATCAACCGTACAGCCAGAGGTTCATCCGCCACCCCTTTAAATATAAATTTTCCACCTACAACAGTAGTGTCCGCCACCGGTTTTTCATGACCATGACTTACAGGAAATAACTGTACATGGGATCCGTCAGGAATTCCATCAATTGCAGCTGTCAGTGTGTACCCCGTTACCGACTGCCGGGTACAAGATGCCATCATCACCAAAACAACGGCGGATGTTGCTAATAAATACATCAATTTCATAAAGTCTGTTTTTATAGGTTATTTAGATACATTTTGAGTGATAGTTCCATTACCCGGATTCTGAACGGCACCTGCCGGGAAAGGCATAATCCAAAGATGTGAAGCCGGGGTTAATGTATAAGTCTGCCCTTCCCATGTTTTGGATAGTGCACGTGCAAAAGTACCTTCGGCATTAAACCTCCGGGCATCAGCGAATGGCACAATAGTGAAAATCAATTCATTGTCTTTCGTACGTCGGATCAAGTCAATGGCTTCTGTCAAAGTTGAAGCCTGCAAGGGTTGATATATCTCCGGCAGAATACGGGTCTTACGTACCTTGTTCAACACATCCATAGCAGCAGAGAAATCATTACCTGTGACCTGACGTGCCAAACATTCGGCCTTGATGAGATATACCTCGCAAGTGGTCAGACCAGCCCCGTTGAAATATCCTTTGGCCAAACCTTGATAGTAAGTATCCTGATTTACCGTACGCAGTTTCCAGCGGGAAAAAAAACGTGCATCCCCTTCCTCGAAACTCTCCGCACGTTCCACCGGAATATTAAGTTCGCTGGTAGCATAGTTAGGATTACCCTCTCCACAACGGAAATAGTAATTCTCCACATAATCATACCCTGTCGCTGACGGTAACGACGGATAACTGTCTTCTTTTGTAATAGCTTCCTTATGAGTGTCGTAATAAGAAATCCAATCATACAGATTATCGTTCTGTTCCAAAGCCATATCCGCGTATTTCAATGCTTCTTCATAATTCGCCATTTGCAGATAGACCCGTGCCAAGAAGGCATAGGCTGCTCCCAAATTGGGATGGATAACAGTCCTTGACTGTTCGGGTAATCCTTGTTCTATGGCTTCTTTCACATCTTTAATCATGAAATCATAGATTTCTTGAATAGTGACCTGCTTGTGAGGAGCATTGATATCGGCACTGGTTATCAAAGGTACACTCAGTTTAGTACCGGCAGTTGCAGACACATAGGTATCAGCATAATAATTGGCCAGTATGTAATAGCTCATAGCACGAATCACTTTGGCATAAGCCATTACCTCATTGCGTTCGGAATCAGTCGCTTCGGTTGCAACGGGAACATGCTCCAGCAAGAGATTACAAGTGGAAATAGCCATATAACTACGGTAATAAGTCCCTTCGTCCTGATTGTTCAGTACAATTCTGTCCGCTGTTTCATTCCACAGATAATTGGCACTCGTAAGGGTAACGCTAGTCAGACTGCTTTGTCCTACAAATTTATCATTCAACAGATAAAGACTATTCGTTACAGGAATATAGCCAATGGTATATTCATCTCGCAGCAATGCTTCAAAATCAGCCAAGGTAGTAGGAATTTTGTTCCCTTTGGGAACAATATCCAAATAATCATTACAAGAAGTCAGATTTATCCACCCCAACACTGTCATTATCATAAATAGTATCTTTTTCATATTGCTCTCATTTAAAAGTTCAAATTGACATTACACAAATAATTTGGTTTACTATATCCCCCAAGCATCCATTTCACATCACGGCTTTTAGCCAAAGTGAACACATTTTCCATACCTAGCATGATACGTGCATTTTTTACATAAAACTTCTGACATACACTTGCAGGAACATGATAAGTAACAGAGAGATTCTTCAAGCGCCAGTTATCGGCATCAAGTACATGAATGGAAGCCTTGCTATAAAGATCGGATGAGTAAAAATTATAATCCTTGCTTTCTGACGGAACATAGCGTGGTACATCGGTATATGCCTCATCACCAGGCTGACGCCAACGTTTACTCACATCCTTACTTGTCACTCCTAATCCCGGATAGGCTATATTGGTATTCCGCATTTTGTGCCCCCCTTCAAAAAGCAGTTGAGCAGCCAGTTCCCAATTCTTATAACGGAGATTGGTATTAACAGCCCCACTATAAACCGGAACAGAAGTTCCTAAATACACAGCATCCTCCACTTTTTGCGGTGAACTGCTTACATGGATATTTCCTTCCGAGTCATACACCTGAGGCTGCCCTTTACTATCCAGCCCTGCCCACAGATATCCATAAATGGCATTATAAGGCACTCCAACACGGGGATAGGCGGCAGGATAATCGAACTGAAGAAAAATAGCAGGTGCTTTTACATTGACATAAGTCACTTTATTCTTATTGTATCCCAGCACACCACCTACGTTCCAATTCCAATCTTTTCCCATAATGACATCACCGGAAAGAGTCAACTCGAATCCACGGTTTCTCATTTTACCATTATTCATGGTATAAGTAGAAAAACCAAAACCTTCGGTAGGTACTCCATTGGTATTGGCTAACAAATCCACGCCCGACTTATTATAATATTCAATAGAACCGTTCAATCGATTTCTAAACATAGAGAAATCTACACCAATATTAGCTGTAGTTGTCTTTTCCCACCGCAAATCAGGATTAGGACGGTTGCTGATAGTCCCTTGTATGCCGCCCACATGGGTATTATTATTATAATAAGCCGTCATATAAGGAGCAGAATTCTTGGCGATGTTACCACCGATACCATAACTGAAACGCAGTTTCATCATATTTATAAATGAAACTTTAAAAAAAGATTCTTTGTCCAGATTCCAACCAGCACCTACCGACCAGATAGGTTTCTTCTGATACTTGGAACCAGTAGCAAACAAATTGGTACGATCCCAACGAATGCTTCCTGTCACCATATATTTACCATCATACGTGTAAGCTGCATTCCCATAAAAAGAAACAAAACGATTTACCAGTTCATAGATGTTGGAGATATCATTTTTATTGAATGATACATAGTTTCCCAAAACTCCGGTATAAGTATTACTCAGCACCCGTTCATCAATAAGATCATAAGTTAGTAAAGCCGGATCATAATTATAATATTTCCGATTATTGTATTCCGTCTTATTTTCACGTACTTCCATACCAAACAAAGCGGTCACATCATGTTTTTCTGCAAATGTCTTGTTAAAATCCAATTGCTGACGGAAATTATAAGCACGAATACTATTAGTCCCCGTTGTATAAATATTGCCATAAGGAAGATTATAAGTAGCCTGGCCACTCCCACTTGCATCAGTAGCAAATGTATTTACTTTATTACGCACAGCATAGCTTTCCTTATCTTGCAATTGGCTTGTCTTATATTCCCCTACTTCATATTGGAACGAAGCAGTGTATCTCAACCAGTCTGTGAATTTAAAATTAAGTCTCGCAAAAGTACGATTACTAAAATTCTTACTCTTCGACAAGTTTCTTCCCAATTCGTCCAAAGGGGTAATATCCATACTATACAATCCGTAAGAAGAAATAATTTCCTGTTGTGACTTACTGTACCGGTCGGCAGCCGTGTTAGTATAGTAGCTTCCATCGCCATTCAACAACGAACTATAAGGAACATAATTATATCCGGGTGAGGTCAGATTATAACTCTGCGTTGTACCATCTCCATAATTCAGATACGTTCCCAAATCCAGACTCAGCCATGAAGTAAGCCGGCTAGTGTTCTGCAAATTCAATCCGAAACTCTCGCTGTCAGTATATTTATCTTCTTCCCGGTTATTCCTGTAAGACAGCGAAGCATTAAATGTATTTTTTTCCGTTCCACGCCCGATATTCAAGTTATATTGTTGCGAAAACGGATTTCGTTTACCATATTTCTTCACATCATCATAATAACGGAATCCCTGTGAAGCCAGTTCATGTAGCGTCTGCTCCATTTGTGCTTCGCTGATCGCACCTGTATGATGTTTTAAAATAGCCTGTACCCCCAAACAGGAATACATGGATGCATTGTCCAACAAATTCTGTGCATATTGGGATGCTCCCTCTCCTTGAAGATTAGGATTCATGGCCGCCCACTCCTTTTCCATCTCTATCATGTCAGCCGTACCGGCCAAGTGACCGGTATAAAAATTATAAGGGCGTACTGTCAATGTCGCTGAAAATGATACATTCAGCTGATTCTTTCCGGCTTTTTTAGTAGTGATGACTACTACACCATTAGCAGCACGAGCACCATAGATAGACGTAGCCGCGGCATCTTTTAATACCGTAATATTCTCTATATCCTCTATATTCAAATCAGGCACATTTTCGACCCAGTTGCCCAGTCCGTCAGAAATAGTTTTCTCTACCGGAAACCCATCAATCACATACAGAGGAGTAGTAAGTCCGTTCATCGAAGTCACACCACGTATCTTACCGTCACTATAACCTGCTATTCTTCCCTCCATCAATGAGCTGACACTACTTAACCGTTGAGTTTCCAACTTTTTCGAATCTACTTTCGCAAATGAACCGGTAGCCCGTTCCCTGGAGATAGTCTGATATCCGGTTACCACCACCTCGTCCAGCAGTTCGGAGGCCGGCTCCAAAACAATTCTGTAACTGTTCGCACTTGTCAATCTTACTTTCTTTGATTCATAGCCCAAGTAAGAGATTTCTATCTCTTTCGCTGTGCGAAGCAGGGTCAGCCGGAAGTGCCCGTTCATATCGGTTATAACAGCAGCTAGTTCCTCCCCTTTCGTCTGGCTCACCTGACGGATGTGAGCGGCAGGCAGGGGATCTCCATTCTCATCTACAACTATACCGCTGATCATCCGGTCTGTTTGTGCATATGCCATTGTTCCACACAAAAACAATGCAACGAAAAACATCGCCAGTCGAAGTAGCTTTCCGTGGTAATCTGAATGTTTCATACTCTTCATAGATTTAATATTAATACTGTTTATAATCACTTTTTAAGTCCCGTTTTATTGTTAAAACAGTTTTGCAGCTTATATCGCGTCGATAGCAAATTAATGCATAAAGTTTTAAATTATAGCAAAAATAGGTTATCCAAATACAGCAATTGCCGCATTTGGATAAATTTATGATAGCAAATTAATAGATTATCTATTTTTATGCAATTCCTGCACTTTGTTTCTATACTGAGCGGGAGTCATACCAGTAGCCGCCTGAAACTGGCTATAAAAAGTAGTCATGGAATTAAAGCCCAATTCAGCTGAAATCGCCTTTAGCGGAGTTTGGTTATCAGGATCGGAAAGTAAACGGACTGCCTCTTTTGTGCGGAAACCATTTACAAATTGAGTAAAAGTCTGCTTGGTCTGCTCATTAATAATTTGAGAGAGATAAGTACGATTAGTTCCCAACATTTCCGCTACTTTCTCTTTGGTCAGCAAATTGTCTGTAAATACCTTCTCCTCCCGCAACAGCGTTTCCAAACGCAGAAATAAATCCTGCTTCTTTTCATCTGTCAACGAGGATGAAGCATATTTCTCAGGTTGCGGCAAAGAAGTTTTCGTCGATTCCGTAAGATATTCTTGTAAAAGAGCGGACTGGCGGCCTATCTCTGCAAACTGCTCGTCTATTTTATTCTGCAATTGCTGTTCACGCCGGATAGCGTCCTGATTTTGCTTCACAATGGTAAGGTACAGCTTATTTTTTCTGTAATATAAGTAATATAGTAAAGAGGCAGCTATGAAGATACAGATAAATCCGGCTATAAGCAATTGCATCTTATTTTCCTTTTCCAATAATTCCAGACGGTTTTGTTTTATCTCGTTTTCCTGCCGTTCCATATCGTATTTTGCACGTATCTCCCCCACGGCACGTTCCTTTTCCGCATTATATAAGCTATCTGTTTCCAGCTGATAGAGCTTATGATACTTCAACGCCTCTACCAGCATACCATCTTCTTCATAACATCGGGATAAAGCCTGCAACAGGTCACTTCGATAAATGGCATTAGCCTGTTGGTAAGACAATTCTATTCCGGCTTTCAGCATCCAGACAGCCCGGTCATATTGATGATGCTCCATTAAAATTTCGGCATAGCCCAAATAAGAATTCATTACTGAAGAAATATTTCCCTGTTCTTTCAAATCCAAAGCCTTCCGGAAAAAGCCCAGCGCTTCATCATCTTTATTCAATTTATGCAGAATATATCCATAAAGATTGTAAACGTTTGATTGATCATAAAAGTCATTCTGCACCATGGTGAACTCTGCCTCCTGAATATATTTCAATGCTGTATTATAGTCACTCTTCAAATAATACATATAAGCGGTATTGGTTGAACCACTATAAATCAGATAAGGATCTTTCCGTTCATGTCCCAGTTCATAACATTCAAGGGCATATTTCAATCCTGTGCTATCATTTTTTAAATAATAAATACCGGCAATATTAGAAAGTAAAATGGAATAGAGTCTGTCATAATGACAACGTCTTGCAGCTTCAACTCCTTTGAAGAAATAAGTAAGTGAACGATAATAGTCTTTTTGGACATTCGATGCATAAAGTCCCAGACCATTATATACGGAACATAAGGCGGAATCATTTTTATTACTTTCACCTATCAGCCTGGCCTGCCCTAAATGACTATAAGCCTCCTTTACATTTCCCTTCATCATATGGGCCTGCCCCAGACAAATATGAGAATAAATTACAGCGCCATTGTAATCCCGTTCATTATAACCCATCTCAAACAATTGTCGACCATAAAAGATAGCCTGATCATAATCTGCTTTATTCAGATAGAGAAAACTAACTTTCCGAAGCGCTTCTTTATCTTTAGGATACTTTTTCAGATACTCCAACTGTACATTAATGGCATTATTTATTTCTTCTTGCGCCTCTGAAACAACGGGCAAGAGTCCCAATAACATTACAACCACCCACAGTTTAAGCATCCTCATTCCTGTCATTCTTCCTTTTCTTCTTTCCGCATACTGAACTCACAGCCACAATATTGCTGATTATAAAAATTATATTCCTTAATGATAGCAATGCGACGCTCGCTCAATCCACCTTTACGCCAGTTCTGTTCCCAATAAGTGACATCCGGATAAGGGGCCGTAGCATATCGGCCCGCTTCCTCTATCTGCTCCAAACTTTTCCAACGGCTGGAAGCAAGCGTAGTAGTGATAACCGGGAATCCATGTTCGTGGGCATAACGTGCGGTTTCCTGCAGTCGCATCTTGAAACAACGCAAGCAACGGCCTCCTCTTTCAGGCTCTTGCTCCATTCCTGCCATTCGACAACGCCAGGCATCATGATCATAATCGGCATCTATAATTTCCAATCCCAAGGACTGGGCATACCGCGTACATTCGTCCTTGCGGATAATGTATTCCTCCAACGGATAAATATTGGGATTACAATAATAGATAACCGGAGTGACACCATGCTGCATCAAGCACTCTATGATGGCTGATGAACAAGGAGCACAACAAGTATGAAGCAACACCTTGTCGGCTCCTCCCGGAACTTCAAGCTGGAATTTCTTTTTCATACGGCAAATTTAATAGATATTTGCCATACTGACTAACGGTTCGTATAATTTTTCTATATCCTGCGCATCCATTTCTATCTCCACTTGATCACCGGGAACCAGGGTTTGCCCCTGAGGAAGTAAGTTTTTACGATTCCGATGTATACTACGAATGATACAATGATTAGGTAAAGCCAATGTATCCACTTCCTTTCCGTCAAAATAAGACCCATCCATTATCTCGACAAAAAGATGATAGCGGGCACCAGCCTCTTCGGAAGACTCCGGATTATGGCTACGGAACATCCTGTCATACAGCAATACATTGTAAGGTTTTATCTGTAACAATTCGGTGAAATAATAAGTCAATCCACCTACCACAATGGAAGGATAGAACACCTCGAAATGACCGGTAATCTCCGTTATCAGGACAATAGCAGTCAAAGGAGTACGCACCACAGCCACCAAAAAAGCCACCATCCCGATCAGCATCATATAACTCACATTCTCATACCCTATCCATCCGCGCTGTACCAATACCAACCCGAAGATTTGTCCCAATAATCCTCCCGTAACCAAGGTAGGAATGAAACTTCCTCCCGGCAAACCCGAAGAAAGAGAAAACAGCGTAAAAACAAAATGAATAAGCATCATGATAGTAAGCCACCGGATATCATGAGTTCCATTCATTCCCTGCATCATCAAAAACTGCTCTCCGCCACCTGTCAGATTCGTCTCTGTTAACGATATGGCATAAGCTATGGTTAATAAATACAACATCTTGACAGGAATGGAGAGTTTCATGGCAGGTATCCTTTCTTGAAAGAAAGGAACGATGAGCGAATAAAACTTTGCAATAACAGCCATAAGGGCGGCAAAGATAATATAAAGCTCTGCCTGACGGATAAAAGATAAAGCAGGAACGACCGCACTAATCAGATGATAAGGAGTCGTGGGGAACATCCAACTAGCCACTCCTCCGGCTACCACGCCGGCCAACAAGGTAGTAATAGCGGTTTTAGGTGCATCAAAACGCTCGATGGATTCTATCACCAACAAAGAAGAAGACAACGGAGCAGCAAAAGCGGCAGACAAGCCCGCACCAGCTCCGGCAGCCAGCAATTGTTTCCGTTCCCCTTTCAGAATATGTCCCCAACGAGAGATAAGTGTTCCTATATAAGACCCTATCTGAACAGACGGCCCCTCGCGTCCCAAAGACAGCCCCGCACTGAGAGCCAACACCCCTCCGCAGAATTTAGCTACCAGTTCTTTAAAAGGATGCTCATAACGGATACGACCGTTATTGGCCGCACGTGTCTGAGGAATCCCACCTCCGGCTATCAATGGCATACGTTTTACCAAAGAAGCGACAAAGATCAGAATCCCCCATAAGATAAAAAACAACAATACATGCCAATACCACGGATAATGTGCCGTAAAAAAAGTTTTCCGCACATCAAAGAAATACCAAAGAAGATAGTGATAAGGCACAGCAACCAGTCCCGTAAGCAGCCCCACGAATATGCTCACGAAATACAGACGGGCATCAATCAGCTTCAGTTTCCATATTTGCCATTTGCGCAGATTGCTCCACTTCTTCCATTTGTTTTTCCATTTCTCCAGTTTCATATCCGGAATAAACAAATGGAAAAGAGAAGGGTTTATTTAAACAATGGCTTTAATAGTTCCGGTATTTCTATTTCATTTGCTTTCAGCGCTTCCAAACATTCATGCCCTTTATCGGATAAAGTAAAATGCATCTGCCGTTTATCCTTATCCCCCAAATTACGGACGATTAATTCTTTCTCTTCAATGGAACGGATGACCTTAGAGGTATGCGAAGCAGACAGACCTGTGTTTTCCGATATCACACTAGCCGTCAGCGTATCTCCACCAATGCAACAAAGTGCCATTGCCTCATTCAATGACACTCCATATTGTTCCATTAAGCGGGTTTCAAGTTCAGAGAGAGCCTTGAACAGCTCTCTCATGACACATATTGATTTTATTTTCTCCATGAAAATTTAAATAAACAAGTTTACATTCGCCTGTTCGGCACGGTTCATATAAGTTGCCACTCCACCAATAGTCACATGATCCAGCAATTCCTCACGTTTCACACCCATTACATCCATTGACATCTGGCAGGCAATAAACTCCACTCCGTTCTGAATAGCCTGAGCACGCAGAGATTCCAATGAATCGATATTTTTCTTATTCATAATATATCGCATCATCCTAGCTCCCATTCCGCCCATATTCATTTTAGACAACTTCAACTTTAAAGAACTGGAAGGCAGCATCATGCCGAACATCTTCCCCCAGATATCTTTCTTCACCACAGGTTTGTCCAGCTTCTTGATGGCATTCAGCCCCCAGAAAGTAAAAAAGATGGTTACCTTCTTTCCCGTAGCCGCCGCACCGTTTGCGAGTACAAAAGTAGCTAAAACTTTGTCCAGGTCATCACTGAACAGAATAAAAGTTTTCCCTTTATCCTCCCGGCAAACTTCCGAGGAAGAAGATTGCGGAGTATTTTTCTCAACAATTACCTGATACTTTCCTGCTCCTGAATTTACTGAAACAAAACGGTTTCCGGTAGTTTGACACCATGCCTCGGCATCGCGGGGAAAACCGGCATCTGTAGCGACAATTTCCAAACGTTCGCCGTCCGCCAGTTCTTCCATACTCTTCTTCAGTTTCATGATAGGACCGGGACAAGATATGCCACAAGCATCCACTTTTATTGCTTTCATAGAAGGAATGACGGAAGAGGCAATAGTATAAGCTCCAGCAGAATCTTTACTGTGTTCAGAATGATCAACTTTTGAAGAATCAGAACTTGAAGAGCCAGAATTTGAAAACTCCTCCGGCTCGGGCAGAGGAGCCGTTGCCGCTTTATACAGTTTTAAACCTCCTATCAAATTCTTTACTTCCCCAAAACCATTCTGTAACAATATATTAGAAGCCAAATACCCTCTCAACCCTACTCCACAATACAAATAGACCGGCTTATCCTGAGGAATCTCTTCCATCCTTTCGCGCATATCATCCAAAGGAATATTGACAGCCCCTTTCAAAGCACCGAGTGCAAATTCATCGGGAGTACGGACATCAACCAACGTAACTTTACTCAAATCGGCAGCCTGTAATTCGCGCCAATAAAGAGGCTTCATCTTTCCGCTCAGTATATTTCCGGCTACATATCCGGCTACTGCTACAGGATCTTTAGCCGAAGAGAAAGGAGGAGCATATGCCTGCTCCAAAGCCATCAAGTCATAAACAGCTCCGTTATGCTTAATCACTTGCGAGAATTCGTCAATACGTTTGTCCACTCCGTTATACCCCACAATCTGCGCTCCGAGTAATTTCCCATTCACGGGAGAGAAAGTTATTTTAATGGACATCTGTAAAGCATCAGGATAATATCCCGCATGGGAACCGGAATGGATGGTTGCCGACAAATAATCAATGCCTGCCTGTTTCAACCGTTTTGCCGGAAGGCCCGAAGCAGCGACAGTCATATCAAAAACTTTGGCAATGGAAGTACCGACAGCCCCTTCGTATGTAACCTTATTTCCAAAGACCATGTTATCTGCCACAATACGCGCCTGACGGTTGGCCGGACCTGCCAGATAATTCAACCACGGTCTATCAGTCAGTGGATGACGGAACTCGATAGCATCGCCCACCGCATAAATATGCTCGTTGGAAGTCTGCAAGTAATCATTAACCTTAATACCGCGCATCTCCCCTATCTCCAGTCCGGCCTCTGTCGCCAATGAGGTATTGGGACGTACCCCGATGGATAACAACACCATATCGGCAGGCAGCCTTTCGCCCGATTTGAAAACAACCTCCAGTCCGTTGACCGTGCGTTCGAAAGAAGCCACCGCCTTTTCCAGATAGAGATGTACTCCTTTCTGCAACAAGTGCTCGTGCACCAAAGAAGCCATAGAGAAATCAATAGGAGCCATGACCTGATTTGCCATCTCTACAACCGCCACTTCCGCACCGGCTTCCTGCAGATTCTCCGCCATCTCCAACCCGATGAATCCGGCCCCGATGATTACCGCCCGTTTCACCTTATGCTGCTGCAAGTAACTCTTGATAGCATCGGTATCATTCACATTACGTAGGGTAAAAATCCCTTCATTGTCAATGCCCGGCAAGGGAGGACGAACAGGCGACGCACCCGGAGAAAGCAATAATTTGTCATAACTCTCCGTATAAGTTTTCCCGTCGGAAGTACGAATATCCACTGTTTTCTCGGCAGAATGGATGGCTATTACCTCGGACCGGGTACGCACATCTATGTTAAAACGTTTCCCAAAAGCCTCCGGAGTCTGTACAAACAATTTTTCCCGCTCCGCAATCACACCTCCTATATAATAAGGTAGACCACAATTGGCATACGAAATGTATTCTCCCTTCTCGAACAAAATGATTTCCGCCTGTTCCGTGTTTCTTCTGATACGTGCGGCAGCAGTTGCACCTCCTGCTACGCCTCCTATTACTATATACTTCATGATTAAACTATTTTATTTGATTTAATATTTTCCAATGGAAACTTTATGCAAACATACATGATATTTCTTATAATAAAAAGTTTCCTATGGAAAATATTATCAAGTTAACTCTTTTTAAGGAGAAAGAACATTCCGGGTATTAAATAGACAATCTTTATTGTTGTTTGATATTTTATTCCCTACCTTCGCAATAAATTTCAAAATAAATAAGAAATTGAATCGAACAGACACGCATCATGTTATCTAAAATAGACTTGACGCAGGGAGGTATCACCGGCACTCTGCTACGTTTTACCTTACCTATGATTATAGGCTCACTGCTACAACAGTGTTACAATATAGCCGACACGCTGATTGTAGGACAATGTATAGGTTCCGGCGCATTGGCTGCCGTCGGTTCCGCCTATACGCTGATGGTTTTCCTCATTTCCATCCTGCTGGGATTGTCCATGGGAAGCGGAACCGTTTTTTCCTTGCAATATGGAGCCGGACGAACGGATTCCCTACGCCGTAACATCTATGTATCCGCCCTGCTGATCGGTACAGTAACATTGATTCTAAATATAGCGGCTTTCGTCTGGATTCATCCCATTCTCAGGTTATTGCAGATTCCCAAAGATATTTATGGCATGATGTATGATTACTTGTGGATTATCTTTTGGGGAATCGGCTTTACCTTTATCTATAATTTCTATGCGGCATTACTGCGTGCCATAGGAGATGCCGTTACTCCTCTTTGGTTTCTGGCGGTTTCCGTTGTACTGAACATCGGGCTGGATTTATTCTTTATCTTGCAGTTGGATTGGGGAATCAAGGGAGCAGCCATCGCCACGGTGGCCGCACAGGGAGTATCCGCTTTGGGAATTATGGGATATGCCTACGTGAAATACCCCGAACTGAGATTACACCGCAACGACCTGCATTTCGACCGTCACTGCCTGAAAGAGATCACTTCGTTCTCCGCACTGACCTGTGTACAACAGTCGGTGATGAATCTGGGCATTCTGATGGTACAAGGATTGGTCAATAGTTTTGGCACTGTAGTCATGGCCGCCTTTGCGGCAGCAATAAAAATAGACTCGTTTGCCTATATGCCGGTACAGGAATTCGGAAATGCCTTTTCCACCTTTATTGCCCAGAACTTCGGAGCGAGAAAAGAGGAACGGATCCGCAAAGGAGTGAAAAGTGCCTTGATTACCACCGTTCTCTTCTCTCTGGTCATTTCCATTCTGGTCTTTTTATTCGCCAAACTATTGATGCTGATTTTTGTCCGCCCCCACGAAACGGAAATTCTGAACATCGGTATCAGTTATTTACGCATCGAGGGAGCGTTTTATTGCGGAATCGGGATTTTGTTCCTGTTATACGGATATTATCGGGCCATCCGTATGCCGGGAATGTCCGTAGTGCTCACAGTGGTATCGTTGGGAACCCGTGTAGCCCTTTCCTATTGGCTTGCCGGCATTCCTGCCATCGGGGTCATCGGAATCTGGTGGTCTATTCCTATCGGATGGTTTATAGCGGACGTCATCGGCATCATATATTATAAACAACTTAAAAAGGAAACAGCAAAGGAAGTACCAGCACCATGACAATGCCCATAATAATCTGCAACGGCAGCCCTACCTTTACATAATCCATAAAGGTATATTGTCCGGCGGGCATCACCAGCGCATTGGGCGGAGTGGAGAATGGAGAAGCGAAACACATACTTGCCCCCAGTGTCACCGCAAAGAGAAAAGGTACGGGACTTACCCCTATCTGTGTTGCACTTTGCATCGCGATAGGAGCCAGAAGCACTGCGGTAGCCGTGTTGCTGATAAACATCGTCATCAGGGAAGTAGTGAAATAAATACCCGCCATCAGCGCCAACGGTCCGTATGTTCCCAGTTCACTGACCAGACTGTTCGAAATGTATTCGGAAGCCCCTGTCTTTTCCAATGCCAGCGACATAGGCAGCATGGCCGCAATGAGTACGATGCTTTCCCAGTTAATGGTTTTGTAAGCCGCCTCCACATTGCGGAAACATCCTGTCAGTACCATCAGGATACCCGCAATCATCACCGCCGTCACCGGAGCTACCGGAATGAAGTCGAACACCATCATTGCCACCATCAGCACCATGATAACCGCAGCTACCGGTGCTTTGTAATCCAGCGTGACCTTCGCAGCCTCGGCCAGCGGTTGTCCCAGTACCACCCAGTCGGCATCTTCCTTGCTCAGCCGGGCGATATTGTTCCATGTACCCTGCACCAGCAACACATCCCCGCTATGAATCCGCTCATTGCCCAAGTCCTGCAACAAATATTCCTTCTTCCGGCGGATACCCAGTACATTCACATTAAACTTATCACGAAAGCCCGCCCCCTTTATCGTCTGGTTTATCAGATTGGAGGAAGGCATCAAAACGATTTCAGCAATACCTATGTCATAAAAATCCAATGAATTGGCTGAGTTTTTCGCTTCTTCGGTAGTATGCTCGTCCAGCATCTCCAGCAGATAATCTTCGGCAAACAACTTTATTTTCTCAAAATCCCCCGTCACATACAGAATATCCTCTTTCTGAAGAACCGTACCGGGATCGGCCAGCTTCTGAGTAATTGTTTTCAGGAAGCGGTGTTGTGACATATCCCCACGACGCACCTCCAGTATATTCAATCCATACTTGCGCCGGATATCCAACTCTATAATCGTCTTTCCATGCAGCCGGGAGTCACCGACCACCCTCAACCGGAACAAATTACTGGATAGCCCATATTCCTTCACCAACTGTTTCAGGGATTTGCCCGAATGAACATTGTCGTCTCCGTTTTTCCCCCGTTTCGAAAGAAACCATTTACTGAGCGGAAGCAACACCAAAGTACCCACTGCCACACAAATAATCCCTACCGGAAAAAAAGAGAAGAACGAAAGCGGAGGAAAACCGGCCGAAGTCAACGCATTTTGAATAACAAGGTTGGGCGGCGTACCAATCAGTGTCATCATACCTCCCATACTGCTGGCAAACGCCAACGGCATAAGCAAACGACTGGGATTCATGTTGGCACTGACTGCCAGACTGACCACGATAGGCAACATCAGAGCCACCGTACCTGTGTTGCTCACAAAAGCCCCGATAGCAGAAGTCACCAACATTACAAGCAAGAATAATTTCAATTCACTCTTACCCGCTAATTTCAGAATGTGTGAACTAATCATTTTGGCAAGTCCCGTCTGAAAAATCGCTCCGCCAACCACAAACAGCCCCACCATCATAATGACGACCGAATTGGAGAATCCGGACAAAGCCTCGTCAGGCGTCAATATCTGAAAAATCAACAAAGCCACTAAAGCACAAAGAGCCACAAGATCCGACCGTATCTTGCCATTTACAAAAAATACTGCGGACAGTACAAGGATAATAATCGTAATGAGCATAGGTATTAAATTATTGTTTTATTCATTCGTTGTTGCATTTGTACGAATTCTTTTTGCAAAATAAAAAATATATTCCGAAAATAGAAACAAACCCCGAATGTTTTTGTTCTTAAAAGAACAACATTAGCGACATTTTCATCTAAAATTTATGTATTTTTGTAGCCCTATAGAAAAGAACAGACATACAAATGATGGAAGAAATAACCTGCAAACCTGATTATTCGAATTCGATGGCGGAACATCTGGGTATCCGGTTTCTACCCCCCACCGAGAATGCGGTACATGCCGAAATGCCTGTAGACCATCGTACTTCACAACCCTTTGGTATGTTGAACGGCGGCGCGTCACTGGCTCTGGCCGAGATTGTGGCAGGACATGGCTCCATGTCGCTATGCCGGGAAGGCGAATATGCCTGCGGAGTACAAGTAAGTGGAAATCATCTGTCGGCCGTGCCCGTCGGAGGCAAAGTATTCGCCACCGGCAAACTGATTCACCGCGGCAGATCCTCGCATATATGGAATATAGATATCACCACTCCACAGGGAGAACTGGTTTCTACTGTTCGTGTCGTTAATTTCATACTGAAAAAGAAATGAATCTACCAGATATACATACGCAAAAATTATTGGATTGCCTGACACATAGCCACCTCGGTTTCGCCCTCTACCGGTTACCTTGGACAGACGAATGCTACCTGGTATTGCAAACCTCGGGCGATGTGGAACAATTAGCGGACATTCAAGAACTGAATGAAAAAAAGGGATTTGTCATGGCTCCTTTCCGGATATCGGAGGAACATCCCTTGGTACTTATCCGTCCGGATGTCACGGCATACGACTGGAACGAAATCAGCGAAGCACTGTCTTCACTGGAATGTGTGGATACCCTGCTCACCTGCAAAAGCCGGCAGAATGAACTCTCTCCTTTTGTTTCCGAAGAAACGGATAAAGAACAATATACCCGCGCATTCGGGCGTTTCATCACTCCCTTACAAGAGAAGCAGTTTCAGAAATTGGTTCTGTCACGTTCTTCCGCCAGACATATCGGAGATGATTTTTCACCACTTGGCGCTTTTGTCCGGGCCTGTAACAATTATCCGCGCATGATGATTTACCTATGCCACACCCCCGCTTCCGGAACCTGGCTGGGCAGCACACCGGAAATCTTATTAAGCGGACAAGGCAAAGAATGGCACACCGTGGCCCTGGCTGGTACAATGCCGATGCAGGACGAAGTGATGCCGACAAACTGGGACAAGAAGAACCAAGAAGAACAGGGCTATGTGGCTGATTATATCCGCCGGATCGCCAAAAAATTCGGCAACAAGATGACGGAGAAAGGTCCCTATACCGCCCGTGCCGGACAATTGGTACACCTCAAGACTGATTTTTATTTCTTGTTGAAAAATACAGACCATATAGGCGATTTATTGCAAGAACTCCATCCCACTCCCGCCGTCTGCGGCCTGCCCAAAGAGGAGGCTTTCCGGTTTATTCTGAACAACGAAGGGTACGACCGCAGTTATTATTCCGGATTCACCGGATGGCTGGACACAGAGGGACATACCGATATCTACGTCAATCTGCGCTGCATGGAAATAAAGCCGGGTGAAGCCATCCTGTATGCAGGAGGAGGAATACTGGCTTCCTCGGAAGTAGAATCGGAATGGGTGGAAACGGGAGACAAGATGAATACGATGCGGAGCATCCTTCATCCTGACTTTATAATAAGTAAACAAATGGAAACAATTAAAGTAGAAGAATAATGTATTCAGACAAAAAGAACATACTTCAGTTGGTGGCACTTCTCAAAGCGCACGGTGTGCGGAAAATAGTGCTTTGTCCCGGCAGCCGTAATGCTGCCATCGTACACACTCTGGCCAATATAGAGGACTTCACTTGTTATTCTGTAACCGATGAACGCAGTGCCGGTTTTTTTGCTATCGGCCTATCTTTACAAGGGGGAGGTCCTGCCGCAGTATGCTGCACCTCCGGTTCGGCCCTGCTGAACCTGCACCCTGCCGTAGCCGAAGCTTTTTACCAACAAGTACCTCTGATTGTCATTTCTGCCGACCGCCCCGCCGCCTGGATAGGACAAATGGACGGACAAACCCTGCCCCAGCCCCATGTGTTCGGAACGTTAATCAAGATGTCTGTCAACCTGCCCGAAGTACATACAGAGGAAGACGAATGGTTTTGCAACCGCCTCATCAACGAAGCCATACTGGAAACCACCCACCACGGCAAAGGACCCGTACATATCAATGTACCCATTTCCGAACCCATCTACCGCTTCACCGCCAAAACACTTCCCGAGGCACGTGTCATCACCCGTTATCAGGGACTGAGCGTGTACGACCGTGACTATAAGGAACTGATCGAACGGCTGAACAAGTACAACAAGCGCATGGTCGTGGTAGGCCAGATGAATCTGATTTACCTGTTCGAGAAAAAATATGTGAAACCGCTTTATAAACATTTCGCCTGGTTGACGGAACATCTGGGCAACCAGACCATCCCCGGCATTCCTATCAAGAATTTCGACGCCGCCGTTTATTCCATGACGCCGGAGCGCCAGGAAGACATGGCCCCCGAAATACTGATTACCTACGGCGGACATATCGTATCCAAGCAATTGAAGAAATACCTGCGCAATCATCCCCCGCGCGAACATTGGCATGTTGCCGCCGACGGGAAGATAGCCGATTTATACGGTTGCCTGACCACCGTCATCGAGATGGATCCGTTTGAGTTCTTGGAAAAAATAGCTTTCCTGCTGGACAACAAACCGACCCATTATCCGCTGATGTGGGAAAACTATTGCAAAACCATTCCGATGCCGGATCTTGCTTATTCCGAAATCTCCGTTATCGGAAAACTCATTCAGGCATTACCCGAACCCTGTGCCCTGCATCTGGCAAACAGCTCCACCGTGCGCTATGCACAGTTATTTACAGTTCCTCCCCGGGTGGAAATCTGTTGCAACCGGGGCGTGAACGGCATAGAAGGCTCCCTGTCCACCGCCATCGGTTATGCCGCCGCTTCCAGCAAGCTGAATTTCATCATCATAGGCGACTTGAGCTTCTTCTATGATATGAACGCACTGTGGAATCAAAATTACGGTGCCAACATCCGCATCCTGTTACTGAATAACGAAGGAGGAGAAATATTCCATACCCTGCCTGGAATGGATAAATCAAGCCGTTCCCGGGAGTTTATCACAGCCGAGCATTACACCACCGCCAAAGGCTGGGCGGAAGAACGTGGCTTTATTTACATGAAAGTGACCGGAGAAGAAGAGCTGGAAGAAGCGATGCAGCCATTCACCTCACCCGAGACAAGGATGCAACCCATGCTGCTGGAGGTGTTTACCGACAAGGAAAAAGACACCACCCTATTAAGAGAATATTATCACGGACTTAAAAATAAAAATGAATAATGGAAACAAGAAAATGGAAAACCATCAAAGAATATCAAGATATTCTGTTTGACTTTTACAACGGAATAGCGAAAATCACCATCAACCGTCCGCGTTACCGCAACGCGTTCACCCCCACCACTACTTCGGAAATCAGCGACGCCCTATATTACTGCCGCGAGTGCCAGGATATCAATGTAGTGGTTCTGACCGGAGCAGGCGACAAAGCCTTCTGCAGCGGGGGAGATATGCACGTAAAAGGTCATGGCGGTTATATCGGCACAGATGGAGTTCCCCGTCTGAATGTGCTGGACGTACAAAAGCAAATCCGGTCACTGCCAAAACCGGTCATCGCCATGGTAAACGGTTACGCCATCGGCGGCGGCCATGTGCTGCATGTGGTATGCGATCTGACCATTGCCTCAGAAAATGCCATTTTCGGACAGACAGGTCCCAAAGTAGGCAGCTTCGACGCCGGATTCGGCTCTTCCTATCTGGCACGCATCGTAGGGCAGAAGAAAGCCCGTGAAATATGGTTCCTTTGCCGTCAATACTCCGCACAGGAAGCACTGGAAATGGGATTAGTCAATACAGTCGTTCCTTTCGACCGCCTGGAAGACGAAACCGTGGCATGGGCAGAAAAGATGATGGAGCACAGCCCGCTCGCTCTTCGTATGATCAAAGCCGGACTGAATGCCGAACTGGACGGACAAGCCGGCATACAAGAACTTGCCGGAGATGCCACCATGCTGTATTACATGACAGAGGAAGCGCAGGAAGGAGGGAAGGCATTTTTGGAAAAACGCAAGCCACGGTTCCAGGATTATCCGAAGTTCCCATAAACAAACTACAAATTCAAAGCATGGACATTGAAGAATTCAGAAAATATTGTCTTTCGTTAGGTGACGTTTCCGAAAAGATGCCATTTGGCAAATTTGCTGCAAGATATGATTCTATCCTTGCCTTTTATGTTTATGGACACATGTTCTGTTTTATAGACATTGACAATTTCACTTTTGTCAATGTCAAATCTACTTCGGACGAAATTGAGTATATAAAAGAGAGACATGTTTCAGTCGGCAATCCCATCAACCAAAGTCTGAAACATTGGCTTCAACTTAATTTTGATGGTGATATTCCCGACACGAGCATATACACATGGGTCCAACGCGCCTTTGAGATTGTCAGGGATAAATATACCAAACCAACTACACATAAAAAAAAATGTTCCAAACCCAAATTATAAAAAAACAATTACACTTCAAGCAACCTGCCGGTACTTCCAGAGGAGTATATACTACCCGGGATGTATGGTACATCCTCCTCACCGACACCGGCAGCCGCCACTATGGCGTGGGTGAATGCGCCCCTCTCCCTGCCCTGAGCTGTGATGATATCCCCTCATACGACGAGGTGTTGGCCACTGCCTGCAAGAACCTGGAAAAGAACGGGGAAATAGACCGGGAAGCCTTGCTTCCCTATCCGTCCATCCTGTTCGGTATGGAAACCGCCCTGCTGCATTTCCGGGCACGCAGCCTGCAATTCTGGCACACCCCGTTCAGCAAAGGCAAAGAGGGTATCCCCATCAACGGACTCATCTGGATGGGAAACTTTGACGAGATGTACCGGCGCATCGGGGAAAAGATGCAGCAAGGTTTCCGCTGCATCAAACTCAAAATAGGCGCTATCGACTTTGAAAAGGAACTGGAGCTGCTGGCGCACATCCGCCAGCATTTCACCCCAGCCCAAATCGAACTGCGTGTAGATGCCAACGGTGCTTTCTCTCCTACCGATGCCCTCGAAAAGTTACATCGTCTTTCCGAATTCCAGCTCCATTCCATCGAACAGCCCATCCGTGCGGGACAATGGGATGAAATGGCCCGACTCTGTGCCGCCACCCCCTTTCCCATTGCACTGGATGAAGAGCTGATAGGCATCAACCGGCGCGACCGGAAAATAGAATTGCTGGAAACCATCCGTCCTCAGTACATTATCCTGAAACCTTCTCTGCACGGAGGAATCAGCGGCTCCGAAGAATGGATGGAACTGACGGCTGAAAGAGGCATCGGCTCATGGGTCACTTCCGCTCTGGAGTCCAATATCGGACTGAATGCCATCGCACAATGGTGTGCCACCTTGCAGCCCGCCCTCCCCCAAGGACTAGGTACCGGCTTGCTGTTTACCGACAATATAGACTATCCGCTTCACATCGAAGGGGACTGCCTTTGGTTCCACCCCGAAGAACAAGAACCCGATTTACTAAACTGGCTGAAACAATGACAAAATTCTGCACCAATAGAAACAAACAAACCATTCTGATAGAAAGCATCCCCTACTCCAATTGGGAAATTGAAATGGTAAGAATGAATATCCCTGCCGACAACCGAAGTTTCCGGCAGGAACTTTTCTCCTTTCTTTCCGAATGGTTTGACCCGGCAGACACCCTGCTGGTACATACTTCAGGCTCCACTGGCAAACCCAAGGAACTGTATGTAGAAAAAGAACGCATGATGGAAAGCGCCTGCCTCACCTGTTCCTTCCTCGGACTACAAAAAGAAGATTCCGCCCTGCTCTGTATGCCCTTGCAATACATTGCCGGAAAAATGGTGGTAGTACGTGCCTTGGTAGCGGGACTGGACTTGCTGCCTGTCACTCCATCCGGGCATCCTTTAAAAGACCTGACAAAAGCCCCCGTCTTTGCCGCCATGATCCCCATGCAAGTCTATAACTCACTGCAAGTTCCCGAAGAGAGAGCGATATTGCAACAAATCAGGCACCTCATTATCGGAGGTGGTCCTATCGACTCCCAATTGAACGCTGCGTTAAAAGATTTCCCCCATGCCGTATGGTCTACTTACGGCATGACCGAAACCTTATCACACATTGCCCTACGCAGACTGAACGGTCCTGAAGCTTCAGACTGGTACACCCCTTTCGAGAGCATACAGATCCGTCTGAGTAAAGAAAACACCTTGGTGATATACGCTCCCGAAATTTGCGGAAAAGAACTGGTGACCAATGACATAGCCGAGATAAACGGACAGAACCAATTCCGCATTCTAGGCAGAAAAGACAATACGATCAATACCGGAGGAGTGAAAGTGCAGATAGAACAAGTAGAGGCCGCATTGAAAGAACACCTGTCCGTTCCTTTCTTGATCACCTCCGCTCCCGACGAAAAATTCGGAGAAATCATTGTGCTGCTTGCCGAAGGGCAACTGCCCGACGACATAGAACAGACCTGCACACATCAATTACCTCCCTACTGGCGTCCCAAACGTTTTGTTCCGGTATTCAAACTTCCCCTGACAGAAACCGGGAAACCCGACCGTGCCATAGCCAAATTACTGGCGCAAAAATAACTCCGCTCCATTCATAAAGGGTGAATTCAAAAACAAATCAAACGATCTTTTTGAATTCACCCTTCTTTCTGTAATAAAGAATAATTTTCCGTGTTCTCCTACAACTTACGGGAAGCTAAAATTGTTCTCCTATCATTATATTAAAAAAATCAAATACACGTAGTTTTTTTCCGTTTTATTTTCCCTTATGTCCACTACTTCCGGCGGAATGTATCATTAAATTCTAATTTTGTGAACCTAGAGCTGATACAAAGTATGTTATATAATACCCCAAAACCACAGGATACCAAAGAAGGACTGTCCGATCAAGATTTCAGTATTTATATGGATGCGCACACAGTGCCTTTCAGCAAATACCCCTCTTATCTGCCGGAAGGAGTTTTGGGTATGTGTACTGAAGGGAATGCCGAGATCCAGATTGGTCTCCGGAAATATGTTATTTGTGCAAACGACATTCTTATTTTCATGCCGGGATTCTTGGTTTCATTTATAAAATCCAGTCTGACTTTCACCATCGATTATTGTACTTTTTCAAATGCCCTTTTTTATGACGTGATCAATGGAAGTATCAAACGTTTTCCGACCGGTTTTCATACCTACACCCAAACCCACTGCATCTATTCGCTATCCCAAGAGAAAGCGGAACAGTTCTCCCTCTATTTCCGGTTACTATACAACAGAGCTACTTCTCCAACTTATTTATTTACAAAAGAATCTATTACCAATCTGCTGAAATTACCTTTTCTGGAACTTTATGCAGACTATTACAGCACAGTAAAAGAACATAAAGTCACCACCTTGCATAAAGAAGAAATCGGATACTTTTTTCTGGATTTGCTGTTAAAGCATTACAAAGAAAACAAAGAAGTGGCGTTCTATGCCGAAAAGTTGCATGTTTCCTCCAAATACCTGACTGAAGCCTTGACTCTGGTAAGTGGAAAATCCCCCAAAGAATGGATTATACATTATACCCTGCAAGAGATTTACGCATTATTGGAGAATCCATCCATCAGCATACAGGAAATCGTTCAAAGAACCCGGTTTGCCAATCTTGCCACCTTAAGACGTTTCTTCAAGCGGCATACCGGAACATCCCTGTTGCAATACCGGAAACAGGACTTATACAAAAATAATCAACAATAGGTATCTCAATAAAAAAATCAGCCCGTCCCAAGCATTCTTCCGGAACGGGCTGATCCCTCTATCTACCAAAACTTGTTGTTTTCCTTACTATACTCAAATCCGGCCGCCTTCAGTTTTTTCACCAACAGCTCCTTGTCTACATTCATATCATCACAAAGCTCGTCCAGCGAATGATAGCAGTCACGAAGTTTCATATTCACCATGCTGAAAAGCATCATCGGGTCATCAGGTAATTCCATATCAATATCTCCTTTTTAAAAATCGGCTGCAAAGTTACAAAACTTTTCATAATGATACGTATTCCATCGCCAAATATCGGTTTGACAAAAAGTTATCCCCTGCTTTTTATCCTATTAATCCGTCAGCTTCACCGTTTCCATCTTCCCCGGAACCAAAGTAAGACGCGCCGTTCCATCCCTGTCTATCTCCACTTCCATATACCGGGCCCGGATAATGATCCTTCCGTCTACAGTCAGCACCCCCCACTGGCAGGAGCTGTCCTGATAGGCGCAATAACCACCCACCGGATGCAATATCCTCCGATAGACAGGTGGAATCAAAATCCGCTCCGCTGTCCTCAGCCCCCATTTCACTCCTATCTGAAAAGGTACGGCCTCCACACTCCTGCTGATTATACGCTGCCGTTTCCGTTCATACTCGCACTTCTCCTCCCGCAAGCGTTTCTCCACACGCTCGTCCGCCTGTCTTCGGAGCAATGCCACCGCCTCATCAAAATCCTCACTCCGGTCCGACGGACGGTTACAAGCCACATAACGCTTTCCATGTCCTTTCTCCACATGATAATACCGTCCCTCCTCATCCATCACCACAATACTTTGATCCGGCAACCGTCCGCTCAGGTAATAAGCACGCTCCTCATCCCCCTCCAACAGACAAACCTGCGGTTCACAACAAAAGCCTCCATCTTCCATGCGGCGGCATCGGGAAGGCACTCTGCCATCGTACATCTTCACATAAAACCCCATCCACACAATGGACGAAGAAGGCAACCCGCATGTATTGGCATACACCTGCCTTGTCCTGCTGTAATAAGTACGGTTCACCTGTAACAATTCTATGCTCCCGTATCTGAGGACACGCGGGCGGACAGCATAACACCGGCCGTTCCGTAAATCCACATAAGACACCGAATTCCCGGCATGACGGACTTGCAACAAATCATCTTTCAGAAACCTCACCTCACGGCAATGCCCCGTTTCGGCCACCAAAGCCCCCGTATCATCCAGTACCCGGACACACCCGTTCCGAAGCCTCCCCACGGCAAAACGTCCTTTGATACTCAAAACCTCTTTAAACGAAGCGTCCGGCAGCATCTCATCTCCCTTTTCCAATCCCCAAAGACCTGTTTCCTTATCTACAAATGCCCTCAGCCTGCATGACGGTGACTGCTCCTTCTCATCCGGCAAAGCCTGCTCTCTGATGGAAGAAAGCAAACGCCCGTGCTCCATAACCACCACCAAGTCCCCACCGGCTTCAGCCGGCCTTTCCACCACCGGAAAAGCGGTAACGGAAGCATCACAGTTCATCCGTCCGGACAAACTCCCCTTTCCCGCCATCCGTCCCCGGAACATAGCATCCCAGTTCCATCGCTGTGTAGGAAGCCCGAAAATGCGGTACAGCCCCACATTGTCTATCAGCATACACGCCTCCTTGCCCTCCGATCTCCGCAATCCGCGTCCTACCTGCTGCAAATATTTAGCCAGTGACAAAGTAGGACGGGCCAGTTGTACAAACTCCACATCGGGACAGTCGAACCCCTCGCTAAATACATCCACATTCACCAGCACCTCGATTTTTCCATGTCTGAACTCCTCCACCATCCGCTTGCGTTCCATAGCAGGAGTCTTGCTGTCCACAGCCACCGCATTCACTCCCCGCCTGCTGTAATACTCCGCTATCCGCCGGGCATGTTCAATGCTGATGGCATACACCATCCCCTTCTTGCCGGAAGCAAACTGCCTGACACTGCGGTACAGGCGCTCGATACCGGGACGCCTGTTCAGTACCGCATCCATCTCTTTCACCTGATAATCCCCATCGGCCCCCCGTTTCTCCAGACCGTCAATGAGCCGCTGCTCCTCGCTGCCGGGACGGATGGATACATAATCGAACACAGACAACACGCCTTTTTCAATAAACTCGGCAATACTCCACGAAGTAACCAGCACCTCGAACAGTTCCGTGAACCCCCTACGGTTCAGGCGGCAAGGTGTGGCAGTCACACCCAGTTTCTTTGCGGCAGGATAACGCTTCCACATCTCCGTGTAAGAAGCGGCTAAGGCATGATGAGCCTCGTCTATCACAATCAGTCCCGGAGCATCACCCGCCTCATTCCAGTGCCGGGACAGCCATTGGACAGACATTACCCTGACCGGAGTATCCTCCCTCCGGATACCATATTTAGCCAGCGTTTCCTCCATTTGCGCCACCAGTTCCCTACGATGGGCAATAAGCCATACCCCGCTGCCTGCAGAAGACACAAACTCACTGACCACAGATGCCAGCAGATGTGTCTTGCCCGTACCGGTAGGCATCTGCACCATCACACTCCGGTGAGCTTTCCACGCTTCCATCAGACGTGTTTTCATCTCTATCTGATAATCCCGCAACATAAATAATTTGCCGATTTGCTAACGTGCCAATGGAGTAAGAGGATAATCGAAAAAATTATTTACTAGCCAGCATATTATTAATCTGCGCCCGTATATTGGCTATCGTACCGCCCGACACGAGCCGTTTGGCAAAAGGTAGCAACGACTTGATGAAAGCCGCTTTCACCACCGTGTGTTTGTCTACATTCCTACAGTTCTCATCGGCCAGCATCTTTCCTACCACCACCGCCAGTTCGCGTGCCGTGGTACACTCTCCCAAAAGTATCTTGTAAGCCCTCATCACCTTTATATCGGGTATATAGACCGATACGTAAAATTCATCATCCGACAGTTCCGCCGGTTCCTGTGCCGGCTTCTCATCCGCCACACTTTCTGTATTCTCCGTTTTCTCAGAATCTTCCGGTTGGTCGGCGGCCTCATCACCCCGGTCGCCATAAAAGTTCTGAATGGCGGAAGATGCCACAGGAGCAATCAGATTATTTCCGCCATAAATATTTATCATCATATCAGGTTTTTCATTCATATACTATTTCTTTTCTCTATTCTTTAATTATTATCAACAGATCGTTAATCAAAATCCATATTTCATCAATATATAATCAATAGCATGCACCAATAGTAAACAGATAGTAAACGGTTATGAATCGATTTCCATACGTCATTCCCTACCCGTATATTTGTGCAGATAAATCAAAATCAATTTCTTTTATGAAAGAATACATCATGTCATTTTTCAATGCACCCGTCACCAATAAAATACCCACATGTATATGCAGTGTGGCAGGGCTTCATACCTACATCAGCACCAATCCGCAACTGGAAGAACTGACGCATAAAGTCAGAGCCGGACTCGGAGACAAGCAAGCGTTCCGAAAGAATAAACAGACCCTTTTACCGTATGTCACTCCGGCAGGTATCTTCTCTTACTGCAAAGAGCAATGCATGCAAGTTCCTTCGGGCCTCTTTGTCATAGATATTGACGAACTGGCTTCCACCGAAGAAGCGGCAATGTGGCGCGACCGTCTCTTTGCCGATGAAGTGCTGCACCCTGTACTTTCCTTTGTCAGCCCCGGAAATCAGGGAGTAAAACTTTTTATCCCTTATCGCATAAACCCTTTCCTGAGCGTAGAAGAATCCTTCGACAATGCCCTGCACACCGCATGGGAGTATCTGGAATGGAAATACGAGCTGAAAGTGGACAGGGCCAATGCCGACTTGTCCAGAGCCTGTTTTCTGTCGCACGACGGAGAAGCGAAAATCAATAACCATAAATATTAAAAAATGAACGATTCTATTTCTATCTTGGAACAGCTGGTAACAGCCATCGAACAAGCGGGAGTCAATGTGGCCCCCACCTATCAGGAATATATGCCGCTGGCCTTTGCCATAGCCAACACTTGCGGCGAGGAAGGACGCACCCGGTTCCACCGCATCTGCCGCATATCCGAAAAGTACCACCACGATGAAGCAGACAAACTGTACGGACATGCTCTGACCAAAGGAACAGGCAGAAATTCCCTGGGAACCGTCTTCCATCTGGCAGAGGTGACCGGGGTGAAAATGGACCCGAAACTTGCAAACTTGCAGAACTTGCAGTCTCTCCACACCCACACACGTGCGCGCGTATCCTATAATGCCCATCCGGATGCCTCCGACGGGACTCCGCCCGACGCTGTTTTCACGGACACAGCCTCCCCCCTGTCCGACGGCGTGCCCAAAGCCATCCTCCCTGCCCGACTTCCCTCTTTCCCCGACTACCGCTGGCCCGCCTTCCTGCAAGGGATCATAGACTGCGGTAACTCTCCCGCCCAACGGGATATCCTGCTGCTGGGTGCAGCAACCGTGCTGGGAAGCACCCTCAACAAACTGGTAAGTTTTGTGTACGGACGAAAGCACAAGTATCCCTGTCTGCAAGTATTCGTCACCGCGCCTCCCGCTTCCGGCAAAGGTGCGCTGACCTGGGTACGCCGTCTGGCAGAACCCATACACAACGCGCTGCTGGACACCTACCGGGAAAAAATAAAGACCTACCGCATGGAAAAGACCAAATGGGACACTTTGGGGAAGGAAAAGGCAAATACCCCCGAACCCGAACAGCCCCAGCTGAAAATGCTCCTCATAGCCGGTGACAATACCGGTACAGGCATACAGGAAAACCTGATGGACTCCGGAGGCGTAGGACTGATATGCGAAACCGAGGCCGACACCGTGAGCACCGCCATTGGAGGCGACCACGGACACTGGAGCGACCTCCTCCGGAAATGTTTCGACCATGACCGGCTGGCCTACAACCGGCGCACCAATCACGAATACCGCGAATGTAACGTCACGTTCCTCTGCGTGCTTCTCAGCGGCACGCCTGCACAAATCAAGCCCCTTATCCCATCGGCCGAAAACGGATTGTTCTCGCGCCAGCTGTTCTACTATATGCCTGCCATTGAAGAATGGGAAGACCAGTTCAACGAAGCGGATACAGACTATGACTCCCGTTTTCTGGAATGGGGGGCACAATGGAAAGAAGTGCTGGACGCCATCACCGCCTCGGTGAGCAACATCAACATGAAGCTCACCCACGAGCAAAAAGAGATATTCAACTTCCACTTTGCCCGTGTATTCGGACGAGCCTCCGCCATTCACGGTAACCAGATGAAAAGCGCTGTAACCCGTATTGCCATCAATATCTTCCGCATCATAAGCATTATCGCCCTGCTGCGCTCTCTGGAATCCCTGCTGCCGGGAGGCGAAAGGAGCGGCGAACCACAGGAAAACATCGTGCGTACCCTGCTGAACTGTCCCGGACTGACCCCGTCGGCCCATATTCCACAAGAAAACATAGCAGACGGAATCGTGCCGCAATTCAACCTCTCCATCCGCACCGACGACTTTTATGCCGTGCTGGCCTTGGTGGAACCTCTGTACCGCCATGCATGCCACATTCTCTCGCTCCTGCCCGCAGGAACCCCCACCGCACCATCGGCGAACATGACTCCCGAAACCCTGTTCGACTGCCTTCCCCTGCGCTTCACCCGCAACGAAGCCATCGACAAAGGAGAACAGGTAGGAGTTCCGGCAGGCTCGGTGGACTCGCTGCTGAAACGTATGACCGAACGCGGACAGCTGGTCAAAGTGGGGCGTGGCGAATACGAATTCAACGCGCGCATGCACACACGTACGTGTGTGGGTGTGAGAGAGAGTGCAAGTTCTGCAAGTTTGCAAGATTCCTGAATTTAAAATGTATAAATATGAAAGATTTTCTTTATTTCCCATCCATGACAAAGGGTAGCCTGGCTCTGCTCTATTTTCCCGGTTCAAATCCCCGGATAGCCACCCGGCATCTGATGAGGTGGATAAACGGCTGTCCCCCTTTGATGGAAGAGTTATCCGCAACGGGTTACCATACCTCGCAAAAAGTCTTCACGAGCCGCCAGGTGACACTGATCAACCGGCATCTGGGCAGCCCCGGATAGCCCTGCAAGCTCTTTGGAACAGGATGAAAGCCATAAAGTGCCACAAGGTGTCATAAAGCGTCAGCACGCATTTCACAGTACCTATCTTTGCAATGTCAACAATGAGGGAGCCGATACGTTACTAACCTTCGGACTAGCATGTTACTAACATGTAACCCCATACGTTACTAACCTTCAGCCTTACACGTTACCTACGTGCAATCCGCAAGAAAAGTAAAGTATTCTCCCTCTTCACTGACGAAATTCATTTTTTATTTTTCATCTCTTAAAACCCTATTTATCATGATTAACTACAGCACCTGCATGCGTGGTAACCCCACCGACAAAGACGCGGCCAAGAAGGCGTATGCCAACGCCCAGTACTCACAAGTAATGACACTGGACAAGTTCTGTTACCACATTGCCAGCCACGGATGTGTATATTCGCGCGCCGATATCCAGGCCATCCTTATTCTTGCCGTGGACTGCCTGCGCGAGCAGTTGTTGAACGGACAGCAGATACAGATGGGCGATCTGGGCGTATTTTCGAACAGTATCCGAAGCCTCGGCGCCCATTCGATGGCAGAGTTCACTGTGGAGAACATCACCGAGGTGAACGTACTGTGGGCTCCGGGCGTCCGTTTCAACAACCTGCGCCAAGATGCCGAATTCCAACTGGTTCCCACACGCAAGGCAGCCGCCGAAGTAGTGAAGGCATTGAAGGCCGGAAAGACTACGGTAGACCTGACAGGCAATTCTTCTGCCGCCGGCATTGCCGCTGACGATGCTGACGCCTCCCGCATTCCAGCCGCTTCCGGTGAACCGGCAGACGAGAATAGCTGACCGGCTTGTTCCGCTCCACAGAGATAGCATGATGTGATTATGGAACACGGGCGACACGGATTCTTCTTTCACTCCCCCGTGTCCGTCCGCCAGTTCCGTAACCTCCTTTTGTTCCATTCGCATTTTAAACTGACAAAAAACAGATATTTCCATGAATAAATCCAACCACGAATCCAAGAAAATCACCTGGACACAAATTCTCCGGGCAGTTATCCAGGCAGCCATCGCGGCACTCACCGCTTTGGGCATTACCAGTTGCGCATCCCTCATCTAAAGAACAAACACAACATTTTCCAAATCTCAATTTATTATGATACAAGAAACATTCCCAATGATAATCGGTGAGGAAGAAATGAAGAACGAACGCCAACTCCTCACCGTAGAGGACGGAGCGCTGATGCAAGAACGCGAATCAGTGCGATACCTCATCCTCCACTGTAGCGCCACACGTTGTGACAAAGACTATACTGCCGAGCAATTACTTCGTGACCATAAGACCCGTGGTTTCCGGACTGTAGGTTACCACTTCTATATCCGTCGCGACGGCACCATCACCCAGCACCGCAAACTGCTGGAAGTGGGGGCACACTGCCGTCCCTGGAACCGTTGCAGCATCGGCATCTGCTACGAGGGCGGTCTGGATGCAGACGGACATCCGGCAGACACCCGGACCGCAGAGCAGACAGAACAGCTTATCTTGTTGCTAATGCGTCTGGCAAAGCTCTTTCCCGGTGCCCGGATAAGGGGACATAGGGATATGAGCGGAAGCATCCCGAAGGCTTGTCCGTGTTTTGACGCGGAAGGGGTGTTCGGATATTTGGAAAGGTAATTTCTTTTCCCAAGGTTTCCTTTTGCCAGTGTTCGTTTCTGCTCTCAAGTAGAGAGTGATACTACTGGCAGAGGGAAGTTCTTTACTAAGATCATCCGGTCGGTACCGACACACCGAAACAGACTATCATATAGATAAAAATTCTTTAGGAGTAAATATAGTAATATCAGAAAATAAAAAATCCTTCCTGTTACGGGTTATTATATAATCTGCGTTTATTTTTAAAGCTGAATAAATCCTAATCGGATAATCTTCTTTATTATTAAAACTCCGGGAACAAGCGCTCTCGTTCCCGGAGCTCCCCCTGCACTTTTCA